>ERZ837910.1570-NODE-1570-length-31181-cov-5.793517_pt1 | contig 31181 bp, 20 predicted proteins | sample MGYA00519940_ERZ837910 | MGnify/ENA primary metagenome ERZ837910 (study PRJEB31850, sample SAMEA3708825) | human gut metagenome | biome: human gut; feature: human-associated habitat; material: faeces | place: China | collected 2014 ... | reverse complement strand
GGTGCAGTTTGGAAACCTTGTAGGATTTGAATGGGTAATAATCTGCTTTCACACACTTTTCCTCAATGGCTACATTATAGACTGCCCGCAAAGTACGGAATCGGCGACCTATCGTATTTTCTGAAAATCCCTGTCCCCGCAACCATGTTTCATAGCGTTTCAACCAAACCGTGTCGATGTCTGAAAAGTAGATATTCAGATGCCCGTTGAATTTCAGCAAGGAATTATAAACTTCTTGATGCGAAAGCGCATAGCCTGTTCGCCCCGTTCGCTTCAAATTCTCGATTTGAGACCGAAATACTTCATCAACCGTGCGTTTGGTAGTCTTATCTACAACTCTTTCATGTAACGATGTTGCGGTAAACTCTTTTTTCTCGGCCTGCAATTCAATCATTTTTGCACGATAGGCTTCTATTTTATCAGCAATAAGGCGTTCGATATGCAAACGATTAGGACAATTTCTACGTGGTTTGTTTTTCTCGAAATCCCACAATGCAGGATTGACCGAAACACCGATGCTGGAATATTTCAACTTACGGTCTTTCGTGATTCGTAACATTAGCGGTGATTCATTGTTTGCCAATACTTTGGACTTGTAGCAAACGACCTCGATTGTGGCACTCATGGTTTAAACAACGGTTTAAACAACCTGTTCAAACGTGCATAAAACCGCTACGAAAAAGATAAAAGAAGAACGACCTACATTGCTGTAAGTCGTTCATTTTCAAGTGGTACCAGCGGGAATCGAACCAGCGACACAAGGATTTTCAGTCCTTTGCTCTACCAACTGAGCTATGGCACCATCCCGATCCGGAACGGATTTTCGTTCGAATCGTGGTGCAAAGTTAAGGATAATTTTTAAAATTCCAAATTCTGAGTAAAAAAATTCATTCCCTTTCGACGCTTCCTTCGCTCCTCGTCCTTCGACGCTCCCGGCGGAGGAAGAGTGCATATCCGTATCGGAAGGCTGTACCGCTCCCTGTACGGACGAAGATCCCGCTGGGCTGATCCGTATGGCGTATGCAATGCGGAGCGGGTCAAGGCACCGTCGTCCGGATGACTTCGACGATACGGACGTCGATGCCGGCTTCCTGCAATTGTTCGACTACGATCGGCGACACGCCGTCGTCGGTAATGACCATGTCGATGCGGTCGACGTCGCACATCTTGCAGAATCCCCGCCGGCCGAATTTCGAGGAGTCGACCAGCGCGATGACCTTCTGCACCGTCTCGATCATCATCAGCGCCAGGTGACCGCCCATGAGATTGGTCGTCGTCACACCGTAGTTGAGATCGAAACCGTCCACCCCGAAGAAGAGCTTGCTGCACGAAAACTGCCGGAGCATCTGTTCGGCGAAAGGCCCTACGACCGAAAACGAACTGTTGCGCAGCACGCCGCCGAGCTGGATTACCGTGCATTCGTCGTTCTCCGCGAGCGTCGTGGCGACGCTCAGCGACGTCGTGATCGCCGTCAGCTCCTCCACCTCGCGGATCTCGCGCGCCATGGCGAGCGTCGTCGTCCCCGAAGCGATGAGAATCGTGTCGCGCGGTTCCACGAGCCGTGCGGCATAGGCTCCGATGGCGCGTTTTTGGTCGGAACAGAGTTTCTCCTTGTCGTTGACGTGACGCTCCTGAATGTAGGGGTTGGCCAGGATCGCCGAACCGTGTACGCGGTAAAGCATCTGCTGCTGTTCGAGCAGCGTCAGATCCTTGCGGATCGTCACCTCCGAGACGCCGAGCATGTGGGCCAGTTGCGAAACGGACAGCGATGTCTGCTGGTGCAACAGTGCCATGATCCTGCGGTGCCGTTCGTTGACGATCGCCGGTGCCTGAGGAAGGGAGAGAGTGTGTTCGAGAGGGGGCTTCATGTTCGTGCTATTTTATTGCCTGTCGGAAGAGCGGGATACTTTCGTCGAGGGTCATTCCCTTGCGGTAGATGCCTGCCGTCCCGCCGACGAAGATCGAGGCGCCCATGTCGCGCATGAGGCGGGCGCGTTCGCAGCTTACCGACCCGTCGACCGAAATTTCCGTTTCGGGGTGGCCGTGTTCGTCGAGGAAGCGGCGTGCGGCAGCGACCTTGTCGAGGATGCCGTCGATGAGCTTCGCTCCGGCGAAACCGGGTTGGACGAGCATCAGGATCACCCATTCGATCTCGTCGAGATAGGGCGTCAGCGCCTCGACCGGCGTGGAGGGATTCACCACCAGTCCGAAATGCGCTCCGCGCGCCCGGACGGCTTTCGCCAGCTCGTGCAGCTGTTCCCCCAGTTCGACGTGCAGCGAAATCCGGTCGCCGGGACGGATGTCCATCGCCTCCATGATCGGGAGGGGGTGTTCGACCATCAGGTGGATGTCGAGCGGCAGCTTCGTTACGCGGTGCATCGCCGCGATGAAATCGACGCCGAACGTGAGGTTGGGAACGAAATGGGCGTCCATCACATCCACGTGGAGGTAATCCACGCCATTGCGTTCCAATTGCTTGATGTCGCGCTCCAGATTCATCAGATCGGAGCACATGACCGAAACCGATATTTTTCCTTCTTTGGTGGGTTGCATGGTGTATTTATTATGCTTGCAGATTGATTTTTTTCTCCCGTTCGGCGTTGAATTTCGCCGCCGCTTCGTAGCCGTCGCCCTTGGCGTTCCAGATCGTGGCGATCGTCAGCATACCGACGACGGCGAAGGCGAGGATCACGATGTAGGTGCTGCCCCAGCCGTAGTGGTCGGCCACGTAGCCGAATCCCACGCCCGAGATCAGCGTGCTGGCGTAACCGAAGATACCCAGGATGCCGTTGGCGCTGGCCGCCGCCTCCTTGGTGGCCTGGTTGGCCGCCGCGATGCCCAGCAATGCCTGCGGGCCGTAGATGAAGAAGGCGATCAGCGTGAAGGGAATGGCCAGTACCCATGCCGAGGCCGTGTCGGGGACGAGCCAGAAGATCGCCGTGGAGATGATGGCGCCGAGCATACAGAACACGCAGGTGCGGTGGGCGCGGCTGCCGAAGATATGGTCCGTGGCCCAGCCTGCGACGACCATGCCCAGATTGCCGCCCACGAACTCGAAGACGGCTACCATGATGCCCGCCACGGCGACCGATACGCCCTTCGAACCGGGCAGGAGCATCATACCCCAGTCAAGCATCGAGAAGCGGACGATGTAGACGAAGAAGTTGGTGACGGCCAGCACCCAGATGATCGGGTTGCCGAATACCATGCGGCGCAGGAACGCCTTGTGGTAGGCGGAGTCCGACGTGGTCTCCTTCTTCTCCCCGACGGCCGGCGGTGCGGCCTGCGTTTCCAGCTCGGGCAGTCCGACCGACGACGGCTTGTCGCGCAGCGTGAGATAGAGCGCACCTGCGCCGATGAGTGAAATGACCGCCGGAACGAGGAAGCAGAGACGCCATGCGCTGTTGTCGAAGTGGTGGACGAGAAGCGCCCCCAGCACGAAAATCAGACCGGCGCCGATCGAGTGCGACATGTTCCAGATCGACATCTTGGTCGCCAGTTCGTTGGCCGGGACCCAGTGGGTCATCAGCGGCGAGACGGGCGGCACGCCCATGCCCTGGAAATAGCCGTTCAGCAGCAGGATCGAACCCATGATGATCGTCAGCGCCGTGATGTATTCGCTGCCGCCGGCCGTGCCCGTGATGAGCAGGGCCATTTTGTCGCTGAACCCGAACCCGATGTTGACGAGCGCGCAGAGCGCCAGGCCCAGCGCCATGAATTTGCGGGCGCTCACCCGATCGGCGATGAATCCGTTGATGAACCGCGAAACGCCGTAGATGACGCCGTTGAGGGTCAGGAAGATTCCGAGCTGCGTCTTGGTGATGCCGAAGGTAGCCTCGATGCTCGGCATGGCGGTGTTGAAGTTCTTGCGCACGAAATAGTAGAGTGCGTAACCGATCATCGAGACGATGATGGTGCGGGTTTGCCAGTACTTGAATTTTTTCGTTTGTTCGGGTGTCATCATTCGGTTTGAGTTTGAGTTCCACTGCCGCAGCGGTGTGTCGCGCGCCAGTGAAAGCGGTTCGTATTGTTTCGACTGCTTATGCAAATGTAAGTAAAAAATCGTAAAGAACAACAGAAAGGCAGACGTTACTTATGGAATTATGATTTTTTCTCTTTACATTTGCGGTATATTCAACCGTATATTTCGGGCGAACCAGAACCCTAAACGTATTCTCGAAAATGAAAAGACTTCTCTACTTTTTTTTGGCAGCCCTCCTGTTCGCGCTGCCGATGACGGCCGCCGCGCAGCCTTCGGTGCATGTCGTCTCCGGCCCCTACCTCCAAGCGGTGGGCGAGCGGGAGTTCACGGTGGTTTGGACCACCAACATCGACGCCGTCTCGTGGGTCGAGATCGCACCCGACGACGGTACGCATTTCTACAACACCGAACGTCCGAAATACTATCAGGTGCTCAACGGCCGCCGTCCGATCGGAAAGCTCCATGTGGTGACGGTGAGCGGACTCGAACCCGCCACCACCTACCGTTACAGGGTGATGCAGAACGGCGTGCTGGTGAACGAAGGCCGCAAGCGCGTCATCTTCGGCGAGGGCTTCGGCAGCGACATCCTGCGGCACAAGCCCTTCGAGGTGACGACGCTCGACCGCTCGAAGAGCGAGGTCGCCTTCTCGGTGGTGAACGACATGCACGAGCACGACTCGATCCTGCGCGTTCTCTACAAGGACGTGAAGCCCGGCAAGTACGACTTCGTCTGCTTCAACGGCGACATGACCACGTCGATCGACGCCGAGAGCGAGCTGATGGATCACTACCTCGCCTCGTCGTCGGAGCTCTTCGCCTCCGATACGCCGCTCTACGTGGCGCGCGGCAACCATGAGAACCGCGGTACGTTCGCCATGGAGTGGATGAACTACTTTCCTTCGTCGACGGGGCGTCCTTACTTTTCGTTCCGTCAGGGGCCCGTCTACTTCATCGTGCTCGACAGCGGCGAAGACAAGCCCGACAGCGACATCCGCAACATGGATCTGATGCGTTCCGACGATTTCCGTGCCGAGGAGGCCGAGTGGCTGGCGCGCGTGGTCGAGGAGCCCGATTTCAAGAGCGCCCCCGTGCGCATCGTCTTCTGCCACATGCCTCCTGCTCCCGGCGGCTGGCACGGCGGCTCGGAGGTGGCGCGGCTGTTCGTCCCGATTCTCAACCGTGCGGGCATCGACCTGATGCTGTCGGCCCATATCCACCGTTACAAATTCTGGGACAAGGGCGAGAACGGCTGCGATTTCCCCGTGCTGTGCAATCCCAATCTGACCCGTATGGACGTAAAGGCGAACGCCCGCAACATCGACGTGAAGATTTACGATGCTTCGGGTGCGTTGAAACACCAGAACAAATTTACGAAATAGCCGTTCGCCGACATTTCGGCTGCGCCGTTCCCCGATCGGGGAACGGCGTTTTTTATCATCGGCGACGGCTTACTCCGTGATTTTCGCAATCTTAGACTTCGCTTCGGATATCGTGTTCCGGCAAAACGGATATCCGTTTTTTTTCGCATCGTCGGCTATACCTTGCGATGCTGCGTCCCCGTGTCATCGAATAAATGTTTGCTTCTGCGCTCGATTTTTCCTATCTTTGACTTCGTCTTAGATACTTCGTCTCGGCACAATCAAACATGCGTTTGCTTCTGCGCTCGACTTTTCGTATCTTTGTAAGGACAATGCGGCCGCTGGCCGGCGGTCCGCTCCGGCGGGCGCGCTCCGGACGCAGACTGGCAGGGGCTAAATTAAAATATACGGATATGAACAGCAAATACGCTTTGCCCAAAGACGGAGGATTGATCGTCGACTCGGCTCCGAGCGACATCATCCGCCGCTATGAAAAGATTCCCGCCTCGGTCTTTGAACACGAATCCGAAGGCGTGGGGTATGTCGCCGATCTGATCGTGCGGGCGATCAAGAAACACAACGAATATTCGCTTTCGAACGAGATTTTCGAGGACGTGCAGCCCTTCGTGCTGGGACTCACGACCGGCCGAACGCCGCTGGGGCTTTACCACGAGCTGGTTCGCCGCTACCGGGACGGCATGGTGAGTTTTTCGAACGTCGCGGTTTACAGCCTCGACGAATTCTACCCGATCGGGGCCGACGAGCCGCAGAGCCGCAACTACCGCATCCACGAGGAGTTTCTCAACCATATTGATATCCTGCCCGAAAACATCCATATTCCCGACGGGACGGTGCCCGAATCGCGCATCTCGCGTTACTGCGAATCCTACGACCGGGCGATCAACCACATCGACCTGATGATTATCGGCGTCGGAGAGCAGGGGCAGCTCGGGTTCAACGAGCCCGGCTCCTACGAGAAGTCGCGCACGCGGCTGGTGCAGCTTTCGCACGACTCCCGCAAGATCCAGTCGTCGGCCTTCTCGGGGATCGACGATACGCCCAAAATGGCCATTACGATGGGGATCGATACCATCATGCGCGCCGACAAGATCGTACTCATGGCATGGGGCGAGGAGAAAGCCGACGTGATCCGCAAGGTCGTCGAGGGGCAGATCACCGATCAGGTGCCCGCCACGGCGTTGCAGGAGCACCACAACATCGAGGTGGTGATCGACGAGAACGCCGCCGGAAAGCTCACGCGCGAGGTTGCGCCGTGGCTGGTCGGCCCCTGCGAGTGGACGCCCAAGTTCACGCGCAAGGCGGTCATCTGGCTGTGCGGCGTGGTGGGGAAGCCGATTCTGAAACTCACCCACTCGGACTACATCGAAAATTCGCTGGGCGAACTGCTCGAAGCCAAAGGGCCTTACGACAAGATCAACATCGACGTCTTCAACGACCTGCAACATACCATTACCGGCTGGCCGGGCGGCAAGCCCAACGCCGACGACTCGACGCGGCCCGTTCCGTCGAAGCCCTTTCCCAAAAAGGTGCTGATCTTCTCGCCGCACCCCGACGACGACGTGATTTCGATGGGCGGCACCTTCATCCGTCTGGTCGACCACGGGCACGACGTGCACGTGGCCTACGAGACGTCGGGCGATTTCGCCGTCAACGACGACGTCGTCCTGCAACAGCTCGATACGGTGCGCGAACTGGGTTTCGCGGATCGTTTCGATGAGGTGAAACGTCTTATCGCCGGTAAAGTGAAGGGGCAGCCCGAACCGCGCGAGCTGTTGGAAATCAAGGCGGCGATCCGCCGCGCCGAGGCCAAGGCCGCCGACCGTTCGTTCGGGCTCGACCCGTCGCACGTCCATTTCCTGAACCTGCCTTTCTACGAAACGGGCGGATTGAAGAAGGCGCCGCTTTCGCAGCGCGACATCGATATCATCGTCAAGCTGTTGCGCGAGATCGAACCCGACCAGATCTATGCCGCAGGCGATCTGGCCGATCCGCACGGCACGCACCGCACCTGCATGGAGGCCGTACTGGGAGCGTTGGAGGTCGCTAAGGACGACGCATGGCTCAAGAATTGCCATCTGTGGCTCTATCGCGGGGCGTGGTTGGAGTGGGATCTGGGGATGGTCGACATGGCCGTGCCCCTTTCGCCCGACGAGCTGATCAAGAAACGTCACGCCATCTACCGCCACGTGTCGCAGAAGGATATCGTGCCCTTCCCGGGCAGCGATTCGCGCGAATTCTGGCAGCGCGCCGAGGAGCGCACGCAGAATACCGCCCGCCTCTACGACAAGTTGGGCATGGCCGAATACCAGGCCATCGAGGTCTTCGTGAAAATGTTTTAACACCAAATAAGATTCTATGAGACTGATTATCGAAGAGAACGACGCGAAAGCCGGCCTGTGGACGGCCCGTTACATCGTCGCGCGGATCAAGGAGAAGGCGGCCCGGACCGACCGTCCGTTCGTACTGGGACTGCCCACCGGCTCGACGCCCGTGGAGACCTACAAGGAACTGGTGCGCCTTTATGAGGCGGGCGAGGTGTCGTTCCGCAACGTCGTTACGTTCAACATGGACGAATACGTGGGCATCCCCGAAGATCACCCTGAAAGCTATCACACCTTCATGCGCAAGCATTTCTTCGACCATGTCGACGTGCCGGCCGCGAACATCCACATCCTCGACGGCAACGCCCCCGATCTGCAAAAGGAGTGCGAGGAGTACGAGCGTAAGATCGTCGCCGCAGGCGGCATCGACCTCTTCCTGGGCGGTATCGGCGAAGACGGCCATATCGCCTTCAACGAACCCTATTCGTCGCTCGTGTCGCGCACGCGCGTGATGACGCTCACGCCCGAGACCGTGGCCGTCAACTCGCGGTTCTTCGACAACGACGTGAACAAAGTGCCCAAGCAGGCCATGTCGGTCGGCGTGGCTACGATCATGGATTCGCACGAGGTCATCATCCAGGCCTTCGGCCACAAGAAGGCCCGCGCGTTGAAACACGGTGTCGAGGGGTGCTACTCGCACGAGTGGACGATCTCGGCGTTGCAGGTTCATCCCGCAGGCATCATCGTCGCCGACGAGGCGGCCGTGGGCGAGTTGAAAGTCAGCACCTACCGCTATTTCCGCGAGTTGGAGAAGAGCGAACGTCTGTAAAGAGCCGCGGGGCGACGCAGCGCAGCCTGTGTCTCGCGGATTCCGGTCATACGGAGGGAGTGTCCGAATTGCGGACGCTCCCTCTTTCATTTCCTCCGTCGCAGGGCCGGTTCGATTGCGGAGTGAGTTCCGGCGAGGTTTGCCGCTTTTCCCGCGGCGGTCGCTGCCCGGAATTCCTCTTCCTGACGGCCGGTGCCCGCCGTGTCGGTTCGGGAAAAGAGGCGTCGGGACGAAGGGCGGGTCCCCGTTTCGCCGCTCGACCGATGTAGAGGCCGGAGGTCTTTTGCGGAGAAACGATTTTTCCGCGAAACAAGTTGCTTACGAATCGGACGGAAATTCCTCGTTTCGGGTTTCAATGTTTCGGCGGTTCTGTGCTTTTCGATGCAAAGCTTGAACGGAAACGGCTTTATACCCGTATGCAAGGGTATTCCGAGGTCCGATAGTCGAGACGGTTTATTAAAAAATTTTACTATCTTTGACGCCCGAAATACGATTGTTATTTTTTAAATCATTGATTGTATGAGGAATCTATTTGCTTCATTCGCATCGATGGCGCTCTTCGTCGGAGCGCTTGGTTTCGCTGCTTGCAGCGATGACGACAACACCTCCACCGATCCCGGCGAGGGGGGGGGAAATACTAAGCCGGAGGTATCCGTCGTCGTGACGCCCGGTGCGACGACGGCAAGTTCGGTCAGCTTCACTGTCGCACCGCAGAATGCGGACAAATGCGCCTATGTCTGTCTGAAAAATGTCGAAGGGATCGAACTGCCCGACGCTGTTTCCGTCATGGCCGAGGGCCGGCAGCTCGAAAAGGTCGAGACGCAGCTTGTCGAGGTGAAAGAACTCGAAGCCGAAGCCGAGTATGTCGTATTGGCGGCCGCTTCGGCAGGGGAGAACGCCCCCGTCCTGTCGGAACCGATCACGCTGACGACCGAGAAAGTCAATCAGGGCACCACGATGGAGGTGACGCTCGCCGAGGGCGAGCGGACCGAGAGCACGCTTTCGTTCACGGTCACTACCGCCAATGCCGCCGAGTGCCGCTACCGCTATTTCAAGAAGACCGAAGATTTCGTTCTGCCCGACAAATACGACATCTTCGCCACGGGCGACAAGGTGGAGACCTCCTCTCCGCAGGAGATTTTGCTCGAAAACCTCGACGACGATACCACTTATGTGATCGTTGCGGTCGTCGAAGCTGCCGACAGCTATGACAAGGAGATGTCCGAGCCGCTCGAAATGACGACGCTCAAACGCGACAAACCCGAAAACGTCGATCAGCAGCACTTCACCGAGGGCGAACTCCAAGTTTACAGCGGCGGCAACAACTTCTATGTCAAACTCACCAACGACGCCTATACGGTCGTACTCGATCTCTACGACGACTATGCGAAGGAGAAGGCGCCCGTTATTCCCGCACACGAATACAGCTACCTGAAAGGTTACCACAGCAACGAGCCCTGGGTGATGGCCAGCACGTCGAGCGTAACGGCCGTCAGCGGTGCGGCGTTCGAAATCGAGAAGGGATCGGTGAACGTCGGTTTCGCCGACGGGGCCTATACGATCGTCGGCTCCCTGATTTCTCAGGACAACAAACAGCTGGACATCGACTATAAGGGTTCGCTCGCCTTCCCCGTCAAACTCAACAGCGGCAAGATCGAAAAGAGCGAGAAGGGCTATCTGGCCGCATTCACGGGGGAGAACCTCTACGGACTGAATCTCGAATTCATCACCGATAAGATCGCCGCCGGCACCTACTCGTTCGACAACGGCACGCTGGGCGGAAACTCGGCGCTCATTTGCGGTACGACGGAGTATGCGGTCAAGGCCGGCAGCGTCGAACTGAGCCTGCCGTCCGAAACGAATTATGTCATCAAGGGGGAACTGACGACGGCCGAGGGGTATCCGCTTTCGCTCGATGTCTCCATCTACGGTGTGACCCAGCCCGAGGAGCCGGGCGATGCGATCGTCTTCACATCGATCTCGCAGGCCTATGCCGAAGCCGATGCGACGGGTTGGGCGATCAACTACTCCGTCGAATTCGAAAACGACGAGTGGCAGGCCGCTTTCGAGTTCTGCAACGACGGCGGTACGGGTTCGCAGATTCCGGCCTACAAATATCTCTACTCGTCCTATGTAGAGAGCGGAACGGGCTGCGTCACGCAATACCGCATCGTCAACAAGAAGACTTCGGAGACGTTGACGCTCGACGAAGGATCGGTGACGGTGGCCTATGCCGACGGCGTTTACGACATCGATTTCGATCTGATGCAGACCAACGGACAGCATTTCAAAGCTTCCTACGACGGCCCGATCGAACTGGACGACTATACCTCTATGGGCGGCGGAGGCTATGCCCGTTAATCGTCAAACGAAAATTCGGAGATAGAAGGATATGAAAAAACTGCTGATTCTCGTCGCCGCGTGCGCACTGACATTTTCCTGCGGCGAGTCCAACGACGATTTCGGTGACAATGGCAATCCCGGCACCGAGACGCCTGGGCCTCAGCCCGAACCCGAACCTGAGCCCGAACCCGAACCGGAACCCGAGCCTGAACCGGAATATGATTTCGACATTGCGGTAGCCGATGGATTTTTCGCTTACGACGGTCTGGACGAGGCTTCCGGAAAATATCGTACGACGGTGATGCTCAGCTCGAAGAGCATGTCGACAGGCGATACGGGCGATTATGTGGACATTCTCGTCTACATCTATACCGATTTCGAACCGGAGATTCTGACTTCGACGGGAGGGTATACCTATCGGAAGTTCTTTACGGGGGCGATCTCGCCGTTTTACACCGATTCGGTGGAGAAACATACCGACCGCATGTGGTACATCGGCAAGCACTATACTGACGACGAGGGGGATCCCAATGTACAGGGCTGCGGCTGGTTCACCTATCAGAACGGGTTGGAGACGGGCTGTTTCGCAGCCGACGACACCGAACGGACGACGTGCGAGATCGTCGATAACGGCGACGGCACCCACACGATCAAGGGGGTGATGTACGACAAGACGTTCGACAAGTCGCTTCGCTACGAGTACAAGACGGAACATCCGGGCATCTTTTCGCCGAATTTCGGTTGATGCCGTTTGCCGGCGAATGTTTTTCCGACCGCAGCTTTCCGGCTGCGGTCGTTGTTTTTGCGGGTCGGTGCGGGCGTTCGCAGGGGGGGGACGCCCCGTTCGTCGTGTCGGAGGCGAAAGACGCCTGAAAAGCTGCCGAATGACTCTTGTCGACGCAGGAATCCGCCCGTGTCCGACGGTGCCGTGAACCGGAGAGTTGTCGGGAATTTCGTGTGGATGGTTTCGGATGCGAGTTCCGCGCGGGTTCCGTCCTGGATGCGACTTCCGGCGAAAAACAGCGCGGGTGTCCGAATCTATCGGACACCCGCGCTGTTTCTTGCTGTGAATCGGGCTATGCGCGTCCCAACAGTTTCTTGACTTCGGCGGCGACGGTCTCGCCGTTGTAGCCGAACTCCTTGTCGAGCACCGTGTAGGGAGCCGAGAAGCCGAACATGTCGTGGCCGTGGATGAAGCCCTTCTCTCCGACGAGCCCCTGCAAGGTCACGGGCAGCCCCGACGTCATGCCGTAGCGTGCGATGCCGGCGGGCAGTACCGACTCCTGATAGGACTGGGGCTGATCGCGGAAAAGACCTTCGCTCGGGACGCTGACGATGCGGGCCTTGATGCCCTCCTGAGCCAGCAGGCCGGCACCTTCGACGAGCGTCGCCACCTCCGAACCCGAAGCGACCATCACTACGTCGGGTTTCGCCGTGTCGGCGACGATGTAGGCGCCCTTGGCGAGCTGTGCGGCCTCCTCGCGGCGGCTTGCGGCCAGCGCGGGCAGGTTCTTGATGTTCTGACGCGAGAGGATGAGCGCCACGGGGCGTTTCTCTTCGAGAGCGAGACGCCATGCTGCGATCGTCTCCTCGCCGTCGGCGGGACGCAGCACGACCATCGACCGCTCGCCCGCGTGGTTGCGCAGGTGCTCCATCAGGCGGATCTGCGCCTCGTGCTCGATCGGCTGGTGCGTCGGGCCGTCCTCGCCTACGCGGAACGAGTCGTGCGTCCAGATATAGATCACGTGCAGGTGCATCAGTGCCGAGAGGCGTACGGCCGGCTTCATGTAGTCCGAGAAGACGAAGAAGGTGCCGCAGGCCGGAATCACGCCGCCGTGCAATGCCATACCGTTCATGATGCAGGCCATCGTCAGCTCCGACACGCCGGCCTGGAAGAATTTGCCGCTGAAATCGCCCTTCGTGAAGGCTTTGGTCTTTTTCAGGAAGCCGTCGGTCTTGTCCGAATTCGACAGGTCGGCCGAAGCGACGATCATGTTCTCCACCCGCTCGGCCAGTACGCCCAGCACCGTCGCCGACGCGGCGCGCGTGGCCGAATCGGCCTTCATCTCGATCGACTTGTAGTCGATGGCCGGAAGCTCGCCTGCGAGGAACATGTCCAGTTTGCGGGCCAGCTCCTTGTTGGCCGAGCGCCACTCGGCCTCGACGGCCTTCTGGGCCTTGACCCATGCACGCAGTTCTTCGCGGCGTGCGGCGTAGATCTCCTTCGACTCTTCGAAGACCGTGAACGGGTTTTCGGGGTCGCCGCCCAGGTGCTTCACCGTGGCGGCGATGTCGGCGCCGGCGGCCGAAAGCGGCTGGCCGTGCGTCGAAACCTTGTTCTCATACGACGTGCCGTCGGCGGCTACCGCGCCTTTGCCCATCACCGTGTGGCCGATGATGATCGTCGGACGCTCGGTCTCGGCACCTGCCGTGCGGAGCGCGGCGCGGATCTCGTCGACCGACTGTCCGTCGACGTGGAGCACGTTCCAGCCCCAGGCCTTGTATTTGGCGCCTACGTCCTCGGTGTCCACCTCGTCGACCTTGGTCGAGAGCTGGATGTTGTTCGAGTCGTAGTACATGATCAGGTTCGACAGTCCCAGATGACCTGCGATGCGGCCCACGCCCTGCGAAATCTCCTCCTGCACGGCGCCGTCCGAGATGTAGGCATAGGTCTTGTGCGCCTGCCACTGGCCGAAACGGGCCACCATGAAGCGCTCGGCGATCGCTGCGCCCAGCGCCATGGCGTGTCCCTGACCCAGCGGGCCGGAGGTATTCTCCACGCCGCGCAGCACGTCCACTTCGGGGTGGCCGGGCGTACAGCTTCCCCACTGGCGGAACGCTTTGAGATCGTCCATCGTGTAGTTGCCCGCCAGCGCCAGTGTCGAGTAGAGCATCGGCGACATGTGGCCCGGATCGAGGAACAGACGGTCGCGGAAGGGGTAGCGCAGGTCGTCGGGATCGTAGCGCAGGAATTCGGTGTAGAGCACGTTGATGAAATCGGCGCCGCCCATCGCGCCGCCCGGATGGCCCGATTTCGCCTTTTCGACCATCGATGCCGCCAGCACGCGGATGTTGTCCGCCGCACGCGTCAGTTTTGCATTGTCTGCCATATTTCCAGTTGTTTAGTAGTTGTCAATTCGTCGGGCGAAGGCCGTTGTGACACCCTGTGCGGTGCGTGCCGCCTGTCGCTTTTCCGAGCGGGATTTATCCCCTGCAAAGATAATAATATTTTATTATCCTACCTTTTTAAGCTCTACGAAATTTGCTTTTTCTATCTTTTCCTTGGCGTATGGCAGCGTTACGCGAAACTCCTTGCAACCGCTCGACGGAATGTCGAACATCGTGTCCATCATCACCGCCTCGCAGATCGAGCGCAGGCCGCGTGCGCCGAGCTTGTAGACGATGGCGCGGTCGACGATGTAGTCGAGAACTTCGTCGTCGAAGGCGAGCTTCACGCCGTCCATCTCGAACAGCCGGACGTACTGTTTCACGATGGCGTTCTTCGGCTCGGTCAGGATCGAGCGCAGCGCTTCGCGGCCGAGCGGCTGCATGTAGGTCAGCACCGGCAGGCGCCCGACCAGTTCGGGGATCAGGCCGAACGATTTGAGATCCTGCGGCATGACGTACTGCATCAGGTTCGAACGGTCGATCGGGTCGGCTCCCGCGCGGCCGTAGCCCATCGCCCGCGTGTTGAGCCGCTGGGCGATCTTGCGCTCGATGCCGTCGAACGCACCGCCGCAGATGAAGAGGATGTTGCGCGTGTCGACCTGGATGAATTTCTGCTCGGGGTGCTTGCGGCCGCCCTGGGGAGGCACGTTGACCACCGTTCCTTCGAGGATTTTCAGCAGGGCCTGCTGCACGCCCTCGCCCGAAACGTCGCGCGTGATGGAGGGGTTGTCGCCCTTGCGCGCGATCTTGTCGATCTCGTCGATGAAGACGATGCCGCGCTCGGCCTGCTCGACGTTGTAGTCGGCGACCTGCAACAGCCGCGAGAGAATGCTCTCGACATCCTCGCCCACATATCCCGCCTCGGTCAGAACGGTCGCGTCGACGATCGTGAACGGCACTTTCAGCAGCTTGGCGATCGTGCGGGCCATCAGCGTCTTGCCCGTGCCCGTCGGACCGACCAGCACGATGTTCGACTTGTCGATCTCGACCTCGTCCTCCTTCGGGGCGTACAGCAGCCGCTTGTAGTGGTTGTAGACCGCCACGGACATATACCGCTTGGCGGCATCCTGCCCGATGACATACTGGTCGAGGAACTCCTTGATCTGCGCCGGCTTGAGCAGTTCCTCCATCTTGAGCGGAGCCGCCGCCGGACGCCGTCCCCGTTCGGAGGCGATGTCGTTGTCGACGATGATCTTATAGCCGTTCTCGATACATTTGTTACAGATATTCGCGCCGTCCGAACCCTGGAACATGATCTCCACGTCCGTGCGCTTGGCGCCGCAGAACGAGCAGCAGTCGCCGCCGTTCTTGTTGTTGTTCTTATTCTGTGCCATGCGGTTTACTTGTCTCGTTTGGAAAGCACCTCGTCGATCAGTCCGTAATCCTTCGCCTCGCGGGCCGACAGCCAGTAGTCGCGGTCGGCGTCCTTCTCGATCTTCTTGACCGGGACGCCCGAGTGGACCGAGAGGATTTCGTACAGCTCGCGCTTGGTTTTCAGAATCTCGCGCGCCGTGATCTCGATGTCCGAGGCCTGACCCTGCGCGCCGCCCAGCGGCTGGTGAATCATCACCCGCGAATGCGGGAGCGCCGAACGCTTGCCCTTGGCGCCCGCCGTGAGCAGCACGGCGCCCATCGAGGCGGCAAGCCCCGTGCAGATGGTCGCCACGTCGGAGTTCACCAGCTGCATGGTGTCGTAAATGCCCAGTCCGGCCGAAACCGACCCGCCGGGCGAGTTGATGTAGATCTGAATGTCCTTCTCGGGATCGACCGATTCGAGGAACAGCAGCTGGGCCTGGATGATATTGGCCGCGTCGTCGTAGATCGGCGCGCCGAGGAAGATGATGCGGTCCATCATCAGGCGCGAGAAAACGTCCATCGTGGCGATGTTCAGCTGACGCTCCTCGATGATCGTAGGCGACACGTAGGCCGCGCTTACCGACTGGAAATCGTGCAGTTTCAGCGAACTGATCCCGCAGTGGTTCCGTGCGTATTTTTCAAATTCTGACATAGTCGTATTTATTTACTCTTCATATTCTGCCTTCTGCCGGACGGGAGCGCACAAGCCGCCGGAAGCATTCCGGATTCCCCATCGCCCCCGAAACCCGCTTCTTAAAGCGGGCGCGAAAACCGCCGCAAGCGATCCGGCCCCCGTCGCTCCCGAAAGCCGCCTCCCAGGCGGGCGGACGGGAGCGCAGAACCGGATGGAAAGCGTGAAAACCCACAGCCGCCCCTAAAAGCGCGTTCTTAAAGCACAAAGGACTTTGCAAACATCACGCCTGCAAAGTCCAAAGATAGATAAAATTCCGCGAAACTTAAAGTTCCTTCGCCAATTTAGCGAAATCGTCCGCAGATACGGCTTTTTCAGTTACCTTGACCTTCGATTTGACATCCTCGACGACCTTCACTTCATAGAGCTTCTCGTAAATCTTCTGGCCCTGATCCTTGTCGGCGAGAATCTTCTCGGCGTAACCCTCCAGCATGTCGTCCGGCGCCGAGGGCATGCCGTACTGTGCAAACTGCGAGGCGGCCAGCGCCTTGGCTTCGGAGAGCGCCTCCTCCTTCGAAACGGAGATGCCGTCGGTCTTGATGAAGTGCTTCTGGAGGTAGTTCCAGGTGAACATCTTCAGAAACTGGTCGAAATCCTTCTCGATGTCCTCCATCGAGAACTTGCCCTCGTTGATCGTGTAGAGCCAACGCTTGAGGAACGCCGCGGGCATCTTCAGGTCGGCCTTCTTCACGAGATAGTCGCGCACCTGCAACGTGAAGAGGTAGTCGCTCTCGCGGCGCAGTTCGGCCTCGATCTGCGCGTCGATGAACTTGTCCAGCCCGGCTTCGTCCGTGACGCCGCCCTGCGGGAAAGCCATCTTGAAGAACTCCTCGTTCAGCTCCGGCTCGGCGAACTTGCGGATTTTGGTGATCTCCAGTTCGAATTCGGGGTTGACGCCCTCCAGTTCGTTCTCCTTGACCTGCAGGCAGGCGGCGCGCTGGGCGGGATTTTTATAGAGTTCGTTGATATTCACCTTCATCTTGTCGCCGACCTTCTTGCCGATGAAAGGCTTGCGATCGGCCTCATCCATCGAGATCAGACCCACGTAAGCGTCCGCAACGTTCATCTCGCCGTTGTCGAGCGTCACCGACAGCGCCTCGTCCGAAGTCACCTTCTCAGCGTCCACCAGGCGGCCGAAGCGGCGCAGGTAGTTCGAACGGTAGTCGTCGTGCATCTTCTTGTCGACCTTGATCTTGTTGTAGGTCAGCTTATCCTTGTCGGAAAGCTCCAGCTTGATCTCGGGAGCCTCGCCGATCTCGAACACGAATTCGAACTCGGTGGCGTTGTCGAAATCGAAGTCGCCCTGCTCCTCCGCGGGAATCACGTCGCCCAGATAGTCGATGCCCTCCTTCTGGAGATATTCGAAAACGGCGTTCGAAGCCTGACGGTAGGACTGCTCGGCCAGGACGCCCTTGCCGTACATCTTCTTGACGATGCCCATGGGGACCATGCCCGGACGGAATCCGGGGATGTTGGCCTTGCGCTTGTACTCGCGCAGGGACTTTTCGACCTCCTGCCCGTAATCCGCCTCGCCGACAGTCACGCGGATCAGCGAGTTATTCTCGCCGCGTTGTTCTCTTACAATGTTCATAATGAATGAATTATATTTGTTATTCTTCGTATTTCCGTTCAGAATCGGGAGGCAAAGATACGAAATTATTCCATTTCCGGCAAGACATTACCCGTAATAATACGGTCAAATTATGATATACGGTTTGTTTTTCGTACCTTTGGGGCCGCAACGCCCCGCTTGCCGGGGAAGGTTCTACCGAGTCGTGCGCAATTCCGTTTTGATCCCATCCGGCTTTTCCGCAGCCTTTGGAGTCGCAACGCCCCTTTTGCCAACCGAAAGGTTTTACCGAACCGCACGCAATTCCGTTTTGATCCCATCCGACTTTTTCGTATCTTTGTGAGCTATTTTGTTCCGAAACAATGAAAACGACCCCGATATTCCTGTTTTCCATCCTGCTGCTGGGCGCATGCGGCGGTCCGGCGGCGCGCGCCAAACGCCCCGGCGCAAAGGCGCAGGCCGCGGCGGCCGTGCAGGCCGAGCCGAAAACGTACACCTACCGCATCGCGGCGACCTACCCCCACTCGACCGACGCCTACACCCAGGGGCTGCAATACGTCGACGGGACGATGTGGGAAGGTACGGGCCAGCACGGCGAATCGGTCGTTCGGAAGACCGATCTCGCGACGGGGAAAACCGAGGTCATGGCGCGCCTGCCCCGTTCGGAGTTCGGCGAAGGAATCACCCTGCTCGGCGGAAAGCTCTACCAGCTGACCTGGCAGTCCAACACCGCGCACGTATATTCGCTGGAGAACGGGAAACTGCAAAAGATCCGCGACTTCCGCTATCCGGGCGAAGGCTGGGGCCTCACGACCGACGGCGAGAAGCTCTACATGTCGGACGGCACGGCCACGATCCACACGGTCGATCCCGCGACGTTCCGCCGCGAAAAGCGCGTGACGGTGACCTACAAGGGCGCGCCGGTCGAATACCTCAACGAACTGGAGTGGATCGGCGGCAAAATATGGGCCAACGTCTACACCACCGACCAGATCGTCGTCATCGACCCCGCGACGGGCGTCGTCGAGGGCGTCGTCGACCTCGCGGGGCTGCTGCCCGAAACGGAAATGACCGCGACGACCGACGTGCTGAACGGCATCGCCTATGACGCCGAGGGGGACCGCATCTTCGTGACGGGCAAAAACTGGCCGAAACTCTACGAAATAGAAATTACCGAAAAATAAATGACGACAACGCTATACGACCAACTGGAGCGCCGCATCCTGCTGCTCGACGGAGGCTTCGGCACGATGGTGCAGGGCTACGGACTGCAAGAGGAGGACTACCGCGGCCGGCGGTTCGCCGGCTGGCCGGTGCAGCTCAAGGGCTGCAACGACCTGCTCGCGCTGACCCGCCCGGACGTGGTGCGCGAGATTCACGAAAAATACCTGCGGGCGGGAGCCGACATCATCGAAACCGACTCATTCAACGCCAACGCCGTGTCGCTGGCCGACTACCGGCTCGAAGAGTGCGCTTACGAGATTTCGAAGGCCGCAGCCGGAATCGCACGCAGCGCGGCCGACGAGTTCACGGCCCGCAACCCGCAGAAGCCGCGTTTCGTGGCGGGATCGGTGGGTCCCACGAACCGCACGGCCTCGATGTCGGCCGACGTACAGAATCCCGCGGCCCGCGAGGTGACCTTCGCACAACTGGTCGCAGCGTATACGGATCAGGTGCGGGGACTGGTGGACGGCGGGGCGGACATCCTGCTGGTGGAGACCGTTTTCGACACGCTCAACGCCAAGGCGGCCCTCTGGGCCATCGACACGCTCTGCGAGCGGCTGGGCCGCGCGATCCCCGTGATGGTCTCCGGAACGCTCGCCGACGCCAGCGGCCGCACCCTCTCGGGGCAGACCGTCGAGGCCTTCGCCGTCTCGGTGTCGCATGCGAACCTGCTGTCGGTCGGACTGAATTGCGCCTACGGGGCCAAGCAGCTGCTGCCCTACCTCGAACGGCTGGCGGCAGTGGCCGGAACGCGCATCTCGGCGCACCCGAACGCAGGGCTTCCCAACGTGATGGGCGGTTACGACGAGACGCCCGAAATGTTCGCCGGGGATGTCGGCGAGTATATGCGTCGCGGACTGGTGAACATCGTGGGCGGCTGCTGCGGCACGACGCCCGCCCACATATTCGAATTGTCGAAAATATCCGGAGACTACGCCCCGCGGCCTGTTCCCGCGCCGAAACACATCACGACCTTGAGCGGTCTGGAGCCGCTGCGGATCGTCCCCGAAGCCAACTTCATCAACGTCGGCGAACGCACGAACGTCGCCGGATCGGCCCGTTTCGCAAGGCTGATCCGCGAAGCCAACTACGAAGAGGCGCTCTCGGTGGCCCGCGCACAGGTCGACGCCGGGGCGCAGATCGTCGACGTCTGCATGGACGACGGGCTGATCGACGGTCCGGCGGCGATGCGCACGTTCCTCAACCTGATGGCCTCGGAGCCGGAGATCGCCCGCGTGCCGGTGATGATCGACTCGTCGAAATGGGAGGTACTTCAAGCGGGACTTGAAGTGACGCAGGGTAAGTCGGTGGTCAACTCCATCTCGCTCAAGGAGGGCGAAGCGGAATTCCTGCGCCGGGCCGCGGAGATCCACCGCTTCGGCGCTTCGGCCGTGGTGATGCTCTTCGACGAGCGGGGCCAGGCCGACACCTTCGAACGTAAAGCAGAGGTTGCGGAGAGAGCCTACAAGCTATTGACGGACAACGGATTTCCACCCGAAGACATCATTTTCGACCCCAACGTGCTGGCCGTCGCAACGGGCATTGCGGAGCACGACGGCTACGCCAAGGCGTTCATCGACGCGACGCGCTGGATCAAGGAGCACCTTCCCCATGCGAAGGTCTCGGGCGGCGTGTCGAACCTTTCGTTCGCCTTCCGCGGCAACAACACGGTGCGCGAGGCGATGCACTCGGCGTTCCTCTACCACGCCATCCGGGCCGGAATGGACATGGGCATCGTCAACCCGCAGATGCTCAAAGTGTACAGCCAGATCGAACCCGAACTGCTCTGCCGCGTCGAGGACGTGATCCTCTGCCGCCGGGCCGACGCCGCGGAGCGGCTCGCGGAGTATGCCCACGGGGTGCAGCAGACGGCCCAGGCGCAGCCGCAGGCCCCCGACGCATGGCGTGCGGGGACGCTCGGAGAGCGTATCGCCCATGCGATGCTCAAGGGCGTGGCCAACTACGTGGAGCAGGATGCGCTGGAGGGTTACGAGGCGCTGGGAAGCCCGATGGCCGTGATCGACACGCTGCTGATGCCTGCCATGGAGCAGGTCGGCACGCTGTTCGGCGAGGGCAAGATGTTCCTGCCGCAAGTGGTGAAGACCGCCCGCGTGATGAAACGCGCGGTGGCGGCGCTGACGCCCTATATCGAACAGGGGTCGGCCGCGAATGCGCATAATTCGGGGAAAGTGCTGATCGCCACCGTGAAAGGCGACGTGCACGACATCGGCAAGAACATCGTGGCGGTCGTGATGGCCTGCAACGGTTACGAAATCCGGGACCTGGGCGTGATGGTCGAGCCGGAACGCATCGTCGAGGAGGCGGTGGCGTGGGGCGCGCAGTGCATCTGCCTGAGCGGGCTGATCACCCCGTCGCTCGACGAAATGGCCCGCGTCTGCGAGGAGCTGGAACGGCGGGGGCTGCGCATTCCGGTCATCATCGGCGGCGCGACGACCTCGGACCTCCACACGGCGGTGAAGATCGCCCCGGTTTATTCGGGCGTGGCGGTCCACTCCGCGAACGCCAGCCGCAACAGCCAGATACTGGCGCAGCTGCTCGGCCCCGACGGCGACCTTTACGCCGACAAGGTGAAAGCCGACCAGCAGGCCCTGCGCGAGGAGTACGCCCGCCGGCTGCGGGAGCGCGACCTCATTCCGATCGCCGAAGCGCGCGCGGCGCGGCGCGGCGCGGCGCAGCACGAACCCGTCGTGCCGCTCCATACGGGGCGCATGGTCTTCCCCGACTTCGACGTGGCCGACGCCGAACCGTACATCGACTGGAGTTTCTTCTTCGCGGCGTGGGGACTCAAGGGGCGTTACCCCGAGATTCTCGACCACCCCGAAAAGGGCGCCGAGGCGCGCAAGGTCTTCGCCGACGCCCAGGCCCTGCTGGCCCGCATCCGCGACGAGCGGCTGCTGACGCTGCAAGGGGTCGCGGGCATCTTCCCGGCACGCTCCGAGGGCGACGACATTCTGGTGACGGACGCGAAAGGGCGCGAAAAACGCCTCCCGATGCTGCGCAACCAGACGCGCGGCGAGGAGAACCTGTCGCTGGCGGACTTCATCGCACCGGACGGCGACTGGATCGGCTGTTTCGCCCTGACGGCCGGCATCGGGCTGAAGGAGCTGGCGGAAAAGTTCCGCGCCGGGGGCGACGACTATTCGGCCATCATGGCCAAACTGCTGGCCGACCGCCTCACGGAGGCCTTCGCCGAGGCCGTGCACGCCTTCATGCGGCGCGAGATGTGGGGCTACGAAACGGGCACGCCGCCCACCCCCGAGCAGGCAGTCCGCGGCCAGTACCGCGGCCGCCGCATGGCCTTCGGCTACCCGGCCTCGCCCGACCATTCGCTCAAACGCGAGGTCTTCGACCTGCTCGCGGTCGAGGTGACGACCGGAATGCGGCTGACCGAAAACTGGATGATCGACCCCGGGGAGGCGCTGTGCGGACTGATGTTCTCCGACGCCGACTACTTTTCGGTCGGGACCATCGGCGCCGAACAGCTGCTCGACTACGCACGCCGCCGCGGAATGGAGGCCGAAACCGTAAAAAAGATTATACCGAACAACGTATGAACGTCGTAGAGATCATCAACGAAGCGATCGCCTCCGGGCGCACCCGCTTCGCGTTCGAACTGCTCCCGCCGCTCAAGGGCGACGGCATGCAGAAGATATTCGCCGCCGTGGAGCCGCTGATGGCCCTCGACCCGGCTTACGTCAACATCACCTTCCACCGCGAGGGAATCAAGGAGACCGAGCGCGAGGACGGCAGCGTCGAATGGCACGTCGTGCGCCGCCGCCCCGGGACGGTGGGCATCTCGGCGGCCATCCAGAACCGCTACGGCGTGGAGGTGGTCCCGCACCTGATCTGCGGCGGACTGTCGAAATACGACATCGAGGACACGCTGATCGACATGGACTTCCTGGGCCTGCACAACGTGCTGGCGCTGCGCGGAGACAAGTCGCAGAACGAAAAGCGTTTCATGCCCCATCCGCAGGGCCACGCCCACGCCGTGGACCTCGTGCGGCAGATCGCCGACATGAACCGCGGAAAATTCATCGACGGCGAGGTCGAGGAGTGCCACCACTCGAAATTCTCGATCGGCGTGGCGGGCTATCCCGAGGTGCACGCCGAGGCGCGCGACATCACCTCGGACATCGCCCGCCTGCGCGACAAGGTCGACGCCGGGGCGGAATATGTCATCACGCAGATGTTCTTCGACAATGCCAAATACTTCGACTTCGTGCGCCGCTGCCGCGAAGCGGGGATCACCGTGCCGATCATCCCCGGCATCAAGCCCCTCTCGACGCTGCGCCACCTGGAAATACTGCCCGAAACGTTCGGCGTGAAGCTGCCCGAGGAACTCGTGCGCGAAGTCAAGGCGCATCCCGACGGCGTGCGCGAAGTGGGAACCGAGTGGGCCATCGCCCAAAGCCGCGAACTGATGGCCGCAGGCGTGCCCGTGCTGCACTACTACACGATGAGCCGCACGACGAACATACAGAAAATCGTCAAGGCGGTTTTCTGACCCAAACCGATAAAACAGAGAATCAATGGAACCTGTCGAATTCCGCCGCCGCCTGCATGCGCACCCCGAACTGTCGTTCAAGGAACACGACACGGCGGCGTTCATCGAACAGCAGCTCGACGAACTGGGCATCGAACACCGCCGGATCGCATCGACGGGCGTCGTGGCCCGCATCAAGGGCCGCAAGACCCCCGAAGGCGACCGGCGCGCCGCGGTGCTGCGCGCCGACATCGACGCCCTGCCCGTCACGGAGCGGAACGACTGCGAGTGGAGATCGCAGAACGAGGGCGTGATGCACGCCTGCGGCCACGACATGCACGCCGCGGTGCTGTTCGGCGTGCTGAAAACCTTCGCCGAGGCGCCCGATTTCCGGGGCACGCTCTTCGGGCTGTTCCAGCCGGGCGAGGAGTGCAACCCGGGCGGAGCCTCGCTGGTGCTGGCCGAAAAGCCGTTCGAGGGCTACGACGTGCGGGCCGTCGTCGGCGAACACGTCGAACCGCAGCTGGAGGTCGGGACCCTCGGATTCCGGGCCGGAAAGTACATGGCGGCAAGCGACGAACTGCGCTTCCGCGTCCGCGGCACGGGCGGGCACGGCGCCATGCGCAAGCAGCTCAAGGACCCCGTGGCGGCCGGCGCCGAACTGCTGACGCGCCTCATCGCGCTCAACGGTGAGGAGTGCGTGCTCTCGATCGGCCGCGTGGAGGCCGGGGGCGCGACGAACATCGTGCCCGACGAGATCTACATGGAGGGAACGCTGCGCACGTTCGACGAACGCGAGCGCGGCATCATCCACCGCCGCATCGAGATCATCGCCGCGGACATCGACGCCCGGCACGGCGTGAAGACCGAAGTGACGATCGGCCGCGGCTATCCGTGCGTCGTCAACGACGAGATCCTCGTGAAGCAGGCCACGGCCCTGGCCAAAGCCGAGAAGCTGAAGGTCGAGATGCTGCCCCTGCGCACCACGGCCGAGGATTTCGGGTTCTACTGCAAGCAATACCCGTCGCTGTTCTACCGGCTGGGCGTGGGCGCTGCGGCCGGACGCCCGCACACGGCGACATTCTTCCCCGACGAAGCGGCTATCGGCGTGGGCATCGCCTACATGCGGAAACTGGCCCTGCAACTCCTGGAAAAATAACGCCTTGTTCCGCAAAACGCACACAGGCCGGCCGCGACAGCGGCAAAACGGGCACAACGGAAATCCGACGGAGGACCGAAGCCCTGCAAATTTTTAAGAAATGATGAAAAAACAGAAACAACGCTCCGAAAACGGAGCACGGAAGACGGACCGCACCTCGATCATATTGAGCATGTTCCGGGAATTCCCCAACAATAAGTTCTCGCTGAAGCACCTGGCTTCGGCTTCCGGAGGCGCCACGAAAGAGGGCCGCCGCGAAACGTTAGAAATCCTCGGACGCCTCTTCGAAGAGGGAGTCGTCGAGGAGTGCGCACGCGAAAAATACCGTCTGATGCAGACCCACCTGCCCCACTACGAGGGCGTGGCCGACATGGCCCCCTCGGGTTCGGTCTATGTGAAGGTCGAAGGGCAGGAGAGCGACATCTTCGTCAACCAGCGCAATGCCGCGAACGCCCTGAACGGCGACCGCGTCGAGGTCGTGGTGATGCACCGCGGCCGCAACGGACAGCTGGAGGGCGAGATCACGCGGATCATCGAACGCAACCGCAAGCCCTACGTGGGCGTGGCCGAAGTCGGGGCGCACCAGATTTTCGTACGGGCCGACTCGCGCCGCATGCCGATGGACATTTATCTCTCGAAGCGCACCCATCCCGACGTGCGCGACGGCGAGAAGGTCGTGGTGCGCATCGCCGACTGGCTCCCGGGCAGCAAAAGCCCCGTGGGCGAACTGGTCGAGCGGCTGGGCATGGCGGGCAACAACGACACCGAGATGCACGCCATCCTGGCCGAATACGAACTGCCCTACCGCTTCGAGCCCGAGATCGAACAGGCGGCGGAGGGTATCGACGGCCGGATTACGGCCAAAGAGATCGCCCGGCGCCGCGATTTCCGCAATGTGACGACCTTCACGGTCGACCCGGCCGACGCCAAGGACTTCGACGACGCGCTTTCGGTGCGCAGGGTCCGGGACGGCGTCTGGGAGATCGGCGTGCATATCGCCGACGTGACCCACTACGTGCGCCCCCAATCGACGATCGACGACGAAGCCGTCGAACGCGGCACCTCGGTCTATCTGGTGGACCGCACCGTGCCGATGCTGCCCGAACGGCTTTCGAACGAGCTTTGTTCGCTCCGCCCGCACGAGACGAGTCTCTGTTTCTCGGCGGTCTTCACCCTCAATGAGAACCTCGACATCCTCGAAGAGTGGTTCGGCCGCACGGTGATCTACTCCGACCGCCGCTTCACCTACGAGGAGGCGCAGCAGGTGATCGAGACCGGCCGGGGCGACTACGCCGAAGAGATCCTTACGCTCAACCGGCTGGCGCAGGCCATGCGCCGCGAGCGGTTCCGCAACGGCGCGATCAGCTTCGACCGCGCCGAGGCCAAATTCCGGCTCGACGAGAAGGGCCGGCCGCTGGGCGTCTATTTCAAGGAACAGAAGGAGGCCAACCAGATGATCGAGGAGTTCATGCTGCTGGCCAACCGCCGCGTTGCCGAGTTCTGCGGCAAGGTCAGAGGGCGCAAGTCGGGCCGCACGATGGTCTACCGCGTCCACGACGAACCGAACGTCGACAAGTTGCAGAGCTTCCGGCAGTTCATCCTGCGCTTCGGGCACGTCTTCAAAGCCTCCGAGGGACGTCCCGTCGCCAAGGAGATGAACAAGCTCTTCCAGAAGGTCAAGGGCCGCCCCGAAGAGAACGTCGTCACGACGCTGGCCGTACGTTCGATGGCCAAAGCCTACTACACCACCGACAACATCGGCCACTACGGACTGGCCTTCCCCTACTACACCCACTTCACTTCGCCGATCCGCCGCTATCCCGACATGATGGTGCACCGCCTGCTGGCACGCTACCTCGAAGGCGGCAAGACGACCGACAAGGCGGCATTCGAAGCACTGTGCGAGCACGCCTCGGAACGCGAAGTGATCGCCGCCGAGGCCGAACGCGCCTCGATCAAATACAAGATGGTGGAGTTCATGCAGGCACGCCTGGGCGAGGAGTTCGCCGGCCACATATCGGGCATCACCGAGTGGGGCATCTTCGTCGAGATCGACGAGAACCACATCGAAGGGCTGGTGGCCATGCGCGACATGCACGACGATTTCTACGACTTCGATCCGGCCGAATACACCGTGACGGGCCGCTCGACGGGCCGGCGCTTCACGCTGGGCGATGCCGTGCGCATCCGCGTCAAGCGCGCCGATCTGCAAAAACGCCAGCTCGACTTCGACATGGTGCTACCCGACGCACCCCGCACCGACACCCCGCAGCGAGGCCGCCGGAGCCCGCAGGTAAAACGCCGCCGCTGACATGACGACCGACCGCATACTCGACAAGGCCGTGCGGCGCGAGCCGCTCACGCGCGACGAAGCCTATGCGCTCTACGAATGCACGCCCGTGCAGGAGCTGGCCGCAGCGGCCGACGCCGTGCGGCGTGCGACGGTCGCCGACCCGACGGTCGTGACGTGGCAGATCGACCGCAACGTCAATATCACCAACGTCTGCATCTCGGGCTGCAAGTTCTGCAATTTCCACTGCAAGCCCCACGATACGCAGCGCGCCTTCGTCACCTCGCGCGAGGAGTACCGCGAAAAGATCGCGCAAACGCTTGCGCTGGGCGGCGACCAGCTGTTGTTGCAGGGCGGGCTGCATCCGCAGCTCGGCATCGACTTCTACGAGGAGCTGTTCCGCGACCTGAAACGGATGTTCCCCCGGATCCGGCTTCATGCGCTCGGTGCGCCCGAAGTGGCCCACATCGCCCGCATCAGCGGTCTGACGACGCTCGAAACGCTGCGCCGGCTCATGGTCGCCGGACTGGATTCGCTGCCGGGCGCCGGAGCCGAAATCCTCGACCCCGACGTGCGGCGCGCGATCTCGCCCGCTAAGCCCTCGGTGGCGTCGTGGCTCGCGGTGATGCACGAAGCCCATACGCTGGGGCTGGCCACGTCGGCCACGATGATGTACGGCCACGTCGAGCAGCCGCGCCAGCGCGTCGACCACCTGCTCGCGATCCGCGATCTGCAAGCGCGCTGCCCCGAAGGGAAGCCCGGCTTTCTGGCCTTCATCCCGTGGATCTTCCGCTCGACGGGCACGCGGCTCGAAGCCGAAGGGACATCGACCGATTTCTCGCCGCTGGAATACATCCGCATCATCGCCGCCAGCCGGCTGATCCTGAACAACATCCCCAACATACAGGCGTCGTGGCTCACCGTCGGCCGCCAGACGGCGCAGGCGGCGCTCCACAGCGGCGCCAACGACATGGGGTCGATCATGATCGAGGAGCACGTCGTCTCGTCGGCCGGCGCCGACAACCGCTTCGACGCCGAAGGCATCCAGCAGGCGATCCGCGAAGCGGGCTTCACCCCGCGCCTGCGCAACCAACTCTACGAACTGCGGCCGTGGCCGCTCGACGACACGCTCCGATGAACCGCCCTGCAACCCTCCTCGTCCTCCTGCTGGCCGGACTGCTCGCCGGCTGCGGCGGCGGTTCCCGGCCGACCGGCATACGAACCGCCGAAACGCCGGCCGACGACGTGGCCGAATACCAGCCCCGCTGGCGGTCGCACACGGTCGACTCGACGCAGTACCGCAAGGTCTTCCTCGCCGGCACGATCGACATGGGACGCAGCGCCGACTGGCAGGCGGCTCTCGTCGCCCGCTTCCGCGACAGCATCGGCGGCCGCTGGCTCTTCTTCAACCCCCGCCGTCGGGAGTTCCATGCCTCGCCGGCCGAAATGGAGTATCAGGTCGCGTGGGAGCTGGCGCACCTCGAAGCGGCCGACCTCATCGTAATGAATCTGCTGGGCGACAGCCGCTCGCCGATCTCGCTGCTCGAAATGGGACTTTACGCCCGTTCGGGCAAGCTGTTCGTGGCGTGCAGCCCCGACTACTACCGCTACGACAACGTGCGCATCACCTGCCGGCGCTACGGCGTGCCGCTCTACGATTCGCTGACGGCACTGCTCGACGACCTGCCGCAACAAAGCGACGAATGACATGGAAGGATTTCTGGACACGGCCACGCAGCTCTGCATCGACTGGGGCTATTGGGGACTTTTCCTCTCGGCCTTCGTGGCGGGGAGCATCGTCCCGTTCAGTTCGGAAGCGGTGATGGTCGTACTCGTCCGCTTGGGACTCGACCCCGCACTCTGCCTGCTGGCAGCCGCCACGGGCAACACCGCAGGCGGCATGACCTGCTACTGGATCGGTCATCTGGGCAAACGCGAATGGTTCGGCCGCTACCTCGGCATCGGCGAAAAACAACTCGACCGTGCCGGACGCTTCCTCGCAGGAAAGGGGGCATGGAGCGCCTTTTTCGCCTTCCTGCCCTACGTCGGCGAAGCGATCGCCATCCTGCTGGGACTCATGCGCAGCAACGTGTGGATCACCACGCTGGCCATGTTCGCGGGCAAGGCGCTGCGCTACGTGGCTGTCCTCTACGCCGTGCAAGGCGCAATATCGCTGTTGTAGGGCGCGCACGGCGCGATTGTTGCACATCCGACAGAGCGTTATGAAACGAATCATCGCAGGGGGAATCGCCCTCATGGGAATTCTCCTCACGGTAAATGCACAAACCATGAAACCGCTCACACCCGACGAACGCCGGATCATCGTCGACAAGGGAACCGAGGCTCCCTTCACGGGAAAATACTACAAGCACAGCGAGCGCGGCCTCTACCGCTGCCGCCAGTGCGGCGCGCCGCTCTACCGTTCGGAGGACAAGTTCGATGCGGGGTGCGGCTGGCCCGCCTTCGACGACGAGATCGCAGGTGCGGTACGCCGCACGCCCGACGCCGACGGCCGCCGCACCGAGATCACCTGCGCCCGCTGCGGGGCGCATCTGGGGCATGTCTTCACGGGTGAACGCTTTACCGACAAGAATACGCGCCACTGCGTCAACTCCCTCTCGCTCGACTTCGTGCCGGCCGCGGAGTCGTCCGACCGGACCTCCTCCGAGGCGGCCGCCACGACCGAAACGGCGATCTTCGCCGGCGGTTGTTTCTGGGGCGTGGAATACCTGCTGGAACAACAGCCCGGCGTCCTCTCGGTCGAAGCGGGTTACACCGGCGGCCGCACCGACCGCCCTACCTACGAGGAGGTGTGCAGCCATACCACGGGACACGCCGAAGCGGTGCGCGTGACCTTCGATACGTCGAAGGTCTCCTACGAAACGCTCGCACGCCTCTTCTTCGAGATCCACGACCCTACGCAGATCGACCGCCAAGGGCCCGACATCGGCGACCAGTACCGCTCCGAAATCTTCTACACCTCGCCCGAACAACGCGCCGTGGCCGAACGGCTCATCGCCCTGCTCCGCAGCAAAGGTTACCGCGTCGCCACGCGCGTGACGCCGGCCGGCCCCTTCTGGCCCGCCGAAACCTGTCACCAGGACTACTACCGCCGCCGGGGAACGCTCCCCTACTGCCACGCCTACACCCGCCGCTTCTGAGGTCTCCTCGCTACTTCCAGAGAGTTTCTTCCGGTCGACCGCCGTGTCACACCGTTAAAAAAAGAGACGATATGGAAAATCTGAACACCACTCCCCTGCCGCGCATCGGCGACAAGGCCCCGTCGTTCGAGGCCGTCACTACGCAAGGCCCGATCCGCTTTCCGGAAGATTATGCCGGACGCTGGATCATCCTTTTCAGCCACCCGTCGGACTTCACGCCCGTCTGTACCTCCGAATTCATGACCTTCGCGGCGCGCAGCGACGAATTCGAAGCGCTCAACTGCCAGCTCGTCGGACTCTCGGTCGACGGACTGTACAGCCACATCGCATGGCTGCGCACGATCCGCGACAAGATCGTCTACCGCGGAATGCAGCACGTCGAGGTGCGCTTCCCGCTGATCGCCGATCTGCGGATGAAAGTCGCCAACCTCTACGGCATGATCCAGCCGGGCGAAAGTTCGACGTCGGCCGTCCGAGCCGTCTTCTTCATCGACCCCGACGCCACGATCCGCGCCGTGATCTACTATCCGCTGGCGCTGGGCCGCAACTTCGACGAGATCAAACGCGTGCTCGTCGGCCTGCAAACCGTCGACCGCTTCAACGTGGCGCTGCCCGCCGACTGGCATCCGGGCGACGAAGCGATCGTGCCCACCGCCTCGTCGTCGGCCGCTGCCGAAGAGCGCATGACCCGTCCCGACGAAGGGACGCAGTGTTACGACTGGTTCTTCTGCACGCGGCCGCTGCCGCAGGAAGAGCCCGAAGAAGTTCCCGTACAATAACCGCAAAACAACCGCAATCATGGCAATCACGCAACTGACCAAAACCGAATTCTCGGAAAAAATCGCCAACCTCGACTCCGCCATCTCCGAATGGCACTATGTGGGCTCGCGACCGGCCATCGTCGACTTCTATGCGACCTGGTGCGGCCCCTGCCGCACGCTCGCACCGATCCTGGAAGAGCTCTCCGAGGAGTACGCCGGCGAAGTGGATATCTACAAGGTCGACATCGACCGCGAACAGGAGCTGGCCGCAGCCTTCGGCGTGCGCTCCGTCCCCACGCTGCTCTTCATCCCCGCCCGGGGAATGCCGCAGATGGCTACCGGGGCATTGCCCAAGGAGACGCTGCGCGAAGCCATCGGCGAGCTGCTGCTCAAACTCCCCGCCGCCGAGTCCTGATCCCGCAGCGAAACGACAACGAAGG
>ERZ837910.1553-NODE-1553-length-31349-cov-4.665783_pt1 | contig 31349 bp, 26 predicted proteins | sample MGYA00519940_ERZ837910 | MGnify/ENA primary metagenome ERZ837910 (study PRJEB31850, sample SAMEA3708825) | human gut metagenome | biome: human gut; feature: human-associated habitat; material: faeces | place: China | collected 2014 ... | reverse complement strand
CGCCGAGAGCGGCGAGGGCCTGCTGCCCAAGATGACCGCGGGCGACCGGGTCGTTTCGACCCAGATCACCGCGACGGAGCGCTTCACGCAGGCCCCGGCCCGCTATAACGAGGCGTCGCTGGTCAAGCGGCTCGAAGAGCTGGGCATCGGCCGTCCTTCGACCTACGCCCCGACCATCACCACGATCATCAACCGCGGTTACGTGGTCAAACAGAACAAGGACGGTCAGAAACGCGGCTACGTCCAGCTCATGCTCACGGGCGACAAACTCACCTCGAAGAACCTCACGGAGAACTTCGGCAAGGAGAAGAACCGCCTTTCGCCCACGGACATCGGCATGGTCGTGAACGACTACCTCGAAACGCAGTTCAAGCCCATCATGGACTACAATTTCACGGCCAACGTCGAGAAGGAGTTCGACCGCGTGGCCGACGGCGACATCACTTGGGACACGATGATCCACGACTTCTACGGGCCCTTCCACCAGATGGTCGATACGGCCATCGGCACGCAGACCGACAAGAAGAGTCAGGCCCGCATTCTGGGCAACGATCCCAAAACCGGACATGTCGTCAAGGCCCGCATCGGCCGCTACGGCCCGATGGTCGAGATCGAAGGCAACGAAGGCGAAAAGGGACGCTTCGCGTCGCTCAAGAAGGGCCAGCTGATCGAGTCGATCACGCTCGAAGAGGCGCTGGAGCTTTTCGCCCTGCCCCGCGACCTCGGCGAGCTGGAGGGCGAGCAGCTCTCGGTCGGCATCGGCAAATACGGGCCCTACGTGCGCCACGGCAAGTCGTTCGCCTCGCTTCAGAAGGGCGACGACCCCTACACGCTCACCTACGAGCGCGCCGTGGAGGTCGTGCGCGCCCAGCAGGCTGCCGCAGCCGCGGCCAACACTCCGCTGCGCAGCTTCCCCGAAGATCCCGACATGCTGGTCAAGAACGGCCGTTACGGACCCTATATCGCCTACAAAGGCAAGAACTACCGCCTGCCGAAAGGCGCCAAGCCTGAGACGCTGACGCTCGAAGAGTGCCGGAAAATCGTCTCTTCCTCGAAGAAGTAACCGAACACCAATACCCAAACAGCACAAGCGATGAAAAAATTCCTGCTGACAGCCCTTGCGTTCTGCACCGCCTTCGCGGCCGCAGCGCAGACTCCCGCCGCAACCGAGCCGGAGGGATACCGATTCACCGACGTCAGGCTGATCCCCATGACCCCGGTCAAGGACCAGCACCGCAGCGGCACCTGCTGGTGCTACTCGACCCTCTCGTTCCTCGAAGGCGAAATCCTGCGCGCCGGCGGCCGTCCGGTCCACCTCTCCGAGATGTGGATCGTGCGCCACACGTTCATGGACAAGGCCGTGAAATATGTCCGCATGCACGGCGAGATCAACTTCGCCGAGGGCGGCGCTTCGCACGACGTGACCGAAGGAATCAAGAACCACGGCATCGTACCGCAGGAGGCCTATCCGGGCTTCAACTACGGCACCGAGAAAGCCGATTTCCACGAACTGTCGCTCGTGCTGAAGGCCTACCTCGACGCCGTGATCACAGCCAGCGGCAAATCCTCGGACAAAGCGCTTTCGACGGCATGGAAACGCGGCTTCGACGCCATCCTCGACGAGTATTTCGGCCGGATGCCCGAAACATTCACCTACGAGGGCAAGGAGTATACGCCCCGGTCATTCGCCGCATCGCTGCCGATCGACATGAACGACTACATCGACATCACCTCCTTCACGCATCATCCGTTCTACACGCAGTTCATCATCGAGATTCCCGACAACTGGATGTGGGGCACGGTCTACAACCTGCCGCTCGACGAGATGATGACCGTCATCGACAACGCGCTGGCCAACGGCTACCCCGTATCGTGGGGCACCGACGTGAGCGAGAAGGGTTTCAGCCGTACCAAAGCCATCGGCATCATCCCCGAAGCCGACCTTGCGAACATGGACGGCACCGAAGCCGAGCGCTGGGGCAAACTGACCCAGAAGGAGAAGGACGATGCGCTCTATAAGTTCGACAAGCCCGGCAAGGAGCTGAGAATCACGCAGGAGATGCGCCAGCGGGCGTTCGACAACTACGAGACCACCGACGACCACGGCATGGTCATCATGGGCACGGCGACCGATCAGGCCGGCAACCGCTACTTCAAGGTCCAGAATTCGTGGGACGTACGCCCGCCCTACGACGGGTTCTGGTACTTCTCGCGGCCGTTCGTCGAGTACAAGACCACTTCGATCATGGTCAACAAGAACGCACTGCCCAAGGAGACCGCCAAGCGGCTGGGTCTCAAATAGCGGACGCCGCCCAACCGGACGGAACACTCCCGGAAACACACTCCGCGGAAACCCAAAATAAAAGAGTCCCGGCCGCAAAGCCGGGACTCTTTCGTATATCGAAGTTTTATTGTTGTCTCAAAAAAGGGGAGCCTTACATCGCTCTCAGTTTGATGCTCTCTCCCAACAGAACCATAGCGGTACGGAACCACGCATTGATCTTCGCTTTCATACTAAATAATTTTAAATAATTCTTAAAATATTTTATCATCTGAGATGCGACAAAGGTAATGCCCGGAAAACAAACTTCCAAACATTTTTATTAATATTTTTTTAAGAATTATGTAAATTTTTTGAATAACGATTACTCCTCGATTTCCAGTCCCAGAAGACGCGCCAGCTCCGAAGCCTGCAGCGCACTGACTTTCAAACCTTTCAGCTCGAACGATCCGGTATCGCCTACCCGGATTCCGCGAATATCCGAATCGACGAACGAAAGCCCCTTCAACCGTGTCCGACTGAATTCCGCCATCGTAAGGTCGCAGAGCGAGAACTCCACACGTTCGAACCGGCATTCGTCGAATCCAACGCTGCGCATCGTTCCGCCGGCAAAACGGACGCCCCGGAATTTTCCCAGCGTAAAATTGGCGAATTCCATCTTGCAGCGTTCGAAAACGACATGCTGCCACGTCCCCTCCGAAAGGTTGGCGCCGACCAGCTTGCACTCCACGAATTCGACCCGCTGGAAACTGCATCCCGACAAATCGGCGTTCGAGAGATCGCAGTTTCGGAACGTGACGTCCGTAAAATGAGAACCCTGCAACACGGGCGCCGGGAAAATGCAACCCGCAAACACCGACGACTGCACCCAGAAATGCTCGCGCATCAGCGGGGGCAGGGGCACGCTGCGGAAAACCGCATCGGACACCTCCTCTGCGGTCTGCAGCAGAGCGGCGTCGGTCTGTTCAACCGGATTCGGCGAAGGTACGGGGCGTGTAATTTCCATGCAGTTCAATAATGATCCGACATCATCGGGTCCGGCAAATTTCCGATCCGGCAACCGGGCCTATCGGGCAATCAGCGTGTCCGGCAATCATCGGGCCGGACAGCAAACGGATCCCACAGCCGGACAAGTCCCACAGTCGGACGGGCCGGCACCGGTCCCTGCAAAGATAGAAATTTATCTCCGTATCGGGAAACCCCGAACGCCCTGAATGTGTCCATTTTGAACATTGGCGAAAAATTGCTATCTTTAAACCGCCTTCAACCTCACTTTTAATGGAAAAGGGATATAGGATCTTCCTAACTGTCAGCCTGTTGCTGACGATATTTACGACAACGGCCCAAACCACCGACACCTCGAAAGACAATTTTCCTTCGACTCAGGAGGCTCTGTCCCGGATCGGCGCGGCCGAAGCGCGGCCGGGCCGCCAGCCCGCCGACACGGCGGCGCTCACGACACCCGCCCAGCGCAAGGGCTTCATCCGCCGGATCATCGACTACTACAGCCGCTCGAACGTGGACCGCACGTTCGAGAAAAAGATCGACTGGAGCATCGCTCCCGGTCCCAACTACTCGTCCGACGTCGGCTTCGGTCTGGGCTTCCTCGTCGCCGGTCTGTACCGTCTCGACCGCACGGACTCGGTGACCGCTCCCTCCAACATCTCGATCTACGGCAACATCACGACCCAAAAATTCCTGCTGCTCCGCTTTTCGGGCGACAACATCTTCCAGCACAACAAACGGCGTCTGAGCTATTCGGGAGCCTTCGTCTACTTTCCGGGCGCATTCTACGGCGTGGGCCACAAGGCCGGCAAAGAGGGTTACGCGCAGGACCTGACCACGACGATGGGCATTTTCCGCATCTCCTACTGCACGTCGCTCGTCGGACGGTTCTACATCGGCGTCAGCGGCGGCATCGACTACACCGGCGCCAAATACAAGTCGAGCGGCATGGGAAAATACCTGACCGACATCCATAACGGAACGGCCGACAATCCCGGCGGCAAGATCGGCGAACTCTACGACTTATGGCAGCAGGAGCGTTACGACCCTGAGAAGCAGGACCCCTTCTCGAACTTCATCGCCGCCACGGGCGACAAACCGAACGCCTTCAACACCAACCTCGGCATTTTCGCGCAATACGACACGCGCGACGTGACTTTCAACGCTTCGAAAGGCATCTTCATCAAGGCCGAAGCCAAATGGTATCCCCAGTGGCTGGGCAATACGCGCCGTAACTTCGGACGCTTCACACTGACGTTCGACTTCTATCAGAAACTCTGGAAAGGCGCCATCTTCGCCTACGATCTCTATGCCGACTGCACGGCGGGCACCCCGTCGTGGCACATGTACGCCAAGCTGGGCGGCATGGAACGCATGCGCGGCTACTACGAGGGGCGTTACCGCGACAAACGACTCGTCGAGACGCAGATCGAACTGCGTCAGAAAATCTACCGCCGTCACGGCATCGTGGGCTGGATCGGCGGCGGTCAGGTCTGGGGCACCGACAAATTCCGGTGGGACAATACGCTCTACAGTTTCGGCTGCGGCTACCGCTTCGAATTCAAGAACCGCATGAACATCCGTCTCGACTACGGCTGGGGCGTCTACGGCAACCAAAACCTCCCGTGGGACCGCAAACGCTCCTCGGCATTCCTCTTCACCGCTTCGGAAGCCTTCTGAGACGACGGCAATCCGGCCACTCTCTTCCGGCAGACGCAGCAAATCCCGACTCCATCCCACAGGTCCCCGCTCCAACCCCGCAGGCGACCCCTCGGCCCCTCCGGCCTTATCCTCATCCGCTCCGGCAATCCTAACCCCGGTTCCGCCCCCGCATTCCCCTCGACTTCCAGCTTCAGCCGCACGGCTCCCGGCAGGATTTTAGAGGATTATTATCGGGTACACGCCCCGAAACTACAAAATATATACAACGATAAACCCGTCGGCGCGCTTAAGCGAAAGCCGCAGCGGCTCCCCGTCCGCGATACGCCCCACGACGACTCCGGCTTCGAAATCGACCGCCTCGACATGCAGGTCGTACAGCATATCCAGCCCCGGCCGCCCGGCATATTTGTATAGGGTCTCCTTCGCGCACCAGACTGCGGCCGGCAGCAGCGGATCGTCAGAAAGCGCCCGCTCGGCAGGCGACATGTAACGCGGCGCAGCGCGGCTGAAATCCCGCGATTCGGGTTCGACATCGACGGCGCACGGCGCATCCGATATGCAGACCGCCACCCGGCCCGGACAATGCGAAACCCCGATATGCACCTCGCGCCCCCGAACGACGGGCGCCCCCGCCTCATCATAGGCGATCTGCACGTCGTCCCCCAGCTCGCGGCGCACGACGGCGCGCCATGTCAGAAACTCCCTGCGGCGGCGTTCGCGCAGAAACTCCTGCGCAGCGGCCCGCTCGCCGGGCGTCACCCGCGCAGCGGCTTCCGCCTCGGTCATCGGCGGCTCGATGAAGAGCCCCTTCGTCATGCCAGCAAATCTACACGGATTTTGTCGATACGGTGCCCGTCCATCTCCTGCACCGTAAAACGGATGTCGTGCGACGTAAAGACGTCGCCCTTGCGGGGGAAGTCGCGCTTGAGTTCGAGCATCAGCCCGGCCAGCGTCTCGGCCTCGCCCTTCACGTCGTTGAAAATCTCCTCGTCCAGCCCCAGCACCCGTTCGAAGTCGCCCAGATGGCTCTTGCCGTCGAAGATGAAACATTTCTCGTCGAGTCGCGTGAAGAAACTTTCGTCGGCGTCGCTTTCGTCCGAAATCTCGCCCACGATCTCTTCGATGATATCCTCCAGCGACACCAGTCCCAGCGTCGAGCCGTACTCGTCCACGACGATCGCCATATGGATCTTGTTGGACTGGAAGTCGGCCAGCAGGTCGTTGATCTTCTTGTGTTCCGGCACGAAATAGGGCTTGCGCACCAGCTGCTGCCAGCCGAACTCGCTGCCGTGGTTGATGTAGGGCAGCAGGTCCTTGACATAAAGCGTTCCCTTGATGTTGTCTATGTCGTCCTCGTAGACCGGGATGCGCGAAAATCCCGACTCGATAATGGTCTTCTTGACCGTCTCGTAATCGTCGGTTATGTTGAGCACCGTGATGTCCACGCGGGGCTTCATGATCTCCTGCACCTCGGTATTGACGAAATTGACGATTCCCGACAGCATCACATGCTCCTCAGGACTCGAACTCTGGGTCATGTCCACCGCGTCGGCCAGCTCGTCGAGCGAAATCTCGCTCTTGTGCGAAGCCTTCTCGCTGATGCGGCTGCTCGTCCGCACCAGCGCATAGGAGATCGGATAGAAAATCCACCGCAGCACCGTGAGGGGCCGCGCGGCGAACTGCGCGAAGCGCACGGGAATGGTCTGCGCCAGCACCTTGGGCAGTATCTCGCCGAAGAGCAGCAGCAGGAAGGTCACCAGTACGGTCTTGAAGAGGAATTCGAACCGCAGGAAGGTGAAAACCGAATCTATGATGCTCGACGTGAGGATGACGATGCAGATATTCACCAGATTGTTCACCACGAGAATCGTCGCCAGCAACAGGTCCACGTTCGTCAGCAGGCGAAGCACCGCCTCGGCCGACGCCGTCGTGCGTTTGCGCAGGCGGCGTATATCGTTGTGCGACAATGAAAAAAACGAAGTTTCAGCGCCCGACACGAGCGCCGAAACGCACAGCAGGCCCAGCGTCACCGCACACAGTACGGCGATATGGGCCGAAAACCCGTTAAACGTAATCCACGAAGTTGTAGTCTCCTCCAAACCGGCGGTCTATTAGTTAATCAAAAAGCGATCCGCCCTGCGCATCCTGCTGCGCCTGCTGGCCGGCATCGTTCTCTTCCTTCAGCACCTCCTTGCGTCCGCCGGGCATCTGCACGACGAATTTCGAGTTGCGCGACTGATAGGCGGGCTTGCTCAGCAACAGTTCGATGTTGCTGTAACGCGTCGATTTCGCCCCCAGCATCACCTGTTCGGGCGGCCGCTGCACGGCGGCCTTGGGCGGTACGACCGGCTTGATCGGCTCCAGCACGGGAGCCACCGGGTCCTTCGCCGGCTCGACGCTCCGCACCGGAGGAATGATCTGCTTCATCGTCCCCGCCGCCGATATGTCGCCCGCGAATCCCGTGGCCACGACCACCAGCTCGATGGCGTTGCCCAGCTGGGGCTTCTCGCTCGTACCCCATATGATATTGGCGTTGTGAATCACGCCGTTGTCGTCCTGCACGCTGGCGTGCGCCTGAATGTACTCCAGAATCCGCACCACCTCCTCGTACATCAGGCCGTCGGCATCCGCGACCGAGATGTTGAGCAGGATGTTCTTCGCCCCCGAAATCAGGTTGTGGTCCAAGAGCGGCGAGCGCAGCGACGCTTCGGCCGCCGCTTCGGCGCGGTTGTCGCCCTCGGCCGTCGCCACGGCCATATGGGCGCGGCCGCTGTCACGCATGACCTTCGACACGTCGGCGAAATCGACGTTCACCAAGTCGCTCTCCACCGTGATGATCTCGGCGATGCCCTTGGCCGCCGAACACAGAATGTCGTCGGCCTTGCCGAACGCCTGCTTGAGCGACAGACGTCCGTATATTTCGAGAATATTCTCGTTATTGATGATCAGCAGCGAATCCACGTTCTGCCGCAGCTCCTCGATGCCCCTGAAAGCCTGCTCGTAGCGGATCTTGCCTTCGACGGCCAGCGGCGAAGTGACGATCGCCACGGTCAGCAGTCCCATCTCCTTGGCCAGCTTGGCGATGACGGGCGACGCGCCCGTACCCGTTCCGCCGCCCATGCCCGCCGTGATGAAGAGCATGCGCGTCCCCGACTCTTCGAGGTGCTGACGAATCTCCGGCAGCGACTCCACGGCCGCGCGGCGGCCGTTTTCCGGGTCGTTTCCGGCCCCCAGTCCCTCTGCGCCGAGGCGTATCTTCAACTCCACGGGACTCTTGTCCAGCGCCTGCTGGTCGGTGTTACAAACCAGAAACGTCACACCCCGTATACCGAGGTTCCACATATGGTTCACGGCATTGCCGCCGGCACCGCCGACGCCCACCACCATAATGATCGAACCGTCCGTCTTCGGGGCTTTGATCTCCGACATCAATTCGTCTGTCATATCTCTAACTCCTTTCTCCACATTCTTAACTATAAATCATTCCCGCAGCCGGCTTCCCGTCTGCAGTTCCCGGCATCCGCCGTCCGAATTTCCCCCGGCTGTCCGCCACATCTGCAGAAACCGCTCCCCGGCCGAAACCGGCGTTAACCGCGGCCGCATCGCCGGACCTCCGTATCGCCGCACCTCCGCATCGCCGGACCGCCCCCGCAAGCACGAAATTCATGCCGCAAACACCGCCGTAAGACCGCCGCGTGGGCCGGACACCGGGGCGCGGCAAATTATCCCTTAAATCTCTTCGTCCTCGGCCGCCGTGAAACTCTTGTTGATCTTGTCGAAGGTCTTCTGGAAAATCGAGCCCCAGTCGCGCTTGCGCTTGGGTTCGATCACCGGGGCCTCCTCACGTTCCGCAGCGGCATCCTCCTCCGCCTCTTCCGCCGCCGGAGCTGCGGGCGCCGCCTGCACGGGCTGCTGGAAGCGCGGCGTGTGGCGGAACTCAGGAGCGGGCTGCGGCTGCGGGGGCCGGAAGCCCTGCTGTTCCGCAGGCCGGGCCGCGGGCCGCTCGACAAATGCGCAGGCGCCCTGCTCGGCGCCCTTCAGCAGAATGCCGACCGCCGTGGCGTAAGCCGGATCAGCGGCCTTCTCTTTCGACTCCTCGGCAATCCCGGTCTCGGCCGACGCGACGCGCACATCCATGCCCGTCACCCGGCGGAACAGTTCGTCGAGGTCCTTCAGCTTGGCCGAACCGCCCGTCAGGACGATCCCGTAAGCCAGCTTGCCGATATATCCCGAATCCTTGATCTCCTGCAATACGAACTCCGCGATATCCGTGGCGCGGGCTTCGATCACCGTCGCCAGATTGCGCAGCAGAATATCCTTCGCCTCGCGGGCCGTGCGACCGTTCACGCGGATCAGCTTGTCTTCGGGAGCCAGCTCGGCCACCGCCGAGCCGTATTTCTGTTTGAGACTTTCCACATGCTTTTCGGGCACGCTCATCGTGCGGATGTCGCGGTTGATCGCCGTCGCCCCCATCGGAATCGTGGCGATATAACGCACCACGTTGCGGTAGTAAACCGCCACGTCGGTCACGCCGCCGCCGATATCCACCACGGCCACGCCTTCCTCCTTCTCGTCGGGCAGCAGCACCGCCTCGGCCGTGGCTATGGCGTTCGACGTAACGCTCAGCATCTTGATTCCCACCCGCTTGAGGGCCATGTCGAGCCGCTGCATCGGGGTCTTGAGACAGAGGATGAAGTTGAACGTGGAAGAGAGCTTCTTGCCGAACGACCCCACGGGATTCTTCACCTCCTGATTGTCGTCCACCACATAGTTCTGGGGTACGCGGTCCATGATGGTCTCGTCGTCGGGCGCCTGCACGTTGCGCATGCGGTCGAACAGCGCATCGACGTCCTTCTGGTTGACGCCGTTCTGGGGATCGTAGACGAAGACATGGTCGGTATGGCGCGCACAGCGCACGAAGTCGCCCGAAATACCGGCATAGGCCTCGGTGATGCGGATTCCCAACTGCTCCTCGGCCTCCGACACGGCTTCGCGGATGGCGCGGCTCACCAGTTCGATATTCTCAATCTTGCCCGCATTGACCCCCTCGACGGGTTTCGACACGACGCATACCACATCGAGCCGCTCTTCGGCGTTCTTCTCGCCGACAGCCACCACGACGTTCGACGAACCCAGATCGACGGCAACGGTATAATTCTTTCTTTCCACGGTATAATCCTTTTATTTCTTGCAAACCACCTGATCGTTGTATCTGATATCTATTGTCCGGTACTCCCCCCAGCCGATGTTCATAAGACCGCTGCGGTAGAAACGCAGCAATTTGTCGAATTTGCGCTCCACCTGCTCGATACGTCCGAAGACGATGGTATGGCGGCCGCTCCGGGGCACCAGCTCCACCTCTAAAGCTCCGCTGGGGGTCGTATGCGCGGCAATCTGCACCACCTCCGACCTCCAGAAATCATCATCTTCGATGAACTCTACAAAGGTAAGCAGTTTCATGAAATCTTCGTAGCTTTTCTCCAACTTTTTTTGTTTCAGCCTTTCGGCCTCCTGCCGCTGCGCGATGCGGTCTATTCCCTCCTGCACCAGACGCGCTTCGTAGCGGTATTTGCGCCGCAGCTCCGCCTTGCGGGCGCGCAGCTCTTCGACGCGCGCATCGAACGCCGCGGAGCTTTCCATCCGCCACCACTGCTTCTTGATGCGCATGCGGCGCAGCGCCGATATGTTACGGTCGTTCTGCAGTTCGCGCCGGAAGAAGGGGTACTTCTCACGCTCCAGCTCCGCGATCCGCTTGTCGATCTTCGCCCGTTCGAGGTCGATATGCCCGCGCACGGAGCCGACGAACGACGCGGGAAACGGCGGACGGTAAGCCCCCGTCACCACCGGCACGTAGAGCGACGAGGCGCGCGGCGCGGCGAAGACATAGCCTTCGGGCGTGACATACGAATCCACGCCGTCGGTCAGCAGCCGCAGCAGGGGCCTGCGCTGGCTGATGTCGATATGCAGCACGCCGCCGTAAGTCACATAGGCGTCCACGCGCTCCACGAATCCGTTTTTGGCGATCAGGGCCTCGATGGCCGCCAGCTCTACCGCATCAACTGCCGTGCCGTTCGTCTTGATTCCGCTGTGCGCGATCCACTCGCGCACCATGCGGCCCGACACCAGATAGCCCATCGACGAGCTGTCCACCACCTCGATCTCGACCCGGCCGACCTTCTTCCCGGCACGCAACCTCCCCGCCGCCGTCCCCGCATAAATGACATATGCGGCCACGGCGCCCCACAAAAGCGTGAGCAGTGCGTATCGGAGGTATTTTTTCAAACTCGTCTTTATTCTCTGATTATCCGTCGGTTCGTCTTCCGCGGTTTTTACATCCGGCCCGGCGGACATGCGCCCCGGCTAACTCTTCGCTTTCAGCTTTTCGGCGATCGCCCCGCAGCAGGCGTCGATGTTGCCCGCGCCGAAGCTCACCACCACGTCCGTGTCCATCGCCGCCACCGTATCGGCCAGCGCCGCCCGCTCCACGATGCGGCACGGCACCGTCACGCCTTGGGCGATGATCTCCGACGTCACGCCTTCGATCGGCTCCTCGCGCGCCGGGTAGATCGGCAGCAGCACCACGTCGTCGGCATGCGACAGCGCTTCGGCGAACTCCCTGTAAAGGTCGCGCGTCCGCGTGTAGAGGTGCGGCTGGAACAGCGCCGTGATGCGCCGTCCCGGAAACATTTTGCGCACCGACGTCAGCGTCGCCGCCAGCTCGCGCGGATGGTGGGCGTAGTCGTCCATGTAAACCTGCTTCGGCGTATTGACATAGAATTCGAAACGCCGCTTCACGCCCGCAAACGACGCCAGCGCCTCTCTCAGCCTCTCCGCATCGAGCGTCGTGCCTTCGGCCTGCGCCGCGCACCATACCGACGCCGCGGCCGCCACCGAATTCTCGATATTGACCCATCCCGGAATGCCGAGCGTGCACCCCTCGACCACGCCGCCGGGCGTCACGATGTCGTAGCGGTAATGCCCGCCTTCGAGCAGCTGCACGTTGCGGGCGTAGAAGTCGCACGGCACGTCGTACGAATAGCGGTAAACAGTGATCTGCGGATTGTCCAGCACGATATCCACCCCCTCTTTGATAATGAGGAACCCGCCCGGCCTGATCTGCCGCACGAACTGCGAAAAAGCCTCCTTCACCGCCTCGTGCGTACCGTAAATATCGAGGTGGTCGGCATCCGCCGAGGTAATCACCGCCACGTCGGGATACAACCGCAGGAACGAACGGTCGAACTCGTCGGCCTCGACCGCCAGCCGCGTCCCCGCGCCCAGCACCAGATTGCCGCCGAAGTTCTTCGATATTCCGCCCAGAAAAGCGCTTCCTCCGCCCGTCACGCCGCGGTTGAGCCACGCCACGAGCGTCGAGGTCGTGGTCTTGCCGTGCGTTCCCGCCACGGCCATCACATACTTGCCCTCGGCGAGATGTCCCAGCATCTGCGAACGCTTCTCGACGCAGAACCCGTGACTCACGAAATATTGATACTCCCCGTGCTCCTGCGGCACGGCCGGGGTGTAGACCACCATCGTCGTCGCCGGGTCGAGAAACTCCGCGGGAATCCGCCGCACGTCGTCCTCGAAATGAATCTCCGCGCCTTCGGCCGCCAGTTCGTCCGTCAGATGCGAGGGGGTGCGGTCGTAACCGGCCACCCGCTTGCCTTCATGCAGGAAATAACGCGCCAAGGCGCTCATGCCGATGCCGCCGATTCCCAGAAAATAGATATTTTGAAACTCCATCCGATTAAGTTTTATCGTTCTCCGCACCGCTCCTCCCTCCGCACGGTCCCCGCCGCATTCATCGCCCGCACGGCAAAAACACCCGCCGCGCGGCGCAGGGGAAACGCCGGAAGCGGCGCTATTTCATTACCTTTTCGATTTCATCCACGATCCGCTCCGCCGCATCGGGGCGCGCCAGCTTTTCGAGGTTTTCGCTCATCGTCCGCAAAGCCTCCTTGTCCGAGAGCAGCTCCATCGCCCGCCTCATGGCCGCCGTCCGGGCCTCGGCATCGGGCACCACGACCGCCGCGCCCTTGGCTTCCAGCGCCTTGGCATTCTTGGTCTGATGATCCTCGGCCACATTGGGCGAGGGCACGAACAGCACGGGCTTCGCCACCAGACACAACTCCGAGACGGTCCCCGCCCCGCTGCGCGAGAGAACCAGATCGGCCGCCGCATAGGCATAGTCCATGCGGTCGATGAAGGCCCCCTGCCAGATATTCGCAGCCGGATGCGCCGCCAAGAACGCCTGCATCTCGCGCTCATAATATTTGCCCGTCTGCCAGATCACCTGCACGGGAGCGTCCGCGCCTTCGAGCGCGAGTATCCACGCCTTCATCATCTCGTTCAGCGACCGCGTTCCGAGCGATCCGCCCACGACCAGCACCACCGGAAGATCGGGCGTAAAGCCGTAATATTCCAACGCTTCGCCCCGGTCGGCCCCCTCTTTCGAGAAACGGCCCCGCAGGGGATTGCCCGTCATCGTGATCCTGCCCGCCGGGAAAAAACGCTCCATCCCCTCATAGGCGACGCAGATGCGCTTCGCACGCTTGGCCAGAATCTTGTTGGTCAGCCCCGCATAGGAGTTCTGCTCCTGAATCACCGTCGGCACGCCCAGCCGCTGCGCGGCCCACAGCACCGGGGCGCTGGCATAGCCGCCGAATCCCACGACCGCATCGGCCCCGAATCCACGAATGGTCTTTTTGGCCATCGAGACGCTCTTCAGCACCTTGAACGGCACCGCGAGGTTGTGCCAGTCCATGCGCCGCTGCAGGCCCGCTATGGGCAGTCCCACGATGCGGTAGCCCAACGCAGGCACCTTCTCCATCTCCATCTTGCCCTCGGCGCCCACGAAGAGAATCTCGACCCCGTCGCCGAACCGCCGTTTCAACGCTTCCGCAACAGCCACGGCCGGATAGATATGTCCGCCCGTTCCGCCGCCCGAAAGGATGATTTTCCTTGTCATGCTATTTTATCTTTTTTACTTACAATCAATATCTTTCAACCCCGCCTCCGACTGTCCGAAAACCCGACAGTCCGAGGACCCGACGGCCCGCCAATCCGAGGGCCATCCCCGGCGGTCCTAAGACCCGGCGATCCGAAAACCGGGGTGCAGACTTCCGCCCCGGACAACATTCCAAGGCAAGCCGCCTGCAAAATTACGAATTCTTTCCGTTCGCCGCCTTTTCGTCCTCCTTTTACCGTCCCCAGTTTCCCCGGTCCAGCGAGCGGTAGTTGATCGCTTCGGCCACATCGGCCGCCGCTATGGTTTCGCGCCCCGCCAGATCGGCGATCGTGCGGGCCACTTTCAGAATGCGGTCATAAGCCCGCGCCGAGAGCGACAGCCGCTCCATGGCCCGCTCCAGCAGCGCCGCCGAAGCGGCGTCCGGCCGACAGTATTCGCGCAGCATCGCCGCGTTCATCATGGCGTTGGTATGCACGCCCTCCGTCCCCGCGAAACGCGCCGCCTGCACCTCCCGCGCCCGCACGACCCGCTCGCGGACCGCCGCGCTCGGCTCGCCGGGCGCCGCCGCCGAAAGTTCGGCCGCCGGCACGGGCGTCACCTCCACATGCAGGTCGATCCGGTCCATCAGCGGTCCCGAAATCCGGCTCATATAGCGGTGCACCGACCCCGGCGAACATACGCACTCCTTCGCCGGATGGTTGTAATAGCCGCACGGACAGGGGTTCATCGCCGCCACCAGCGTAAAGTTGGCGGGATATTCCACACTGTATTTCGCCCGCGAGACGGTCACCCTCTTCTCCTCCAGCGGCTGCCGCAGCACCTCCAGCACGCTGCGCCCGAATTCGGGCAGCTCGTCGAGGAACAGCACCCCGTTGTGGGCCAGCGACACCTCGCCGGGCCGCGGCGACTGTCCCCCGCCGATCAGCGCCGCCTGCGAAATCGTATGGTGCGGCGCCCTGAAAGGCCGCCGCGCCAGCAGGCCGCCCGCCGCCATATTCCCGGCCACGGAGTGTATCTTGGTGGTCTCCAGCGCCTCTTCGCGCGACAGCGGCGGCAGGATGGTCGGCATCCTGCGGGCCAACATCGTCTTGCCCGAACCCGGCGCCCCGATCATCAGCACGTTGTGACCGCCCGCGGCGGCTATCTCCAGCGCACGCTTCACATGCGTCTGGCCCTTCACATCGGCAAAATCCTCTTCATAACGGCCCGCCTCCGCCCCGAACGGCTCCCCGTCCGCAGGCACCGCCGGCGTCATCTCCCGTTCGCCGTTCAGCAGTCCGATCACCTCCTTCAGGCTTCCGGCCCCGATCACCTCGACGCCTTCGACCACGGCCGCCTCCGCGGCGTTCGCCGCCGGCAGCACCAGCCGCCGCAATCCCTCTTCCCGCGCGCGCACCGCCATCGGCAGCACGCCCCGCACGGGTTTCAGCGTCCCGTCCAGCGACAGCTCCCCGGCGAACATCGTCCCGGCAAGCGTTTCGGCATTCACCCGCGACATCGCCGCGAGAATCCCGACGGCGATCGGCAGGTCGAACGACGCGCCCTCCTTGCGCAGGTCGGCCGGAGCCAGACTCACGACCACCTTGCGGCCCGACATCCGCTCCCCGGAGTTCTCGAACGCCGCACGTATGCGCTGCTCGCTCTCCTTCACGGCACTGTCCGGCAGCCCCACGAGGTACATTCCCAGTCCGCCGCCGGCGATATTGACCTCGACGGTCACCGCCGCGGCGTCGATCCCCACGATCGCCCCTGCATAGGTCCGGACAAACATCTATCAGAAAAATATTATCAATTAACCATTCTGTTACCTGCCTCTTCCACAGTCGGCCGCACTGACCGCACTGCCTGCATCGCCTGCACCGCCTGCACCGACCGCACCGACTTCGCCGGCCACATCGACTTCGCCGGCCACATCGGCCACACCGACCGCCCCGGCCGCAGCGCCCTTCTAAAACGGCGCCTCGTCGTTCAGCGCGGGCGGATTGGGGTCGAACTCCCCGCCGCCGATTCCCGCGCCCAGTCCGCCGCCGATTCCGGCTCCCGGCACGGCGTTCGAACCGCTGGCATAGTCGTCGTAGGCCTGCTGGCTGTCAGCCGCCTGCGACGGCGGCAGCATCGTGTCGTCCACGTCGGCGAAACGCGCCTGCTCCTTGAGAAAGCGCAGGTTGACGTCGCACACGGCGCCGTTACGGTGCTTGGCGAGGATGATCTCGGCCATACCCGCCGTCGGCATGCCGTTCTCGTCCTGATTGATGCCGTAATACTCCGGACGGTGGATGAAGGCCACGATGTCGGCGTCCTGCTCGATGGCGCCCGACTCGCGGAGGTCCGAGAGCTGGGGACGCTTCGAGCCGCCGCGCATTTCGGTGGCGCGGCTCAGCTGCGACAGCGCGATCATCGGCACGTTCAGCTCCTTGGCGATCGCCTTGAGCGTACGCGAAATAAAGGCCACCTCCTGCTCGCGGTTTCCTTTCGAATCCTGATTGCCGGTCATCAGCTGCAGGTAGTCGATGATGATGATCTTGATGTCGTGGTGTATCTTCAGACGGCGGGCCTTCGAGCGGAATTCGAAGACCGAAAGCGCCGGCGTGTCGTCGATATAGAGCGGCGCACTGCCCAGCGGCTTGGTCGCCGACTCCAGATGCCGCCACTGTTCGGGCGTCAGACGGCCCGACTTGACGTCGTTTCCGCTCAGTCCCGTCTCAGCGATAATCAAACGCATCATCAGCTGTACGGCGGACATTTCGAGCGAGAAGAACGCCACGCCCTGCTCGTGATCGACCGCCATGTTGCGGGCCATCGAGAGCACGAACGCCGTCTTGCCCATCGAAGGGCGTGCGGCGATGATGATCAGGTCCGAGAGCTGCCAGCCCAGCGTCACGCGGTCGATGGCCATGAAGCCCGACGGCACGCCGTTGAAGGCGCTCGTATTCTTCGACGCCTCCTCGATCTGCATCAGCGCGCGGGCCAGAATATCCTTCGACGCCTGCACCGACCGCTTGACGTGTCCTTCGGCCACCTTGAATATCTCGCCCTCGGCATATCCGATCAGCTCCGTCACGTCGGTCGATTCGTCGTACGACCGCTTCTGAATCTCGGTCGCCGAGCGGATCAGCTCGCGCTGCACGTACTTCTGGGCGATGATCTTGGCGTGGAATTCGACGTTGGCGGCCGAGCCGACCTTCTGCGTCAGCTGCGCCAGATACGACGCGCCGCCCACCTTCTTCAGCTCCTTCTTGGCCTTCAGCCGCTCGGTGACGGTATAGAGGTCGATCGGTTTGAGCTCCATCGAAAGCTCCTCGATCGCGCGGTAGATCGTGCGGTGCTCCTCGGTGTAAAAAGCGTCGGGCGTGACGTACTCCTGCACGGCGATGATGCTGTCCTTTTCCAGCATCAGCGCGCCGAGCACGGCTTCCTCCAGTTCGACCGCCTGCGGGGGCACGTTGCCGGCGGTGTCGGTCAGCGCCTCGAATGCCTCCCTGTTGCGTTGGGAGGGGTTATAATCTTTAGCCATGATTTATCCTTTCGTTCAGAGCCCAAAAATAGCGATTCGGGCGGAGAAAACAAAACGGCCGCGGCAAAGTTGTTGTCGAAAATCGTGTTGATAACACGATTCTCCCGCAAACAGTCCCCGCAGCAGGGGATAACGCCTGTTGAAAAAGAATTTTTAATTTCCGATCACTCCCTCACCCCCAGCTCCCGCCGCGAGACGGCGAGCGCCGCGATGCTGATCCGGCATCCGGGTGCGGCGCGCAGCATCTCCCCGGCGCACGAAAGCATCGTGCTGCCCGTCGTAAAGACGTCGTCCACCAGCAGTACATGCCGCCCTTCGAGCCGTTCGGGACGGCGCACCGCGAAAGCCTCGTCCACGTTCCGGGCGCGCTCGCGCCGCGGCTTGAGGGCCTGACTCTCCGTATTGCGCTTGCGGCGGACGCTCCGGCGGTCCACCTCCGCTCCCAGCTGCGAGGCGATCCCCTCGGCGATGTACTCCGACTGGTTATACCCCCTCCTGCACCGCTTGACGGGGTGCAGCGGCAGGGGCACGACCACCTCCACCCCGTCGTACAGCCCGCTCTCCTTCAGACAGCGTCCGTACCACTCGCCCATCGCGCGGGCCGTGCGCCACGCTCCGCGGTATTTGAATCCGCGGATCAGCTCCCGCCACCCGCTTCCGTGAATGTAGTAGAGAAAACCCGAAGCCCGCTCGACGGGCAGCATGTCCCGGCACTTCGCCAGCAGGGGATTGTCCGCCTCAAGCCAGAACCCCGTCAGGGGCGCCGTCGTGCGGCACAGCGTGCACACCGTGCGTTCGCCCTGCGCGAGCGGGACACCGCAGACGGGGCAGCGCGGCGGAAAGAAAAGCGCCGCGACGTCGCGCAGCAGGTCACTGAGGATCGACATTGCAGATGACGGTGATCGTTTTGAATTCGGGATTTTCGGCGAACGCCTTCAGCTCGGCGGCCAGCAGTGCGCGGGCCTTGGCCGACGAAGCGCCGCTTTCGATCTTGAGCAGCAGCCCCGCGAGATACTCGCCGCGGATGCGGTCCACCGGGGGCGTCATCGGCCCCAGCACGCGGCGGCCGAACCTGACGCGCAGGCGCGCCGCCAGCTCCGTGACGCCGCGGCGCAGCAGCGCGACGTCGCGGTAGCGCAGCGTCAGCGAGGTCAGCCGCGCATAGGGCGGATAGAAGAACGCTTCGCGTTCGGAGAGCTGCATGCGGGCCATCCCGGCGAAATCGCCCGCCACGACCTGCCGGATCACGGGATGCCCCGGCTCGGAGGTCTGAATCACCACCTCGCCGCCGTCCGAGCGGCGTCCGGCGCGTCCGGCGACCTGCAGCATGAGCTGAAAGGCCCGCTCCGCCGCCCTGAAATCGGGGTTGTTCAGCAGGTTGTCGGCATTGAGAATCCCCACCAGCGACACGCCGCCGAAGTCGAATCCCTTCGTAATCATCTGCGTCCCGACCAGAATATCGGTCTTGCGGGCTTCGAAATCGGAGATTATGGCGTTGAACGCCCGCTCGGAGGTCACGCTGTCGCGGTCCAGCCGGGCGACGCGGGCTTCGGGGAAGAGCCGGGCGATCTCCTCCTCGACCTTCTCCGTGCCGAATCCCCGCGGCAGCACCTCCGTCACCTCGCACGAAGGGCACTTCGCCGGCACCGGGGCCGTGTAGCCGCAGTAGTGGCAGACGAGTCTGGCGCCACCCTTGTGGTAGGTCAGCGTCACGTTGCAGTGCGGACAGCGGGCCGTCCACCCGCACTGAGAACACTCGACGTAGGGCGAGAATCCGCGACGGTTCTGGAACAGCATCACCTGCTCGCCCCGCCCCAGCGTCTCTTCCATCTTGTCCAGCAGCAGTTTGTTGAAATGCGCATGCCGCTCGCCGCGCTTGGCGGCGCGGATCGTATCCGAAACGAATATTTCGGGCGGCCGGGCGTCGCCGTAACGCTCCGCCAGCACGGCGCGGCCGTACTTCCCGCCCTCGGCGTTGAGCCACGTTTCGAGCGACGGCGTGGCGCTTCCCAGCAGCGTGCGGCCGCCCCACAGGCGGGCCATCACCACGGCGCAGTCGCGGGCGTTGTAGCGGGGCGCAGGATCCGCCTGCTTGTAGCTGGCGTCGTGCTCCTCGTCCACGATTATCAGTTGCAGATGCTTGAGCGGCAGAAATATCGACGACCGCACGCCGACGACGAACTCGCCCCCTTGGGAGCGGTTCAGCCGCAGGTAGGTCTCCGTGCGGCGGCGGTTCGTAAGTTTCGAATGATAGGGGGTCACGCGGCTGCCGAAGATGCGCTCCATGCGCCCGATCAGCTGCGCCGTCAGGGCGATTTCGGGCACGAGCAGCAGCACGTCGCCGCCCCGCGCCAGCGTTTCGGCGATCAGGTGTATGTAAATTTCGGTCTTCCCCGACCCCGTCACGCCGTGCAGCAGCGCCGCAGGCTTTTCGGCGAACTGCTCCCGCAGCGAACCGAGCGCTTCGCGCTGCGGCGCGGTCAGTTCGGGCAGCCGGAACGCCGAACCGCCCCGCTCGACGGTGCGTTCGCGCTCCGTGCAGACGATATGCCCCTTGCGCTCCAGCGCATGCAGCACGGCATAGTCGGCCCGCAGTAGGCGGCGGGCCACCTCGCCCGTCGAAATCCGGGTCTCGTCCCCCGCCGACGCGATCTCCAGCAGGGCTTCGTACTGCTTGGGCGCGCGCCGTCCGAGCTTCTCGAAGACCTCGTGCAGGCGCCCTTCGTCGTGCAGCTCCCGCGCCAGCGCCACGTAGCACTCCGTGCGGGGGCGGAACTCGTCTTCGGCGAACTCCTCCTCGGTATCGCCCGAAGGCTTCATCAGCGACGGCAGCGCCACGCGCATCACCTCGCCCGCCGAACACATGTAGTACGCGGCGATCCACTCCCAGAGCGCCTTTTGCTGCGCCGAGAGCAGGGGCGCGTCGTACAGCACGCGCTGTATGGATTTGATTGTCCTGAACGGCGGACGGCGGTCATGCACCCGCCAAACGACGCCCGTATAGAATTTGCGGGGTCCGAACTGCACGGCTACCGCCGTCCCCTCCGCCACGTGCATCCCTTCGGGCACGGCGAACGTATAGGCGGGCTGCGCCAGCGGCAGTACTATGTCGGCATAGAGGGGCATCAGAGTTTGTTGAGCGCCTGAAATCCCTTGCCGTAAACGCCCATCACCGACCCCACGGTCATAAAGGCGTCGGGATCTATCGTCTTGACGAATTTCAGGATCATCGCGGTCTCGCGCTTGCGGCATACCACCATGACGATTTTCGACTGCTTCTTGGTGTACCACCCCTGCGAGTCGATGAGCGTCACGCCGCGGTGGATATTCTCGACGATGGCCTCCGCCATCTTCTCATAGTCGTGCGTCACGATGAAGACCTGACTCGACTGCTGGTTCCCGGCCATGATCATATCGACCGTATAGCCGAAGACCGCCGTCATCACATAGCCGTAGATCACCGTGTCGATATGGAATCCCACGAGCATCGACGATCCGATGATGACGAAATCCGAGTAGATGACGATCTTGCCGTAGCTGATCGTGCGGTACTTGTTGATGATCATCGCGGCGATGTCCGTGCCGCCCGTCGAGCCGCCCTGCGCGAAGCACATCGCCACGCCCATACCGGCCAGTATGCCGCCGAGGATCACCGACAGAATACGTTCGAGGTGGAGGAAGTCGCCCTCCGGCAGCACCGACTGCCAGAAGTTCATCCCCAGCGAGATCACCACGACGCAGTAGACGGTCTTCACGCCGAAGTTCCAGCCGATGATGAATCCCGCGATCAGCAGCAGTATTCCGTTGATGATGAATACCATCGTACCGATCTGAATCGAGACGCCGAGCCACTCCTCGACGGCATGGCACAACACGAGCGACAGACCCGCGGCCCCTCCGCCGACGCCTTTGGCGGGCAGGATGCAGCCGATCCACGCGAAAGAGTACATGATCATGCCGACCGTCATCAGGAAATACTCCTTGACGGGCTTCAGCATCAGCTCCTTAATGATGGGTTTCATTTCGGTACGGAAATATTAGCAATTGCAAAGGCAAAGATAGTGCAAACTGAGGGCAAAAGCAAGTTCGAACCTATCGCAGCGACTGTAAAGGTACAAAAATTTCGCCTTGATACGCATTTCGTTCCTCCAATCTTTTTTCGAGCATCGCCAGCAGCTGTTCGTTGCGCACCAGCCCCCAGTTGCGGCCGTAATGGTAGCGGGGCGGCGCCTCGCTCGCGAACCGTTCGACGACCAGATCGGGCCGCAGGCGGCGCAGCACCTCGACAAAAAGGTCGATGTACTCGCCGATCTCCCAGAAGCGGAAGCGGCCGGGGTCGGCGTCGTATTCGGCGGCCATCGCCGTGCCGCGGAAGAGCTGCAGCTGATGGAATTTCAGCGTCGTGAGCGGCAGCGAATTGATCGCCGCGACCTGCTCCAGCAGCATCGCGTCCGTCTCGCCCGGCAGTCCGAGGATAAAGTGCGCCCCGACGTGCAGCCCCCGCGCGGCGGTCATCTCCACGGCGCGGCGCGCGCAGGCGAAGTCATGCCCGCGGTTCACCGCCCGCAGCGTCTCGTCGCGGGTCGATTCGATGCCGTACTCGACGGCCACGTACCTCCCGCGCGCCAGCTCCGCGAAATAGTCCAGCTTTTCGGCGTCCACGCAGTCGGGCCGCGTGCCGACGACGATGCCCGCCACGTCGGGATGCGCCAGCGCCTCGCCGTACACCTCCTTCAGCCGCTCCAGCGGCGCATAGGTGTTCGAAAACGACTGGAAGTAGACCAGATACTTCGACGCCGTGCGGTAACGCCTGCGGTGGAACTCGATCCCCTCCTCGATCTGCCGCCGCACCCCCTTGGCCGGCACGCAGTACGAGGGAGTGAACGCCCCGTTGTTGCAGAACGTACATCCTCCCCCGCTTATCGTTCCGTCCCGGTTGGGACACGTGAACCCGGCGTCCACCGACAGTTTCTGCACGCGGCAGCCGAACATGCGGCGAAAATACCCCGAATAGGAGTTGAACCGCCTGTTATCGCCCCACGCATACATCGCTACAATCCCCAGTCCGAAGGGTTATAGGTATCCTTGGGCGCATTGGGCACGTTGGTAAAGAACTGGAACCCGCTCAGCCGCTCGACCTCCGCGACGCTGCGCATATCGCTGCGCGAGGGTTTGTGCCCCTTCTGCATGGCGTGGCTCATCACGAAGGCCGCGCACTGCAACTCCTCGCGCGAACAGCGCAGCACCGATTTGCCGGACTTGGCGTTCTTCGTCCGCAGCATGGCGTAGTAGAACATGGTCGGAACGCCCGCCTGCTGACCGCCGAAGGCGGCCTTCTTGGGCGAAGCCGTATTGCCGTACGAGTCGGTCCACGTCTTGTAGTAAGCCCCGACGACCACATAAAGCGTATCACCGACACTGGAATTCTTGGTCGCGTCCCAATACTTGTCGATCACGTCTTCGAGGTTGTTCCACGCGCCGCCGCCCGTATTGAACGTCCCGCTGTGCTGGGGCGCGATATTGGTGTAATAGCAGACCTGCCTGCGCATGACGGCCGTTCTCGAACGTTCGCGGTTGCCCAGCATGTGGCCCTTGTTGTAGGGATCGGCGAGGGACTTCGACGCCGGCTGTATGCCCGCCGGAACATCCGGGTCCTGACTGTAGCTGCGGTTCCCGCTCTTGGTCACATAACAGTTGTGCAGCGGCGCGGCCACCCATACGGGACCGTGATTCTCGGCGCTGTAACATACCGTGTAGTTGCGGGCGTTGTAGTTTCCGACCTTGAAGTCGCTGATCGTATGGTAGGCGTAATGGTAATCGCCGTTCTTCACCTCGACGGGCAGTTCGGGCCAGCCCGAAAACTTCGTCAGCCCCGGATTCGGACCGGGTCCGGGCCCATCGCCCGCATCGGTCGTAAAGGCCGCCTCTCCGCTCTCATAGGTCTTTCCGCCCGCAGCGACGCACAAACGGAACGTATAGTCCGTCGAAGCGTCCAGCCCCGAAAGCCGGACGCTCTTCGCGCCGGGCTGCGCACTCACGGCTTCGCGTTTCGAAACGCCGCCCGTCCCGTAGAGGAAATAGACCTCGGAAACAGGCTCCGCACCCTGATAGGAGAACGTACAGCTCACCACCGCCGAAGAGGAGGTCACCTCCGAGTAGGCGGGCTGTCCGAATGCCGGCGCATTCCCCGGATCGCTTCCCTTCCCGGTCCGGAAGGAGACCGATTCGCTCTGCATGCGCCCTGCGCCGCCCAGCTCCAGATAAGCGTACACCAAGTAGTCGGTTTCGGGTTCGAGGTCGCTCAAATGGCACGAAAGCGCATTCCCGCTCACCTCCACCGGCTCGGCGTCGAAATAGCCGTCCGCGGCTCCGATCCGCGTGTATACGAACCCCGCGCCGCTCTCGGTCAGCACGCCGTCGGCGAATTTCGTGCGGCAGGAGATCTCCGCCGTCGTTCCCGAAACCACCGCTTCGGGTTTCAGGAACCATGTGTCCCCCTTCTCCGCGCCGTCGTCTCCGCAGGAGGCGAAAACTGCGGAAATACCTGCCAGCAAAACTGTCAATAATCTTTTCATCTTCTATTTTTCGGTTAACAATCCCTCATTTTGGAATCTATCCAGATGGTCACCGGACCGTCGTTCACCAGCGCCACCTGCATGTCGGCGCCGAACTCCCCCGTCGGCACCTCCCGGCCCAGCAGCTCGGCCACGCGGGCCGTGAAACGCTCGTACATCGGGCGCGAGACGGCTTCGGGCGCCGCCCTGACGTACGACGGGCGGTTGCCCTTGCGGGTCGAAGCCTGCAGCGTGAACTGGCTCACCACCAGCACCTCGCCGCCGACCTGCCGCACGTCGAGGTTCATCACCCCCTGCTCGTCATCGAAAATCCGCAGACGGACCAGCTTGCCCGCCAGATACTCCATATCTTCGTCCGTGTCCTCCACGCCCACGCCGACCAGCACCAGCAGGCCCTGCCCGATCCGGGACAGCTCATCGCCGCCGACGCTGACGGAAGCGTTCTTCACGCGCTGAATCAACAATCGCATATTTTCCGGGAAATCAACGGGTTTCGAAATAAGCCCACAGGTTGTCGTCCGCAGGCGCGGGAGCCGTGACGCTCACGGGTTCACGGCGCACGGGGTGTTCGAACTCGACCCGCCGCGAATGGAGCGAGATGCCGCCGCCGGGCAGCGAACGCCGCGCGCCGTATTTCAAGTCGCCGCGGATCGGGCACCCGATCTTCGACAGCTGGGCGCGTATCTGGTGGTGGCGCCCCGTCAGCAGCTCCACCTCCACGAGCGTATAGTGCGTCCCCGCGCCCAGCGTCGCATAGCGCAGCCGCGCCTGCTTGGCGTCGGCCTTCGGCGCATCGCAGGCGCGCGAACGGTTGGCACGTCCGTCACGCAGGATGTAGTGGCACAATTCGCCGCTCAGCGGATCGGGAGCCTGCTCGGTCAGCGCCCAGTATATCTTACGGATGCGTCCTTCGCGGATCATCGCGTTGAGCCGCGTGAGGGCCTTCGAGGTCTTGGCGAAGAGCACCGCGCCGCTCACCGGACGGTCGATGCGGTGCACCACGCCGAGGAACACGTCGCCGGGCTTGGCGTCGCGGCGTTTGACAAAGGCCTTTATCTGGTCTTCGAGCGCGCTTTCGCCCGACGGATCGGGCTGCACCAGATCGCCGCAGCGTTTATTGACGATCAGCAGATGATTGTCTTCGTAGAGGATATCTTCGGGAGTGAACATTTTTCGGGTATTTCTAAAAGCGGCCTGTACTTCAACGCAACGTTTCCCCGCCGTCGGCGGGCCGCGCCGCCGAAGCCGGTATCTCGGACATGCTCGCTGCGGATCAGAGCACGAACGTGAAAGGCAGCAACCGCGACGCCGAATCGACGACCGTCGCCGTGCCGCCGCCGCTCATGATGACCCGCATGGGCGCGCCCTGACGGCGTTCGACGTCCACCATCACCTGACGGCACTGGCCGCAGGGATAGCATTCGCGCTCCGAGGGATCGGAAGCGATCGCCAGCGTCTCGATCGGATCGTCGGCATAATTGGCCTGCGCATAGAACATCAGCGTCCGCTCGGCGCAGAGTCCCGCGGGATAGACCTCGCTCTCGAAATTGCTTCCGTAGAGGATTTTCCCGCTGCGCAGCCGCGCAGCCGCCCCCACCCGGAACTTCGAATAGGGCGCATTGGCGTTGGCCGTGGCCCGTTCGGCCTCCCGAACCAGCTCACGGTCCGCATCGGACAGCTCGGCAAGAGCCGCATAATGCTCGTAGTTGAAACAAAACTGTTTTTCCATAACTCCTCCTTTTTTAAGGGGCAAAGTAAACAAAGATAGTATAATTTTTCGGAATCCGCACCATCCGGCGCCGTTTTTCGCACCCAGCGGGCTTCGTCCGCGACCACGCCCGGCCTTCCTCCGCACTCCGCCCGCGAATCCGGGACCCGAAGCGCGACAACCTCCGTCCGCGACACCCTGAGACGACGAAGAGGACGTCCTTCGCGGGACATCCTCTTCGCATATGCCGCCGGAGAGCTACTCCAGCACGAATTTCGCCTGCACGTTGTACTGCAGCTTGATGGTCTTGAAGTCGAGCGGTTCGTCCGCCGCGGCCTCTTCGCCATACCCGGCCTTCGCACTGCGCATCACGGCCATGTTGTCATACAGCACCGGCATCACGTTGTTGTTCGAATCGTAAATGTAGAAGCACTTGCCGACATTCTGCCCGATCGCCCCTGCCAGCGTCTGGGCGCTCTGCTTGGCGTTCTGCATCGCTTCGACGCGCACCTGCTCCTTATACTCGTCGATCTTCGAGTGCGACACCTTCAGGATCGAAACGTTCGAGATGCCGAGTCCGTCGAGCGCCTGCCACACCTTGGCCACCTCGGCCGACGATCCCAGCTGAAGCTGGTACTTGGCCGTCGCCACCGAAGTGTTCTTCTTGAAGAACTCGCTCGAAAGGTTGGCCACCTTCAACTGCTTCTCGACGTTCACGCCCAGCCGCTTGAGGGCCGCGATCATGTCGCGCTGCTGGCTCTCGACCGAAATCTTGCCCTTCGAATCGCGCTCGTTGATGATGATCGAGAGGTAGAACTCGTCGGGCGTGATCTCCTTCTCGGCGCGTCCGTTCACCTGAATATAGCTGGGGAAAGCCTCCTGCATCTGTGCCGCCGCGGGAAGCGCCATCAGCGCCACCGCCGCCATTAAAATCAGTTTTTTCATATTTTCCGTTTTTTAGGTAACTGTCTTGCAAATAAAACGCCAAAAATCCGAAATACTGCATCCCCACTCCGGAATCATGCCTTGAACGACCCTATTTCGATCAGGTTGCCTTCGGGGTCGGCCACGTAGCAGGTGCGCTGGCCCCACGGTTCGGTTGTGGGTTCCATGACGGGCCGGGCGCCTTTGGCGACGACCTCGCGGAAGGCCGCATCGACCGCCGCATGGTTTTCGACGCTCAGGGCGATCTCGTAATGCCCGTTCACCGGGCCGGCATAGCCGAACCTGCAGCCGGTCATCTTCTCGAAATCCGCCCTGCGGTAGAGCAGGAACAGCGTTCCGTCCTTTTCCAGATAGACGTTCGAGGCGTTTTCATCCTCGCGGATCTCGAATCCCAGCACGTCGCGGTAGAAGCGGACCATGGCCGGCATCCGCTCGACGAATATTCCGAAACCGTCCAGTCTCATCGCCGTACGAGTTTCACGACATTTTCCACATGGTGCGTGTGGGGGAACATGTCCACGGGCTGTACCGCCTCGACGCGGTAATCGGCGTCGAGCAGCGCCAAATCGCGGGCCTGCGTGGCGGGATTGCAGCTCACGTAGACGATCCGCCGGGGCGCGGCGCGCAGGATCACGCCGATCACCGGCTCGTCCACGCCCGCACGCGGCGGATCGAGGATGATCACGTCGGGACGGCCGTTGGCGGCGACGAACCCGTCGCTCAGCACCTGCTTCATGTCGCCCGCATAGAAAACCGTATTCCCGATGCCGTTGATCTGCGAATTGACCTTCGCATCGGCGATCGCTTCGGGCACATACTCCACGCCCACCACCCGGCTGCACCGCGCGGCGCAGAAATTGGCGATGGTTCCCGTCCCTGTGTAGAGGTCGTAAAGCACGTCCTCCGGTTTGAGGTCCGCGAACTCCCGCGCCACCTTGTAAAGCTCGTACGCCTGCGCCGAATTGGTCTGGTAGAACGACTTCGGCCCCACCTTGAACCGCAGCCCCTCCATCTCTTCGACGATATGGTCCTTGCCCTTGTAGCAAACCGGATCAAGGTCCCCGACCGAATCGTTGAACTTGGTGTTGACGATGTAGAACAGCGACGTGATCTGCGGGAAATTCGCCGCCAGATGGTCCAGCAGCGCGGCGATCCGCTCCCGGTCGTCCTCGCCGAACACCACGATCACCATCACCTCGCCCGTCGAAGCCGTACGGACGATCATGTTGCGCATCAGCCCCCGGTGTTCGCGGGCGTTGTGGAACGTGTAGCCGTTTTCGATGCAGAAGCGTCTGGTCTCGGTGCGGATGTCGTTCGACGGATCGGGCTGGAGCCAGCACTTGTCGATGTCCAGCACCTTGTCGAACATGTTGGGAATATGGAATCCGAGCGCGGGCGCGGCATCGAAGTCCGTCCCGCTCTCCACCTCTTCGCGCGTCAGCCAGCGGCGGTCGGCGAAGGTGAATTCGAGCTTGTTGCGGTAAAACCGGGTCTGCTCCGACCCCAGACAGGGCGCGATCTGCGGCAGTGCGATCTTGCCGATGCGCGTCAGCTGGTCGCGCACCTGCTCGGTCTTGAAGCGCAGCTGCTCCTCGTAGGGCAGGTTCTGCCACTTACAGCCCCCGCAAACCCCGAAATGGGCGCAGAAAGCCTCCGCGCGCAGCGGCGATTTTCTGACGTAGCGGACCACGAATCCCTCCATGAACCTGCGGCGCTTGGAGCGTATCTGCACATCCACCACGTCGCCCGGAACGGTCAGCGGCACGAACACCACCACGTCGTTCCAGCGTCCCATCGCCTTGCCTTCGGCGGCGAGCGTCGTTATTTCAAGCCCCTCGATGAGGGGATAATTTGCCTTTTTGCGAGCCATCGTCTTCCAATTTGCGGCAAAGATAGTGCAAGGCGAGAGCAATGCCAAATTTATTTGGACATTGCCGGGCCGCCGCCCGCCCGAATCCGCCGCCCTCGCCCTTCACCTCCGCCGACACGGCGATCAGGCCGCCGCACCCGTTCCGTTTCAGACACCCGCAGCCCGGTCCGGGCCGCTGCCTACTCCTTTCTCTTCGCTTTGGCCCTCGCCCTCACGCCGCCCAGCCAGAACCCCAGCGCAAAGGGTCCCCCGATCAGCACCGCGAGCGCTAACACCACGTACAGCAGCACCTTGCCCACCAGCCCCGGCACCGCGTCGAGCGTCGTCCGCACCACCTCGCCGGCCGTCTGCCGCAGCTGCTCGACCAACGCCTGCCGCTCTCCGGTCACATACCGCTGCAGCTCGTCGCGCTGGCGGTCGAAATCGGCGAAGGCGTTATCGACGCTGTAATTCATCGTATATATCAGCTGCGTCACCTGTTTGTTCAGCTCGTCCAGCACCCGGTCCGATATTTCGGGCAGATGCTCGGCCACGACGACGATGCGCGTGAAACTGCGTTCGAGCGAGTCGAGGCGCGCCCCGACCTCCATGCGCAGGCTGTCCTGCTGCAGCTGCATTTCGAGAATGTCCTTCGACCAGCCGACACTGCTGGCCAGCTGCTGCGTCTGGCTGCTCACGCGGTCGTTCACGTCGGCCAGCACTTCGGCGATCGAACCCGTCGCATAGGCGTGCTCTACGCCGTTCTCGCGCAGGAACTCGATCCACGCAAGGGTGGTGTTCGCAGCCTCCATCCCCTCGTCGGAGGGATTGTCCCGCACATACTGCGCGACAAAACGCTCCATCAGCCCGTAACGCTCCTCCGCCAGCACCTGCCGCGCCAGCCGCGCGGCCCGGCGGTCGAGCCGCGCCGCCGCATCGCGCGCCATGCTGCTCTGCGCCCCGAACAGCAGCGAATCGGGCGCCGCCGCAAACCGTTCGTTCATCCGCCGGCAGAGTATCCACATGTCGGCCAGCGCCACGTCGGGAATTCCCTGCATGGCGGCCGAGACGCCCGCCCGCGTGGCGCGTATCTTCCACCGCACGGCGGCGACCCGCGTAGCCATATCCGGCGCCGCTTGGGCGATCGAATCGGCCGTGCGCGCCACCTCTGCGGCCATGTCGTAATAGAATCCGCGGGTCATCGTCCGCACGTTCATCTCCTCTTTGGACAGGGGATCGCCCGTAGCCACGGCGACCTTCAGCAGCGAACACCCCGTCAGCGCAAGCGCGGCGCACAAGGCTGCCGCGGCCTGCAAAAGCGCATATCCGTTTATTTTCATAGCTCCGATTCTACACAACTACCGCTCCATTTTCCGCTCCATCTCGCGGATATAGCGCACCGCCGCGAAGTGCCCGGCCTGCGGCATGTTGCCGTGGTCGAAGCCGTCGAACTCGTAAATCCGCACGTCGGGATGCCCCGCCACGCGCATCATGCGCCAGAAGTAGGCGTTCTCCTCGTAGCGGCCCAGCATCTCCCGCTCCCTGTCACCCGAAAGGATCAGGATCGGGCGGCAGTCGGGCCGCACGTAATTGAGCGGCGCCATGTCGTCCACCACCACCTGCGTGTCGGGAATCCCCATCTCGCGGCGGCGCGCGAAGTGGGTCACCACCTGCCCGCTGTAGGGAATCAGCGCCGCGAAGGTCGTGTCGGGGTCGATGCCGTAGGGTTCGAGCCAGCGCTTGTCCAGCCCGATCATCGAGGTCAGATAACCGCCCGCCGAGTGGCCCGCCACGAAAATCCGCCGCGGATCGCCGCCGTACTCGGCGATATGCTTCACCACCCACGCCGCCGATGCGGCCGCATCGTCCACGCAGTCGGCCACCTTCACGTGCGGCGAGAGCCGGTACTCCACGCCCACCACGGCGAAACCCTTCTCCTTCAACGCTTCGGGAATTTCGCGCCGCCCGCCCGTCAGGCCGCCGCCGTGATACCATATGACGGTCGAGAAGCCTTCCTTATCCGCCGGATAATAGAGGTCCAGCCGGCACATCGTGTCGATGTTCCGGTCGCCCCCGGCGTCGCGGTAGGCGATGTTTTTCACGGTCCTGTAGGCGCCCGGCCGGGCCGCGGCTCCCGTGCCGCACACGGCCAGCACGAAAATCAAAGCGACGAGTCGTTTCATGTCGAGTAAGTTTATTCGGGTCATAAAGATAGGTAAAATCCGGTAAAAAACGCTATATTTGCCCATGATAAACATCCGCCCGGAGACGATGCGACCCGGCCCGTCCGGTCTGCACAGTCTTTGCACAAACACATTACGATTCCGAAAAACGACCGAATTATGAAAATAGCCTGCCTGCAATTCAACCCGATACAGGAGAACACCTACGTCGTCTGGGACGACACCTCCGAAGCCGTCGTCATCGACGCCGGCAACAGCAACCCGCGCGAAGACGCCGCGCTCGACAACTTCATCGCCCAGCACGGACTCAAACCCGTTCTGGCGGTCAACACCCACGGCCATTTCGACCATACGCTGGGCGTCGCGCACCTCAAGAAACGCTACGGCATCCCCTTCGCGCTCTCGTCCAAGGACCAGTTCCTGCTGGACAACGCCTCGACCAGCGGCAGCATCTTCGGCGTTGCGGTCGGCGAGATGCCCCCGGTGGACATCGACCTCGACACGACGCCCGAAATCCGCTTCGGCCATACCGTCCTGCGCGTGATCCACACCCCCGGCCACACCCCCGGCCATGTGGCGCTGTTCGACCCCGAATCCAAATCGCTCTTCACGGGCGACACGCTCTTCCGCGAGTCGATCGGCCGCACCGACCTGCCGGG
>ERZ837910.1549-NODE-1549-length-31421-cov-5.610406_pt1 | contig 31421 bp, 36 predicted proteins | sample MGYA00519940_ERZ837910 | MGnify/ENA primary metagenome ERZ837910 (study PRJEB31850, sample SAMEA3708825) | human gut metagenome | biome: human gut; feature: human-associated habitat; material: faeces | place: China | collected 2014 ... | reverse complement strand
ACATCGAGGAACTAACACAGGATTTCATCGTTATTCCGAAAGACACTCCCGCCGCTGATGTCGCTCCGGTGGTGCATGGCGAATGGGAGCACCATTGCATTTGCAGTGTCTGCAAAATTACTTGCGGTCCGAAAAACGAAGCCGTTAGAAAATTTTACAGCCACTGCCCGAACTGCGGCGCTAAGATGGACGGAACACCATGCGAATAGGCTTATACGACGTCGATAGTCACCGTTTTCCGAATCTTCCGTTGATGAAAATATCAGCGTGGCACAAGGCACAGGGCGATATAGTAGAGTTCGCTGACCATTTCACGCATTACGACAAGGTGTATGTTTCAAAGGTGTTCGGAGACGAGTACAGCCAGATGGACAGCACCGTGTTCAACGCCGACGAGATAATATTCGGCGGAACTGGTTTTGCAATTACGGTAGAGGACGGAAAAGAAATCTATCACCGCGACCGTGATAAAGACCTACCGTCGGAAATTGAGCATATCTATCCGGATTATTCACTCTATCCGGAATACACCAAAGACACGGCTTATGGCTTCCTCACACGCGGCTGCTGCAACAACTGTGACTTCTGCATAGTTAGCAAGAAAGAGGGATTGTGTTCCCGAAAAGTCGCCGACCTTTCGGAATGGTGGCGAGGGCAGAAAAATATCAAACTGCTTGACGCTAATCTCCTTGCCTGCCGTGACCGGAACGAGTTATTACAACAGCTTATTGACAGCGGCGCAAATGTAGATTTCACTCAGGGGCTGGACGCACGGTTCATCACCCCGGAAGTTGCCTTAATGCTCAGGCAAGTCAAGTGTAGCATGTGGCATTTCGCTTTCGATTTCATGAAGAATGAAGCAGCGATTGTCAAAGGCTTGCAGACGTTCGTTGACGTTGTGGGCTATGATCCGAAAAAGCGCAATGCCTATGTTTATGTGCTGACCAACTTTAACACGACATTCGAGGAGGATTTACACCGCGTCAGGCTCATACAGAGTATAGGGCTTGACCCGGATATCCGAATATACCGGAAAACCATAGCGCCTCGTAAGCTGAGAGATCTTCAGCGCTGGTGCAACAATCGATTCGTGTATCGTTCCTGTGATTTCATGGACTACGTTCCCAGAAAGGACGGGAGAACGATACGGGAGTTATATTTTGGAGGTGACAAAAATGACACTTGATAAACTCATAGCGCAGCTCACGGCGCTGTCTGATAAAGGCTGCGGTGCTAAGATGGACGGAGGCGTAACTAATGGCGAGGATCATTGAAATTAAAATCGGCTGTTGTGGGGAATGCCCATACTATAGCATGAAAAAGCACAAATGCCAGCGTGGCGCAGCTGACGAGGGCAATCCGAGGGAACATTTTTTCAGGGACTGTCCGCTATCCTGGCATGAGATTTCTGAAAACGATATGGACGGAGGTGATAACATCATGAATACAAACCCTGAATGCTTTACGCCGGAGGGAAACAATCCATACCCGCTGTGTACTGGTAAGGATATGCCGGAATGCGAAAACTGTCAGCTTCGCGCTGGCTGGAACGGAGGCGACACAGATGAAGATGAGGGTTGATGAGGTGTTACACGCAGCGCATTGCGCTCCTGCAATGTACAAGAGAACGCCCGAAGATATACGCTGCAAAATCTGCGGGAGACGGCTAAAAACCTACTACGCGGAAGAACGGCTATATTCTGTGAAGTGCTTTGGCTGCGGCTATGTGGCGCTTATTAAAGCCGGAAGCCCCTCAGAAGCCGCAAAGGTTTTCGGAGTAGAATACAGAGGTGATACCGAATGAACGGAGAAGGACGAACCAATTGTGTGGCAATGTTTATAAAATGGCTCAACAGCCCGTAAAGGAGGATATGGAGTGACTGATAAAATGGTTGCCAGGGTTAAGGAGATCGACGAGGAACTTAATCGTATAGACGACGAGGTCGATATCCTTACGAAAGCGATGGACAGAATGTACAGGTACAGGGATTTTCTGAAAAGAAAATACTTTTACCGTGACACAATTTTTCATTACAGCTACGGCTATGAAGTTCTGAATTTCAATTTTACCGACAATGACTTGAAAGTCCTTATCGACATACGGGAACAGCGCCGGCGGGCGCTGCTGGACGAGATGGCAAGGCTGTGAAAGGAGAATAAATGAAAGACAGCGAAAATAAAAAGCTTGAACGTATTCAGGAGATCGACCGGAAGATACACCAGCTTGACACAGAGATAGACGTGCTTGCGGAATCGTTCGCGCTGCTTATCCAGGGGAAGAAAGCGCGGCGGGAGGCGCTTTCCGACGAGTTGCGAAAAGTGGTGAACGGGGAAGGAGAAACCAATGATAAAGATTGAAAACGTGGAGGTGTTCGGCTGGGAAGCAGCTATCCGCGGAATGCGTAATCCGCTGAATTCGTGGGATAAGTCGGACAGCTGCTGGCTGCCGTTAAATGATGTTGCTGGGCATCCGGTCGATGACGGCTCGAAGCTGGAGTTTTTTGCGGGCAATAACGACCTTACGCTGATGAAGAAACTTGCGGCGGCGGGTACGGATCATCGAAAGTTCATGCGCATGATAAACGTTACCTGTGACATTACGGCGCCGAGATACTGGTGGACTGAGTTCGATACTTACAAGGTCAGCACGGTGCGGAACAGCTGCTCTACCATGCACACTATTGCTGAAAAAGAGTTTACTCTTGATGATTTCAGCAGGGAGCATCTGTTCACGCGGGATTTTCAGACCTACGGCATATACGACAACGCCGACCAGCAGACAGTCTATTTGCAGGCTTCGGCGCTTGAAGTACTCAATACGGTCATTCAGGCGCTGAATGCATACCGCAGGGCGTATCTGGTCAGCCAGAAAGCAAACAAGGCTCTGTGGTGGCAGATGATACAGCTTCTTCCGCAGAGTTACAACCAGCGGGCGACTGTTCAGATGAACTATGAGGTACTCGCCAACATGTACCACAGCCGTAAGAATCATAAGCTGGACGAATGGCGTAAGTTCTGCGAGTGGGTCGGGGGACTTCCGTATTCTGTGATTATTACCGGGAACTCCGATAATGCCTGACCAGGCGGTGATGTTATCCGATATCTGATACTGTATCATCATACAACCGCCAGGAAGCCGCGATGGTACTGTGACAAGCATGAGTGCGGCGTTACTGAACACGTTCACAAGCCTGCGTGCTGGGTGTGTCGGCATTTAAAGCCTATGAGCGCGTTTTACTCAAAGAAAATATCCCTTTCTGCGAACGGTTCGTCCGAAAATAGCAAAAAATCCGCTGAAAGCGATATTTTTACGCGTAATTCGTTTAAAAGCAGCGGTTATCGTTATAAAAAATGCCGGAATCGTTCGAAAAAAGCGGGTAAAGCTAAAAAACGGCGATAAAAGGGTATGAAGTTTATCAGGAGCTCCGACATCTGCGCTGCGTTTTTGCAGCGGAATTGTCGGAAACGCTGCCAGGACGCAGCAAAAACGCGCGGATGTTTTCCGCGCGTTTTTCTGGTATATTAATATTTGATGATATTTGCTGATAGTCTGTTTGCTGTGGAGAGAAAATACGCCGATGGGCTGGTACCCCATCGGCGCGAATGCAAAAAGGTTGACTGTAGTACACAGCAAATCCATCAGCCATAAAGGTTGTACTAATAGATTAGCCTTGGTAGTGCATGTATATTATAAAGCACATAAATTAAAATGTCAAGGGGGACATTTTGAAATATTCACGGCGGTTTTTGAAATTGCATTTAAAAAAGCGGGGGTAAATTTAAAAATGGGGGAAAATGAGAAGATAGAATTCGAACTGTCGAGAAATACCCGGGAGTTGATGAGGGAGATATTTTCGCGGCTTAAGCCGCCGCCGGCTATCAGTATATCGGAGTGGGCCGACCGGTTCCGCATGATATCGCCGGAGGCTTCCGCCGAGCCGGGGCGGTGGAGAACGTCGAAGGCGCCTTACCAGAAATTCATGATGGACGCTATTTCCGACCCGAAAACAACAAAGGTCGTAGTCATGACGGCGGCACAGATAGGAAAGACGGACGCGCTCATATTGAATCCTACCGGATACTACATACACAACGATCCGTCGCCGATAATGACGATGGAGCCGACCTTACAGATGGGCGAGGCGTATTCAAAGGACCGCCTTTCCCCCATGATACGGGACACTCCGGTATTATCGGCGCTTATCAATGACAAAAGTCGGACGAGCGGCAACACGATATTGCAGAAGGTCTTTCCCGGCGGGCATGTGACCATTGTCGGCGCGAATTCGCCCAGTTCGCTTGCGTCCAGACCTATCCGGGCGCTGTTCGCGGACGAGATAGACAGGTACCCGTTTTCCGCAGGCAACGAGGGCGACCCGCTGCTGCTTGCGGAAAAGCGACTTACTACGTTCTGGAACAAGAAGATAGTGTATGTATCCACTCCGACCATAGACGGGCTTTCCCGTATTCAGATCGAGTTCGAAAACAGCACGAAAGAGGAATGGAACGTGCCGTGTCCGCACTGCGGAAAGTTTCAGCCGCTGCTCTGGTCCCAGGTGCAGTTCGACAAAGCTGACCTGACCGATATCAACTATGTATGCGTGCACTGCGGGGCGGTCTGCAAGGAAGCTGAATGGAAGCAGCAGTACATCAAAGGAAAGTTCGTCGCGGCGTTCCCGGCGCGGAACGTGCGGGGATTTCACCTTAATTCGCTTGCTTCCCTGTTCGTGGACTGGCGGGAGGTCGTCGAGAAATTCCTCGAGGCTAACAAAAAGTCTAAGGAGGGTAACGTCGAGCTGCTCAAGGTCTGGACGAACACAGAAATGGGCGAATGCTGGCATGAGCAGGGCGAACAGCTTGCGGAGGACGAGCTGTACAAGCGCCGGGAGAAATACGGCTGCATGGTGCCGAAAGATGTGCTTGTGCTTACCGCCGGAGTGGACACGCAGGACAACCGCTTCGAGATCGAGGTAGTTGGCTGGGGCGTTGAAAAGGAAAGCTGGGGGATCAAGTATCAGGTTATTTACGGCGACCTCAAGCAGCCGCACGTCTGGGAGCAGCTCGGCGCGTTCCTGGAACAGGAGTTCGAGAGGGAAGACGGTCAGAAACTCCGGATATCCTGCACCTGCATGGACTCCGGCGGTCATTTCACGACCGAGGTATACCGCTTCTGCAAGAAAAGATACTCGCAGAACGTATTCGCCATCAAGGGCTACGGCGGCGCAGATGTGCCGTATATCAGCCGCCCGACAACCTCGAACCGGGTAAAGACTCCGCTTTTCAAGATAGGAGTCGACACTGGAAAGGCCTTGCTGGCGCAGCGGCTGAAAGTGGTCGAGGAAGGTCCGAACTACTGCCATTTTCCCCGCGACCGGGGGCGCGGATATACTGAGGAATATTTCCGGGGACTTACAGCCGAACAGATGGTCATGAAATATGTCAAGGGGCATGCGGTCATAACCTGGGAACTGAAGAATCCGTCCTATCACAGAAACGAACCCTGGGATATCCGGAACTATGCCACCGCCGCGCTGGAGATCGCTAACCCCGTACTCATCGCGCCGGAGAACCGCGCCGCAAGGCGGAGAAAAACGCAGCGGCGGACCGTATCAAGCGGAATAATATGAATTCGAAATTCCGGCGGTGGTTGTAAATGACTTGCATGATTTTTGGGACAAACTTGGGGGAGAGTTGGAAGGGATATGCGGCAGTTCAATATGGGGACGATATGGGAGGAATATGGGGCGGATATGGGAGAGCGGAAACTTTGATATAACTTTTAAGCAACTTCGGAGTAACCTGAAGTTCCGGGGATTGTTTCCGCTGCCTTTTGTCAACGGTTATCCGGTTTCCGCTGCCGATCGGCAGCGCCGGAAATATTGCGTTTTATATTCAAGTTCTTTTCTGTGACGAATAGCACGAATGTGTTGACGTTCGGCGCTTTTCGCGTTATAATATTGACTGTGAGATGTCAAGACGCATATGTCTCCTTTTGAACCGGGTGTTGCACCCGGCGAAAAAGACAGCGCCCTGCGGCATGGGCGCTGTTCCTTTCGGTTGATATTCGGATAGAAATATCCGGATTGAGATAAACCTTTCTATAACCGGCTGGTGTACGCCAGTGCGTCAGTTTTCCCATGGCATGGCAAAAAGCGGCGGTCCTTGGCGCAGGACTGCCGTTTTTTTGTTTTCGGCTAACCCCGAAGCAAGTAGTATTGGTCTGCACAGGCATTTTCGTGGGGTCGCGAAAATGCCGATCCTAAATATTCAACTGTTTCCTAAACGGAAATAGCTGCGGCCGCTGCATTTTTGCAGCGGTCTTTTTGGTTTTACGGTGAACGATTCGTTCACCGTTTATTTTTTTTGCCTTTTCCAGGAACAGCCATAAATAATTGCAAAGTCCTGCGGGCGGCTGCGCGTCAGTGCGAATCCGGATATGCTATCATGACACTGGGAAAATATACGATTTTACGGATTATATACATGGCGGTGAATAAATGGGCGGGATTACAGTTGAGACTGCTCGGGAAAAGCTGAACACCTGGCTTGAGGCAGAGGAGGCGCTTGCCACCTCGCAGAGCTACACAATGGGGACTATGAGCCTAACCCGCGCCGATCTCAAGCAGGTCAGGGAAAACATAACCTACTGGAACGACATGGTGACGAAGCTTGAGCGCGCCGGAAAAGGACGCAACCGCATTTATCGCGGTATTCCGATGGACTGACGGAGGTGAACGGCGGTGAACTTCATAGATAAGGCCATAGCCTTTATAAATCCGCAGGCTGCGGTCAAGCGCGCCGCCGCGCGTAACGCGCTTTCGGTGCTGGATTCCGGTTATGGAAACTATGGCGCTTCATTCACGCGCAATTCACTGCGCGGGTGGAACTCATACGGCGGTTCGGCGGACGAAGATATCCACGAACACCTTGACACGCTCCGTCAGCGAAGCCGCGATCTTTATTCCGGCGTTCCGCTGGCCACGGCGGCGCTTAAGAAAATGCGCACTGCGGTGGTCGGTCAGGGCTTGAAACTGACATCGCAGGTGGATTTCAGATTTCTCAAGATGGACGAGGAGCGGGCGCGGGAGCTTGAAGCGCAGATAGAGCGGGAATTCAGGCTGTTCACAGATTCGCCGGACTGCGACGCTGAACGTATCGATAATTTCGAGGAGTTGCAGCAGCTTGCTTTCTTCAACTGGCTGATGAGCGGCGATGTGCTGGCGCTTATGCCGCTTAAAAAGCGCGCCGGGAATCCGTATGAGCTGACTATCCGGCTTATTGAGGCAGACCGGGTGTCTACGCCGTCCGACAAGCTTTACGACCCGCTTATCGAATCCGGAGTTGAAAAGGACAAGTCCGGCGAAGTCATAGCCTACTGGGTGGCGAACAATCACCCGCTTGCCGTTGACAACGTGCGGGAGGTCACCAAGTGGACCAGGGTAAAGGCTTACGGCGACAAGACCGGCCGCCGCAACGCACTGTTCATCTGTTCGCGGGAGCGTATAGGGCAGGTGCGCGGCGTGCCGTTCGTCGCGCCGGTCATCGAAGCGCTGAAACAGCTCGGGCGGTACACGGACGCCGAACTTATGGCGGCGGTGATCTCCGGAATGTTCACGGTATTCATCGAGAAAGAGGGAGTTTCGGAGGAAGTTCCGGTCGGGGAGGTAGAGCCCGTTGACGAGGGCGACCGCACCGCCGCCGGGGCTATCAGGCTCGGAAACGGCGCTATCGTCGATCTTCAGGACGGCGAAAAGGCGCATGACATCAATCCGGGACGGCCGAACGCGAACTTTGACGGATTTGTCCGGGCGGTCAGCGCCCAGATCGGCGCGGCGCTTGAGATACCATATGAGGTGATGCTGTCGATGTTCAACAGCAATTACTCCGCGTCCCGTGCGGCGCTGCTGGAGTTCTGGAAAACGGTCAGAATGCACCGGGGCTGGCTTATCAACGATTTCTGTCAGCCGGTATTCGAGGAGTTCATGTGCGAGGCTGTGGCAAAGGGGCGTATAAAGGCACCGGGGTTCTTTTCTGACCCGCTTATCCGCAAGGCTTACTGCTCCGCAAAATGGACTGGTCCTTCACAGGGTCAGATAGACCCGCTCAAGGAGGTCACCGCGGCGGTCGTACGCGTGCAGAACGGTTTCTCGACCAGGGACACCGAGGCGCTGGAACTGAACGGTTCCAGCTATTACGCAAACGTCGGTCAGCTCCGGACGGAAAACAAGCTGCTTGGCGAGGCTGGCGGAGGGGAGAAGATGACGGTGCTTGTGAACACCTCCGATGATGACGACAAGTCCGAAGATAAGGGGGACAACGATGGCTGAAATCAACTCGAACAATGCGCCGCGGGGCGTCACCGCTGCCGCCGGCGCAGATAAAAGGTTCTGGAGTTTCCGGAACAGCTCGGAAACAGGCGGCGACACCGAACTTGTATTATACGGCAGTATCAGTTCAACGAGCTGGTGGGGCGACGAAGTCACTCCGAAACAGTTCAGCGATGATCTGAAAGCGCTTGGCGATATCCAGGCGCTTACTGTTCGTATCAACTCCGGCGGCGGTGATGTTTTCGCGGCTTTTGCTATATATAACCGCCTGCTCGACCTGCGCAAGAAGGGTGTGAAGGTCAGCGCGGTGGTGGACGGCTGGGCGGCTTCTGCTGCGACGGTCATCTGCATGGGCGCGGAAAAGATATCCATACCCGCTGCGGCGATGTTCATGATACACGACCCGGCGGTCGGCTCCTTCGGCTACTACAAGGCGGAGGAGCTTGAGAAGATGGCGGACGAGCTTAAGACCATCAAGCAGGCTATTGTGGCGGCTTACGCAGGAAAGACCGGGAAAAGCACCGAGGATATTTCAGCGGCGATGGCGGCGGAAACCTGGATGGACGGCACGTCGGCGGTGGAATCCGGCTATTGCGACGAGCTTATTACTGCGGCGGAAAATACCGCCGTGGAGAACAGGGACGGACATTTCTTCGTCAACTCCGTCGAGATGCCTGGTATTCCGGAAAAGGTTTTAGAGCGGTTTCCCGCTTTAAGCACAATAAATAACACGATCAATGGAGCGGCGGGAGCTGCGCCGGCGAAAAAGACGACAACGGCAAAGGACACAACTGAACCAACGGAGGAACAGGGAATGGCAGATATCAAGGATATTGCAGGGCTTAAGGCTGCGTATCCCGATCTGTGCAGGCAGATCGAGAATGACGCGGCAAAGGGCGAAAGAGAGCGTATCAAGGCTATCGAGGACGCGACCGTGGAGGGGTTTGAGGACGTCGCTGAAAAGGCGAAGTACACCGACCTTATCACCGCGCCGGAAATGGCGGTGCGCGTACTGAACGGCATGAAGAAGCAGGGCGCGGATTACCTCAGGAACAGGGAGCAGGACGCGCAGGACAGCGGCGCGGACGCTGTTCAGCAGCAGGCACCGGAATCCCCGGCGGACGATGACGACAAGAAGTTCAACAGCATGCTGGACGGCATATTCGGCAAGGAGGCTAAGTAATGGGCGGCAGATACACACCCGGCACCGATTCGATCGGCGCGGTCAATTTTTACGCGGGCAGCGAGTTCCCGCACATCAAGGGCAAGGCTACTGCCGAGGCGGCTGTGAGAAAATATGAGCCGGTGACTATCGCGGACGGCAAGATCAGCCCCGTGGCGGCTTCTTCCGCTGACAGCGGCGCCACTTACACCACCGGCGTGACCGGGCTTTACGGAATTGCGCTTGAGGACATCGGCGCGAACGAGGCGGGCGCGGTGCTGCTTACTGGCGAGGTGCTGGCTGACGCGCTTATCGTCGCGGAAAACGTCGATGTATCGGCGCTTGTCGTTCCGTTCAGAAACATCGGCATTTTCCTCAAGTAAGAGGAAAGGAGGACAAAAATGGATCTTTATACACCTACCAGGATCGAGGAAGTATTCAGACGCTCCCCGCGTGTGACTACGTTCCTCAAGAGCACTTTTTTTAAGGGCAGCAAGACTTTCGTCACCAAGAGCGTAAACTTCGATATCGTCGAAGGCTCTAGGAGCGTCGCGCCGTTCGTGAATCCCAAGGCCGGCGGTCAGGTGATCCCGAACAAAGGATATTCCACCAAGACCTACACAGCGCCGCTTGTTTCGCCGGAAAAGGTGACTGAGGCGGAGGAGATGCTCAACCGTATCGCAGGCGAACAGATCACTTCCAGCATGACTCCGGCTGAAAGAGCTGTAAGAAAGCTTTCAGAGGACCTCGTGGAAATGGACGAGATGATCACCCGCCGCGAGGAGGTAATGTGCGCCGAGGCGCTGTTTACCGGCAAGATCACTGTAAAGGGCAAGAACATCGACGACGAGATCGACTTCGGTTTCAGCAACACCGAAACCCTTTCAAAGAAGTGGTCCGCTGCGGGTTCAGACCCTATCGCAGATCTCCAGAAGTGGAAGAGAGCGATCTCAAAGGAAGGCTATGTCAATGCGAACATCTGTATCATGAGCGTGGACGCAGCGAACGCGTTCATTGGCAACGCTAACGTGCAGAAGCTGCTTGACATCAGAAACTACGAGATCGCGACCATCAAGCCCCGCGAGCTTTCGAACGGCGTAAGTTTCATCGGTAATATCCCGATGATGGGTCTTTCCATTTACACATATGACGAATGGTATCTGGACGACTGGACCGACCCTGACAGCCCTGTTACAAAGCCTTTCGTGCCGGACGGCACTGTCGGCCTGTTCAGCACCGCGGCGCGCTTCGACATGCTGTACGGCGCTATCAGCAACTTTAACGGAAAGACGCAGGCACCTCAGACCTTTACAGGCAAGAGATACTCCGAATCCTTCCTTTCCAGCGACAACCGCGTGCGCACCGTGCGCATCTCTTCCAGACCGCTTGCGGTTCCGCACAACCTCAAGAGCTGGTACATAGCGAAGGTGCTGTAATGATGGATTTCCGGGAGGCTGTGGAAAAGGATATCCGGGAGGTTTTCCACAATCTCAGGGAGTTTGCGGAAACTCACAGGGTGACATACAACGGCGTGGAATATGAAGTCACTGCCGTTATCACCAAATATATCCCGGAGGAATTCGAAATAACCGGCGGAAGCATGGACGGCTCCGGGCGATACGGCGACGGGATATACTCGCTGAAAAAGACGGTGTATATCCCGTATGAGGAGCTGGGAGTGCTTCCGGAGGTCAGAAACCGGATATTTATCGACGACGATGAATACGACATACTTTCCTCGGAGCTTATCCAGGGGAAGGAGATCGTGCTTTCACTTGAGAGGTTTGCGGAATAGTCTGCAATTCCACGCGCTTGTTCGCGCGTGAATGCTGGGAGGTTCGACGAGTAATGGAAGTAACTGCTGAACAGCTCCAGCGAGTCAATGAAGAGCTGCGGGGGCTGCCGGGAAACAAGGTGTACGCGGCGCTTTCGAATGCTGCGAACCGCGCCATGATGAGCGCCCGCGGGGTCGCCTGGAAATCAGTACACAGCATGTACACAGTGGACCGGGCGGCTTTCTATCAGGACACAAGGATACACACTTTCCGCGCGAACAAGCAGTCGCTTTCGGCGGCTGTAACGTTCGGCGGGTATCTCATTCCGCTTATCAGCTTCAACGTCAGGGGCTACAGGGCGCATGAGAAAGGACATGTGCGGCGGCTCAAGGCGGAGGTGCTGACCGGTATCCCGAAAGACCTCAAACACGCGTATATAACCGACCTTGGAAAATACGGCGTTAATGTTTTCGAACGTTATTCCACCGAGCGCAACAGCTCGCAGGCCCTTTACGGTCCGTCGGCGGCGCACATGGTGGAGAATGGCGAGGTTATCAAGGATATGGACGCAGCGGCAAAGGCGACTTTTGACAAGCGCCTTGACCATGAGATAGACAGAATACTGAGGGGGTACGGCGGAAGATGACAGTGACCGACCTTATGACGGCGCTTAAGGCGCTTGTCGAGGAATGCGTAAAAGACATCGTTCTCCCGTGCAGACCGGAAAAGGCGGGTGCGGAAACGACATACCGCCCGGCAAGGGTGTATCTTATGGACCTGCCGAAAAAGACGGACGACCTCAATCTTATTCCGTACATCATTCTTCAGGTGCTGACCGGGCAGGACGAGCAGAAGCCCGCGGACGATCCTCACAGCCAGGTCGGCGTGCGGTTCGCCGTCGGCGTTTACTGCGACGATATGGGCGAAGGCAAGCTGAATGTGCTGAACATCATCGAGCGCATTCGGCACCGGCTTTTGAAGCGCGAAGCCATAGGCGGGCACTTCCTGCTTATGGACAGGATAGACTGGGCTATCGACCCGGCTACTAACGGTCAGTACTTTTTCGGGGAAATGCTTGCGAGCTTTGAGCTTCCGCCGGTTCAGCCGGATTTCCCCGACTTTGATAACTTGGCGTATAAAAATACAAGATGGTTTACTGACAGAACGGAGGAACTTTCATGCCTAAGGTCAGAAATTTCGGAGTAAGCTCCGATACAGAACAGAAAGACGGAGTCTCCGGCGCGGCTGACACTGCGGGGGTGAGCACCGGGGCGGATATGACCGCTTCGGGAAACCCAACTTGTGAGCATGAGGAAGTTTCGGCGGTCACGCAGTCCGGATCTTCCGTCCCGCCGGTTCTGGTTTACATCGGTCCGTCGATATTCCGCACGCAGCTTATTTCCGGCCGGGCGTTCATCACGCACGGAAAAAAGCTCGACGAGATAATCCCGGACGAGCTGCATAACTATCCCCTGGCGCGCATGATGTTCGTCACACCGGAGGAACTTTCGGCGGTGAGAGCAAAGATACATGACCCGGGTACAGCCCTGGGCAACGCTTACAAGAACCTTTCCGGCAGATGAGGAGGACAAGGATAAATGGCTTACTATCACGGAATTAAGACCAGCGAGCAGGCGACCGCGCTCGCTACTCCGGCGGCGGTATCCGTCGGCATTACTTTTGCGGTCGGCACCGCGCCCGTATATCAGGGCGAGGGGGCTGTAAACAAGCTCGTTTACGCCAACAACTATGCGGAGGCCGTGGCGGCGCTCGGCTACTCCGACAACTGGGAGGATTTCACGCTCTGTGAGGTCATGAAAACACATTTCGGACTTTACGGAGTGTCCCCGGTAATATTCGTGAACGTGCTCGATCCCGCCGAACACAAGGAGTCTGTTGAGAGCGCTGAGATCGCTCTTGTGGACGGCCGCGCGGAACTGCCTGAAACGGCAATCAAGAGCACTGTAGTCGTCAAGGCTGCTTCTGCGGGCAATGCGCTTGTTGAGGGCACCGATTATTCGTGCTTCTACAACGACGGCAAGCTCATCGTTGAGGCGATAAAGGGCGGCGCGCTTTCCGGCTCGTCTGCCTATATCGCTTACGACAAGGTAAAGCCCTCCGACGTGGATTCCGACGACATCATCGGCGGTATCGACGTCAGCACCGGCGCAAAGAAGGGTCTGGAGCTTGTGAACTCAGTGTTCACGAAGTATGGCGTGGTTCCGGAATTCATCATCGCGCCCGGCTATTCCAGCGATAACGCTGTAGCGGCTGTCATGGCTGCGAAGGCGGATTCGATATGCGGGCTGTTCAAGGGCAAGGCCATCATCGACGCGGACTGCACCACAATCAAGAAGTACAGCGATGTTTACGGCTGGAAGTCTGACAAGAACATCAACGGCACAAACGAGGTCCTTTGCTGGCCTATGGTGGCGCTTGCGGGAAAGAAATATCACCTTTCTACCCACATCGCGGCGCTTGCGGCGACCGTGGATAACGACAACGGCGGTATCCCGTCCGAATCCCCGTCAAACAAGACGCTCCAGGCTGACAGCACCGTGCTTTCCGACGGTTCCGAGGTCCTGCTTGAGCTTGCCGACGCGAATGTGCTGAACAGCAAGGGCATAGTCACCGCGCTGAACTTCAACGGCAGATTTGCGCTGTGGGGCAACGAGACCGCTTGCTATCCGAACTCCACCGATGTCAAGGATTATTTCCTCTGCATAAACAGAATGTTCGGCTATGTGGCGCAGACAGTAACCCTGACGTTCTGGGGCAAGCTTGACAGCAAGATGACCCGCCGGCTTATCGACTGCATAATCGACACGGTGAACATCTGGCTGAACGGCCTTAAGACGGCTGAACATATCCTGGGCGGGCGTATCGAGTTCAGCGAGGCGGAGAACCCGCTTACCGACCTGATGGCGGGCCGCATGAAGTTCCACATCTACATCACGCCGCCTTCACCTGCCAAGGAGATGGAGTTCGTCCTGGAATACGACGCGGACTATGTTTCTGCGGCGCTTGGCGGTTAATGGAGGTACATAAATGGCACAGTTTTCAGAAATAAACATCGCGTTCCGCGTGTATGAGAACGCGGTGGACTACTACGGCATCGCTGACGTTGACCTGCCGGATATCACACAGATCACCGAGGAGATGCAGGGCGCGGGCTTCGCGGGAAAGTATGACGCGGTCATTATCGGTCATATCGAGGCTATGAAGGCAACCATCAATTTCCGCAATCCTACAAAGATCGCGTACAATCTGTTTACCCCGGTGGAGCACCAGCTCGATCTCCGTGCGAACGTGCAGGAGCGCGACACTGTTTCCGGCGTAAGGCAGGTGGCTGTAAAGCACATACTCAAGTGCACGCCCATCACCCTCAAGACCGGAAAGCTTGCGAACTTCTCGACAGGCGATACCAACGCGGAATATGCGGTGCATTATTTCGCTACTTTCATCGACGGCGCAAAGACCCTTGAGGTCGATCCCGCAAACTACATATTCTTCGTGGACGGCGTGGACTACCTTGCGGAGATGCGCAAGAATCTGGGACTTGCATAGTTCAGCGCCGGGAACATCCGGCGCTGAACATCCGATTTTCCTTTCCGTCACCGGAGTGGGGACGGAATCCCGGCTTTGCCGGGAGCGGAAAATCTCGGGTTGGCGATTATGCCTTAGGAGCTTTAAACATCAGGAAATATAACAGGAGGAATCACTATGAGCAGCGTAGAGAAAGCAGACATGACAGAGGAGCAGGTGAGAGCGGAGGAATCCGCCCAGGGCGCGGACGTGTATGTCCACAAGTTCAAGAAGCCTTTCACCTGGGAGGGAGAAACCTATGAAGAACTTAAATTCAACTTTGGCGGGCTGACCGCCGCCGACATGGAAGATGTCGAGGACGAGATGGCCGCGGACAACCGCTATGCCATTATTCCGGAATACAGCACGGCTTATGTTATGCGCCTGGCTGCAAAGGCGGCTAAGGTACATATCAGCCTTCTGGAACATCTTCCGCTGTATGATGGCAACATCATCAGGAGAAAAGCCCGCGCTTTTTTTATGAGCGGGGAATAAGCAATGACCCGGCGGGCTGGTGGAGGCGCGAAAGTATTTATCTTTCGCGATATACGAATACTCCCGCCGGATTTTTTTACAACATGCCGCTTCGGCGGCTTGAAAAGTGGTTAAAGACCGTCCTTGATATCGCTAAGGAGGAAAAGAAGGAATGAGCAGCACACGTCGTGAATACGAGATGTTCTTCAAGATCACCGGAGCCATGGGCGGTTCTTTTTCTGCCGCTATGCGGAATTCCTCCAGCGAGATGAAGGCGCTCCAGACTGCCACCCGCACACTGAACTCACAGATGAGGGACATCAGCGGGTATCAGAAGCAGCAGAAGGCTATCGAGCGGCAGAACGAGATCATTCGCAATAGTGAAACGCGGCTGACGGAGTTAAGACGCCGCAATGCCGAGCTTGCACAGGAAATGACCAACACGGCGAACCCGACGAAAGAACAGCGGGGGCAGCTGGAACGCAATGCGGAACAGATACGGCGCTGTGAAAACGCGCTGGAGGAGCATAATCAGCGGCTTCGGGAAATGCAGGACCGTCTGGGTGACGCGCGTGCCGCCTTACAGGACGCGGGTATCGACACTGATAACCTTTCCGGCGATATGGAGAGATTACAGAGCCGGCTTGAGGAAATATCCAGGACGCGGAACTTCCTTTCGAACGTATCGGAGGAGCTGGAAACCACCCGGGCGCAGTTCAGGGACGCTGCAAAAGGATTTGCGGGTCTTGCCGGGGGGATCGGGGCGGCGGTCGGTACGGTGTACGCCAGCGCTTCAAAGCCTGCGATGAATTATGAGAGCGCATTCACCGGAGTTCGCAAGACCGTTGATGCAACGGAGGAAGAATTCGCGGAAATGCGGCAGGGCATTCTGAATATGTCGCAGACTGACGTCATCGCTTCAGCGGACGAAATTGCCGCCGTTGCGGAGGCCGCAGGTCAGCTCGGTATCCAGAAAGAGCATATCCTTGACTTCTCAAAGGTAATGATAGACCTGGGGGAGGCAACAAATCTTTCAGCAGACGAAGCGGCTTCTGAACTGGCAAAATTCGCGAACATCACGCAGATGGATCAGGGGGACTTTGACAAGCTCGGTTCGGTAGTCGTTGACCTGGGCAACAATTTCGCTACTACCGAGGCGGACATTGTTTCAATGGGCATGAGGCTTGCTTCCACCGGTGAGCTTACCGGATTATCGGAACCGCAGATAATGGCGGCGGCTACGGCGCTTTCTTCACTCGGTATCGAAGCGGAGGCCGGCGGTTCGGCTATGTCCAAGATCCTGAAATCCTTACAGCTTGCCGTTGAAACCGGGGACGGGCTTGAGGGCTTCGCAAAGGTCGCAAATCTTTCGCAGGACGCTTTCAAACAGCTGTACAAGCAGGATTCGCTCAAGGCGCTTTCTGCTTTTACAAAGGGTCTGAACGACACTGAACGCAATGGCAAAAGCGCCGTTGCTATCCTGGACGACATGGGCATCACCGAAGTCAGAATGTCCAACGCGGTGCTTTCGCTCGCTTCTTCTGACGATATCCTGACCGACGCCGCCGATCTTGCCACAAAGGCGTGGGAGGAAAACAACGCCCTGACTGCCGAGGCTGAAAAGCGCTATGCCACGACGGAATCCCAAATCGACCAGGCTAAGAATTCCGTGGAGAACCTTGGTATCACCATAGGCGACATGACTCTGCCGATGATAAAGGAACTGGCGGGGGAGCTTACAGAAGCGGCAAAGGGTGCGCAGAGATGGGTTTCCGAGAATCAGGAGGGCATTAAGAAAGTTGCCGGGATCGCTGGAGAAGTCGCGAAATATGCGCTTATCCTCAAGGGTACGCAGGTGACATATCTCGGGGTAAAGACCGGGGCGCTGGCGGCGGCTAAGGGCGGCGCAAAGGTAGCTGCGGCGATCCAGGCGGCGCAGGTCGCAGGCAAGGGTAAGGGGCTTAAGACCTTCCTTTCCACCATGACCGGGCTTTCCGGTGCGGGGGCTGCTACTGCGGTCATCGGTGGTGTTGCGGCTGCCGTGGCGGCGCTTACTGCGGTGTTCGTAGTGAACATCAAGCAGTTCCAGCAGTACCGCAAGGAGATCACCGACAAGAAGCTGTTCGACAATGGCGGCAAGTCGCTTGAGGAATACACGGAGCGGCTCAAGGAAAGCACTTCGGAACACTACAAGTATGCCCATGAGGTTAACAGCGCTTCGGAGGAGCTTGACGGCATAGACTATGAGCTGTCTAAGGCCAGGGGCTCGCTGGAGCTTTACAACCAGATACTTGACGAGAACGGCACTCTTACCGCCGGTCAGGCTGACGCGATGTATGAACCGTTCAACGAATTCGCAGGAAAGCTTGAAGAGGACTTCCAGGCGCGCTACGATATGGTTTTCGACGCGTTCAGGACATCGGCGGTCGAGGCGGCGCAGCAGCTCGGAATAAGTATCGGCGAGATCGAATCCGTACTTGACGGATTCAAGAACCGGTTCACGACATCTACCAGCGATTCGCAGAAAACCATTACCGCGCTGCTGGACAAGCAGCGGAACGGTGAAGAGCTGACTGCGGAGGACTGGGAAACATACCGCAAGGAGATACAGTTCCAGACCGACATGGCGAACGCCGCGCCGGACAGCGCAAAGTCCGAATACGAAGCGATGAAGGAAGAAGTGTCCGGCTGGGACTTCGGTTCGGATCAGCAGGGCGGCATCGACCGTCTGAACGAGCTGTACCAGTATGCCAGCGGCTACATCGCCGAGATGGACAAGGCGCAGACGAATCTCAATACGGAATATGATGCGCTGCGGGAACAGGCGCGGATAATGCACGAATCCGGCAAGAGCACCGACGAGGAATACAGCGCGGATATCACGGCTCTGAACCAGGCGCAGCAGATAACCTATGCGGCGTACAAGGAGCGGCGCGACGACTTCCTGGACGAATTCAACACCACATGGAGCTCATTCAGCGACCAGATAGACGAGGAAGTCGCCAAGGGCATGGAAGAGGCGGGCTTCAACTTCTTCGAAAGCTTCTGGAACAACTTCAAGGGCACCATGGTGACATACGGGGAGCAGTATGGTAACCTGCTGACCGGTAAGGGATTTACCTATGGAATGGAGATGTTCGACGGTTCGGAATCTTCATCAAAGGCTGACGAATACAGGCTTGCGGCGGCAAAGAGCACATACGGCGGGCTTTATGACGCCGCCGGGCAGTATACCCTGGGCGACTTTGGGGACGGCGCGAAGAACCCGGGATATGGCTCTTCCCTGAACTCGCTTAGGACGGCGCGATTTATTCCGACCTCCGCGCTAGCAGAGATGAAAGCGGCGGGGATCCCCGGCCACGCTAACGGCTCTTCGTTCACGGAGAATGCGTTCATCGCCGGAGAGAACGGTCCGGAGCTTATCGTCGGCGCGCCCGGACGGCGTGTATTCACCGCTGACGAAACATCTATGCTGCTGGGGATCATGCCGCAGGCGCTTTCACTTGCCGCTTATTTCCGCGCGCGGTCGGCTCCTGTCAACATCACCGTTAACAGTTCGTTCAGCGGCAGCAGCGCGGATTATTCCGCGTATAACGACGATCTTGCGGAAAAGATATACCGCATTTTCGTGGAAAAGGCTGACGATGAGCGGCGGAACGCTTTTTATTGAATCCCGAATTCTTAATCCCGGGCTATGGACGGCAGAATAACCATTTTGTTATAGCCAACAAAATGGTCGTGAATCCTTGTAGAATGCGGGGGCAATGCATTTTGCCGACGCTGGCAAAATGGTCGGGTAATTACAATTGTCATTACTTTTCCCATATCCGGGCGAATGTCTGGATATGGGACGATATCGGCGGGGCTTGCGCATGAACGAGTGCCGCCGGAAATGCGCTTTTTGGGCGCGGTGATCCTCCTGGCTGCGGTTCCCGGGTGTACTCGGGGACTGCATGGGCGGGGAAATTAAACGTGTTAGGGGATTTGAAAAATGGAACTTATGCAGGGCGACTGTCTGGAACTCATGAAGCAGATACCGGATGGGTCGGTGGACATGGTCTTGTGCGATTTGCCGTATGGCACAACCCGGTGCGAGTGGGACAGAAAGATACCGTTCGCTCCATTGTGGGAACAGTACAAGCGTGTTATCAAGAGTAATGCCGCTATTCTCCTGTTCGGGTCTCAGCCCTTCACTACTGACCTTATATGCAGCAACAGAGATTGGTTCAGATATGAAATAATTTGGGAGAAAACACAGCCGACAGGATTTTATAATGCAAAAAAAATGCCTCTTCGAAACCATGAAAACATAGCAGTATTTTATAATAAGCTGCCAATGTATAATCCTATAAAGCACATCAAAGATGATATTCATTCTTTCGGCAGGAAGCGTTCAAACAGTGATTATAAGCTTTCCCCGGGGAAAGCTTATGGAAGAGTTGAGGCGGAAAAGGCGGCAAATTATGAATGGGAAGAAACCGGCGAAAGATATCCCACGTCCATTATAAAATGCAGTAACTGGAACGGCGCATTGTTCGGGAATAATACTAAAGCAACGAAGCACCCGACACAAAAGCCCGTCCCGCTGCTGGAATATCTGATAAAAACGTACACAAATCCCGGGGACATCGTTCTTGATAATTGCATGGGTTCAGGCTCGACCGGAGTCGCCTGTGTGAACACCGGGCGGGATTTTATCGGAATTGAAAAGGACGCGGGTTTCTTTGAAATCGCGCGCGGACGCATTGACGAGGCAAGAGCGGCGCTGTGTGAATAGCGCTTGTATATATTGCGGGGGTGGTAAAATGGATAGCTACATAACCATTCAGGGCGATACCTGGGATATTATCGCGTTGAAAACTCTGGGATCAGAGAAACTTATGGGGAAACTCCTTGAAGCCAACCCCGAATACGCGGATATTACTGTTTTCGGTGCGGGGAAAAAACTTATCGTCCCTGAATACACCGCGCCTGCGGACGAGCTGCTTCCGCCCTGGAAAAGAGGGTTTGTATGAGCGCGGACTGGACGACTTCCATTAAAGAACGTGCGCGGCGGGTTTCCGTCGCCGTTAAGATAAACGGTGCGGATATCTCGGAGGACATGGGAAAATACCTTCTTTCGCTTTCCTATTCGGACGAACAGGAGGGAAAAACGGACGACCTTTCACTTACCATCGACGACCGGGAGGGCATATGGCTGCAAAGCTGGCTAAATCCGGCGGTTTCTTCGAAGAATTCCGGCGGCGGTTCGGGTTCCGGTAGTTCTTCTGAGTCTGGCGGTCTTTCCGTAGGCGATCCGGTAAAAGTGAAGAGCGGCGCTAAAGATTATAATGGCGGCGGGCTGCAGGCCTGGGTATATTCGTATGACGGGTTTACCGTCCTGGAGATCGGCGCTATAAATCCGGATCGCATTGTTGTCGGGATCAACGGTGTTATCACGGCGGCGGTACATGCCGCCGATCTTGAAAAGAACGGCGCGGGAAAAGCAACCGGGGTCGGAAGTACCGCTGTCAGCTCCGCGAATGGTTTGCAGGGGGCTTCGCTGGCAGTGTCGATAATCCAGAAAGACTGGGAGGACGACGGGGAACGGCGCGTGCTTGACTGCGGGGAATTCACCATTGACACTATTAAGTCTTCCGGCCCGCCGACCAAAATAACCATCAAAGCGACGTCGCTGCCGGCGGGTTCCTCCGTCCGGGCGGTGAAGAAGAACAAAAGCTGGGAGAATATCCGGCTTTCGGCTATCGCGGCGCAGATCGCGGCGGCCGGGAATCTTAAAAGCTATTTTTCCGGGGACTACGACCCGGTCTACAGCCGGAAAGAGCAAAGCAATGAAAGCGACATCTCTTTTCTTTCGCGGCTGTGTGTGGACGCGGGAATGTCTTTGAAAGTGACCGCCGGGGCGCTGGTGATATTCGACGAGGACGAATACGAAAAGAAACCCGCTATACGGACTTTTTCGCCGAAAAAAGGGAATGTGCTATCTTACTCTTTTTCGGACGGATCATCGGACAAGGCTTACAGCTCCTGTCATGTGAGCTGGACGGACACGAACGGAACTACGATCGAATATACCTACACGCCGCGAATCGACAACCCGGGCACCGGGGAAGTGCTTGAGATAAGCGAGCGTGTTGACAGCCGCGAGGAGGCTCGGAAGCTTGCTATGAAGCGGCTCAAGGCAAAGAACAAAGACCGTTTTTCAGCGTCGCTGAAAATCATCGGGGACGCCGGGCTTGCGGCGGGGGCTACAGTGAACGTCAGCGGCTGGGGCACGTTTGATGGAAAATACATGATAAAGACGGCGGCACATTCCATTGGCAGCGGTTACACTACAGATCTTACGCTGCGGAAATGCCTGGGAGGTTATGATGGCTGATATCAGGGTCGGAAAGGTGTCCAGCGTGAACGTATCGGCGCGGACGGCGCGGGTGATATTCGGCGATCGTGGGGATATGGTTTCCGGGGAACTGGCGGTACTCCGGAATTCCCCGCTTATCACGGCGGATATCACTACGGACAACAAAAAGTGGTCTGTTTCTGAAACATATTCCTCTGCGCCGCGCACGCTTGGCCGGGGGGAACACTATGACAAGGCTGAACCGGATAGTATTTCCGGCTCGCTTTCTCCGGACGGTCACAAGGTGGACGTTAATATTTACGGCTGGCTGCCTTATATCGGTCAGGTGGTCGTCTGCGTTATTCAGGACGGCGGCGAGGGGTGCGGCTATATCATCGGGGGTGTTTAAATGGCTGTTGGAAGTCTTGGAGATGTTGTTTTCGAAGTCAGCGATGACCGGAAGCTAACCTTTTCCGGCATGTCTTATTCAGTCGGAGCGCGGACTTCCGTGCATAACCGGATAAACGGGCGGCCGATTATTGAATTTCAGGGGCCGGAGAACGAAGAAATATCGCTGACGATAAAGCTTTCAGCGTTCCTCGGGATAAATCCAAGGAAATCAATGTACAAGCTGGACGATATGTGCAGGGAGGGCGTTCCGGTGCGCCTGGTCATTGGGAAAACGCACTTTGGGAAGTACAAGTGGCTTATTACCAAGGCGTCTAACAGCATTGAGCATGTTAGCAACCGTGGTCAGCTCCTTAGTATTACTACGAAATTAACTCTTAAAGAGTATGCGAAGAGGTGATATCGTGAAAACAGTCATACGCGGCGACGCGCCCGGCGCGCTTTCGTTCAAGCCGGAAAGCAAGCATGAAGAAATTCTCCAGAATATCCGGGTACTGCTTTCGACTGCGAAATACGATGTCCCGCTTGCACGGGAAATGGGGCTTGACGCCGAATACCTTCACCGCCCGCAGCCGGCGGCGGAAACGCTGCTGTATCAGACCATCGCGGACGCCATCGAGGAATACGAGCCGCGGGCGGAACTGGTAAGCATAGACTTTGAAGAGGACACTGCGAGCGGCGTGATTATTCCGGTTGTGGAGGTGGAGATAAATGAGTGATGAGAGGGCTTTTCCAGATATCAGCTTTGTTGATTCGGACGCGTTGGCTATCCTTTCGGAGATGATAGCCGGGTATGAAGCTGAGACCGGGAGGACGTTATATCCTGCGGATCCGGTGCGGGTGCTTCTGAACTACGTTGCGGCGGTGATATCGCAGGAACGCGCCAAGATAAACGATTCGGCAAAGATGAACGTGCCGCGGTTCGCGCGGGGGGACTATCTGGATTCCCTTGCCGAAATATTCCGCGGGGTTGAGCGGCTTGAGGCTGTTCCGGCGGAATGTATGCTGAAATTCTCGATTTCGGCGGCGCAGGATACCGGGGTAATTATCCCCGCCGGAACCCGGGCGACTGCGGACGGCTCTATTACTTTTTCGACTGTTTCGGATATCGTTATTCCGGCCGGGGAAGTGAGCGGCGCGGTAAAGGCTGTGTGCGATATTCCGGGTACCGTTGGAAATGGATATCTTGCGGGGCAGATAAAGAGCTGCGTGGATATTTTCCCTTATTTCTCGGCGGTCGAGAATCTCGACACTACCGGCGGCGGGTCTGACCGGGAATCTGACTCCGGGCTTTACGAACGTATGCGGGAAAGCGTGGAGGGATATTCGACAGCCGGCCCGGCTGGGGCTTACATATATCATGCGAAATCTTCGAGCGCGCTCATCGAAGATGTTACGGCGACGTCGCCGTCCGCCGGGAACGTGGATATCCGCGTGCTGCTGAAAGGCGGTAAATTCCCTGATCAGGCTGTTCTTGACATCGTTTCGGCTGCGCTGAACGATGAGAAGATACGTCCGCTGACCGACCATGTGACTGTTTCCGCGCCTACGGAAAAGGCGTTCAGCGTGGCTCTGACTTACTATGTTGAGAGCGGCGGGGAACTTAGTCTTTCGGCTGCGGCGTCGGCGGTTGAGGGCGCGGTCGCGGCCTATATCGAATGGCAGACGGCGAAGATCGGGCGGGATATCGATCCGTCGAAGCTCATTCAGCTTGTGATGAACGCGGGCGTAAAGCGGGTAGTGGTGACATCGCCTGTGTATACCCCGGTCGGCGCGACCGAGGCGGCAAAGCTCGGAACAAAGACGGTCAGCGCGGGAGGCTACGAAGATGAATAGAGATGATATCCTGCGGATCCTGCCGCCCGTCTTGAAAAAGGACGACGGGTTCGCGGCGCTGGGAAAAATCATCGCGGAACAGCTTGCGAAAAATCGGGAGCTTACGGATAAGGCACTGATTTACCCGGCTATAGATAAGCTTGACGAGCCTGTTCTGGACGCGCTGGCCTATGATCTGAACGTCCCCTGGTACGATTACGAGGGCGGTCTTGAGAGCAAGCGGTCAACTATTCGGGAATGCTTGCAGATACATCAGTACAAGGGTACGAAGTACGCGGTCAGGGCGGCGCTTGAGGGCGTCTATGAGAATGTGCGGGTTCGGGAATGGTTTGAATACGGCGGGGAGCCGTATCACTTCAAGGTGACCATTTATGACAGCGGCGGAGACGCGGAAAAGCGCGGGCGGGTGCTTGCAAAAATCAAATACTACAAGAATCTTCGCAGCGTGCTTGACGAAACAGAATTCATCATCGGCATAAAGGCTGAAATGCCAGTGTATGCCGGCTTTGGGATATGCGGAAAAACAAAGCGGCTGAAATGCGTGATAAATGAACGCAGGATCATCGGCGTGGGCGCGGATATAGCACTTCATTCCGGTGTTAAGATATGCGGAAAAACAAAGCGAATATTTACGGAGGTAAGCAATGGCGACATGGAATAACAGCGTTATCACTAACGCGGGGCTTGAGCTGCTGGAGCAGTCGCTTTCCGGCGATGGGATAGTTATTTCCCGTGCGGCTCTTGGCGGCGGTACGGTCGATGTGTCGGCACTTGTGGATCAGACCGCGCTGACTGATCCGCTAGTCGGTACGACGGTGGTTATATCTTCACAAAAGCCTCTTTCGGGGTCTTCTGGAAGGGAGATAAAGCTCCAGATCAGGAACACGGGACTTTCAGCGGCGGCGACGTTCAAGCAGGTAGGAATATTTGCGGCCTGCGGCGGCGTGGAGGTCCTTTTTGCAATATCGCAGGACGAATCAGGCGAGGAGATTCCGTCGGCGGCTGAATATCCTGACTTCATGGAGGAATTCACTGCCGCCGTGGCTATCTCGCAGACTTATGGAGTCACAGTAGAAGTCAGCTCCCTGGCGTTTGTCACGAAAGCGGAACTTGAGGAGTCACTTTCGGGAAAATCAGACAGCGGGCACAAGCACACGATGTCCGACATATCCGACCTGCCTAAGCTCGGAACAGCAGCTCAGAAAGACGCGGGGACTTTTGTAGACGCCGCTGACAAGAATGCGCAGACACTTATCCCCGCAGGCTCGGATATTCCGGCCTGGCTCTGGGCGAACGCAAAAAAATATACGCGGTACTGCTCGAAATACACAAGCTCCAACAGTTATGTGAACGCCCCGCCGCATATGCTGAGCGGCTCGGAGCATATTGCATACTATTGGTTTGACGGCATGAACGTCACAGCTATCGGAGAATGCGGTATGATGTATGCCGGAATTCTTATTTCTGGTGTTTTTTCGGGCTGGTCGCCGGCAAGGAGCGGTAAGAACGAGCTTGACAATCCGGATTTCCGAGTAAACCAGCGCGGAAAGAACGAGTACTCCACTGGATACACTGTAGACAGATGGTACATCTCTACTGATAAGTGCAAAGCTTCTCCGGAATCCGATGGAATCCGCCTGACCGCTACGGCGACGCTTACTTCCAACACCCACGCGTTCTGGCAGAATATTGAGTTTCCGCTTGCGCCCGGAAAGTACACACTCTCGCTGAACGTTCCGGAAGTATCCGGGGTATGGTCGGCGAGAATCCGTACTGTGAACGCTTCGGGAGATTACGTGGACAGCTATTACACCTCCTTGCTTCATGCAGGATTGAACAAGGTGACGGTCGACCTGTCAAAGAACGAGTACATATCTGCGGTTTCCATCGGATTCAACAAGGGCACCGAAGCCGGGAACTCCCTGAAACTAGCATGGGTCAAGCTGGAGAACGGCTCGCTTGTTTCGATGTTCGTTGCGCCCGACCGCGCGTCGGAGCTTGCAAAGTGTCAGAGATTCTACCAGGTCAGAACCACGAACGACATCGACCCGCTCGACCTGCGCCCCAGCATGAGAACAACGCCCACGGATATTGTGGCAGTAGAAGGAGGATATGCATATGTCGCAGAATTATGATGATATTATTGGACCGCGTGAGACCGACGAACAGCGCGCCGCCCGGAAAAGCCGGCTCAGAGCCGCAGAGATATCCCGCAGATTCGCGGAGATAGACCGGGAGCGTATACGCCCGCTTGCGGCAATAGTCGCGGGCGTAGGCACTGACGAGGACAAGAGCAGGCTCAAGGCTCTTGAGGAAGAAGCGGCGCAACTCCGTGCGGAGCTCGCGGATATGGAGGGCGTGTGATGGACAGCAGTATCATCGTAGCGCTCATCGGCGCCGGCGTGACCGTCGGCAACGTGCTGTTTACAACGCTTACAACGCGCCAACAGAAGCGCGACGAACGCACGGAGCAGCTTGAGGCAGGCGTGCAGTGCCTGCTCAGAGCTGAGATAATCCGGTCGCATGAAAAGTATATGGAGCGCGGTAAATGCCCGATTTACGCTCGGGAGGCGCTCACAAGGGCATACAAGGCGTACCACGCACTTGGCGGCAATGATGTCGCGACTGAGCTTTACAACGACCTTATGGAATTACCGAATAACTAAGGAGGAAAAAACATGAAAATTGACTGGAGAAGAAAGCTGACATCAAGAAAGCTGTGGGTTGCTACAGCGGGATTCATCGCGGGACTTATCGTAGCGTTCGGGGGTAGCTCCGAGACAGCGGAAACCGTTTCCGGCTGCATACTCAGCGGTGCGGCGGTCGTGGGGTATGTCATCGGCGAGGGGCTGGCTGACGGTGGTCACAGGGAGGACGACGATGGCTAAATATGCAGGCATAGATCTTTCCTATTCACAGGAAAAGGTGGACTACAAGGCGCTTGCAAAGGCTAAGATCATGGGGAAGCCGCTTAAATTCGTCATGATCAGGCTGGGGCATGGCAGGAAGAAGGACACACTGTTTGAGCAGCATTACAAGGGCTGCAAGGCGGCTGGGATAAAGGTAGGAATTTATCACTGGAGCTATGCCAAGTCCGCTTCGGAGGCACGTGTTGAAGCAAACTGGGTGCTGGAGCAGCTCCGTGGACTTGAGATAGACTATCCCATCGCTATGGACTTCGAGGACAAGGACGTCCTTGCGGCGGGACTTTCCAGGGAGGAATACACCGGTATCGTCCGCGTGTATCTTTCGACTATCCAGGCCGCGAACTACTATCCTTTACTCTATACAGGAAAGTACACGATAAGGGATCATCTTGACAGCGGGCTGCTTAAGGAATTCGACCTCTGGCTTGCTCAGTACACCTCCGAGGGATATCAGGCGCAGCTCGGTCAGGTTATGTGGCAGTTTACGGTCGCCGGTCACCCTGAATGGGATTACTCGAGACAGGGGAGCGTCGCCGGCGTGACCGGCCCGTGCGACTGCGACTGGGCTTATGTCGGATATGCTGCCAAGATAAAGAAGCTCAAGATGAATCAGCCCCTTGTCGCCGTTCGCGCCGAGAAGCTCGTCCGCTCCTCCGAGGTCGATTCGGAGAAGGCGCTGCTTCGCAGCAAGGGGTACACTCTGCTCTGACTCCATCATCGGCGCTTTTAATATCTTTATCCCGGGTTAATGCCCGGGATTTCTTTTGGGGTTACCGGACATTTTTCTTTTCGTCTTTATTTTTTTGCAGATTCTTCCCAAACTTAATTTTTCGACTGTTATAAGCTATTTTTGAATTAAAAATGCATGGGTGTCAGATGGGTGTCACAAAAGATTTAAAAGATGCTTTATAATCGTATGTAATGGGATTTTTGTACTACTTTCGGGACGCAGAGGTCGCAGGTTCGAATCCTGTCATCTCGACCATCACGCTCTCTACCTATGTGTTGGTAGAGATACAGAATCCCTCTTGGAATGCTTTCCGAGAGGGATTTTCGTTTGTATCCGGGCTTCTGTATCTGGCAGAATATTAGCATTTAATATGCCATATTTGCCTTATATATCATGCCAATTTAGGCATTGGCAGGAATTTTCTTCCCACGCTTCGGGTCAATGAGTATTCACAGCCGCATAATAATTCAGATGGTATCGTGACCGTTACCTCTACCTTTGTGTCATAGACTACCACGCCTTTCACATACTGACCTATGAATTTCTTGCATTCAGCTATATTTCTTTCATAGATGTATATGGACAGGTCGCTTATGCGTTCAGTCAGTTCTGCGGTGGATATATCTATATCGGTTTCTGTGGTGCTGAGCGCTTTCTGACGTTTGATACATGAATATTCATCGGCTTTGAGCTGGGATAATATTTCCTTACAGTCGTCCTCTGCAATTCCGTCAGCTATTGCATTCAGAATGTTCTTACGGCGTGTCTTTATGCGTTCCAGTTTTATAGTCAGGTCTGCTAATTCCTTTATCACGCTTGTATTGTGCTGTACTGCCTGTTCCTTGATTTCAGCTATGATATCCGGAATATAGTCCTCGTTGAATATGTTCTGTTCCAGCACCTGTAATACATATTCTTCTATGCGGTCATGCCGAATTTCTTTGTTTGCACATTCCGTTGATTGCTTATGCTGACAGCGATAGGAGCAGTATGTATAGCCCTTTCCGTTCATGCGCCTGTTTCCAGTCATGATAGCACCGCAGTGACCGCACCGTATCATTCCGCTTAGCAGATATGTAGTTTTCGCTGTATTTGCTCCCGGTGACAGCTTATGCTTTGCCATTATTTCAGCGGCTTTGTCGTAGATTTCCTCGCTGATTATTGCAGGTACTCCGTCAGGGATACATATTACTTCATCTTCCGGTTTGGCTCTGTGACGATTGTGCTTTCCGTCCCATTGATTATAGACGTAATACCCGGCATATTTCTTGTTGCGGAGTATACTGTACAGCGAGTTCTTTGCGAATTCGTTGCCATATTTGGTCACATAGCCGCATTCATTCAGATGTGCTATTATGGTGTTATATCCGTAGCCTGACGTGTACATATCGAATATCTTACGGACAATTATTGCTTCATTTTCATTTATGATGAGTTTCTTTGAATCCGGGTCTACATCATACCCCAGAGGAGCAATACCGCCGTTGTGCAGACATTTCTTCGCTCTTACCTTGAATCCTTTCATGACCTCTCTGCCGAGATTACTGCTGTAATACTGCGCCAGTAATTCAAACATACCCTCCATCAGTTCGCCCTCTGGTGTATCGTCAGTTGGCTCTAGTACTGATATTACCCTTACTCCGTTCTTATCCAGTATTGCTTTAGCTACCGTACTATCCAGCCTGTTCCTTGCGAATCTGTCGTACTTATGGACTATTACGACACTGAATCCACCGTCCTTGCTGTCCTCTATCATCTGATTGAATCTGTCACGCTTTGCCGTTGTAGTAGCTGATTTAGCACGGTCGATGTACTCTGCAATGATGGTATATCCGTTCTCCCTGGCATACCTGCGGATAGCTTCTTCCTGCGCTTCGATTGATGTTTCATGCTGCATATCTGAGCTGAATCTTGCATACAGTACGGCATTCTTGTTTTCGCTCATGGTTTTTATCCTCCTGATATATTTTAGGGTCTATCCCAGAGGATAATATATGTTTACGGTCGTTGCGATTACGCATACAGGAAACGGCTGTCACTCTCAGAGTGACAGCCGCATTGTCCTTGCTCACAATTACCTGTTCGACTATGTTCCTTATGAATAGCCGACATTCCGGGGTTCTCCCTGACATGATGAATGCCGGGAGAATATTCAGCGCCTTGTTCATTTGTTCTTCCGTGACTGATACGGACTTCTTCTGTTCCAGTTCGCTGATTTTGCTTTCTACTGTACTTTTATCCTGTTCCAGCTCTTTCAGCCTGTCGATTACTGACTCTATCTGACCGCCTATTTCCAGGACTTTCAGCAGGTTTTCCTGCTTGGTTTTGATGTCCTTTAGCCTACGAGAGTACTCACCAATATCATCGCTGATACCTGTAATACGCTTTGCGCTGAGTTCCCTGAGAATATTCAGCAGTACCGGAATATTCTCCTTACAGAGCAGGTATTTTTTCACCATAGTAATGACGAATTCGTCCAGTTTATCGCTGTTTATCTCATGGTTTTCGCATTTCTCTCCCGGCTTATGTCCACAGCGATACACATGGGTCACTATGCCTTTTCCGTTCTTCTTTGTACAGCCGCTCATCATACAGCCGCAGTGACCGCACCTGACTAATCCGCTCAGCATATAATTATGCTTGGCTGTATTTGCTCCGGAGTTGCGTTTATTGTACTCCATGAGCTTTGCCGCCTTGTTGAATACTTCCTTAGAGATAATAGCAGGGATGCCGTTATCTATGCGGACTATCTCGTTATCCGACTTTCTGGCATGGCTGTTTTTCTTTCCGGCACGCTTGTTGAATACATATACGCCCATGTACTTCTCATTATGGAGAATGTCATACAGGGAGTTCTTGCCGAATTTTCCCTGTTTCTTCGTTGTATATCCCAGTTCGTTCAGCTTATGGCATATATCACCGTAGCTGTTTCCACTGACGTACATATCGAATATCAGCCGGACAGCCTTTGCTTCTTCCTCGTTTATTTTCAGCGTTCCGGTGGATAGTTCTACATCATAGCCCAGGGAAGCAATGCCGCCGTTGTGCTTGGCTCTCTTGGCGTTCACCATCTTGCCCTTGACGAGTTCGTTAGCGAGGTTCTTACTGTATCCATCTGCCGCCGCTACTCCGAGAGCCTTAATTATGATACCAGACATTGTACTATCATCGTAATACTCCGTAGCAGATATGTACTTTACGCCGTTCTCGTCCAGCTTGTTTTCACTGATGTAGAAATCCTTTACGTTCCTTGCGAATCTGTCGATTTTGCTTGTAATGACATACTGGAATTCTCCGTTCCTGCTGTCCAGTATCATCTGGTTGAATCTGTCACGTCTTGCAGTTGTAGTTCCTGATTTTGCACGGTCGATATATTCAGCGATGATTTCATAGCCGTTATTGAGCGCATACCTTGTGACGATATCCCGCTGTGCTTCTATTGAGGTTTCATGCTGTAAATGAGAACTGTATCTGCCGTAGAATACAGCTTTTTTCAGAGTGCTTTCTGACATCGTTTTTCCTTTCCATATACAGATGAGGGATAAGCTGAGCGGCTTATCCCTCTTGATTTTTTATAGCTTCTTTATCAGCTTGTCGTTGATGGTCACTGACTATAATTGGAATGTTATGTAGTCGGCTTCTGTCAATTATTATGTTGGGTCAGTATTTTATATTTATCCTGCTAATATAAATTTTGCAGCTTAAAGCATTGGCACTGCTGTAAAAAAAGTCAATGGGACGGTAATAATACACCAAACGCTTAATATATAAGCATAGTACACTTCACCAACATGTTTTTTAAGGTAACCTCTAAAAACCCACAAAAATTAAGGCAAATAGAGGCATTTAGCATAATC
>ERZ837910.1519-NODE-1519-length-31824-cov-5.045516_pt1 | contig 31824 bp, 25 predicted proteins | sample MGYA00519940_ERZ837910 | MGnify/ENA primary metagenome ERZ837910 (study PRJEB31850, sample SAMEA3708825) | human gut metagenome | biome: human gut; feature: human-associated habitat; material: faeces | place: China | collected 2014 ... | reverse complement strand
CTTACGGATGCGAACCGTACGCTCTCCCAGCTGAGCTACGCCCCCATACAGCCCTGTTATTATAGCAATATTTCCTGAACTTGTAAAGGCCTTTTGCGGGAAAAATCAAAAAAGATCGGCCTGTGCATACAGCGGCGGCCCGGAATGACTCCGGGCCGCCGCTGTCAGATCATATGTAGGAGTGTTCCACCTGGATCACGGGGACATAGTGGCTGTCGAAGGCGCGGATGAGAGCCCGGAGCTGCCGGGCTACCTCGGCGTCCTCCAGCCGGAAGCCGAAGGGCGTCACCACGTCGAAAATCAGATTGGTGTGGGTGGGGCCGGGGACCATGCGGAAATCGTGGATACTGAGGGCCGGATCGATGCAATGGGCCAGCTCTGTGATCTTATTCCGGAGGACAACGGTCGTGCTGTCATCCGTGGCGATGGGGTCCATGTGGATCACCGCCTCGCAGCCCAGCTTCCGGTGCAGCTCCTGTTCGATGTTGTCGATGGCGTCATGGATCGTCATGACGCTGCCGGTGGCCGGGACCTCCGCGTGGAGGGAGATCATCACCCGGCCGGGGCCGTAGTCATGAACCACCAGATCGTGAATACCGGAGATCTCTTTGTGAGCCATCACCAGATCTTCAATTTCTTTAACAAATTCCGGCGTGGGGGGCTTTCCAAGCAGGGGATCGATGGTGTCCTTGGCGGCGTCTATGCCGCCCTTGAAAATGAACAGTGCCACCAGAATACCCACCCAGCCATCCACCGGGAGCTGGAAGTAATGGCCGATCAGAGTGGCGACCAGAACGGCAGAGGTGGACATGCAATCTCCCAGCGAATCCGCCGCTGCCGCCAGCAGCGCCGGTGCGGAGAGTTTTTTGCCGAGGGAGCGGTTATACATGGCCATATACAGCTTCACGCAGATAGAAGCAGCCAGAATCCCGATCACCAGCCAGCTGAACTCCACCAGAGCGGGGTGCAGGATCTTATTCAGGGACTCCTTGGCCAGTTCCACGCCCATCAGCAAAATCAGCATGGATACCGCCAGACCGGAGAGGTACTCCGCCCGGCCGTGGCCGAAGGGATGGCCTGGGTCCGGCGCTTTGGCGGCAATGCGGAAGCCCAGCAGCGTGACCACAGAGGAACCGGCATCAGAGAGGTTGTTGAAGGCGTCCGCCGTGATGGCGACGGAGCCGGAGAGGGTCCCGGCAAAGAACTTGCCCAAAAACAGCAGCAGGTTCAGCCCGATCCCAACAGCGCCGCAGAGAATACCGTAGGCCGTCCGCAGCTGAGCGGGGCTTTTCCCGTCGCTTTTGCAGAAGAAACGGGCCAGAAGCGAGATCATACAGTTTTACACCTTTCTTTTTGAGAATAGAAGGAGACGGTCACTTCCCGCCGGGAATGACCAGCTTCATGTGGCAGCAGAGATCGTCCAGATCCCGGTCGGTGGCGGCGCTGAGCCGCAGGCGGGCGCCGCAGTCCCGGCATGTCAGCTCCACCGCGTCCCGGCGGATCTCCATGCTGTAATCGTGGCTGCCGCAGCCGCAGGTGATACCGTTGGGCCGGGCGGCGATGTCCTTGAGCTCCGAGAGGAATTCGTACATGATCACATTGTCGGTAAAGGCCTCCGCCTCGCCGCCGTTCTCCTGCGCCTTTTCCTTGGAGATGGCAATGCTGGCCTCCCGGAGGTGATGTTCCACCGTGCCCTCGTCGCCGATGAAGCAGCAGAACTGCTTGCTGTCCGGGCAGCTGAGGGCGGTGGCGGCGTGGAGCATCCGCTCCGGCGGACAGACAGCCTCGTGGGTCTGGCCGCAAACGCCGCAGGGCACCAGAATGTGATAGTTCTGGCCGTCATAGTTCGTCCGCAGGACACTGCCGCCGCAGGAGCATTCGATCTCGGCGTCAGACGCTTCCAGCGCAAATACGGAGCGGGCACCCATCACTTGGGCACCGCATTTCGGGCAGATATAGCCCAGAGTTCTCATATCGTCAGCCATAGGGGCCTCCTTGCATAATTTGTCAAATTTGGATATCCTGCGCGTGGGGCAGGTGAGATTGTGTATAGAGGAACACCTTGTCACCTGCCAGCAGCTTCAGACCGCCATTGGGGATCAGTGTCCGGTTCCGGCGGCGGACCATAATGATGACCGTCTGCCGGGAAATATCCAGATCCCGGAGCGGGTGGTCCACCCAGGGGTGGTGTGTCTGAAGGACGATCTCCTTTAGCTGGATGCGGACGTCATCCTCATAGACGCCTGCCCCCAGCACAAGATTGTCACCGGGGAGGAGCACCACATCGCCCCGGGGAACAATGATGTCTCGTCCCCGCTGGACGGCGGCGATGATGACGCCCTCCGGCAGGCCCAGATCCCGCAGCGGGGCATTGGCCCAGCGGTCCCGAGGGGTCAGGTGGATGCGGATGAAGTGAATGTCCGCTTCCGTGCCGTATTCGCTGATCCGCTTGATGCGGGAATACTGGTCCACGAAGCCGGCGGAAATGATACCGGTGGGGATCGCCACCATGCCCACGCCCAGGAAGGTGATCAGGATGCCGAAGATCTTGCCAAGGGTGGTGATGGGGTAAATATCTCCGTAGCCCACCGTCAGCAGGGTGGATACCGCCCACCAGATGCCGGAAAAGGCGTTGGAGAACACCTGGGGCTGCGCGTCATGCTCCAGAGAGTACATACACAAACTGGAGGCGGTCATCAGCACCAGAATGATAAACACGGAGGAGAGAAGCTGCTGGGCCTTGCTGGTAAGGACCTGGGTAATAACGTTCAGGGAATCGTAATAGGCGTTGATCCGGAACAGGCGGAAGATCCGTACCACCCGGAACATCCGGAAGGCCACGGCCCCGGAGGGGAAGAAAAAGGGCATGTAGTAAGGCAGAAAGCTCAGCAGGTCCACAATGCCTGAGAAAGAAAAAATGTATCGGCAGACGGCCTTCCATTCCTTCAGATTGGGATGGTGGTACTTGGCAGTCCAGATCCGCAGGACGCAGTCCACCGCGAAAAAGGCCACGGTGGCAGCTTCGATCCGCAGCAGCAGCGGACCGCAGGCGGCCTCTGCCTCGTCGAAGGTGTAGGCAATGGTGACCACCAGGTTTACCAGAATGACCAGGGTGTAGAAAATGTCATAGGCGCGGCTGATGAGATCGTCCGCCGTACCAATGTCAATAATGGTGCAGATCCGGCGGCGCAGGGACTCAAGAGACCTGAAATTCGGCATAACCGCCTCCTGATGTGTAGGTAGACGGTACGCTGCCTGACGTGTACCGTCGGGAAATATCCTTATATTATAGTAATATCCCCTCGGAATGTAAACAGATTTCTTTATTTTGCGGAAAAGAAGCGGGGAATCCGGAGCGTAGGAGGATGTTCCACTCCGGCGCGGCTGGGGGCACTTGACACAGAGTTTACAAAAAAATCACAATTACTGCCTTGCAAACCTTCAAATGCAGACGTATAATCAGGATGAAAATTGAGAAAAGGAGGGATGTGCAATGACGATGAACAAGCTCATGGCAGATGTGGATGACCTGATTTTTGACGGTCAGGAGCAGAGCCACAGCGAACGGTAAAAACCGGAAGGACCACGCCGAGAGGGCGTGGATTTTTTTATGCCTTTTTGAGGGTGCCAAAAATTTCGACCATGCGTAATCGTTTTTCTGAAATTTTTCGCAAACGTTTGAGAAAAAATCGCGAAATTATTGCTGCTTTGACATATATTGAAAGAAAATGTAGCTTAATATATATAAAAAAATTTGATAATTCGCATATTTTATGAATGTTAAATGAAAAATAAAGACGAAAATTTGAAAGCTTTCAAGGAAAAAATTGGGCAAAACGTAAAACTTATTTAAAGTGATTCGCTCGTTAGGTAAATTTACTTGAAAAAAACGTGCGGTGTTGTTAGAATGATACAGCAAAGTTAGACACTCAATTTTATACAAAACGTTTAAGGAGTGGAAGGAATGGAAAACATCATTTGGGTAGTTTTGCTGTGCGCGGTTCTGGCTCTGCTGTTTGCTGCATGGAAGACCTCCGCGGTCTCCAAGGCTGACGCCGGTACGGAACGGATGAAGGAGATCGCGGGAAACATCAGTGATGGCGCCCGGGCATTTCTCTTCGCGGAGTACAAGATCCTGGTCATTTTCGTGGCGGTGCTGTTCGTGCTGATCGGCCTGTTCATCACCTGGCTCACCGCTGGTTGCTTCCTGATCGGCGCGGTCTTCTCTGTGTGCGCCGGTTATGTGGGTATGAACGTGGCTACCAAGGCCAATGTCCGTACCGCTGCCGCCGCTAAGTCCAGCGGCATGAACAAGGCCCTGGGCGTCGCCTTCTCCGGCGGTTCCGTCATGGGTATGTGCGTGGTTGGCCTGGGCCTGCTGGGCTGCGCCGCCATCTATGCTTTCACCGGCAACGTGGAGATTCTCACCGGCTTCTCCCTGGGCGCTTCCTCCATTGCATTGTTTGCCCGTGTGGGCGGCGGTATCTACACCAAGGCTGCCGACGTGGGCGCTGATCTGGTGGGCAAGGTCGAGGCCGGTATCCCCGAGGATGACCCCCGGAACCCTGCCGTGATCGCTGATAACGTGGGCGACAACGTGGGTGACGTGGCCGGCATGGGCGCTGACCTGTTTGAGTCCTATGTGGGCGCTCTGGTGTCCGCGCTGACTTTGGGTGTGGCTGTGGTCGGCACCTTCAACGGTGCCGGCGCTCTGTTCCCCCTGATCCTGGCTGCCGCCGGTATCGTGGCTTCCATCATCGGCTGCTTCTTTGTCCGGGGCGATGAGAATTCCAATCCCCATAAGGCTCTGAAGATGGGCTCCTATGTTTCCTCCGCCATCGTGGTGGTCCTGTCTCTGGTTCTGAGCAATGTGTTCTTCGGCGGTATGGCCCAGGCCATCGCCATCATCGCGGGTCTGATCGTGGGCCTGATCATCGGTATCGTCACCGAGATTTACACCTCCGGCGATTATAACTCCGTGAAGAAGATCGCCCAGCAGTCCGAGACCGGCCCCGCTACCACCATCATCAGCGGCATCGCCGTGGGCATGATGTCCACTGCCGTGCCCATCCTGCTGATCTGCGTTGGTATTTTCGTTTCCTATCAGGTTGCCGGTCTGTACGGCATCGCTCTGGCTGCTGTCGGCATGCTGTCCACCACCGGTATCACCGTGGCTGTGGACGCTTACGGCCCCATCGCCGACAACGCCGGCGGTATCGCCGAGATGAGTGGCCTGGATCACAGCGTCCGTGAGATCACCGATAAGCTGGACGCCGTGGGCAACACCACTGCTGCTATGGGTAAGGGCTTCGCCATCGGCTCTGCCGCTCTGACTGCTCTGGCTCTGTTCGTCAGCTATGCGCAGGCTGTTGGCATCGGTGATGCCGGCATCAACATTCTGGATTCCCGCGTGACCATCGGTCTGCTGATCGGCGGTATGCTGCCCTTCGTGTTCTCCGCTCTGACCATGGACTCCGTGTCCAAGGCGGCTTACAGCATGATCGAGGAAGTGCGCCGTCAGTTCCGCACCATCCCCGGTATCATGGAAGGCACCGGCAAGCCCGACTACAAGTCCTGCGTGGCCATCTCCACCACCTCCGCTCTGAAGGAGATGCTGGTTCCCGGCGTCATGGCTGTTCTGGCTCCCTTGGCAGTTGGCCTTCTGCTGGGTACCGGCGCTCTGGGCGGCATGCTGGCCGGCGCTCTGGTCACCGGCGTCCTGATGGCCATCTTCATGTCCAACTCCGGCGGTGCTTGGGATAACGCCAAGAAGTATATCGAGGACGGCAACCACGGCGGCAAGGGCAGCGAAGCTCATAAGGCCGCTGTTGTGGGCGACACCGTGGGCGATCCCTTCAAGGATACCTCCGGCCCCTCCATCAACATCCTCATCAAGCTGATGACCGTTGTTTCTCTGGTGTTCGCATCCATCTTCTCTGCCAGCGGCCTGCTGTAAGAGAACTGTCAGAGTTCAACAAGCTTTTCAGACCGGGCTTCCGTTCATGCGGAGGCCCGGTTTTTATTGCCTGCCGGATCGCGGCGGAAGAGCATAAGCATTCCATATTCTTTTTTAAGGTATGGTGACGACCCTTGACAGAGTAATCGTTTGCCGATATAATATGAACGAAAAACCGTCAAAATGCCGGGCCAGCTCTGGAAAAACCGGCAAAATTCGGAACGAATAGAAAAGGAGAGCGGACAATGATCTATTCCAGCGAAGTACAGCGTATGTGCCCGGTGGCCAAGGGCGCGTATCACGGACCGGCCCCCATCCCTGAAGAAGGAAAGTGGGTTCAGGCCAAGGAAATCAAGGATATCAGCGGTCTGACCCACGGCATCGGCTGGTGTGCTCCTCAGCAGGGCGCCTGCAAGCTGACCCTGAACGTGAAGGAGGGCGTCATCGAGGAGGCGCTGGTGGAGACCATCGGCTGCTCCGGTATGACCCACTCCGCCGCTATGGCATCTGAGATCCTCATCGGCAAGACCCTTCTGGAGGCACTGAACACCGATCTGGTGTGCGACGCCATCAACACCGCTATGCGGGAGCTGTTCCTGCAGATCGTCTACGGCCGCAGCCAGACGGCTTTCTCTGAGGGCGGCCTGCCTGTGGGCGCTTCTCTGGAGGATCTGGGCAAGGGCCTGCGCTCTCAGGTGGGCACCATGTTCGCCACCAAGGAGAAAGGCCCCCGCTATCTGGAAATGGCAGAGGGCTACTGCACCCGCGTGGCTCTGAACAAGGACAGCGAGATCATCGGCTACGAGTTTGTGAATCTGGGCAAGATGATGGAAGCCGTCAAGAAGGGCGTGGACGCCAGCGAGGCACTGGAGAGCGCCAAGTCTCACTACGGTCAGTGGGACAGCGCCGCCAAGTACATCGATCCCCGTCAGGAATGAGATAAGAGGAGGAATTGGAAATGGCTCTGTTTGAAAGCTACGAGAGAAGAATCGAGAAAATCAATTCCGTCCTGTCTCAGTACGGAATCTCCAGCGTGGAGGAGTGCCGGGAGATCTGCAAGGCTGCCGGCTTTGATCCCTATGAGATCGTGAAGGGCATCCAGCCCATCTGCTTTGAAAACGCCTGCTGGGCCTACTGTGTCGGCGCGGCCATCGCACTGAAGAAGAATGTCCAGACTGCCGCCGAGGCTGCCGAGGCCATCGGCATCGGCCTCCAGTCCTTCTGCATCCCCGGCTCTGTGGCTGAGGACCGCAAGGTGGGCTTGGGCCACGGCAATCTGGGCGCTATGCTGCTGCGGGATGAGACCAAGTGCTTCGCCTTCCTGGCGGGACACGAGTCCTTCGCCGCCGCCGAGGGCGCCATCGGCATCGTCCGCAACGCCAACAAGGCCCGGAAGGAGCCCCTGCGGGTGATCCTGAACGGTCTGGGCAAGGACGCCGCCCAGATCATCAGCCGTATCAACGGCTTCACCTATGTCCAGACCCAGTTTGACTACTACACCGGCGAGCTGAAGACCGTTCGGGAGGTGGCCTATTCCGATGGTGAGCGGGCCGCAGTTCGCTGCTACGGCTGTGATGACGTTCGCGAGGGCGTGGCCGTCATGCACCACGAGGGCGTGGATGTGTCCATCACCGGCAACTCCACCAACCCCACCCGGTTCCAGCACCCCGTAGCCGGTACCTATAAGAAGGAGTGCATCGAGCAGGGCAAGAAGTACTTCTCCGTGGCCTCCGGCGGCGGCACCGGCCGTACTCTGCACCCCGACAACATGGCTGCTGGCCCCGCTTCCTACGGCATGACCGACACCATGGGCCGTATGCACTCCGACGCCCAGTTCGCCGGTTCCTCCTCCGTCCCTGCTCACGTGGAGATGATGGGCTTCCTGGGCATGGGCAACAACCCCATGGTCGGTGCAACTGTGGCTGTGGCCGTTGCTGTGGCTGAGAGCAAAAAGTAAACGAAAAGTCCTGAAATCATAAAAAACAGGAACTTTTCTGACAAAAAACACCCGTTTCTTTACGAAACGGGTGTTTTTCTATCATTAAGTTCAGGAGAGCAGCATCCGGTCATTGCTCAGGGTCTTGCCGGTACCGGCCTTGAACCGGTGGATCAGATCCTCTACGGTCATGCCCGCCCGGTCAGCGCCGGAAACGTCCAGCACGATCCGGCCGTCAGCCATCATCAATGTCCGGGTTCCCAGCTCCAAAGCCTGCTGCATGTTGTGCGTTACCATCAGACAGGTGATGTTCCCCTCCGCCACGATCCGCTTCGTCAGCTCCAGTACCTTTTCCGCTGTGCCGGGGTCCAGGGCGGCGGTATGCTCGTCCAGAAGCAGGAGCCAGGGGGGATTCATGGTCGCCATCAGCAGCGTCAGCGCCTGCCGCTGGCCGCCGGAGAGCAGCCCTACCGGCTGATTCAGCCGATCCTCAAGTCCCATGTCCAGAAGGGCCAGCCGGTCGCGGAAACGAGTTCGATCCTTCTGGGTCAAGCGGGAAAACCAACCGCCGTTTCCCGCTGCCAGCGCCAGATTTTCCTCGATGGTCATATTGGGGGCAGTCCCCTTCAGAGGGTCCTGAAATAGGCGACCGATCCGCTTCGCACGTTTGTATTCAGGCAGAAAGGTCATATCGTGACCGCCTACGGTGATGGCGCCTGCATCCACGTAAAAGCTGCCGGCGATGGCGTTGAACAGGGTGGACTTGCCTGCACCGTTGGAACCGATCACCGTGACAAATTCTCCCTTGTTCAAGTGGAGAGACAGGTCCGTGATGGCCTTTTTCTCATTGACGGTGCCGGGATTGAAGGTCTTGGAGATGCGTTGAATGTCCAGCATGTCAGTTCCCTCCCTTTCCAGCGGCCAGCTTCCGCTGTTGGAAGGCCGCCCACTTTCGGATGCTGGGAGTTGCAATGGCCAGAGCCACGATGACGGCCGTCAGCAGCTTCAGACACTCCACCGGTACAACCTTGGTGTAAAAGACAACGGCGTAGATAAACCGGTAGATCACGGAGCCGATCATCACCGCCAGCACGCCCTTGGTAACGGTCCGGCGTCCTAGAACCGTTTCACCGATGATGAGGCAGGCCAGACCGATGACCACGATGCCGGTGCCGGAGTTGATGTCCACCGTCTTTTGATACTGGCCCACCATGGCCCCGGAAAGGGCTGTCAGGGCGTTGGATACGCACAGTCCTACCGTGACGGTGAACGCCGGGTTCAGGGACGAGGCCCGCACCATGTCGGGATTATCGCCTGTGGCCCGGATGGAAAGGCCCATGCGTGTTTTCAGAAATGCCAGCAGCAGCACGCCTGCCAGAATGGTGACGGAAGCCGCCAGCAGCAGCTCGTACCAATCACTGCCGATGCCGCTGTCCCGCAGAAGGGTGAAGATCGTGCTGCCTCCCAGCAGGCTTTGGTTGGCCTTCCAGCCCATCGCCATCAGATTGACGGTGTACAGGCCCGTGTTGGTGACGATGCCCGCCAGAATGGAGGGAATCCCCAAGCGAGTCTGCAAAAAAGCTGTGACGAATCCGGCGCAGCTGCCCGCCAGCATGGCGGCAGGAATGGCCAGGATCGGGTGTCCCCCGGCGGCCAGCGTGACAGAGACCGCCGCCCCAAGGACAAAACAACCGTCGGTGGTCATATCGGCGATGTTCAAGATCCGGAAGCTCAGAAACAGGGCCATGGCCACCAAAGCGTATAAAAAGCCCAGTTCCAGAGCGGTTTGTGTGATCATCAGCAAGAGAATGCGCTCCTTTCATGCCGCGGCCCCCGGCAGCAGGCCGGGGGAGCGGGGCGGGGAATTTGACTGGATCAGTCCTTGGTGGTGGTGACCTCTACCACCTCGCCCATGCTGTTGAAGCAGGCGTAGTCGGCCTGCTTGCCGATGAGGGCACAGGTGTCTGTGTTGACGGTGATGATGCCGCCGTCCATCAGGTAGTAGTCCTCCATGGCGTCCATGCCGTCGGTGATGGCGGAGTAGGCGAGGTCGGCGGTCTTGGCGCCGAGGTCGGTGTAGTTCACGCCGCAGGTGGCGTAAGCGCCGTTGCGGACGAAGGAGTCAGCGCCGGTGTAGTGGGGGATGCCGTTTTTGGCAAGATCTTCATAGATAGCCAGCTCTGCGGCCATGATGACGTTATCGGTAGGAGTAAACACGGCGTCCACACCGGCAGCGATCAGGGCGGAGGCGGCAGCAACTACTTCATCGTTGGTATTGGCGGTCTGTTCAACATACTCGATGCCCTTAGTATCCAGATAGGCCTTGGCGTCGGCAATGGGCTTGGCAGAGTTGGGTTCAGACAGGGAGTACAGCAGGCCCACCTTTGCGACAGAGGGATTCTGAGCGAACATCATATCCATGATGAAATTGGTATTCAGGGCGTCGCTGGTGCCGGTAACATAGTCAATCCCGGTCAGCTTGGCGGTTTCCGGGTCGGAGACGGCGGCGTAGACCACAGGGGTCTTGGTCTCCTCGGCGGAGAGGGCGGCGATCTGGGCGGCGGTGGTGGCGATGGGGATGATGGCATCCACACCGTCGGCAATGGCCTGGTCGCTCAACTGCTTGAGAATGGTCTGGTCGCCCTGACCGGAGGTGACCTCATATTCGATCTTCACATTCTTATCGGCGGAGATCTGATCCAGCTCCGCAGTGACGGCGTTGGCGATCTCGTCCAGAGAGGCGTGGTCCAACTGCTTGATGATGGCGACCTTGTAGGCCTTGGTGTCGGTTTCAATGGGTGCAGCGGTGCTCTGGTCGGCAGAGGGCTCGGCCTTACTGCCGCAGGCGGCCAGAGACAGGGTCATGGCACAGGCAAGAGTCATGGTCAGGAACTTCTTCATCATGTTGTTCTTCATTTTGGTTTCCTCCAAAATATAAAATGTTTGAGTGGCAGATGACCGTTTTGGCTGTGCCGGGGCCAAACGGAAATAAAAAAACAGCCTCCGCCCCACTCATGGGACAAAAGCTGATGCTTCTGCGATACCACCCAAATTGACGTTTACACGCCCACTCGCTTACGCGTACCATCATACGCGCCCCGATGGATAACGGGTGGGATTCCCGTCGGCCTCTACTTGGTTTCCCGTTCGGACCGCCCTCCGAAGTCCATTCGCCAGCCGACTCCCGCTCCGATCCCACCGCCCGGAACTCTCTGAAAGGCCATCTTGACTGGGTACTGCTCTCCGTCATAGGTTTGCTGTGATTTCCTTGTTGTGCTGTATTATAGGCGTGGAAGTTCGGAATGTCAACCCCCTCCCTGAAATTTGATGAAGTTTTCAATAAAAGGCGGACGTCTGCTGAAATCTCCGTCCGTTCCCACAAAAATTAAGGCAAAACAATTCTCTGACCTTCCTCGGTAGGCTCCTATAAAAAGCATCAGCCCCCGCTTGTTCCAACGACAAACGGGGGCTACTTCTGCTGAATTTCTTTCAATACGGTTACCTCTACTTCCATCTATCTGCCATTGAGAGCTGAAACACTGCCTGCCAATCCATGAAGCACCGTGCGTACAGAATTCATGTCTCACGCGATCCCATAAATGATGTGCTTCGTATTTGACCTTCCGGTAACGCTCTCCGGCGAAGAAAGAGGGTTTCCCATCGAGGGTTTTCTCTCCCTCTTTGTGTCTATAATATATAATGATATTGGAGATAAGTCAATAGCTTTTGTGCAATTTCAATGTTTTTGACAAAAAGATCTGCGGTGGACAAGCAGGTCGCACAAAGGTGGACCTATCCGCCGAAGGCCGCCAGCAGAGCGGACAGGGAAAGGCCCTCCGTCTGCCAGAACTGCTCCAGCAACGTGGCCAGATTGTCCTCATCGTGTTCAATCTCCCGGCTGAACAGCCGCAGGGCCTCCGGTAGTCCTGCGAAACGGGAGAGGCGGTCCGCCACCAGTACCCCCAGCGCGCAGAACTGCGCCCGCCCCAGCAGGTCTCCATCGTTGACGGCCTTCAGCAGATACCGGAAGGCGAAGTACACGGCGATGCGTTCCAGCTTTTCCGGGTCTTGGGGAGCAAAGCCGGGCAATTCCGGAGCTTGCTCCCATTGTTTCAGCAACGCAAGCCAGTCCGGTTCCAGAATTTCCAGGTCCTGTAAGCACCGGCAGGCGGCGGCTTCCCAAGAGCCGGAACCGGCATCGGTTTCCGCAGAAATCGCCCAAGATCCCGTGCAGAAGGCGGTCAATTCCACCATGTTTTCGCTGTCCAATAGTTGTTGGGCCTCCTCGGTGATGAACAGAAAGTCCCGCAGACGGGCCTTTAAGGAGCGGTTTCGGTCCCGCAGGAGATCCAGCAGGCGGTCCCGCAGAGGAACCAGCCAATCCAGCCATTCGTCCCCATCCTCCATGGGCTGATTATCCTGACGCTCCAAGAAGGTCAGGGGGTCACGGCTGCCGAGCAGAAGCTCGTTGGCTTTGGGACAGGCGGCGGACAGAGTGATCTCCTGAAAGGGGCCATAATCCTCAATAAAACGGGGATGCTCCCGGCAGGTGACGGAGGTGGCTTCCGATCCCAGGGCGCGGTGGATGTCGCAGAGGTTTTCCTGATTCAGAAAGAGGCAGCGGCGGCCCTCCAGCGGAAAGCAGACATCTTCTCCGTCCACTGCCATCGCACCCCGGAGACGCTCGCCCAAGGCTCCCGGAAGCTGCTGATACCGCCGGACCGTGTCCTCATCCAGGACCACTTCCCATCCGATGCAACAGCTATGGGGACAAGCTCCCGCCAGACAGAAAAACTCATCAAAATAATCCGGAACACGCACCCGCATGGAAATCCCTCCTGAAACTGTCAGATGTTTTTACAAAAAAGTTGCAAACGCAACAGATTTTATGAGCCTATTATACGATACTAAGAGCACAAAAACAAGCCTGCATAGCTGAGAAAAAAGGAGACACCCTATATGGTACGGAGAGTGATCGAAATCGACCGGGAAAAGTGCAACGGCTGCGGTGCCTGTGCCGATGCCTGTCAGGAGGGAGCCATCGGTATGGTGGACGGCAAGGCTGCGCTCCTGCGGGATGACTACTGCGATGGACTGGGCAACTGTCTGCCTCACTGTCCCACCAATGCGATCACTTTTGTGGAACGGGAGGCCGCCGCGTTTGATGAAAAGGCCGTTGCCGCCGCACAACTGATGAAAAAGGCGGCGTCTCTGAAGGGCAGCGCTCCCGTCACCCGCAATGGCTGTTCCGGCAGCACACCCTTACAGATGGGCTGCTCAGGCAGTCAGGCCGACACACTGCATCAGGGAACGGACACAGCCACCTCCATGCGGTCTGCCCCAGTCTCCCGGCTCATGCAGTGGCCTGTTCAGATCAAGCTGTTGCCGGTACAGGCGCCATTCTATCAGGGGGCCAAACTGCTGATCGCTGCGGACTGTACCGCCTTTTCCCGGGCGGACTTCCACGAGCGGTTTATGAAGGGCCGGATCACGCTGATCGGCTGTCCCAAGCTGGACGAGGGGGACTACACGGAAAAGCTAACGGAGATCATCCGAAGCAATGACATCCGGGAGGTCACCATCGTCCGCATGGAGGTGCCCTGCTGCGGCGGCTTGCAGAGGGCGGCGGAAACGGCGCTCCGGGAAAGCGGAAAGTTTTTGCCCTGGCAGGTGGTAACACTGGGCCGGGACGGAACCATTCAGGAATAATGGAGGTAAATCGTATGAAAGCAACAGTGAACGAAAACTGCATCGGCTGCGGCCTGTGCGCGGGAACCTGTCCGGTGGTGTTTACCATGGGGGATGACGGCTTGGCCCACGGTGGAGAGATCCCGGCCAACCAGCAGACCGAGGCAGAGACCGCTCGTGACGGCTGTCCTGTCAGCGCTATCAGCATTGAGGACTGACGACGGAAAGACCTGCCAAACGTCTTTAGCAGTCTATTCTGAATCAGATCAACAACGCAGCCGTCTCCCGGAGAAATCCGGGAGACGGCTGTAAAACGATATGGAGTTTTGAGATCGACAGAGAAGTTGCCGGGACAGCTCAGACCTTGCAGGTCCAGCCATGGGGATCGGGCTGCGTGCCCCACTGGATCCCGGTGAGGGTGTCATACAGCTTCTGTGCCAGAGGGCCGGTTTGGAAGTTGTTGATGGTATACGCCTTGCCCTCGTAGGTCAGCTCGCCGATGGGACAGATGACGGCGGCGGTGCCAACGCACATAGCCTCCTCCAGCGTTCCATTGGCGGCCTCAAACAGCTCGTCTACGGAGATGAGCCGTTCCTCTACGGGCATCCCCCAATCCTCAAACAGCTGGAGGCAGGAGCGCCGGGTGACGCCGGGGAGGATGGACCCGGTCAGCATGGGGGTGATGATCTTGCCGTTGATCTTAAAGACTACGTTCATGCCGCCGCCTTCTTCCACATACTTGTGCTCCACGCCGTCCAGCCACAGTACCTGAGAATAGCCATTGGCAAAGGCGCGTTCTCCGGCCCGGTTGGAAGCGCCGTAGTTGCCACCGCATTTGGCCTCGCCGGTGCCGCCCCGGACGGCCCGGACGTCCTCGGTCTCCACGATGATCTTCACCGGCTCCATGCCGTTATCAAAGTAGCTGCCCACCGGGGAGAGGATGATGATAAATTGGGCTGTGTGAACGCCGTGAAGCCCCAGCTTCGCATCGGTGCCGTACAGGAAGGGACGGATGTACAGAGAGGTGCCGGGATCAGAGGGGACCCAGCGCTCGTCAACCTTCACCAGCGCTTTAACGGCTTCCAGCGCATCCTCCGGTGGGACTACCGGCAGACCCAAGCGGATGGCGGAGTTCTTCATCCGCTCCATGTTGTCCCAGGGACGGAACAGCTGCACCTCGCCGTCAGGACGGCGGTAGGCTTTCAATCCCTCAAAAACCTCGGCGCCGTAATGGAACACACAGGCGGCAGGGGACAGGGAGATGTTCTGGAAGGGGACGATACGGGGATCGTACCAGCCTTTTTCATCGCTGTAATCCATGATGAACATGTGGTCGGTGTAGTGGATGCCGAAGCCCAGCTGATCCGATGGAAGGAGCGTTCCGGGATGGGTCGTTTTCGTGATGCTGATATACATGGATGATACCTCCTGAAAAAATAAGAGTCTGTTGATAAAGTGGCAGATTTTCTGCGACGGTAAGGTAGGGCAGCCGTTAGCGGCTCCGCCTCTTTACGGATGCCGCATGCCCCTTGCGGGTAAAGAGTGTGTGCGGAACTGCGCCCGCAGGCGCGTTTCGGAGCGCAACCGCCGCAAGGCGGCTCTTGGCGCGGAGATAACCCAAGAAGGGATACACCGGCGACGCTTCGCCTGTTTCCCTGCGCCATTGGAATCAAACATTTTCAGAACTTTTGTAAAGTTCTGAAAATAAGTTCGAGTACGTTCAAATGCTCTATGCTTTGGTAGCCGGATGGCTGGGGGGCGAAAGCAAACAGAAAAGCGGCCCTGTCGAATCGACGGAGCCGCTTGGTGTTTCAGGTCCGATCTTCAGAGGATCGAAGGGGAAACCGGGCGTTGTACCGGGATTCGACAAATGGGAAAATGATGTACCAGAATAATAATGGGTAAAATAATAATGGACGCCAGCAGAATGCCGGCGTCCAAGGACAGAATAATGCTGTTCATGTCGGAGCATGCAGACACAGCGCAGGAGCCCTGCGCGTAAGCGGTCATATTGGTGAATGTGGGAGTCATCATCATTGCCGCTGTGTCCTTTCAAAAGAGTTGGACGGAGTGTAACATACATTTTTTGCCAATTCAAGTGGCAATTTGCACAAAGGGGGTAAAATCGGCTGAACGCACAATGGCGGCCGCCTTCCCGGCGACCGCCATTGGTGGGATGAAACAAATTTTCACTGCGACAGGGCCTGACTTTCCTCCTGCAAGCGGGTCATCAGGTAGGAGAGGGCGAACATCAGCGTTTCGTAGTGCAGGAAGTCCAGCGTATTTTTGTCCACCAATACCTGCATGCTGGCGGGGAAATCCTCGTCCGCCTCCCAGAACCGCAGGATCAGCGGCAGAAAGGGGAACAGGGGCAGCTGATAGGCCACGTCGCCCTTTGGCTGGGGGATACCGCCCAATGCGAGGCAGGCGCGATCCAGCGCGGCGGCGTCTCCGGAGAACCGGGCGCAGGAGTTCTTGAAGAAATCGCCGTCCTTGGACAAGGTACCGCCCTGAATGGAGCAGAGACTGGCCACGTTGACCCACTCGTGGGACAGGTGGCACAGGGGCTGGGAATCGCACAGCACGTCGTAAATGGACATGGCTTCGTTATAGCTGGCGGTGTGGGCGGTGTCCGACGCCCATGTGACAGCGCCGGTGCGGCGGTCGACGCGGTAATCGCGGGCAATGAAGGTGATGTAGAGGGCGTCGGCGTCGTGGGACAGGCCAAATTTGCGGATCATGGCAGCCTGATCGTAGCGGAGAAAGACCGCCGCCGTGGCGTCGCGGGCTTTGTCGTAGTTGGAGCGGCTGGGCGTCATGGAAGCACCTCCCGATATAGTATGGAACTATCATAGCATAAAGGGGGAGAGTGCGCAAGAGAAAAACCCCAGCCTTATGCCAACGGCATAAGGCTGGGGTGATTTTTATGAATGTGGAGCGTTACTCCAGCTCCATCAGCAGCTCCTTGGCCTTGACGGGCTGGCCCTCCTTTACCCGGACGGACTTGACCGTTCCGGCGGTGCGGGCGGTGATGGCAGTCTCCATCTTCATGGCCTCGATGATGATGAGCACCTGATCCTTTTCCACGTGGTCGCCCTGCTTGACGCACAGCTTGGACACCATGCCGGGAATGGAGGTGCCCACCTGCAGAGGATCGGACTCGTCGGCCAGAGTGGCCTGGCGGGTCTGCTCAGAGGCGTGGGGGTCACGGACGGTGACCTCGCGGCGCATGCCGTTCAGCTCAAACTGGACGTTGATGGTGCCGTCGCTGTTGTGGTCGCCCAGACCCAGATACTTGATGACCAGCGTCTTGCCGTCCTCGATGTTGATCTTGTTGGTCTCGCCCAGCGCCATGCCGTTGAAGAACACATGGCTGCCCATGCGGGTGATGTAGCCGTACTCCTTCCGGTGACGGCAGAAGTCCTCGTATACCTTGGGATACATGGCGTAGGAGATGAGATCCTTCTTCTCTGGGTTCTCGTGGAACTGTTCCACCTCGTGCTGGAGCTGATCGAAGTCCACGGGAGCCAGCAGCTTGCCGGGGCGGCAGGTAATGGGCTGCTCGCCCTTCAGGATTACCTTCTGCAAGTCTTTCGGGAAGCCCCACGCGGGCTGACCCATCATGCCCTTGAAGTAGGACACCACGGAATCGGGGAAGGCCAGCGCCTCGCCCCGCTGGACGATGTTCTCCGGCGTCAGGTCGTTCTGCACCATGAAGATGGCCAGATCGCCCACCACCTTGGAGGAGGGCGTCACCTTTACGGGGTCGCCCAGCATGTCGTTGACGGTCTTGTACATCTCCTTGACCTCCTCGAACCGGTCGCCGAGGCCCAGAGACTCCACCTGGGGACGGAGGTTGGTGTACTGACCGCCGGGAATCTCATAGCGGTAGATATCGGTGGTGGAGGATTTCAGACCGTGGTCGAAGCTCTCGTACCGCAGGCGCACGTCGGCCCAGTAGTTGCTCAGCTCCTGCACGCGGCGCAGGTCAAGGCCGGTATCCCGCTCTGTACCGTGGAGGGCGGCCACAACAGCATCCAGAGACGGCTGGCTGGTAAGGCCCGCCATCGGTGCGCAGGCCACGTCCACCACGTCCACGCCGGCCTCGGCGGCCATCAGCAGAGCGGCCACCTGATTGCCGGTGGTGTCGTGGGTGTGCAGGTGGATGGGCAGGCCCACCTCCTGCTTCAGGGTGGACACCAGCTTCTTGGCGGCGTAGGGCTTCAGCAGGCCGGACATGTCCTTGATGGCCAGCATGTGGGCGCCCCGCTTCTCCAACTCCTTGGCGAGATTCACGTAGTATTTCAGGGTGTACTTGTCTCTGGTCTCGTCCAGAATATCGCCGGTGTAGCACATGGTGGCCTCCAGCAGCTTGTTCTGGCGGAGGACTTCCTCCATGGCCACCTCCATGCCCGGCACCCAGTTCAGGGAGTCGAACACGCGGAACACGTCGATGCCCCGCTGGGCGGCCTCCTCCACGAAGGCGCGGACAAGGTTATCGGGATAGTTGGCGTAGCCCACCAGATTGGAGCCCCGCAGCAACATCTGGAAGGGAATGTTGGGGATCTTTTCCCGTAGCAGCCGCAGACGCTCCCAGGGGGACTCATGCAGGAAGCGGTAGGCCACATCGAACGTGGCACCGCCCCACATCTCCAGCGAGAAGCAGTCGCGGAGGATATCGGCCATGCCGTCGGCGCCCTTCACCATGTCGCGGGTACGCATACGGGTGGACAGCAGGCTCTGGTGGGCGTCGCGCATGGTGGTGTCGGTCAGCAGCAGCTTCTTCTGATCCAGCACCCACTGCTTGACGGCCTCGGGGCCCTTCTCATCCAGCAGCTGCTTCAGGCCGGGGCCAAGAGGCTCCCTGGCTTCAGGGAAGCGGGGGATATCGTACTGGTGGCGCTCGGCGTTGGGGTTGGCCACCTGAATTTCGGAGATATACCGCAGCACACGGGTAGCGCGGTCACGAGAATCCATGATCTCGAACAGCTCCGGCGTCTCGTCGATGAACTTGGTGTGGCATTGGCCGCTGACGAAGGTGGGGTGGGCCAGCACATTGGTGACAAAGGGGATGTTGGTCTTGACGCCGCGGACGCGCACCTCGTTGATGGCACGGGCTGCCTTGCGGCAGACGGCGGGGAAGCTGCGATCCCAGCTGGTGACCTTCACCAGCAGAGAGTCGTAATAGGGGGAGATGACGGTGCCCACGCCCACGTTGCCGCCGTCCAAACGGACGCCGAAGCCGCCCGGGGAGTGGTAAGCGGTGATCTTGCCGTTATCGGGGGCGAAGTTGTTGGAGGGATCCTCGGTGGTGACGCGGCACTGGATGGCGTAGCCGTCGAAATGCACGTCCTCCTGACAGGTCAGGCCGATCTCCGGGCAGCTGAGGGGATAGCCCGCCGCCACCAGTAGCTGGGCGCGGACGATATCCACGCCGGTGATCATTTCGGTGACGGTGTGCTCCACCTGAATACGGGGGTTCATCTCGATGAAGTAGTGATGGCCGGCCTTGTCCACCAGAAACTCCACCGTACCGGCGCTGACGTAGTTGACGGACTTGGCGATCTTCACCGCGTCCTGACGCAGAGCCTCCACCGTCTCCTTGGGGACAGACCACGCGGGCGCGTACTCCACCACCTTCTGATACCGGCGCTGGAGGGAGCAGTCACGCTCGCCCAGATGGTACACGTTGCCGTACTTATCGGCCAAGATCTGCACCTCGATGTGCTTGGGCTCCACAAGGAACTTCTCAATAAAGATATCGCCGCAGCCGAAGGACTTCTCCGCTTCGCTGTGCACCAGCTCATAGGCGGTCTTGACCTCCTCGGGTTTGTCGCAGCGGCGCATGCCGCGACCGCCGCCGCCGGCTGCCGCCTTCAGAATAATGGGGAAGCCGAAGCTGACGGCCTTCTCCAGCGCGTCGTCGGCGTCCTTCAGGGGCTCGGTACAGCCGGGGATGATGGGCACGCCGCACTGGACGGCAATCTCCTTGGCGCTGAGCTTGTCGCCCATCTTGGCCAGCACGTCGGAGGAAGGACCCACGAACAGGATGCCGTTATCCTCACATGCGCGGGCAAAGTCGGCGTTCTCGGACAGGAAGCCGTAGCCGGGGTGGATGGCGGTGACGCCTCGACGCTTGGCAAGGCCGATGATGCCGGGAATGTCCAGATACGCGCCCAACGGGGACTTTTTCTCGCCCACCAGATAGGCTTCGTCCGCCTTGGTGCGGAACAGGGAATAGGTATCTTCGTTGGAATAGATAGCCACGGTGTGAAGGCCCAGGTCGTAGCAGGCGCGGAAAATGCGCACCGCGATCTCACCGCGGTTGGCTACCAGCACCTTCTTCAATTGTGTGATCTGTTGCATACGGTTCTCCTTTCTCTGCTTATGAAATCTAAATTAGAAAACATTATACACTTTTTTCTCCGCCGCGCCAGATGCAAAATAGCCAAAATATCATTCAGCATTGATTGTAAAAGTGGCTGTTTCCATAAGCAGAAGTTTTAACAAAGTCCAGCGTGTGAAAATCGTGTGAAGATCGGAGTGTGTTTTGACAAGAAACGTCTGTGCGCCAGTGGTGTTTGCGGGGGACGGGAAAACCGCCGCTGCGCTGCCTGTGGCAGATACAGCGAGGTGAGCGAGTGGCAGCGGTCAAAATTTCAAGCGCCCGCCCCAAGGCAGCGCAGAAATTTTGGGCACCGCAACAGGCAATTGCCGCCACGGGCAAAAGTACCTCGTCCCCGAGGGGACGAAATTCCCTTTTACACCACCTGAAACACAAAAAACTTCAGATAATTCGTCTCCTCCACGCCCCAGAGGATGGGGTGGTCGGCGCACTGCTGGCGGGCTTCAATCTGCCGCAGCTGCACCCCCGCGTCACGGGCGGCACTGTGGAGCATCTTGATGAACAGATCCTCCGTGGCGAAGTGGCTGCACGAGCAGGTGGCAAGATACCCGCCCCGGGGCAGCAGCTTCATGGCCCGGTAGTTGATCTCCTTATAGCCGGTCATGGCGTTGTGCACCGTCTTGCGGCTTTTGGTGAAGGCGGGGGGATCAAGAATGATGAAATCGTACCTCCGGGGCTGCTTTTCCAGCTCCGGAAGCAGGTCGAACACGTTGGCGGCCACGCAGTCCATGACGCCGTCCAGCCCGTTGCGGCGGGCGTTCTCCGCCGCGCACTGCACGGCGAACTCCGACACGTCCACGGCGGTGACATGAGCCGCGCCGCCCCTGGCGGCGTTCAGGGCGAAGCTGCCGGTGTGGGTGAAGCAGTCCAGCACCGTCTTGCCCTTGGCCAGCTTGGCCACGGCGAGGCGGTTATACTTCTGGTCGAGAAAGAAGCCGGTTTTCTGGCCGTTTTCAAAGTCCACCGTATAAACGATGCCGTTTTCCGTGATATCCACGCAGGTCTTCTCCGGCGGCGTCTCGCCGGGCAGGGCGTACCAGCCCTTGTTCTGCGCCATGCCCTCCCGCTCCCGCAGGGCCACGTCGTTGCGCTCGTAGATGCCCCGGATATCCTGCCCGTCCTCCCGCAGCACCTTTGCCAGCAGGGGAAACAGGCGATCCTTGATGCGCTCCATGCCGAGACTCAGGGTCTGGGTCACCAGCACACTCTCGAACCGATCCACCGTCAGGCCGGGGAACAGGTCAGCCTCGCCGAAGATGAGGCGGCAGCAGCGGCTGTCGGTCTCGCCCATGACGGTCTTGCGGTAGTCCCAGGCGTAGCGGACGCGGCGCTCCCAGAAGGCGTCGGAAAAGTCGTCGTTGGCGTTGCGGCTGAGAAGCCGCACGCGAATTTTGGAGTGGCTGTTGTAGAAGCCGCAGCCCAGCCAACTGCCCCGGCGGCTCACCACGTCCACCAGGGTGCCGTCCTCGGGCGTGCCGTCGACGGTGGTCACCTCGCCCTCGTAGACCCACGGGTGCCCGCCTGTCAGGGCGGCTTCCCCCTTGGGGGTGATGGTGATCTTGGGATAGGGACGCAGTGCTTTCATGGCGGTTCTCTCCTGTCGTGTGATGTGAATAATAATGGATTATAGCACATTCTTTTCCTCTGCGCTACATATATATGAGGGAGAAATGCGGAAAGGGGAATCGCCATGCCCAACATTTATATTTCACCAAGTACACAGGAATATAATCCGTACATCACCGACTCCGGCAGCGAGGAATACTGGATGAACCAAATCGCCGATGCCATGGAGCCGTATCTGCGGGCCAACACCATCCGCTTTACCCGCAACACGCCGGATATGACCGCCGCGTCCTCCATCGCCCAGGCGGCGCGGGGGAGCTACGACTTCTATCTGGCGCTGCACTCCAACGCCAGCGGCGACGGCTCCACCGAGGGACGGCAGCGGGGCATTATCGCCTTTTACTACCCCACCAGCGCCAACGGCAGGCGGGCGGCCAACATCTTCGTGGAGAACCTGAAGGAAATTTACCCGCTACCCTCGCTGGTGACGGCCCGCGCCACCACGGCACTGGGCGAGGTACGGCAGCCCAAGCCGCCGTCGGTGCTGCTGGAGATCGGCTACCACGACAACACCGCCGACGCGGTGTGGATACAGGACAACGTGCAGAACATCGCGGAAAACCTGTCCCGGTCGCTGGCAGAGTACTTCGCCCTGCCCTTTATCTATCCCATGACGCCCCGGACGGGCACAGTGGTCACGGAGCGGGACGCCCTGAACGTGCGGGCCTATCCGGCCATGAGCGGGCAGGTGGTGGGCAGCGTGCCCCATGAGGCGCAGCTGACGGTGTACGGCCAGACAGACGGCTGGTACAGCATGGGCTACGGGAATCTGGCGGGGTACGTCCGGTCGGAATACGTAAGGCTATAGGCACATTCGACAAAATGTTTTTCCCGTGCGGACAAATTTTTCACAACAGTATGTTTTTCTTCTTGACAGTTTACCGTAATGAGGGTAGAATTATGAAGGATTATTATCGGGCGATATAGGGGTTTCGTTCGATTGTTTTCTATGGGCAGTCATCGTCCCACTGGACGGAGACAAACGCCCGGATACACCATTTTTACAGGAGGAAACCATGATCAAAATCGTATACGCGGCGATAATGGTCGTTGTTGCGTTTGTTCTTGGCCTCCTCACTTGTATTCTGATCCAACGGCAGAAGCAGAAGCGTGACCAGGGCAAGATCCAGGATGCCGAACAGGAAGCGCTGCGCATCGTCAACGAAGCCATCAAGAATGGCGAGAGTAAGAAACGCGAAGCATTGGTGGAAGCGAAGGAGGAGATCCTGCGCTCCAGAAACGAATACGAGAAGGAAGTCAAGGAACGCCGCGCCGACCTGCAGAAGCAGGAGCGCCGTTTGCAGCAGAAGGAAGAAAACCTCGATCACAAGACCGAGCAGATCGAGAAAAAGGAAGAAGCGCTGGCTGCCAAGCATGCCGCCGCTGACCGCGAGCAGGAGGAGATCAAGCTCATCAAGCGCAGCCAGACGGAAATGCTGGAGCGCATCTCCGGCTTTACCGCTGAGGAAGCCAAGCAGTACCTGATCGCGCAGGTGGAGTCTGAGGTTACCCACGAGACTGCCCTGAAGATCAAGGAGATCGAAGCCCGCGCCAAGGAAGAAGCCGACACCCGCGCCCGTGAGATCGTGGCCACCGCTATCCAGCGCTGCGCCGCCGACCATGTGGCCGAGATCACCGTCAGTGTGGTACCCCTGCCCAATGACGAGATGAAGGGCCGCATCATCGGCCGCGAGGGCCGCAACATCCGTGCCATCGAGACGCTGACCGGCGCAGACCTGATCATTGACGATACGCCTGAAGCCATCACGGTGTCCTGCTTCGAGCCGGTACGCCGCGAGGTGGCGCGCCTTGCGCTGGAAAAGCTGATCGCCGACGGCCGCATCCATCCCACCCATATCGAGGAGATGGTGGAGAAGGCCAAGCGGGAGGTGGACGCCGTCATCCGCTCCGAGGGCGAACGCGCTGTGCTGGAGACCGGCGTCCGCGGCCTGCACCCCGAATTGCAGAAGCTGCTGGGCCGTCTCCACTACCGTACCAGCTACGGTCAGAACGTTTTGCAGCACTCGATCGAGGTGTCCCATATCGCCGGCATGATGGCCGCCGAGCTGGGCGCCGATGTTCACGCCGCCAAGCGGGCAGGTCTGCTGCACGATATCGGCAAGGCGCTGGATCACGAGTTTGAGGGCACACATGTGTCTCTGGGCGTGGAGTATGCCCGGAAGTACAAGGAGAAGGAAGAGATCGTCCACGCCATTCAGGCTCATCACGGCGACGTGGAGTGCAAGACGCTGGTGGCCTGCCTGGTGCAGGCGGCTGACGCTATCTCTGCCGCCCGTCCCGGCGCACGCCGCGAAAACCTTGAGAATTACATCAAGCGTTTGCAGAAGCTGGAGGAGATCACCAGCTCCTATCCCGGCGTGGAGAAAAGCTATGCCATTCAGGCGGGCCGCGAGGTGCGCGTGATGGTGAAGCCGGAGCAGGTCAACGAGGATCAGATGGTCATTCTGGCCCGCGAGCTTGCCAAGCGCATCGAAAACGAGCTGGAGTACCCCGGCCAGATCAAGGTTCACGTGCTGCGTGAGACCAAGGTCGTGGAATACGCAAAATAAAAACAAAGCTGTGCGACACCCTACCCCAGGGTGCCGCACAGTCGCATCTTGGGAGGGTTTTTTATGAAACGAAAGCTTTTCGCCCTGTTGCTGGCGCTTTGTATGCTGCTGACCGCTTGCGGCCAGCAGCCCGGCGATCTCCCGGCGGAGAATGGCCAGACGCAGACGAATCAGGGGCAGGAGGAGCAGACCGCGCCGCCGGACGACGGCTTTTCCACCTCCGTCAGCGGACGGGTGGAGAATCCGGAGGGACTGGTGACGGAGACGCAGAAGCAGCTGATGACCCGGCTGCTGACCGACTGGTACACCGATATCGCCCTGTTTGACGAGCCTCAGCTGACGGCGCTGTTTTCCGATGAGGAGGACGCCGCCATGCATCAGGCGTCCATCCGCACCCTGAACGCCATCCGAGCCCGGGCGCTGATCGACCTGCGGATGAAGGACGTGGACTATGTGCTGACCGTCACCAAGGCGGAGCCCTCCACCGAGGAGGACGCCGTGGAGGGGCAGATACATATCGAGGCCGACGAGTCGGCGGTGATGCACTTTGCCGCCACGCCGGAGGTGGACAGCAAGCTCTATGACGTGCCCCACATCTTCGAGCTGGTGCCGGAGGGGGACGGCTGGCTCATCAAGCACCACGAGGCTGACGACAACCCCTATTTCAGCCTGACCTATCAGGAGGGCACGGAGGAGGACGGACGGCTCCAGCAGCTGCTGCGTGCCATCGAGCGGCGGCAGCTCCAGCGGCAGGAGACGGTGCAGGTGACGCTGACGTGCGACCATCCCTATGACCGGGCGGCGGCGGAGCAGTACATGCGGCAGTACGACCACCAGCGCAGCAGCGCGTGGCATGCCTACGACGACGTGGGCGGCAACTGCATGAACTTCGGCTCGCAGGTGCTGCTGGCAGGCGGTATTCCCATGGACGAGCAGGGCGGCAGCAAGTGGTACTGGTACGGCCAGAACAGCCTTGACCTGTCGTGGATCAACGTGGGCCGGTTCTACAGCTATGCCCGTGAGAACGAGGGCTACGGTCTGGTGGCGGACACCGAGGCCAACTACTACACCGGCGAGGTGGGGGATATCCTGATCCTTGGCCCTGACGGCGGACACAACCACACCACCGTGATCTCCGGCATCATCCGGGACGAGGCGGGTCAGACGGTGGACTATCTGCTGTGCTCCAACACCACCAATTATACGGACTTCCCCGCAGGCGCGTATTATTACACCAGCCAGCGGCTCATTAAAATTTACGGCTGGAACGACATGCCGGTGGAGTGAAAGTGTTTCTTGGGATTCTTTGTAGGGGCGGCCTGCCCTCAGGCCGCTGCCGTTGTGGAATAGCGTCCGGCAAACACCATCTGCAAAAAAGGGGAGCGCTCTTGCGCTCCCCCTTTTTTTGTGGCATAATAGCAACGAATGAAGAAACCGTAAAAAGGAGGACACCATGCTGTATCACATTCTTGCCATCGGCGACGTGACCAGCGAGGACGGCCTGAAGCACCTGCGCCGCCATCTATCGCCGCTGAAGAAGCTGAAAAGCATTGATTTTACCGTGGTCAACGGGGAGAATATCTCCGGCACCGGCCTGACTCCCGCTCAGGCGGACGAGCTGTTTGCCACCGGAGCCGACGTGATCACCCTGGGCAACCACACCTTTGGCCGGGTGCAGGTCGCCGACTATCTGGAGGATAACCGCTACATCCTGCGGCCCGCCAACTTCTCCGGCCGGATGCCGGGTCGGGGCTGCGGCGTGTATGACTGCGGCAAGCTGCGCATCGCCGTCATGACGCTGATCGGCCGATGCGATCTGGACTGGAAGGCCGCCGACCCCTTTACCACGGCGGACAAGCTGCTGCGGGAGCTGAACGAGACGGAGAGGCCTACCTTTACCCTGCTGGACTTCCACGCCCAGGCCACCAGCGAGAAGCTGGCGCTGGGCTACTATCTGGATGGCCGCATCAGCGCCATGTGGGGCACCCATACCCACGTGCCCACCGCCGACGAGCGGGTGATGCCCAAGGGCACCGGCTACATCACCGATCTGGGCATGACCGGGGCCATCGAGTCGGTGCTGGGCATTCCGCCGGAGCAGTCCATCGAGTCGTTTCTGGGGGGACTGGCGGGGCGCTACCGCTTTGCCGACGGCCCCTGCAAAGCCCAGGGCTGCATTTTTACACTGGACAGCGATACCGGACTGTGCACAGCCGTGGAGCGTGTGGATATCCGGTGAACCGTAAAAGCAATCAATCGTAAAGGAGATCATCACCATGTCTGTTGAAAAAGTAAGAGCTTATCTGGAACCCTACGGCGTCACTGACCGTATTCGTGAATTTGACGTGTCCAGCGCCACGGTGGAGCTGGCCGCGCTGGCCGTTGGCGTGGAGGGCGCCCGCATTGCCAAGACCCTCAGCTTCAAGGTGGGGGAGGATCCCATCCTGATCGTGGCTGCCGGTGACGCCAAGGTGGACAACAGCAAATATAAGCACTTCTTCGGCGCCAAGGCCAAGATGCTGACCGCCGAGGAGGCGGTGGAGCGCATCGGCCACGCCGTGGGCGGCGTGTGCCCCTTTGCCCTGCCGGACGACGTCAAGACCTATCTGGACGTGTCCTTGAAGCGGTTCGAGACGGTGTTCCCCGCTGTGGGCAGCGCCGCCAGCGCCATCGAGCTGAACTGTGACGAACTGGAGCGCTGCTGCGGCAAGAACTTCGTGAGCTGGGTGGACGTGTGCAAGGGCTGGCAGGCCGAGGAAGCGTAAATGGTACGCATTCTGCACGCGGCGGACTTCCATCTGGACAGCGCCTTCACCGGCCTGAATGAGCAGCAGGCCCGGCAGCGCCGTCAGGAGAGCCGCGATCTGACCCGCCGCATGGTGGAGTACGCCAATGATCACGGCGTACAGCTGATGCTGCTGGCGGGCGACCTGTTCGACAGCGACAGCATCTACGGCCAGACGGCGGAGGAGCTGGCCGCCGCGCTGGCAGAGTTCCGGGGCCATGTGGTCATCGCCCCCGGCAACCACGACTGCTACACCGCCGCATCGCCCTACGCCCGCACCCTGTGGCCGGACAATGTGCTTATTTTTACCGCGCCGGAGATGCTCTCCATGGGGCTGTCCTTTCCCCAGTACGGCTGCACCGTGTACGGCGCGGCCTTCACCGCGCCGGAGATGCCGGAGAGCGCGGAGCTGGCGGGTATCGCGGAGCAGGACGGGAACGTGGCCATCGGTATCCTGCACGGCGAGGCGGGGGTGAAGGACAGCCGCTACCGGCCGATTCCCCTGCAGCAGATCGCTCAGAGCGGGCTGGACTATCTGGCGCTGGGCCATGTCCACGCCTGTTCCGGCGTGCAGCTGGCGGGAAAGACCGCCTACGCCTACCCCGGCTGCCCCGAAGGACGGGGCTTCGACGAGCTGGGGGACAAGGGCTTTCTGGCGGGCGAGGTGGACAAGGGCAGCGTGAAGCTGCGGTTCGTGCCCTTTGCCAAGCGGCGCTATGAGATCGTGACGGTGGACGTGACGGGCCGTGAGCCGTTGGAGGCCGTCTGCGAGGCGCTGCCCCAGCATACGGAAGCGGATATCTACCGCGTGATCCTGACCGGCGAGCGGTCGGGCAGCGTGGATACCGCCGCCATCACCGACGAGCTGTCGCCCCGGTTCTACGCGCTGGAGGTGCGGGATCGCACCACCGTGTGCCGTGATATCTGGGACGGCTGCGGCGAGGACTCCCTGCGGGGGTTGTTCCTGCAAAAAATGCGGGAGAAATACGACGCCGCCGGTGAGGACGAGCGCCAGACCATCCAGCAGGCGGTGCGGTTTGCCCTGTCCGCCATGGAAAACCGGGATATGTAACGCCACTTTGACGGAGGAGAAGACCATGAAGAACATTCTCATGATTGGCACCGGCGGCACCATCGCCAGCGAGATGACGCCGGAGGGCCTGACCCCGGAGCTGAACAGCAAGCAGCTGCTGTCGTTCGTGCCCAAGATCGGCGAAATGTGCCATGTGGACTGCATTCAGGTCTATAGCCTGGACAGCACCAATCTGGAGCCCCGCCACTGGCTGGGGGTGGCCAACGCCATCCGGGAGAGCTATGACCGGTACGATGGCTTCGTCATCAGCCACGGCACCGACACCATGGCCTATACGGCGGCGGCGCTCAGCTATCTGGTGCAGGGCAGCCCCAAGCCTATCGTGCTGACCGGGGCACAGAAGCCCATCTGGTTCGACGGTACCGACTCCAAGCGGAATCTCACCGACGCTTTCTTCTACGCCTGCCGGGGCTGCGGCGGCGTGCAGATCGTCTTTAACGGCAAGGTCATTCTGGGCACCCGTGCCCGCAAGACCTGCTCCAAGAGCTTTCAGGCCTTTTCCAGCGTCAATTACCCAGATCTGGCGGTGGTGCAGGACGACCATCTTTTGCAGTATATGTCCTGTCCAGTGGCGGAGAAGCCTGCGTTTTATGACAAGCTGGACGACAATGTGGGGCTGCTGAAGCTGATCCCCGGCACAAAGCCGGAGCTGGTGGAGTTCATGACCCAGCATTACGACGGGCTGATCATCGAGAGCTTCGGCGTGGGCGGCCTGCCGGAGTACGGCAACCTGTACGAGATCCTTCGCGCCGCCGTGGAGCGGGGCAAGATCATCGTCATGACCACGCAGGTGCCCAACGAGGGCAGCGACCTGACGGTCTACCACGTGGGCGGACATCTGAAGCAGACGCTGCGGCTGTTGGAGGCCTACGACATGACCACGGAGGCGGCGGTGGCCAAACTGATGTGGATCATGGGCCAGACCCACGATTTCGCGGAGGCGGAGAAGTTGTTCTATGCCCCGGTGGCACGGGATATTCTATACAGTAATGAATAAAAATAAATGAAAATTTGTGTAGGGGAGGGGCTCTGCCCCTCTCTTTGTTTGGCGCGACATTTTTATCTATATTAGGCGGGCGGGGTAGAACCCCGCCCCTACGAACAAGTGCATGGCAAGAAAAAAGGCGTGCTCATTCGGGAGCGCGCCTTTTGCATAATCCTCCCATTTTTCACCCATACTACACGGGAAACGGAGGAGGATGCCTATGGTGGATTTTGAGACCCGGACAGCCCAGCTGGACGACCTGCTGGGCGTGGGGCGGAACTTTGACATGGTGGGCCGCAGCTTGCAGGTGGGCGGACGGAAGGCCCGGCTGTGGGTGGTGAACGGCTATGCCGAGGACATGCTGATCGAGCGGATGATCGGGCGGCTGCTGGCCATCGGCGATTTGAAGAAGGTGCCGGATCTGGCGTCCTTTCTGGCGGCTTACGTAACGGTGCCGGACGCGGCGGCGGAGACGGACGTACACAGCATGGTGGTGGGTGTCTCTGCGGGAAAGACGCTGCTGGTGATGGACGGCTACGACGGCGGCGTGCTGATGGACGCCAAGGAGTACCCTACCCGCGGCGTGGAGGAGCCGGACACCAGCAAGGTACTGCGGGGCAGCCACGACGGCTTTGTGGAGAGCATCATGGCCAATGCCGCCCTGCTGCGGCGACGTATCCGTGACCCGGCGCTGACGCTGGAGCGCCATCAGGTGGGCGGGCGGTCCCAGACCGACGTGGCGCTGGTTTATATGAAGGGCGAGGCCAACGAGCAGCACCTGCGGCAGCTGCGGCAGAAGCTGGACAGCATCGACGTGCGCTCCATCACCATGAGTCAGGAATCCATCGCGGAGTGTATCGTTCCCAAGCAGTGGTGGAACCCATTTCCGAAAATTCGTTATACTGAGCGGCCGGATGTGGCCACCGCCAGCGTCATGGAGGGCAGCATCCTGCTGATGATCGACAACACGCCGTCGGTGATGCTGCTGCCTACCACGCTGTTCAGCTTCGCCGAGGAGATCAACGACTACTACTTCCCGCCCCTCATTGGCACATATCTGCGGATCGTGCGGCTGGTAGTGCTGTTTCTGACGGTGTTCATCACGCCGCTGTGGTATCTGCTGGTGAAAAACGGCGACGTGCTGCCGGGAGAGCTGGAGTTTCTGCTGATCGAGGACGAATATTTCGTGCCGCTGATCGTACAGCTGCTGCTGGTGGAGTTCATCGTGGACATTCTGAAGCTGGCGTCCCTGAACACGCCGGACGCGCTCAGCAATTCCTTCAGCATGCTGGGTGCGCTGATTTTGGGCGATTTCGCCGTGCAGGCCCGGTGGCTGGTGCCGGAGGTGCTGGTGTATATGGCCTTTGTGGCGGTGGCGGGCTACGCTCAGCACAGCTATGAGATGGGCTACGCCTGTAAGCTGGTGCGAATGATCCTGCTGGTGCTGATCTGGCTGTGGGACGGCTGGGGCTTTGCCGCCGGTGTGGTGGGTACGGTGGTGCTGATCGCCTCCACCAAGCCGGTGGTGGGCAAGGGGTATCTCTATCCCCTGATCCCGTTCAACAGCAAACGGCTGATGCGGATCTTGAGACGACGGCCGATTGATAAGGATAATACGTGAAAAAAGCTGGCGCAAAATCTTACGATTTTGCTGCCAAAAAGATGCGGCCGCTGTGCGCTACTGGTGCGGAGAAGGAGGTTTTGCGTCTATCGTGCGGCGGCATGTGGTCATGCCGCCCTACGAAAGCACCACCGGAAAATATCCGCAGGGCGGGGTGACCACACCCCGTCGGCCAACAAACGCAATGGTTTCCGCAAACCGTTGTAGGGGGCGATGCCCACATCGCCCCGCGCAATCTACGGTAATGCCATCATTATACGGCGGGCGGGGCACCCCAAGGGTGCTCGTTTCGCTTTGCTCCACCGCGTTCACCCCGCCCCTACAACAACAAAACGAAACGCATACCGTGGCGCGAAATACCCCCCACAACAACGAAAAGAGACCGTCCGGGGAAAGGACGGCCTCTTTTCAAAAGGGGAGAGGGGAAATAGCGAAAGGATAGAATGGTATCAAAGTAAGGGCAGCTTCCGATCACGGCCCCAGAAGAACAGGGCCACTGTGCCGGGGCCGGTATGGCTGCCGATGGTAGTACCCACGTGATTGATTTCCACTTTACCGTTCAGCTTGGGGAACTTCTGTTCCACCAGGTCGGCCACTGCGCGGGCGTCCTCATAACAGGCGGAATTAGAAATATAGCACTTTCCATTGTAATTCGTCCCGCCGTCGGCAAACTGTTCCATCCGGGAAACGATCTCTTTGATAACGGCTTTCTTTCCACGTATCTTGGAACGCGGAATCAAACGGCCCTGGTCATCCATATTCAGCAGCGGACAGATATTGAGCACCGTACCGAACCATCCGGACGCCTTCGAAATACGCCCGCCTTTCACATAGAACGTGAGATCTGTCGAAAAAAACCAGTGGTGCAGACGCAGACGGTTGGCCAGCGCCCATTCATATACAGAATCTACATCTTCACCTTTATCTCTTAAGTCTGCCAGACGGTCCATCAGCAGGCCGTAACCTGACGAAGCGCCCAGAGAATCTACAATATAGATTTTCCGATCCGGGTATTTTTGCAGAAGTTCTTCCCGCGCCACACAGGCGGAATTGTATACGCCCGAGATACCCGAGGAAAGCGTGACATGCAGAATATCTTTTCCCTGTTCCAAAAACGGCGTGAAATAAGCAGTAAATTCCTCTACGTTTACCTGGGAC
>ERZ837910.1513-NODE-1513-length-31948-cov-5.310288_pt1 | contig 31948 bp, 33 predicted proteins | sample MGYA00519940_ERZ837910 | MGnify/ENA primary metagenome ERZ837910 (study PRJEB31850, sample SAMEA3708825) | human gut metagenome | biome: human gut; feature: human-associated habitat; material: faeces | place: China | collected 2014 ... | reverse complement strand
CAATGCGTACCCCGACCGGTGCTGTGGTTTTACATAAAAAGCTTCGCAGAATTCGCCGCCGCAGCGGCGAACCTGTTCAATATTTATCAAAAAAGCGCAGCTTTTTTGATAATGTGAAAAGCGGGAGAGAAAATCACTTCTTCAGATATTCCAGTGCGATGCGGCTCATGGCGGAAACGCCGGAGACCATGACCTTTTCGTCAAACACGATCTTGCCGTTGTGGAGGGACACCGGATTCTCGCCGTGGCCCGCGTCGATCATCATGAAGGCGCAGGGGGTGCCGGTCAGCTTGCCGAAGAAGCTGAAGTCCTCGCTGCCGGAGAAGGGCTGGGTGATATACCGCACGGCGCTTTCGCCCAGCTCGGCAGTGGCGGAGGATTCCACCAGATCGATCATGGCACTGTCGTTGTAGGTGGCGGCGTAGCCCTCCTCAAGCTGCACCTCGATATCGCAGGCAAAGGCGATGCCGATGCCCTTGCAGATGCGGTTGACCTCCTCAATGGCGGTCTCCCGCACCTCGTCGCCGAAGGTGCGCAGCACGGCAACCATCTTTGCCTCGCCGGCGGTGATGTTCACCGCGTCGCCACCGGACATGGTGCCCACCGTCAGCACGGCGGTGGTCAGCGGGTCGGTGCGGCGGGAAACCACCGTTTGCAGCACGGTAATGAGATATCCGGCGCAGGCAATGGCGTCGTGGGCGGTGTGGGGCGCGGAGCCGTGGCCGCTCTTGCCGTGAACGGTGATGTGGAACAGATCCACCGCGCTGGTGAAGTAGCCCTTGTAAAGATTCAGCGTGCCCACGGTGTCATTCTCGGAGGGGCACACGTGCTGGCCGAAGATGGCGTCCACGTGGGGGTTCTCCATGACACCGGCGGCTACCAGCTTCCGTGCGCCGCCGGGCATGGTGTCCTCGCTGGGCTCGAAGATGAACTTCACCGTTCCGGCGAAGCTATCCCGCAGATGGCACAGCGTCTTGGCAAGGCCCAGCAGCATGGTGGCGTGCAGGTCGTGGCCGCAGGCGTGCATCACGCCCTCGTTCTGGCTGGCAAAGGGCAGGCCCGTCTCCTCGTGGACAGGCAGGGCGTCAATGTCGGCCCGGAAGGCCACGCACTTGCCGGGGCCTTTTCCGCCGTGGAGCAGTCCTACCACGGCAGTGGGCAAGGGGGACTGCACCTCGTCCATGCCCATTTTTTCCAACTCAGCGCGGATCAGGGCGCTGGTACGTACCTCAGTCATACCCACCTCGGGGTGGGCGTGGATATCCCGGCGGATAGCCACCAGTTCGTCGAAAATGCTCTCGACGTAAGTCTTGATCTCAGACATGATAGAAAGACTCCTTTCAACGGGCTGCGCTTACAGCCACTTGCACATGACGCCCGCCACCAGCACGGAGGTGATGGACACGGTGACCATACCGGCCACCAGCATCTTGGGCATGATCTGTGCGCTGATGTAGGCCTTTTCCTCCTCGGTGGTGCCGGTGCTCTCGGACACCTCGTTGGAGATGATGACCGTTCCGGGGAAGCCGAACAGGCAGGAGCTGCCGATGGCCATGGACATCTGCCAGCTGTAGCCGAACAGCTTGCCCACCAGAATGGAGGCAAGGGAGAACGCGATGGTGCCGATGACCACGCAGACCAGCAGGGGAACCACCATGCTGCCCACCATTTCGGGGGTAGCGGAGGCCAGATTGGTGAAGATGGAAAGGGTGATGATGGGCATGACGATGCCGGTGGCGTTGGCCTTGCCCAGCGCATCCTCATCCAGGAAGCCCAGCTCCTTCAGCAGCACGCCGAAGATCAGGCACCACACCAGCTTGTTCACCGCGTCGTGGAACAGGCTGGACACCCAGGTGGACAGCAGCGCCACCAGAATGACCTTGGCGATGATGGTGTTGGGGGTGTTGTACTTGGCGGGCAGGGCGGGGATCAGCTTCTTGCGGGCGGCAGTCTGGGCGGCATTCACGGGCGCCAGCGTCACAGAACCTGCGTCAATGTCCCGCTTCAGGCGCTTGGCCTCGCTTTTCAGGCACAGGGAGGCCACCGGGTAGCCCACGAAGCCCTGGGCGCACATCACCAGCGTGGCGAACACGGCCAGCTCGGGGCGGCTGGCGTTGTTGGCCATCTCGGTCATTTGCAGGGTGGCCACCACGCCGCCGGACAGGATGGGCGCGCCCACCAGAGCGAAGCCGCGGTCAACGATCAGCTGGCCAAGGAAGTACACCGCCACGGAAATGGCGACGCAGGCCAGCGCGGAAATGATGACCGTGCGCCACTGGGCGCCGAAGTCACGCAGCTTGATGGTGGTGCCAAGGTGCACCAGCAGCATGGTCACCAGCAGTCCAGCCATGCTCAACAGCGTGGAATCCGCGAACAGGGTGGACGGGAAGATGTTGGTCCAGAAGCCTGCCAGAAAGACCACAGAGGCCACCAGCAGCATGGAAACAATGGCTTTTGTTTTGGCGGAGATCATGTCTCCGGCGGCGAACACCACGAAGATGACAGCCGCAGAAAGGATTGCAGTCATAATTTTTCTCCTTCTCAAAATGTACAAAGTGTGGATGGGACAAAATGAAAAGCGGCTCCGTCTGAAGGACGAAGCCGCTTGACGCCAATGAAAAATGGGTCTTACGCTTATGTCGATTCAGCCGGTTTACGGTATCGGGAGCAAAAATAGGCATACCAATAAAAGCCCGCAAAGTAGCGAGCCATCTCGGCAAAATAGGAGACCGTATGCAGGCTGTGGGTCTTAGCGGTGTGGTTCATCATCTGACGTGCCATGGTGGTCTCCTTTCCGCCGGGATCGCTCCGGCTGTTGTTTTTTTGTTGGCACTGATTTTAGAACTTTGCACCGCGAAAGTCAACAGCCAATTTATGGATATTTCAGCGGGTACTGACTATAAACTTTGTAGGATTTTCATGAAATTGAACGGAATCTTAACGCGGCCACGCTGTTTGCTAATGGAAGCCATTGTGGAATTTTCTGGAAACCGCCGAAACTCTCCGGAAAAGACGATTTACAAACGCCGTTGTTTCTGGTAGGATAAGCTCACCTGAAAAAACGAGGAGGGCATCCCTATGAAAGACCTGCAAAAGAAGCTGCGCGTGGCGCTGGTACAGGCCACCCCGGTGATGTTTGACAAGGACGCCACCATTGACAAGGTGTGCGCTCAGATCCGCGAGGCCGGACAGAACGGCGCGGAGCTGATCGTGTTCCCCGAATCCCTGATCCCTTGCTATCCCTACGGCCTGACCTACGGCTTTACCGTGGGCAGCCGCACCGAGGAGTGCCGGGACGACTGGAAAATCTACTATGACAACGCCGTTCTCTGCCCCAGCGAGGACACCGACCGCATCGGCGCGGCGGCCAAGGAGGCGGGCGCTTACGTCTCCATCGGCTATACAGAGCGGGGCCGCAACAACGGCACCCTCTACTGCTCTAATATGATCTTCGGGCCGGACGGCAAACTGCTGTGCAACCACCGGAAGCTGAAGCCTACCGGCGCGGAGCGTATCGTCTGGGGCGACGCGGACAGGGACTACTTCCCCACGGTGGACTCCCCCTGGGGCACCATGGGTGCCTTGATCTGCTGGGAGAACTATATGCCGCTGGCCCGTGTGGCACTGTATCAGAAGGGCGTCAGCCTGTATCTGTGCCCCAATACCAACAATAACCCGGAGTGGCACGACACCATCAAGCACATCGCCATCGAGGGCAAGTGCTTCGTGTTCCATGTGAACCAGTACTTCACCAGGGACATGTACCCCACCAGCTACCACGGCCCCGCCGCCGACGAGATTGCCCGCCTGCCCAAAGCGCCCTGCAACGGCGGCAGCGCCATCATTGACCCCTACGGCCACTATGTGACCGAGCCGGTGTGGGACTGCGAGACCATCATCTATGCCGACATCAATCCCGACGAGGCCGTCAGAGCCCGCATGGAGTTCGACCCCTGCGGCCATTACTCCCGTCCCGATGTGACGGAGCTGATCGTTCATGAGAAATAAAAATTCCGTAGGGGCCGACGACTCTGTCGGCCCGCTGCGGAAGAAAGCAAGAGGATACGACCATGGATCTGCGCGAGATCACGGATTTTAACGCCCCGGAGCTGGACATCTACGCCCGGCTGACGGAGAACCAACTGGTAAACCGGGCCGACCCGGCCAACGCCCTGTTCATCGCGGAAAGCCCGCTGGTGATCGGCCGGGCGCTGGACGCGGGCTGTGTGCCGGTGTCCTTCCTGATGGAGCGCAAGCACGTGGAGGGCAAGGCGGCGGAGCTGCTGGCCCGGTGTCCGGCGGATATTCCGGTGTACGCCGCGCCGCTGGAGGTGCTGGAGCAGCTGACGGGCTTCAAGCTGACGCGGGGCATGCTGTGCGCCATGCGCCGTCCCAAGCTGCCCACGGTGGAGCAGGTCTGCGCCGGAGCGCGGCGGGTGGCAGTGCTGGAAAACGTCATGAACCCCACCAATATCGGCGCCATCTTCCGCAGCGCCGCCGCGCTGAACATGGACGCCGTGCTGCTGAGCACACAGGGCAGCGATCCCCTGTACCGCCGGGCCGTCCGGGTCAGCATGGGCACGGTGTTTCAAGTCCCGTGGACGTACTTTCCGGAGGATGCGGCATGGCCGGAGGGCGGTATGGCGCTGCTGCGGCGGTTGGGCTTCCAAACCGCCGCCATGGCCCTGCGGGACGATTCCCTGTCCATCGACGATCCCCGCCTGCTGGCGGAGGACAAACTGGCCGTGGTGCTGGGCACGGAGGGGGACGGCCTCGCCGCCGCCACCATCGCCCACTGCGACTATACGGTGCGCATCCCCATGGCCCACGGTGTGGACAGCCTGAACGTGGCCGCCGCCAGCGCCGTGGCCTTCTACCAGCTGGGAAAGAAGTGAAAAGACCTGCGGGTGTTGCCCGGTGTGGGGCAACACCCGCTTTTTCTTTCGTCACCAATAGGGGAGGTGACGATATGGAGCCTTATGAGGGCGTCAGCGCCCGGTGCGCACTGTGCGACGGCGAGATCTACCGTGGGGAGGAATACTACCACATTAACGGTCAGGCCGTCTGCCGGGATTGTCTGGCGGAATACGCGGTGCAGGTCTTTGCGCCGTATCTGGTGAAAGGGGGGTGAGAAATGGCGAGAACCACGGCGTGGGAAACTCATATGCGCCGCGCGGCGGAGCAGCTGAGCCGTGCCTGCGCGGAGACGGCGGCTCACATGTCCGGCGACGAGATCGCCGTGCGGGAGATCAAGGAGCTGGCCGGAGCGATCAAGGAGCTTTCCGCGCTGAACGCGTCACTGAAAAGCGCCGCGCCGCCAGCGGACAGCGCCGTGCAGGTGGCGTTTGACCCAAGCGGCGACACATGGCGGCAATAAGAAAAACAGGGACGGCGCATGTCGTCCCTGTTTTTAGCTTGTTGAGAAATCCATCTCTGTCATTCCGAGGGGGGCAAAGCTGTGCGATAGAATGCTGTAGGGGCCGACGACTCTGCCGGCCCTGTCGGTGGCCCGGATGTTTATCGTTAGGGCGGACAGAGTCGTCCGCCCCTACAAATGGTCTGTCGGTGGTCCGGCCACCGCGCGATGGACGTAATGGGTGCTGCATCTGTGCGTAGGGGGAGGGGTGAGCGCAGCGGAATGAGTGCCCTTGGGGTATCCCTCCCGCTCGGTTTATGATGGTGTTTCAGGTAAACAGCGGGCGGGGTAGAACCCCGCCCTACGACGATATATCGAACCTATTGCGTTTTCCGTGCGGCGGGGCACATTGGCCCCGCCCTACAAAATTCTATCGGCAGCATGCGTAGGGCGGGGTGCCCACACCCTGCCGCACAGTAGACGCAGAAATTTCTTCGGCACAATAACAGCGCTGGGATGTTAAGAAAAGCCAATTAATCAAACAAGAGGAATGGCAAAAGCCATTCCTCTTGTTTGATCAATTTTGAAAATCAGGTATATTGCCGCAGACCCTCGGTGGCCAGATCCTCGTCGGCGCTGATGGTGACGGTGAACTTCACGTCATTGCTGTTGCTGAAACGATCCAGCCAGCCCAGGAAGTCCTCAACCGCCTGCAGATCCTTGTCGCCCGCGATCTTGCACAGGTTGTCCACGAATACATGGGAAATATCGTAATTGCCGGCGTACAGGCCGCTGATAAAGCCACGCAGGCATTCGTAATTATTCACATTATACTCACCGGCGTTGACCAGACGCACATTGTAGCTGATGTCGTAGGTCATGTCGGCGCTGGGCTCGATACACACGACGCTACCGTTCTCGCTCTCCACCGCGGCGTGGATCAGCTCGATCAGCTGCTTCGTCTTACCTGCACCGTTTGCGCCCATAATCAATCTAACCATAAGAAATCACTCCTTTATAAAGATATGGTTATGCTTCTGCTAACAGCATACCATACCGCCGGGGAAAATGCAATGAAAATCACCATGAAAAAACTGTTAACGACCCAGTTTCTTCACCAGCTGCTCCCGCAGCTCCTCGTAGCCGGGCTTGCCCAGCAGCGCGAACATGTTCTTCTTATACGCTTCCACGCCGGGCTGGTCGAAGGGATTCACGTCCAGCAGATAGCCGCTGAGGCCGCAGGCATACTCGAAGAAGTAGATCAGTCCGCCCAGCGTGTGGGCGTCGTTGCTGCCGGTCTCCACGATGATGTTGGGTACGCCGCCCTCCACATGGGCCAGCAGCGTGCCGTCCATGGCCTGACGGGCGATGAAGTCCATGCTCTTTCCTGCAAGGAAGTTCAGGCCGTCGCCGTTGCCCTCGTCGAAGGGCACCTGCTGCTGGTGGGCGGAGGGGCCGAAGCGCACCACCGTCTCGAACAGGTGCCGCTCGCCCTGCTGAATGTACTGACCCATGGAGTGCAGGTCGGCGGTGAATTCCACGCTGGCGGGGAACAGACCCTTGTTCTCCTTGCCCTCGCTTTCGCCGTACAGCTGCTTCCACCACTCCGCCATGAACCGGAAGGACGGCTCGTAGGCGGCCAGAATTTCGATCTTGCGGCCCATGTGGTATAGCTCATACCGGGCTCCGGCGTAGCGCCACGCGGGATTGCGCTCCATGTCGCCGGCGGCGCAGGTCTCCATCATCTCCTGCGCGCCGCTCATCAGCGCGTCGATATCGATACCGGCGGCGGCAATGGGCAGCAGGCCCACGGCGGTCAGCACGCTGTAGCGGCCGCCAATGTTGTCGGGCACCACGAAGGTCTCGTAGCCGTTGGCGTACGCCAGAGACTTCAGCGCACCCTTGCGGGCGTCGGTGGTGGCGTAAATGCGGCGGGCGGCCTCGTCCTTGCCGTAGCGCTTCTCCAGCAGCTCACGGAAGAAGCGGAAGGCCACGGCAGGCTCGGTGGTGGTGCCGGACTTGGAGATCACGTTGACGGAGAAATCCACATCCTCCACCAGCTCCATCACCTCCGTCAGCGCCTCGCTGCTGAGACCGTTGCCGATGAAGTAGATGTTGGGGGTGTTCTTCTTTTTCAGGTTATAGTTGGGGGAGCACAGGCACTCGATCACGCCCCGTGCACCCAGATAGGAGCCGCCGATGCCGATGACCACCAGCGCCTTGGAATCGCTCTGGATCTTTTTCGCCGCCGCCTTGATGCGCTCATACTCCGCCCGGTCGCAGTCGCGGGGCAGGTGTACCCAGCCGGTAAATTCGCCGCCGCGGCCATTGCCCAGCTGCAAATGGCTGTGGGCGATCTTCAGCCGGGGAGACACTGCCGCCTCATAGGGCAGGCGTAGAAAGCTCTGAATATTACTAAGATCGACCTTTATCATCGTGCGTACCTCCTGTTGTGCAACAATCTATTCTTAAAGGATAATATTACATCGCCCGGCAGGAAAATACAAGGGGGATTTTGCGTATTTTTCCGCTTATCCGCAGAAGATGGCCATTTGCAGCATGTGCCGCGTCATCTGGCTCCAGCTGAGCTTCTCCACCGTCTCCGCCGCCACGATGGGAACGGTCAGCAGCGCCGTGTCATCCTGTCGGACGGTCAGCGTGCCCACCTGCTGTCCCGCCTGTATCGGCGCTGCTACAGTCTCCGGCAGCTCCACCGTCTGGGTCAGGCCGCCGGAACGGCTTTTTTCCAACAGCAGCGTGCGGCCCTCCTCCGGCAGCGTCAGGGCCACGGTGTCCGCCGTGCCCAGCGTCACCGGCAGGACGGGCAGCGGCTCCTCTGGCTGGATATCGGCCAGCGTGTAGGTGGAAAAGCCATAGTTCAGCAGCGTCTTGGCGTCGGTGTTGCGGCTGTCGGAGGTAGTGCCCTTCATGATGACGGCGATCAGCTCCATGCCGTCACGCTCCGCCGTGGCGCTGATGCAGTAGCCCGCCTCCTGGGTGAAGCCGGTTTTCAGCCCCGTGGCGCCCTCGTAGAACCGGATCAGCTTGTTGGTGTTGCTGAGACCGAAGGTGCCGCTGCGCAGGGTGTCCATCCAGATGGTGGTGTAGTTCCGCACCTCCGGGTGGTGCAGCAGCAGCTCACGGCTCATCAGGGCAATGTCGTGGGCGGAGGTCACGTGACCCTCTGCCGTCAGGCCGGTGCAGTTGACGAAGTGGGTGTCCTTCATGCCCAGCTCACGGGCGCGGTTGTTCATCTGCTCCACGAACAGCTCCGTCACCCCCGCCACATGCTCCGCCAGCGCCACCGCCGCGTCGTTGCCGGAGGATACGCACACCGCCTTCAGCAGATCGTCCACCGACATCTGCTCACCCTCCGCCAGAAACACCTGGCTGCCGCCCATCCCGGCGGCGTAAGCACTGACCGTCACCATGTCGTCCAGCGCGATGCGGCCGCTGTCGATGGCCTCCATGGTCAGCAGCACCGTCATGATCTTGGTGACGCTGGCGGGCGGCAGCGCGTCATGCTCGTTCTGGGCGTAAAGGATCTCCCCTGTTGATTTTTCCATCAGCAGCGCCGCGTGAGAGGTCAGCGTCAGCTCCACCCCCCAGCAGGGCCGTACCAGACCGACCGTCAGCACTAATGCCGCCAGAAAACCTACTGCTCGTTTCATACCCCAAGCCCTCCTTTTTCTTTGCTGCTATCCTATGCCGCGGGCGGCTTGGCCTATGCGCGGCGGGGAAAGTGACGGCCGCGGCGATTTTCGCCTTGCAATGGGCGGAAAAGTGTGGTATGATAATTCCACTTGCAGGGTTCGTACATCGGTAGTACATCGGCTTCCCAAGCCGAGGAGGCGGGTTCGATTCCCGTACCCTGCTCCAAAAAAAGAGAGACGCCGCTTTGCGGCGTCTCTCTTTTTTGCTGTTACAGGCCGATGGCTGTTGCGTTAGGTCACTGAGCCCGCTTTCTCCGCGTGTAGAGCGTTGTGCCGGTGAGACTGCAGGCGCTGACGAACAGCAGCGCAATCCACAGCGGCAGGTTGCTGCTGTCGCCGGTCTGGGGTGCGCCGATGGCCTTCACGAAGCTGACCTCGATGGTGTGGGACGCATTGATGTCTTTGTTCTGGTGGCGCCGATGCTCTTGCCGTCGATCTTAACGTCGGCGACGGCATAGCCGGCATCCGGCGTAATGGTGAAGGTCAGATCCTCACCCTTGCGGACGCCAACGTCTCCAGAGGGAGAGAGGGAGCCGCCCTCACCCGTGATCACCTTGATGACGTAGTCGCCTTGGTTGGAACCGCCGGAGGACGAACGGGGGAGGATCGTCAACGTGCCATCCACAAAGACGACGGCATAGTTTTCGTTGGGTGCGGTCAGTCCGCTGGCGCGAATGATCGTCTTGCCGGGCTGACTCATGTTGGGGGGCGATCTCGTTTCCATCTTCGTCCACATACGCCAGCTTGATCGTTCCGGTCAGCTGGTCGTCGCCAAACAGGTCGCTGACGGTGTAGTCCTTATCCTTCACAGGGTTGCTCAGGTCGGGAGCTTTTCGTCTCACATAGGCGGTCTTGTCCAGCGCGGTGACGGTAACGATCGCCTTTTCGATGGTCACGGTAAAGCTGCCGATGAAGGTCTCGTGGTTGTCAGCCTCTGCCTTGTAGTAGACGGTGTAGGAACCCGCGTTGGTGAAAGCGGGCACGGTGGCGGCGTAGTTGCCGTTCTCCTCCGCGCTGAAGGTGAACTTCACCTCGTTCTCGCCGTAGGCGGTAGCGGTCTTAATAACGGCAGCCGTCTGTTCCTCGCCGTTGTAGATCAGCGTGCCGTCCTGCTTGACGGAAACGCCGGACAGCTTTAGCTGGCAAAGCGTCTGCTCCTCGCTGCCCTCCGGTATCTGCTGAAAATCATCGATCAGCAGAATGTCCCACGCCTCCGGCAGCGCGTCAAGAGAGAAGTCGGGCGCTCCCGTGCTCAGGCGCAGCACGCTCCGGCCCTCCAGCAGCGCGTCCGCCAGCGTGCTTTTTCCGAAGCCGCAGGGTGCGCTGACAAAGAGCACTCTGCCGCGCTGGATGAAACTGTCAAACCGCTGTTGGACAGCGGGCTTTATGATAATGCTTCCCGCCATAGTCGTTCCTCCCTCGTTTGAAACGGCGCTCTCACGCCGTTTGATCCCAGTATACTAATTCTGTTATATACCATTACCGGAAAATGTAAATCATACCAAAGTATGAGAAAGGCGGCAGCCCGTTGGGGCTGCCGCTCTCTGTTTGCCTGTATTTTGCCGAAAATGCCATACTTCATCGCCGTACCGCACGGTAGAACCGCATGAGGTTTTCGGCGGTAAAGCGCAGATTTTCCCGGCAGTGCGCCCTGACCTCGCTGAAGGGCTGGGGCAGGGGATTGATGGGGAACACGCCGCTGACGCCCTCGCCGTACACGGCGGCCACGTCCGTATCGCTGCCGCCCACCAGCGCCGCCACGGGAACGCCCAGCGCCTTGGCGCGGCGGGCCACGCCCACCACCACCTTGCCCCGCAGGCTCTGGCTGTCCAGACGGCCCTCGCCGGTGATGACCAGCGCCGCGTCTGCCGCCCGCCGGTCAAAGTCCGTCAGCGCCAGCACCACGTCGATGCCCATTTGCAGGGGACTTGCAAAAAATGCCGCCGCACCGGCCCCAAAGCCGCCTGCCGCGCCGCCGCCCGGCAGGTTCAGCACGTCCCGGCCCACATCCCGCTCCAGCAGCGCCGCCAGCTGACGCAATCCGTCGTCCAGCCGCCGCACCATGGCCGCGTCCGCGCCCTTTTGGGGGCCGAACACGGCGCTGGCTCCGGTGGAGCCGCACAGAGGGTTGTCAATGTCGCACATGGTCAGAATGGGGATACTCCGCACCGCCGGATCTATGCCGCTCGTGTCGATGCGGTGAATATCCTTCAATGTACCGCCCACGGGGACGAAGCTCTCTCCCGTCGCACGGTAAAACTTCACGCCCACGGCGGCAGCCGCGCCGCAGCCGCCGTCATTGGTGGCGCTGCCGCCCAGCGCCAGCACCAGCCGTTTCGCCCCGTGATGGGCGGCGTGGCGGATCAGCTGGCCCACGCCATAGGTGGTGGTCTTTTCCGGGTCGCGGTTCTCGCCCACCATGGGCAGTCCCGCCGCCGCCGCCATCTCCACCACGGCGGAGCCGTCCGGCAGCAGGCCGTAGCAGGCGGTGATGGCTTCGCCGTATGGCCCGGTGCAGGCCACAGGCACCTGCTGCCCGCCTACCGCCGACAGAAACGCGTCCACCGTTCCCTCGCCGCCGTCGGCCACCGGAATGGCGCAGATCTCCGCCTCCGGCTCCTGTGACCGGATGGCCTCTGCCACGATCTGGCAGACCTCACGAGAGGACAGCGTGCCCTTGAAGGAATCCGGGATCAGAACATATTTGCGCATAGTTGCTCCTTTCTTCTAGCCCAGTAGAGGGCCGCCTGCCAGCCGCTCCAGCAGCAGGCCGCCCACCGTTACCGCATCCTCCACCGTCAGGTAGTGGGCGGCGCTCTCGTCCAGAAACAGCCGTCCCGACGCGGGAAATTCCTCGTCACCGAACCACAGCCGCAGCCACAGGGGGTAGCGGGGCAGAAACGGGAACCGGGCGCACAGGTCGGCGTTGGAGGGCAGCAGCTCCGCGCCCAGCGCAAGGCAGCGGCGGCGCAGATCCTCCGGCGGCAGCAGACCCAGCTGACGGCGGATCACCAGCTCTGCCCGGCGGTCAAATCCGCCGCCCCGCACCATGCCGTCGGGGTATTGGGCGAAGGCCATCATCTTCCCCAACAGGGGCGTGCCGTCCGCCAGATCCAGATAGTGCAGCAGCGTTAGCGCGTGCCACATGTCCAGCTCCGGCGAAACGGCGAAGTCCGGGACTGTCACGGTGACGGTCTGCCCCAGACTGGGCAGGGTCAGCCGTCCGCCGTCCCACGTGACGCCGGCGCGGCGGGCGATGCGCTCCGGTGCGTGCCGGGACAGCCGCTCCCGCGCTACGGTCAGCATGCTCTCGTATTGCCGGTTGGGGGACACCATGCGCTCGCCTCCTTGCATCAAATTTCTTGAGGTCATTATACTGTGCCGACGCGGCTTTGGCAAGGAAAAACCGCGCCGTGTCATTAACACAGCGCGGTTTACTTACGCGAGTTTTTCTACCTGAAACGCGCCGTTCAGCACCAGATAGGTCTGGGGTGCGTCACGCATCAGGTTCCACAGCCCCACACCCTGCAAGCCGTTGCCCGCCGCCAGACGGAGCTTGGCAAGGCTGGAGCGGGCGTCCTCAAACCACACCTCGTGGACAGTGCCGGTCTCCGCCGTGTAGCGGAACCATGGGGACTGGGCGGTTTCGTCGTATTGAATTTCCGCCCCGTACCGCCGTGCCAGCGCCAGCGCTTTCTGCGGCGACAGAGAGGGTGCACGGGTGATGTCCTGCCGGAAGGGCAGCGGCCAGTCGTAGCCGTAGGTGGGCACCCCCAGAAAGATTTTCTCCGGGGCCATCTCCGTCAGGGCGTAGTCCAGTACCCGCCGCACCTGCGGCAGGGGAGCCACCGCCATGGGCGGCCCGGCGGTATAGCCCCATTCGTAGGTCATCAGCAGCACGGCGTTGGCCGCGTGGCTCAGGGCGGCGTAGTCGTGCGCCTCGTACAGAAGTCCCCGCTGCTCCGCGCTGGATTTCGGGGCCAGCGCCACGATCACCGGCCAGCCCAGCGGATTCAGCCGCTGCCGCAGCGCGTCGATAAAGGCGGTGTAGGCCGCCGCCTGACGGCCCTCCAGATATTCAAAATCCACGTCCAGCCCCTGATAGCCCTTTTCCGCCATGTTGGCTGCGACGGCGTCGATAAGCGCCTTCTGCGCCGTTTCGTTTTCCAGCAGCGCTCCGCCCAGACGGCTGTCGAAGGAGCCGCTGTCCGTCAGGGTGGACAGGTGCATCCACAGCTGCGCGCCGTACTGGGGCGCGGCGGCCAGCAGCGGCCCGTCGTCGGGAACCACCAGCCCTCCTTGGGACGTGACGCCGTAGGTAAAGGGCGTCAGATAGGTTATGTAGGGCAGCACCGTCCGCAGCTGCTCCTGCCGGATGAAGGTGTAGGCGTAGCCGTTGACGCCCAGCGTCCCGGACTTTTCCCCTTTCAGCGCAACGATCAGCTCCTCGTCCGGCAGAATGCGGGATCGCCCGCCCAGGAAGTAGTTGTTCTGATACAGCGACAGCACCGACACGCCCTCACGGCGGGCGATGCCCTCCAGCGTTTCGCCGGGCCGTACCACATGCACCCGCTCCGGCTCGTAGACCACCAGCGTCTGTCCCACCGCCAGCGCACCCCCGGCTGGCACCTGATTCAGCCGCCCCAGCAGCGTTACGCTGACGCCGTACTGCCGGGCAATGCCGTACAGCGTCTCTCCCGGCCGCACCACATGAATTTGCATATGCTTCACCTCGTGCCAGCATATGTTCCGTCCGGCAAAATCAGAACGAAAACAGGGCGGAGGGACACGCCATGCCCTCCGCCCGTTCTCCTTATGACCAGCAGGCGTTTTCGCCGTCCAGCAAAAAGCCGTCCGTGTCATGGACAAAGCCGTTGTCCAGCATTTGCCGCCACGTGGCGGTGCCGCTGGCGCCGTGGTTCCCCGTCATGCTGTCCCACACCGTGGGAGGGAACTGCTGGGCATCCTCTTTCAGTTCCTCGCCCACACCGCCGAAGGTGCTGCCGTGGTTGTTGTTGAAGGCGTCGTCATTGCCCCTGTCGCGGTACGTGCCGTAGCTGCTGCGGCCATTCCGGGCCGCACCGTTGCTGTCGGTCAGACCGTCGTTCACGGTGCCGTTGCCTTTGTCGGCGTCATTGCTGCCGTTGGTGGTGTTGTTGCTGTTGCTGCCGGGGCGGTTGGTGTTGTTCTTGTTCTCGCCGCAGCCTGCCAGCGCCAGCATTAGCAGCGCCGCCATCAATAGCGCCATCACTTTTTTCGTCATGTCCCATCCTCCTTTTTATCAAATTTTCCGGGCACAGTGCTTTGTGTGCCGTGTGTAGTATGGTCGATTTTCGGCGAAACTACCGGCTGTAACTTCTCCCAGCGTTGCATTTTGCTGTGAGCTGTGGTAAAATTAAAATCTACCCATTGAAGAAAATACAATTTGTAATATCAAGCACGCTTACAACGTTCTGTTATCATTTGGAGGAGTATTATGCAAAAGCTGGAAAAACAGTTTCATATTCGCTGCATAGAGGGCGATGTGGGCCGCTACGTGATTCTGCCCGGCGATCCCGGCCGGTGCGAGAAGATCGCCGCGCTGTTTGACGACGCGCATTTCGTGTCCCAGAACCGGGAATACACCATCTATACCGGCACGCTGCTGGGGGAAAAGGTGTCCGTCTGCTCCACCGGCATCGGCGGGCCCTCCGCCTCCATCGCCATGGAGGAGCTGCACAACATCGGCGCGGATACCTTTATCCGGGTGGGCACCTGCGGCGGCATCGACCTTGATGTCCGCAGCGGCGATGTGGTCATCGCCACCGGCGCTGTCCGCTTCGAGCATACCAGCCGGGAATACGCGCCCATCGAGTACCCGGCGGTGGCGAATTTTGAGGTGACTACCGCGCTGGTGCAGGCGGCCAAAACGCTGGGCAAGCGCACGCAGGTTGGCGTGGTGCAGTGCAAGGACTCCTTCTACGGTCAGCATTCCCCGGCCCGCATGCCGGTATCCTATGAGCTGCTGAACAAGTGGGAGGCATGGAAGCGCCTGCATGTAAAGGCCAGCGAAATGGAATCCGCCGCCCTGTTCGTGGTGGCCGACGCGCTGAACTGCCGCTGCGGCAGCTGCTTCCACGTGATCTGGAATCAGGAGCGGGAAGCCGCCGGTCTGGATCAGGACATGAATGAAGATACCACCTCCGCCGTTACCGTGGGTGTGGAGGCGCTGAAGCTGCTGATCCAGCAGGATCAGGCAGCCTGCGGAAAGTAAGGAGAATACGATATGCTTTGGTCTATTATTGTGGGCGGTATTATCGGCTGGCTGGCCGGAAAGCTGATGGGCAGCAGGGGCGGCGTCCTGCGCAACATCATTCTGGGCATCGTGGGCAGCGGCGTGGGCAACTGGCTGGCGGGCGCTGTCGGTCTGGTGGCCCGGAACTCGCTGGGCTCGTTCCTCATCGGCCTGGGCGGCGCCTGCGTGGTGCTGCTGATCTGCCGGATACTGTTCAAATAAGCGGGAGATTACCTAAAAAAGTGGTCTTTGCCTGTAGGCAGAGGCCACTTTTTTCAACAAAATTTGATTTTCCTCTTACATTTTCTCCTCAAATGTGCTATACTATTGGCAATAAATGTAAGGCGCATGGCCGTTGGGCCGTGCTTTTTTCCGTGTTTTGTTACAGTGTGAGAGAGGAGAAGCAATGTTTGCAGCAGGAGATCTGGTCATTTACGGCGGCGAGGGCGTCTGCCGGGTGGAGAGCGTGGGAATGCCGGAGACAGAGGGCATCGACAAAACGAAGGCCTACTACACCCTGTCCCCGCTGTACCGCACCGGACAGGTGATGACGCCGGTGGACACCGGCGTGCTGATGCGCCCGGTGATGACTCCTGCGGAGGCGGACGCTTTTCTGACGGCGCTGCCGGAGCTTCCGGCGGAGGAGCCCGCAGGCGCCAGCCAGCGGGCCATCAAGGATCACTATCACGCGGTGGTAACGTCCTATGACTGCGGCCGCATGGCGGCCATGATAAAATACACCTGCCAGCGCCGCCGCGCTGCCCAGCAGCGGGGCCGCAAGGTCAGCCAGCTGGACGAGCGGTATCTGCGCCGGGCGGAGGATCAGCTGTACGGCGAGCTGGCGGTGGCGCTGGGCATCGACCGGCAGGAGGTCTGCCAGTATATCCAGAAAGATTACCCGGCGTGGCCGGAGGAATAATAAAAAGCGGGATGCACAGCATCCCGCTTTTTATTATTCCGTTTCCACCCTACCATCGCCGTAGACCAGCAGCTCCCGGGGCGGCTGATGGCTGGAAAAGCGCTGGGCCGTCAGGGTGCAGGCATAGGCTCCGGCGTTGCGGACTTCGATCAGATCGCCCACCGCCAGCTCCGGGCCGGTAAAGTCCTCCGTCAGCACGTCGGCGGCGCAGCACAGATTGCCCACAATGTCCACCGTCTCCGTCCGGCTTTCGTCGCCGTGGGCGATGATGGGGAAGGCCCACTCCGAGGTGAACAGCGGCTCGTAGGGCGCGGGAGTCCCGCCGCCAAGCTCGTGGCGCAGCATGGCCGCCAGTGCCGGCTTTTGCAGACCGTTCATGCAATTCTCCGCGATCACGTAGGTCTTGCCGCGGGAGAATTTTTTGTCCACCACCCGCAGCCAGTAGGTTCCGGCCTGCGCGGTGGGGAAGCGGCCGGTCTCGATCATCAGCCGGGCTTTCCACGTGGCATCGTTGTCGGCAGCGATGGCGTCGGTATACGTCCGCAGTCGGGCAAGGTTCATGGGCTGCTCAAAGGCTGCGTCATAGGCCACACCTACGCCGCTGCCGAAGTTGACATAACGCATCTCGCAGTCCAGCGCCGCCTGTACCCTCTTGGCCAGCGCCCAGCTGTCCCGGTAGCAGCCGCCCAGCACGCCCGCGTCCAGATTCTGGGACTTCAGGTGCACGTGGATGCCCTCCACCGTCACGGGCAGGTCGTCCAGCAGCGCCTTCAGCTGAGGCAGATTCTCCTCATTAATGCCGAACTTGCTGCTTGTCCCCACGCCGCCGCCCATACCGAAGGCGGGGTTCATCCGCACACCGATGGCTCGCCGCTGCCCTTTCCGGCGGCACAGCGCGCCGATACGCGCCACCTCGCCCAGCGAGTCGGCGATGATCTCGCCCTCGTCCCACGCCGCTTCCAGCGCTGCGTCGGATTTCCCGGCAGCGGAGAAGAAAATGTCCTCCTTCGCCATGCCGTATTTCCGGCTCAGCAGCACCTCCGGGGCAGAGGCGGCGTCCGCGCCCAGCCCCAGCGCCGCCAGCGCCCGCACCACCGGCGGGAACGGGTTGGCCTTAATGGAGTACAGCAGGTCATATTGGGGGAAGGTCTGGCGCAGCGTCTCCACCTGCGCTTTCATCACGTCGTATTCGTAGAGGTAACAGGGCGCGTTCTCCCGCGCCAGCGTCAGAATGTGCTCGTTCATGGTGATGCTCCTCCGTTCTATTATTCGCCCCGCCACAGAAAGCGGGCCATGTCCACGGTGCCGTTGGCCCGGAAGGCTACGCCCTCCGCTTCCAGCAGCGTTTGCTGCTCCGGCCAGTGGGGCGCGGTGCGTCCCGCGCGGTTCACCACCCGGTGACAGGGGTAGTCGCCGTACAGCGCGGCATTGCTGAGGACTTTTCCCACCAGCCGGGCGTTTTTCTCCCGACCAATGAGCCGGGCGATCTCGCCGTAGGAGCAGACCCGTCCCTCCGGGATCTCCGCCACCACCGACAGGATCTCATACACAAGTTCCTCGTTCACCGCGCCGCACCTCCTTTGGCTTTGTGTTATTTTACCATAAATGAGTGAGGATTCCAAGAGGGAGTTGTAAAGATTCGCGGTTTGATGCGGGTGTGGACTGTCGCTCCCGGTCTCGACACCCTGCGGGTGTGAGAGAGCGGAGCTCGTTTCGCGTCCTATACAGCTGCGTACCAAAAAGGGAGCACCCCATAGGGGTGCTCCCTTTTTGGTACGGGTAGTGGGACTCGAACCCACACGCAAAGCACGAGAACCTAAATCTCGCATGTCTACCAATTCCATCATACCCGCATATTACCATGCTATTATACCACATTCTCCGCCCCGGCACAAGAAAAAAATCATGGAGCCCATCTGGTATTACCCGTCTTGCACGAACTGGTCATATAGTGATATCCAAAAGCTGGTATAATAAAATGAATGCACAAAAAGAAATGAGGAACGTTTCATGAAACGTATTGCCAGCATACAGGACGTGTCCTGTCTGGGCCGCTGCTCCCAGACGGTGGCGCTGCCGGTGGTCTCCGCCATGGGGGTGGAGTGCGCCATACTGCCCACCGCCGTACTCAGCACGCACACCAGCTTTCCGGATTTCCACTGTCTGGATCTGACGGATCAGCTGCTGCCGGTGGCCCGCCACTGGAAGGCGCAGGGCGTGAGGTTCGACGCGCTGTATACTGGCTATCTGGCCTCTGACCGGCAGGTAGCGGTGGTGCTGGAGCTGCTGGAGCTGCTGCGGGAGGAGGGTACGCTGCTGTTCGTCGATCCCGCCATGGCCGACCACGGCAAGCTGTACGCCGGTTTCGGCCCGGAGTTCCCGGCACTGATGGCGCAGGTGGTGTCCAAGGCGCAGATCACCGTGCCCAACATCACCGAGGCCAGCCTGATGACCGGCCTGCCCTACCGGGAGGACTATGACGAGGCGTACGTAAAGGCTCTGCTGCGGGGCGTGGCGGCGCTGGGCGCGGAAAAGGTGGTGCTGACCGGCGTTTCGCTGGAAAAGGACACCATCGGCTTCATGTCCTACGACAGCGCCACCGGCCAATTCGACCGCTACTTCAACCGCCGGGAGCCTCACGCCTACCACGGCACGGGGGATATTTTCTCTGCCACGGCGGTGGGCGGCATCATGCGGGGCATGAGCCTGAAGGACGCATTCCGTCTGGCGGTGGATTTCACCCTGCGGTGCATCGAAGTGACCCGCACCGACCCCCAGGCGGCGTGGTACGGCGTAGAGTTCGAGCGGGCGCTGCCCATGCTGACAGAGCGTGCGAAGGCGCTGGAGCCGTCAACACCCTGAGAACGAAAAACGTATACGTATAAAAGGAAAATGAAAGAGGAGGAGCATCATGTCTTTTGAACTGCCCGTGTACCACCATCCCGATTTTGCCCAGCCCTGCTTTACCGCCGCGCCGGACGCCCGGTGGCAGGCGGCGGAGCGGGACGGCATAGCCCCCGAGGATTTCCACAGCACCTCCATGTACCCGGAGTACTGCAAGATCGACGGCCAGTGGCGTCTGGCGGAGGAAAGCCGCATGGACGCCTGCATCGTTCTGCGGCCGGATGGCCGTCTGGACACGGTGGAGGCCCGGAATCTCAAGCAAGGCGACCGGGTGCTGCTGGGCCGCACCGAGCGGTGCGAGGAGGGCATCTACCTGCACTGCAATGGCTTCGCGGCGGAGGAGGAAGCGAAAAATGACGACCAGTTCGTGTTCCGTCAGGGACGCAGCCGCGAAACGTCCTACGCCAAGGATTACGACCAGCTGGCGGCGCTGCTGCGCCACGAGCGTGACCATGGCCGCATCATCTGGGTCATGGGGCCCGCCTTCGCCTTTGACGCCGGGGCACGGGCCGCCATGGAGGCCATGATCGAAAACGGCTACTGCCACGGCCTGCTGGCGGGCAACGCCCTGGGCACCCACGATCTGGAGGCCGCCTGTCTCCATACGGCGCTGGGACAGGACATCTACACCCAGCGCAGCCAGCCCAACGGCCACTACCACCATCTGGACGTGCTGAACAGGGTGCGCCGCAGCGGCTCGATCCCCCAGTTTATTCAGGACTACCATATCGACAACGGCATACTGTACGGCTGCGTGAAGCACAATATTCCCTTTGTGCTGACCGGCTCCATCCGGGACGACGGCCCGCTGCCGGAGGTGTACGCCGACGCCTATCAGGGCGCTTACGCCATGCGTTCGCTGGTGCGGGGCGCCACCACGGTGATCTGCCTTGCCACCATGCTGCATACCATCGCCGCCGGTAATATGACGCCCTCCTTCCGGGTGCTGCCGGACGGCACGGTGCGGCCTGTGTACCTGTACGCCGTGGATGCCGACGAGTTCGTGGTCAACAAGCTGCGGGACCGGGGCAGTCTCTGCGCCACCACCATGGTCACCAACGTGCAGGACTTCATCACCAAGGTGGCCCGTGATCTGGGCGTCTATCCGAAATAATGGGCGAGATACAGAAAAGGGAGGAAAGGGTATGGATATCCACGGACTGCAAAAGCTGACGCTGCTGGACTTTCCCGGCCGCGTGGCCTGCACGGTGTTTTTGCAGGGGTGCGACCTCCGCTGCCCCTTCTGCCACAACGGTGGTCTGGTGCTGGGCGGCATGGAGCCGGTCACGGACGACGCGGGATTGCTGGACTTCCTGAAAAAGCGGCGGGGTCTGCTGGACGGCGTGGCCATCACCGGCGGTGAACCGCTGCTGCGGCGGGAGCTTCCGGCGCTGCTGCGCTCGATAAAGGAGCTGGGCTACGCCGTGAAGCTGGACACCAACGGCAGCCATCCGGAGGCGCTGCGGGCCGTGGTGGCGACGGGACTGGTGGACTACGTGGCCATGGATATCAAGAACAGCCCTGCGAAATACGCCGCCACGGTGGGACTGCCGGGCTTTGACCTGACGCCGGTGCGGCAGAGCGCTGCCCTTCTGCTGGAGGGCACGGTGGACTACGAGTTCCGTACCACGGCGGTGGCGGAGCTGCATGACGACGATTCCTTCCGGGAGATCGCCCAATGGATCGCCGGTGCGAAGCGGTACTACATCCAGTGCTTTATCGACCGGGACTCCGTGCTGCGGACAGGGCTTCACGCACCGGACAAGGCACAGCTGGAGCGCTGGGCGGATATCGTGCGGCCGCTGATCCCGTCGGTGGAGCTGCGGGGCGTATGATAGCAAAAAACAGGGAGTCGGCTTTGCCGACTCCCTGTTTTTTACTTGCTCTTTTTGTCGATGGCGGAGATAGCCAGCGAGCACAGAATGCCCGCCGCGGCCAGACCGATGATCAGGAAAAACGTGGCGTTATAGGAGCCGCTGGCATCGTACAGCGCGCCGGAGATGGTGCTGCCGAAGCTGGCGAAGATCAGGTTGCTGTTGATGAGGGGGAAGTTGACGGGATAGTGCGCCGGGCCAAAATAGGCGCGGCAGAAGGCGGAGTTGGTGGGGGTCACGCCGGAGTAGGCCAGACCGCCCAGCACAAAGCCGATGATGACCACCACGATGCTGCGGGTACTCAGCGCCAGGATCAGCACCCCGGCGGTGATAATGAACAGGATGTTCACCAGCTGCATGGACAGGCTGCGGCCATACTTGTCGTACATGCCGCCGAACAGCACACGGCCCACGGCGTTGCAGATGGAGATCAGGCCCACGATGGTGGCTACCGCACCGGCGGTCTGGTCGGCGCTGGCCTCCCACACCACGCCGCTGGCCTGAGAGATCAGGGCGAGACCCGCCGCGCTGACGGCGATGGCCCACACATAGTACAGCCAGAAGGTGGGCTTTTTCACCATTTCCAACGGCTTGTGGTCGCGGCCCGCCGCCTTGACGGCGGTCTTGCCGCTCTTGGCGGCCGGGGCGACGAAATCCGCGCCGGGCGCCACAAAGAAGAAGGAGCAGATAGCCAGCACCACGAAAATGATAATGCCCAGCACCACGAAGCTGACCCGCCAGCCGCCGATCCAGTCGGGCGTCCACGCCTGATAGAGCTTGCCGATGATGAAGCTGCCGCCGCCGAAGCCCATCAGCAGCACGCCGGAGATCAGGCCGGGGCGGTCGGGGAACCAGCGCACCATGGTGCTCATGACGGCGTTGTAGCACAGGCCGGAGCTGAGGCCGCACAGCACGCCGAAGCCGATGTACAGCATGGCCACAGACTGGGTGCGGCTGGCCAGAAAGAAGCCCAGCAAAAACAGCACCGCGCCGATACGCACGGACATCTTGGCGCTGAGCTTGCCGCTGAGAAGACCGCACAGCAGCGAGCCGATGCAGAACAGGATCATGACGATGGTGAAGGTCAGGCTCAGCTGTGCCTTTGTCCAGCTGGTGAACTCGGCGGCGATGGGGGTGCTCAGCACGCTCCACGCATACACGAGACCGGCGAACAGCAGCACGATCACGCCCACGATGGCGTAGACCCAGCGGTTCAGTTGTTTCATAGGGAAGCCCTCCGTTATGTTATTTCTGTGAATTTTTTCACGCTCTCATCCTCAGTTTACCAAATGATTCAATGAAACACAAGAGCCCCGTGGAGAAACATCCACAGGGCTCTGTTTCGTATTAAGAAATATTATCGGGCATCCTTGCCGATTTTCAGGCCCGCTTCAAAGGCCTGCTTGTTCAGGGGCAGCAGCTTGGGCTTTTTGCCCAGCTTGTGCTCAATGGTCTGCCACACCACATCCTCGGGGACGACTTGCGTATAACCCACATAAGCGCCCAGCATGATGATGTTCAGCACCTTGGCATTGCCCATTTCCAACGCCATCTCCGTGACGGGGACTTTCACCACCTTGATATCCGTGCGGGTGATGGCACTGGTGACGATAGAGCTGTTGATGAACAGGGTTCCGCCGGGGACAAGCTTATAGAGGAACTTGTTCAGGCTGGGATCGTTCATGACGATGAGATCGTCCATGCTGTCGCCCAGCGGTGCGCCGATATCGTCATCGGAGATGACCACATAGCAGTTGGCGGTGCCGCCCCGCTGCTCCGCGCCGTAGGAGGGGAAGAAGGTGACATTCTTGTCCGTGCTGTCGCAGGTGGCTTCCGCCAGAAACTTGCCCAGCGTCATCACGCCCTGACCGCCGAAGCCGGCCACCATCAGATTCCGTTCCATTTACTCGCCCTCCTTACTTCTGTCCCGGATCACGCCCAGCGGAAATTCCTTCAGCATGTTCTGCTCCAGAAAATCCAGCGACTCCAGCGGGTCAAGACCCCAGTTGGTGGGGCAGCTGGTGACGATCTCCACCATGGAGAAGCCCTTGCCGTCCAGCTGGTTCTGGAATGCCTTCTTGATAGCAGCCTTGGTCTTATTGACATTGGCAGGCGTGTTGCAGCTGGTGCGCTCCAGATAGTAAGGTGCGGTCAGTTGATTCATCAGTTCGCACATGTGCATGGGATAGCCGTGCTCCTTGGGATCACGGCCTTTCGGGGCGGTGGTTGCCTTCATGCCTACCAGCGTAGTCGGAGCCATCTGGCCGCCGGTCATGCCGTAGATACCGTTGTTGACGAAAATGACGGTAAAGTTCTCGCCCCGGTTGGCAGCGCTTAGGGTCTCGGCAAGGCCGATGGAGGCCAGATCGCCGTCGCCCTGATAGGTGAACACCACCTTATCGGGATTGGCGCGCTTCACACCGGTGGCTACCGCGCAGGCACGGCCATGGGGGCTTGTGGTACAGTCGTAGGTAACATACTCCATGGCAAGACCGCAGCAACCGACACCGTGAACGGTGATGGTCTTTTCCAACACACCCAGTTCTTCCAATACTTCACCGATCAGTTTGAATACGGTGCCATGCATACAGCCAGGGCAGAAGCCCACCACCATATCGTCCCGGATGCCCTTTGTTCTCGCGTATACCTTTTCCATCATGCACCCTCCTTATCCAGAATGGCTTTTGCCGCTGCTACCACATGGTCACGGCTCATGATCTCGCCACCGCTGCGCAGGCAGGTGTGAACAGGGCAGCGATCCTTTACCGCCAGCGTTACATCCAGCACCAACTGGGCGGGAATGGACATCTCTACATCCAGTACAGCCTTTACCTTGCTGTAATCCAGCTTGTCAAAACTGGCATATGGCCACGGGCTGACGGTCTTGGGTCGGATCAGGCCCACCTTATAGCCCTGAGCACGAAGAATACGGACAGCGGATTTGGAGATACGTCCGCAAACACCGTAGGCCACCAGAATCAGCTCGGCATCCTCAGTCATGAATTCCTCCACCTGCACATCCTTCACCCATGTATCGTACATGGCGGCGTTGGCCTTGCAACGATCCTCCTGACCGGCCCAGCCGCCGGGGAGGATGAGAGCCTTCTTGTCAGCACTGTGGCCTACCAGTGCCCAATCGCTCAGCTCGTCCTTCAGGCGCTTGATCTCCTCGTCAGATCGCATCTCCGGCAGCTCCACCGGCTCCATGATGGTGCCAAGCACGCCGTCAGCCAGAATCAAAACGGGGTTGCGGTCACGCTGGGCGTAGTCAAATGCGGCATAGGTCATGTCCACCGCCTCCTGCACCGTGGCAGGGGCAAAGACCATCATACGGAAGCCGCCGTTGCCGCTGGCGCGGGTGGCCTGCAAATAGTCCTGCTGGGCAGGCTGGATGGCACCGATACCGGGGCCGCCGCGCTGCACATTGCAGTACACCATGGGGATACGGGCACTGGCGCAGAAGCTGATGCCCTCGCTCTTAAGGCTGATGCCGCAGGAGCTGGAGCTGGTCATGGAGCGGGTGCCGCTTTGGGCAGCGCCGTAGACCATGTTGACGGAGGCTACTTCGCTCTCGCCCTGTACAAACACGCCGCCCACCTCCGGCATACGACGAGCAAAATACTCCGGGATCTCATTTTGCGGGGTAATGGGGTAACCAGCGAAGAACCGGCAGCCGCTGCGCACCGCCGCCTCGGCAATGGCCTCGCAGCCTTTCATGAATACTCTTGCCATGTTCTTCCCTCCTTATTTGTAGACTTCAATGGCGGCATCGGGACACATACGGCCACAGATAGCGCAGCCGATGCAATCTTCTGCCTTTTCGACTACCACAAAGGGATAGCCCTTGGAATTCACTTCATGTCCTACGGCCAGCACGCCCTTGGGACAGAACTTCACGCAGTAGCCGCAGCTTTTGCAGCTCTCTGCGCGGATGGTGACTTGCGGCATAGTGTTTCCTCCTTTAATTTACTAATACCTCTCACTCAAGTCCCGCTTCCGGGACGGATATATGGGATGTAATGGGGATGAGGGGCAGCGCTGTCTCCGCCTTGGCCTGTTCATACAACGGAGCGGGCACGGCGGCGGCCTCTACGGCAACGTAGGGACTCAGCAGCTCCAGCCCCAGCTTTATGCCGAAGAGATATTCTTCCAGCGTGGTGCCGCCGCCCAGATTGGGATTCAGCAGAAACCGGGGCATTTTCAATCGGGAAGCCCGGAGAATGGCGGACAGCGTGCCGTCGATATGCTCGGTGGTAGCCGACCATGGGCGGTAGGGGTTCACCACGAACCACACGTCGGCGGTTTTCAGCAAATGGGCGTACCCACCGATCAATTTCGCGCCGGTGTCGTTGCCGCCCACGTCCAGAATGACGGCCTTTTTCTCGTCCAGAAGCAGGGGAATCAGGCCACCCACTTGTGTGGGCGCGTCGGCGTACTGCTGCTGAAAGTGGACGGTGACGCCCGCTTTTTCCAGCAGCCCTTCCGCATCACGGGAGCGCATCAGGGGCTTGGTCTGGTCAAGGTCGAAGAAGTGGACTTCCCGTCCCTGTCTCGCCAGCTCCAGCGCCAAATGGACGGCAAGCTCGGACTTTCCGCATCCGGCCTCCCCCAGAAAGACGATGTTATTCTGCCGCAGCAGATCTTCCCATGCCATGGTATTCACCTCGCTGTGTAAAAATTATCTATAGATATAAAAATTTTCTACAATTCGGAGTGTAACATGTCTTGCAATCCTTGTCAACCGCGTGTACAATTTAGATAAAATATTATCTGGAAAGGGCGGAAGCGCCATGGAACGGGAGAAACTTTTGATCAAATTCTGCGATTTCCTCACCCATGTGATGGGGCCGGAGACGGAGGTGGTGCTCCATGACCGGGACGGTTATATCATCTGGATCGCCGGGGGACACATCACCGGGCGAGAGGTAGGCCAGCAGGATCTGCTGCCCGCCATGGAGCTGGTGGCCCGTCAGCGGGCGGCAGAGGGCTTCGACTATACCACCGGCTACAAGAGCTTCAGCCGCAAGGGCACGCCGCTGCGCTCCGCCTCGCTGTTCCTGCGGGACAGTCAGGAAAGGCTGGACTATATCCTGTGCGTCAATCAGGATATCAGCGCCTACGTCGATTTGCAGCAGATGCTGGATGCCTTTATCGGCGACCGCCCCGCCGTGGCGCAGGTGCAGCCGGAGCAGGACACGCTGGACGACGTGGTGATGAAGATGATTTTGGGCGAGATCGCCCGGATGAAGCCCGCCGATATTGACAGCAAGGAGGCCAAGCTGCGGCTTATCAAGCGGCTGAATGAAAAGGGCATTTTCGGCGCACGGGGCGCGGTAGGCACTGTGTGTGAGCTGCTGCACATTGCCCAGCCCACGCTGTATAAGTATTTGCAGGAAATAAAAGAGGAATGAAAAAAGCAAGCCCTCCGGCGTTGCCGGAGGGCTTGCTTTAATTCGCCTTTTTCACCCTTGCAATGCCGCAGCAGACCAGGAACACCGCCAGATCCACCAGCACCACCGACGCGCCAACCGGCGTGCCCAGCAGGTAGGAGGACGTCAGTCCCACGCAGAAGGAGGCCACGCTGATGCAGCCGGAGCAGATCACCACGCCCCGGAAGCTTTTCAGCACCCGCATGGCACTCAGCGCCGGGAAGATCACCAGGCTGGAGATTAGCATGGCGCCCATCATCCGCATGCCCAGCACGATGGTCAGGGCCGTCAGCACGCTCAGCAGCGTGTTGTACAGCCCCACCTTCACGCCGGTGGCGCGGGAGAAGCTCTCGTCAAAGGTGATGGCGAACAGCCGGTGGTAAAACAGCACGAACAGCGCCAGCACGGCGACGCTCAGCCCCACGCTCAGCGCCACGTCGGCGCGATCCATGGCCAGAATGGAGCCGAACATATAGCTGTCCACATCGGTGGTCATGCCGGTGGTCAGGGACGTAACGATCACGCCCACTGCCAGCGCCGAGGCGGAGGTCACGGCAATGGCTGCGTCCGCGCCCATACGGCTGCGCTCGGTCATGCGGAGGAGCAGCAGCGCCGCCACGATCACCACCGGAATAGACACCGGCAGCGGTGCCCAGCCGCAGGCCACCGCCACCGCCAGCGCGCCGAAGGACACGTGGCTCAGGCCGTCGCCGATCATGGAGTACCGCTTCAGCACCAGCGGCACGCCCAGCAGCGCCGCGCACAACGACACCAGAATGCCCACCACGAAGGCACGCAGAATAAACGGGTAGGTAAACATCTCCAGCAGCAGACTCATACCCCGTCACCTCCGAACTTTTTGCCGTAGGGCGAGGCCAGATACTCCGCCGCCGTGCCGAAAAACCAGCCCTTGTGCCCGGCGTGGAGAATGTGGGTGGCGTATTTCAGGGCGTTCTGCAGGTCGTGGGTCACCATGACGATGGCGATGCCCTCGGTGCGGTTCAGGTATTCCAGCGTGCGGTACATGTCGTGGGCCGCCTCCGGGTCAAGGCCCGTCACCGGCTCGTCCAGAATCAGTAGCTCTCCGGCGGCGCACAACGCGCGGGACAGCAGCACCCGCTGCTGCTGTCCGCCGGACAGCTCCCGGTAGCAGCGATCCTTCAGCTCCAGCACCCCCAGCTTGCCCATGTTCATCAGGGCCTTGGACTTCTCGGCGGCGGTGTAGAAGAACCGGCCCCGCCGTGCGCTGAGAAAGCCCGACAGCACCACCTCATACACCGTGGCGGGGAAGTCCCGCTGGGCACGGGTCTGCTGGGGCAGATAGCCGATGGCACCGGCCTTCAGGGACTTGTCCACCGTGATGCGGCCCTCCATAGGCTTCAGAAGACCCAGCAGCACCTTTAGCAGCGTGGACTTGCCGCTGCCGTTCTCGCCCACCACGCACAGATAGTCGCCGCCGCGCACCTGAAAGGTCAGGTGGCGGCTCAGGGCCTTGCCCTCGTAGCCCAGCGCCACGTCACAGCAGTCGATCAGTAATTTTTTTTCTTCCATCAGGCCAAACCCTCCTTCAGCGCCTCTACGTTTTCCCACATGAGGCTGAGATAGGTGGCGCCCGCCTCCATGTCCTGCCGCGACACCGTCTGGCAGGACTGGAACGTCAGCACCTTCGCGCCGGTGGTCTCGGCAATGGCCTGCGCCACCTTTCGGCTGCTTAATTCAATGGTATACACCACGGGAATATGCGCCTCCTCCACCTTATCAATGAGGTATTTCAGCGTGGCGAGAGACGGCTCCGTGTCGCTGGCGCAGCCGTGGAAGGCTGCCCGGTAGTCCAGCCCGTACTCCTTGCAGAAGTACAGCAGGGGAAAGCGGTCGCCGAACACCAGCAGCCGCCGTTGTCCCGCCGCCACCGTGTCCCGGAAGGCTTCGTCCAGCTGATCCAGCTGGGCCAGATAGTCCGTCAGCCGGGATTGATAGCCCTCCTGATGGGCGGGGTCGGCCTGACACAGCGCGTCGCAGATGGCCTGACACAGCGTCTTGGCCAGCACGGGGGACGTCCATACGTGCTCGTCGTATTCAATGTCATCGCTGTCGTGGCTGTGATCTTCACTGTCATGGTCATGGCCGTGGTCGTCGTGACCGCCCTCCATGCCCTCGGCCCATTCCTCCGCCAGCGCCGACACCTGCGGCATCAGCGGCAGCGTCACGGCGATGTTCTCTCCGGCGGCGGACAGAATGTCCTCCACCCACGCCTCGCTCTCGCCGCCGTTATAGAGGAATACGTCAGACTCCGACAGCGTGATCACGTCCAGCGGTGTGGGCTCAAAGCTGTGCGTCTCTTTTCCGGCGGCTACCAGCAGCGTCACGTCCACGTCGTCGCCGCCGATCTGCCGGGCGAAGTCGTAGTAGGGGAACACGGTGCACACCACCTGCAATTTGCCGTCCTCCGCCCTTTGCCGTGGGCCGCAGCCTACAAGGGAGACCGCCAGCGTCAGCGCCAGCAGCAGCGCGAAAAGCCGCTTCATACGTTCTCCTCCCTGCCGCAGCTCTCGCACAGGCCGTAAAACAGCGTCCGCCGTGGGTCGATGCGGAAGTGGTGCTCCCGCTCCAGATGCTGGTACAGCTCCCCCAGATGGGAGCAGTCCAGATGCCGGATGCAGCCGCATTTTTCGCATTTCAGCAGAAAGCAGCTGCCCTCGTCGTGACCGCAGTACTGGTAGTAAGCGCCCTGGTCGGTGACGGCCTTGTGGACAAGTCCCTGCTGGGCCAGCCGCTCCAGCTGCCGGTACACGGTGGTCAGGCCGATGGTTTGACCCTCCCGGTGCAGCTGCTCTGTCAGCTCCGCGGCGGTGGCGCAGCCCTCCGGACTGGCCTTGACGCCCTCCAGCACCGCCCGCTGCTGCCGTGTCATATAGGTAACGGACATGTGTCCCACCTCCAATTTGAAAATGAAAACCGATTTCAGATTATAGCAGGAAAGCAAAATTTGTCAAGCTGTCAGGCGGAAAGAATGCGCTTCTTGGCGACAAGACATTAACATTATCTTAACACGACTCCGTTAAGACCTTAACATCTACGTAGGTTGTTTCTTGAAAAGAAAAATCAAAATCCAAGAGAAAATAGTGATGATAATACAGGAAATAGCACAAATCAGAAAACAATTAAATAAGAAAAACGCAGTGAAGACGGAAAACCTGCTCGTTAATAGATTGTTAAAATAGTAGATTATGGTGTTAAATTTTTATAAATATTACTAATTGCGGCAAAGCGGCAAATCCTGTATACTTTTTATAACCTGATAAGAGCACCCGCTTTTTTCGGGCGGTCGTTTCCGAAGGTATGGTCAGGAGGCGACTCACGTTTCCCAACAGGGGAGCGAATAAAAATAAGGAGAGAAAACAATGGAAGAAAGAAAAGGCTTTGGATCCAATTTTGGATTCCTGATGGCTGCTGTCGGTTCGGCGGTCGGTCTGGGCAACATCTGGGGCTTCCCCAATAAGATGGGTGCGTCCGGCGGCGCGCTGTTCCTGATCCTGTATCTGGTGCTGGCGGTTCTGTGCGGCTTCATCGTCATGGTGGGCGAGCTGGCTCTGGGCCGTAAAACCGGTCAGGGCGCTGTGGGCGCTTACAAGGTGCTCAGCAAGAAGTTCAGCTGGATGGGCTGGCTGGGTATCCTGTCCGCGTTCTTCATCCTGTTCTTCTACTGCGCGCTGGGCGGATACTGCATCAAGTACACCGTCCTGAACGTGGGCGATCTGTTCAACGCCGGCTTCGGCTCCAACGGCCTCAGTGGTGCCGAGATCTTCGGCAACTTCATGAGCAACCCTGCTGAGGCCATTATCTACGGTCTGATCTTCGTGGCCCTGACCATGATCATCGTTATGGGCGGCATCGGCGGCGGTATCGAGAAGGTCTGCTCCATTGGTATGCCCTGCCTGTTCGTGGCACTGCTGATCTGCATCATCCGCGCCTGCACCCTGCCCGGCGCTGTGAACGGCCTGAAGTACATGTTCGTTCCCGGCTGGGCCGTTGCCAACGGTGTCATTGAGAAAGCCCCCAGCTTCTTTGAAGTCCTTTCCACCGCCGGTGGTCAGATGTTCTTTTCTCTGTCTCTGGGCATGGGCGCCATGATCACCTACGGTTCCTATCTGGATAAGAAGGAGCATCTGGAAAAGAACGCCATCCTCATCGTGGTCATGGATACGCTGGTGGCTCTGATGGCCGGTCTGTGCGTTATCCCCGGCCGTTTCGCTCTGGATCCCGAGGGCGCTCTGGGCGGCCCGTCCCTGCTGTTCATCACCATGCAGAACGTGTTCCACAAGATGAGCGCTGTGGGCCCCATCTTCGGTATCCTGTTCTATCTGCTGGTGGTCTTCGCGGCCATCTCCTCCTCCATCTCCCTGCTGGAGGTCATCGTGGCCCACTTCGTGGATAAGGCTCGTGCCGAGGGCAAGGGTGACAAGCGCAAGAGCTACACCCTGATCGCCGCTGCCGCTGTCGGTCTGGGCTGCATCCTGGTCTGCGCCGACTGCCTGGGCACCGCCGGTATCGCACCGGCAGACCTGCTGGGCATCGAGAATCCCCAGACTTGGGCCGCCGACTGGCTGGACTTCTGGGATATGCTGTCTGAGGGCGTCATGATGCCTCTGGGTGCGCTGCTGATGTCCCTGATGATCGGCTGGGAGATCGGTCCCGAGGTCGTCAAGGAAGAGGCGGAGCAGCAGGGCAACAAGCTGGTCAGCTATGGCTTCTTCAAGATCTGCGTCAAGGTCATCACCCCGCTGTGCATGCTCTTCATCCTGTACGGTCAGGTGGCCAGCTTCTTCGGCCTGTAAGAGGTTTGTCCTGAAAAGCTGATTTCCGGGACCGCCATCCCGCAGCTCTTCTTACTAAAAAATGTGACAAAAAGGGAACGTCCGCCAACGGCGGACGTTCCCTTTTACTTTGTTAGGAAAAAGCTTGGGAAATAGAAGCAAAAGCCGTGTGCCTGCGCACTTTTCAGTGTACACAAAGGCTTGCATTTTCTTGTCAAGAGTAGTTTTTTTAACAATTTGATGTTTCCTGAAAAGAAATTTGTGCAAGTTGTTAACGATATCAGAGAAAAATGCACAAAAATCGATGCAAATTCTGCTTAAAATTTATAAAATGAGCGTAACGACATGCAGAAAAAACGTTCACAAAATGTTAAAAACATAAAATCCCATGCAAAAATTTTATTAACATTGCTAATTGCGTTAGGAAATTGAATCCGTTATACTTTTTTTATCCCCAAAACGGAGGAAAAATCTTCCGGGGTGTGAGAGGTTCCGACAGCGTGGCGGCGCTACGGGATGTTTCCTGTCAATAGACAGGAAAAACACATTTTTTAGTAAGGAGAGAAAACAATGGAAGAAAGAAAAGGCTTTGGAACCAATTTTGGTTTCCTAATGGCTGCTGTCGGTTCGGCGGTCGCCCTAGTCAACATCTGGGGCTTCCCCAA
>ERZ837910.1512-NODE-1512-length-31959-cov-20.299680_pt1 | contig 31959 bp, 21 predicted proteins | sample MGYA00519940_ERZ837910 | MGnify/ENA primary metagenome ERZ837910 (study PRJEB31850, sample SAMEA3708825) | human gut metagenome | biome: human gut; feature: human-associated habitat; material: faeces | place: China | collected 2014 ... | reverse complement strand
GAAACTCTGGCAAAAGAAAACCGCCCTCGGTCACGCCGAGGACGATCACGAAGAATGGACAATGGAACAGCACTTATAAAAACAGTTTCCATGCAGGAGACAGAAAGGAGGCCTATGAAAAAGGATTGGGAGATTTATCGGGACACCGGTATTCTCGGCGGATACATACCGGAGCAGGCAAAGCTTCGGAGAACAGAGGACGGTGAAGTCGCAACCGTTTTCCGGGATACGGTGACACACGAAGAGGAAGACTGCATCGCAAAACAGCGCGAGATGCTGATCGGCGGCAGACGGTTCTGCATCACGTCTGTGTTCCCAGCAGAGCCCTGCGCAACGCCGACGGACAAGCTGATCGCCTGCATCGACGCGGAACTGGAAAAGGAAATGCACAGCGCATAAAAATCTGATAGACTTGTGGCAGCCGCTGCGGTATACTTGCCGTACCGTACCGGCTTGCCCCACGGAAAAGGAGGTTATGATGGCAAGTCAGAAGCAACAATATACGATTCTCTACGGGCGGCTCAGTCAGGAGGATGAACGCGCTGGCGAATCGAACAGCATTCTGCACCAAAGAGAACTGCTTGAAAGCTACGCACAGGCCAAGGGGTTTGAAAACACACTGTTCCTTGCGGATGACGGTTACTCAGGAACAAATTTTGATCGTCCCAGCTGGAAGAAGATCATAGAAATGATCGAAGCCGGTGAGGTCTCCACCCTGATCGTAAAGGATGCCTCCCGGCTGGGGCGTGAGTACTTGCAGGTCGGCTACTACATGGAGATCTATTTCCCGCAGAAAAATGTGCGGTTCATCGCAGTGAACGACGGCGTGGATTCTGCGGTCGAGAGCAGCAACGATTTTAACCCTATCCGCAACTGGGCAAACGAGCTGCACGCAAAGGACACGAGCCGGAAGGTTCGCGCCGTGAAAAAGCTGCAGGCTGAACGCGGCGAATGGCTAGGAGGCCGTCCACCCTATGGGTACCGAAAATCCGAAACTACGGAAAACCATCTTGAGCCTGACCCAGAAGCGGCAGAGGTTGTGCGGCAGATTTTTACCCTCTGTGCTGCTGGGAAAGGTCCGAGTCAGATCGCGCGGATCTTGGCAGATCAGAACGTTCTGACACCTGCAAATTACTACTTTCAGAAAACCGGAAAAACGCATGAGGGGCGCGATGCGCTGCATCCGTGTACGTGGTCTGGTACGACGGTCAGTGATATTCTCAAAAACGTCATGTATCTGGGCCATACAGTTGGACTGCGGCGGACGACCATTTCCTACAAGAATAAAACACGGATCGACCGGCCGGAAAGCGAACAGTGTCTGGTAAAAAACACGCACCAGCCGCTCATCACGCAGGAGCAGTGGGAGATCGTGCAGGAGGTGCGGCAGCACAAAAAGCGCACGGCAAAGCACATGGATGAACCGAACGTCTTTTCCGGATTGGTATTCTGTGCAGATTGCGGAAAGCCAATGGTGCTGCATCGTGCCACGACCATGAAAAAGCTGGAGTACAATTTCAAGTGCTATACCTACGGCAAGAAAGGAAAAACTGCCTGCAGCGCGCACCACATCCGGGAATGTGATCTCACGCAGATCGTTCTGGATGATCTCCGTCGGGTCACACATTTCGCCCGAATGAAGGAGCGGCAATTCGCGGCGCACATCAACCAGAAAAACAGCGCAGAACTGCGGCAGGAGATGAACCGTGTCCTCCGCGAACTGGACGCGATGAAAAAACGGAGCGCAGAGTTGTCCAAGCTGTTCAAACGGCTCTATGAGGACAATGTTCTCGGACGCGTGACCGACGAGCAATACCGGATGCTCTCTGGCGATTACACGGACGAGCAACGCATGCTGGAGGAACAGATTCCGCAGAAAGAACAACGTCTGGCACAGCTTCAGGCGCGCGAAGTGAACGTGGATGCTTTCATTGAAAAGGCAAAGCAGTACACAGCAATTGATACGCTGACACCGGAACTGCTGCGGCTGTTCATTCAGCGCATCGAGGTCGGTGAACGGGAAACAAAATACTCCCGCAATTCCAGCCAGTCTATCCGCATCATTTACCGGGACATCGGCACGTTGGACAGCGCCATGCAGCCGGACGAGAAGCAGCCGAAGCTGCTCCCACCGCTGAGCGAAGTCATTCAATTCCCGGCATAACATGGAGAAACCAGAAAGAGGGAGCGGATAACGCCGCTCCCTCACTGAAGGGGTGACAGTTTGTGTCCCTGTAAAGGGAGACAGAACGACTTCCGGGCTTTTTTGCGCCCATTTTTAGAGGCGTGACAAAAAGATGCCAAAATGGACTTTGGCAAATTTGATGGACCTGTACCTTTACCCAATGCTTTTTGAGCCGCTTTTCCGAGGATTTTTCGGGAGAGCGGCTCTTTTTTGTCCTCGGCAAAGTGTAGAATTTTGACTGGCGTTTTTGTTGATCCTGCTGAATACGCACTCCAAGCACAGATACCAGCGCGTTAGCCAACTGTGCAACGTTTCAGACGTTAAGACCGCAGGCAAGCCCCATCCCACTTCAGGACGAAACCACGGCGTATTGGCGATGCTGGGACGCGAGAAAGCAAAGCACCCGCTGCCAGTTCAGCGGGTGGTCGTTTATCTGCTGGCTCTCAGCAGAGCATCGGTTTTTAATGTCACACCCATCATGTCCTTGTGGGCTTCGCGGGTGTCCCGGCAGAGCGGCGACAGGAAGGTCAATGCGTTCTGAATGCGGCTCAGATCAGACGCAGAGAGTGTGTTCTCATGCAGATGGCGCAGCACCCGGCGATAGGATTCGCGGAGCTTTGCATCCACGGACGGCTGGAAGAAATAGTTTGAAATCAGGCCGCCGATCAGGGCGGCTTCGTTATCGGTGTACTGCATGGTGATTGTCCTCCTATATGATGTTCACGCAACAAACGTGGCAATCATACCACAAGATGCAGTACCCACGATGCAATTTTACCCTTGCCGTGCAGCGCGTTCGTGAAGTAGTAGATGCACTTCCGGAGGAAGACGCGGCGCTGCTTCGTGCGTTATATCTGCAAACGCCGCCGCTGACCCTGCGTGCCTACAGCGAGAAAACAGGAATCCCGGTGATGACGCTGCATTACAGAAAAGAAAAGCTGCTTCGGCTTTTGAAGCAGCAAATCTGAGTCAGGTGCTCTGAGCCCCAGCCGCCAGCAGCATCCGCTCCAGCTCCCTCGCGGCGACGCTCAGGGGCTGCCCCTTCCGTTTCACGATGCACACGGCACGCAGCGGGAGGGGCTCTTGCAGTTCGATGCGGCGCACATTATCAGACGGACGAATGAACGCCTCCGGCACGATGCCGACGCCAAGACCCGCTTCTGCCATTGGGATGATCTGGTCAGCCGTGGCGGCTTCGATGGCGGGTTGAAAAGCAACGCCCTGCGCGGTGAAAACAGAGACGTAGACCGCATGGGAGGTCGTGCCCGCGCCGAGCGTGATGAGTGGATACGCTTCCAGCTCGGAAAGCGCGACGCTTCGTCCAAGCAAACCGGAAAAGGCCGACGCGCAGATCGGAACCTCCCGAATTTCTTTGACGATCGTCTGCGTGAGAGACGGCGAGAGCGTAACCGGCGTTGTGATGACCGCAAAATCTGCCGTCGTCTCGTGCAGCGCCGCGACGGCCTGCGGCGTGGAGTGGTTGCTGATGCGAAGATGCACGCCGGGGTACTTTTCCTGATACCTTTTAAGTACCGGCAGGAGTAAACACCGAAGCGCACCCTCGCTTGCTGCCAGAAACACGTTTCCGCGCTCGAGCGTCCGACTCTGCGTCACGGCGGCTTCGCCCGCTTCAATTTCCGTACAGGCGATCTTTATGTGCCGGTACAGCCCCTCGCCCTCCGGGGTCAAAATCATGCCCCGATTCGTGCGTGAAAAGAGTGGACAGCCGATCTCTGCCTCTAAGTTCCGAATCGCGCGTGTTAAGTTTGGCTGGCTGTTCTGCAGCGCCTCCGCCGCCTTCGTCAGATTGCCGCACCTGGCGACGTGATAGAAAATCCGGTAATACTCGTAGCTGATATACATGGCACCCTCCGTGCATTCGTTTCTCTTCTGCCATTCTATTTTGATATATCGGAAATGTCAAATATAGATTTTACATATTTCATTTTTCTGCTACGATAGGGGCGGTCAAGAGAAAAAATGTAAGACAGGAGCGAAAAAAGATGGAACGGACGATCATCTGCATCAGCCGCCAGTATGGCAGCGGCGGCCGGGAAATTGGCGAAGCAGTCGCAAAAAAGCTGGGGATTCCCTGCTACGATAAATGCCTCATTCAAAAAGCCGCGCAGGAAGCGGGGCTTTCCGAAACCGCCGTCGCGGAATACGACGAAAAGGGCGAGGATTTTGGCATTGCCGTCTCGGGCAATCCCTTTGCGGACACCGCCGCGCTGGGCGAGGCGTTTTACTCGGAAGAAGCGCGGGTCTTTGAAGCCGAGCGCCGCGCGATTTTAGAGCTTGCAGAAAAGGGGGACTGCGTCATCATTGGCCGGTGTGCCTCCGCCATTCTGCGTGCCGCAGGCTACCGTCCGCTTTCCGTTTTCATCTATGCGGATAGCGCCGACCGGGCAAAGCGCATTGCAGCGCGTAATAATTTGGATGAAAAACGCGCTCTTCATAAGGCGCAGAAGGTCGACCGGATGCGCAAGCACCACTTTGATTTTTACGCGGACACACTCTGGGGCGAACCGGAAAGCTACGATCTGATGCTCTCGTCGAGCGAATACGGCGTAAGCGGCGCGGCAAGCGTTATTGCATCCGCGAAGGAGGCGATGCAACATGAATAAGGATCTGACGACAGGCAAGCCCGAGAAGGTCCTCTGGCAGTTCTGCCTGCCGCTCTTTGGCAGCATCATTTTCCAGCAGCTCTATAACATCGCGGACAGCTTTGTGGCCGGCAAATTCATCAGCGACAACGCCCTTGCCGCCGTCGGCAACAGCTACGAAATTACGCTCATTTTCATCGCCTTTGCCTTCGGCTGCAACATCGCGTGTTCGGTTCTGGCGGCGCTGTTTTTCGGCGCGAAGCAGTATAATGACCTCAAGACGACGGTCTACACGGCGCTCATTTCCAGCTGCGTGATCTGCGCGGTATTGATGCTCGTGGGCACGCTCTGCTGCGACAGTTTGCTTCGGCTCATCAAAACGCCGGAAGAGGTCTTCGCGGACTCGAAATTATACCTCGACATTTACATTTATGGTCTGCCGTTCGTGTTCCTCTACAATGTCGCAACCGGCATTTTCTCAGCGCTGGGCGACTCCAAAACGCCGTTTATCTTTCTTGCCTGCTCGTCCACGTCTAATATCGCGGTCGATATTCTGTTTGTTACGGCATTCAACATGGGCGTTGCCGGTGTTGCCTGGGCGACGTTTTTGTGCCAGGGAATCAGCTGCGTGCTGGCGCTTGTGGTCGTCTTCCGCCGCTTTGCGAAAATCCCGACGGAAGGAAAAGTAAAGATCTTCTCGTGGAACCATTTTGGACGGTTCGCGGTCATCGCCATTCCGAGCATCTTGCAGCAGAGCTTTATTTCCGTCGGCAACATCATCATCCAGAGCGTCATCAACAGCTTCGGCGCGGCCGTCATGGCAGGCTACTCTGCGGCGGTGAAGCTCAACAACATGGTTATCACGTCCCTTACCACGCTCGGCAACGGCATTTCCAACTATACGGCGCAGAACCTCGGAGCCAGCAAATATGATCGCATCAAGTCCGGCTTTCGGGCTGGTATCAAACTCGTCTGGGCGCTGTGCGTGCCGCTGGTGGCGCTCTACGTGTTCGCCGGGCAGCCGCTCGTGCATATCTTCCTCGACAGTCCCACGGGGCAGGCGATGGACACCGGCGTGGAATTTCTGCGCATCATCGCGCCGTTCTACTTCATTGTGTCTGCCAAGCTCGTCTCCGACGGTGTGCTGCGCGGCGCGGGGTTGATGAAAAAATTCATGATCGCCACGTTCACCGACCTGGTTCTTCGCGTGGCGCTGGCAGAAATTCTGTCCCGCACGGCGCTCGGCACGACCGGCATCTGGATTTCCTGGCCCATCGGCTGGACGATCGCAGCGGCGCTCTCGATCGTGTTCTACGCGACTGTCCGCTGGGAAAAGGTCTATACAGCGGCATAAACCAACAAAACTGCCTGTGAGAGAAGCGTCTCACGGGCAGTTTTTTAAGTTCACTGCGCAGGAGATCAAGATCTCTGACGTAAAATTCGTGCTGTAGGAGATGTTACAGCGGACTATTTCATTTTTTAGATGAAGTTATGCAAAATCCAATATATCGCGCAGAAAAATGATATTAGTAATTGCGTATTTCTATGTTATAATGATAAAAAATGAATATCGGGTAGTTCGCGTAAGCCATGTGCTTGCAGGTGGAATGGGGTGAGAAGCCCCGCGAGTCGGTCACTGTGATGTCTGCTTGGTCAGAATAAGTCAGGTCTTCTGAGAGCTGCCCTGTGCCTTGCCATGACCGGAGCCGAAATATTCAGCACGTATCTAAGTAGATAGGGGCTTTATTTCCGTGCGGCCATATCAGGCAGCACGGTTTTTTGTTTGTAACCGCAGTCGTGTGGGAGCGGCCGCGCTTACATAAATGGGGATGTAACGCTCATCCCTGCCTCTTCTTTAAAGGCATGGTTTTGACTGTGCCTTTAATTTTAAGGAGAGTACAGTATAAAAAACATTATTGTATCAGGCGAAACCGGTTATACGACAAAAGTACGACAATTTTGCAAAAAACGGAGGGAGAAAGAGCCGTCAGGTTCTTTCTCCCTCATTTCATTTTATGGCATGCAATGCGCTTCTAGCACTGTCTCTTTCAGACCACCATGCAGCAGCGGCTGAAGCTTCGCGCTGCTGCATGGTGTGGATTTACTGCTTTTCGCCTGCTGTACCGAGATTCCGGAAGCGGACAATCATGGCCGCTGCTTCTGCGCGGGTTGCAGTGCCAGTCGGGTCAACGCGGTTCGCGCTCTTGCCGGTCAAAATGCCTCTGGTGCAGCCCCAACTCATGGCCTCGGCTGCCCACGCGGCGATCTGGCTGCGGTCGGCAAACTCCGGAACGGTCAGACCGGCGTTGGAGGTATTCAGGCCCTTCTTCGCGGCCAGTCTCCAAAGAATGGTGACAAGTTCCTGCCGCGTGATGTTTTTGGACGGGCCGAACTCCGTGCTGCTGACGCCCTTGACGACGCCGTTGGCAGCTGCCCAGCGGACAGCCTCCGCATAATAGGCACCTGCCGGAACGTCCGTGAACGACGTCTGGGCAGAAGCAGCGGGCTTGCCCTCCGAACGCCAGAGGATCGTGACCAGCATCGCACGGGTCAGCGTGCCGTTCGGCTCGAACAGCCCATTTCCGGTACCGTTCATCAGGCCCTCACGCAGCATTGTGTCGATCGCTTCATGATACCACTTGGTCGTATCCAGATCGCGGAAGCTGCGGCTGGGGCAGTCCTTTTCACCGGAGGAGATGATCGCGGGGAGGATCTGGCTCAAGCTGTCGCCCAGCACCACGGTCCGGATCTTTTCCTGTCCGGCTGCGAAGCTTGTTTCGTTCAGCTGCTTCGTCTTGATCGTGACCTTTGAACTCGAACTGCCTGCCGCAAGTTCAAATCTCAGCTGACCGAGCAGTTCGCCCACAGCGGCCTCGCTGCGTTCGGCGCAGGCAAAAACGATTGTGCCAGGCACGGACTCATACCAGGAGGTAAGCGTCGCCGCGCCTGTGACGGAGGAGAGCGTCAGTTCTTTCGTATTGTACGAGATCTCCATGATGCTGCTTGCCGTCGGCGCAATGGCGGTCAGATCAAGCGCCACAGTACTGCGCTGCGCGCTTGTGCTGCCGGTGCTCTGCGGCTGGCTGACGCTGTTGAGCGTACCTGCGGTCTGCTTATTTGCCGCCTTCATCTGGCTGATCGGCTGGGCCTTTGCGGTCTTGAGCGATTCCGGACGCAGTGCCTTTTCAAAGATGCTTGTCTTTTGCGTATCTGCTGTGGAGTCGTTCGTATGGACCTCGGTCACGCTGACCGGCGCAATATCGCCGAAGGAGCCGATAATGGCCGTGCGGAAGCGGCTCGCCTGCTCATCGTAGTGCAGCCAGTAAAGCGTCGTGCTTTCCTTGCGGGAAGCGCCCTTGCCCTGTGTGCTGTACGAGGTAAGGAAGAGTTCGCCGTCATCCGCAACGTTCAGCGAGCAAAGCGTCGCCCAGTTGGGGTCATACGGGAACTGGAAGCCCAGATCCGTCGGAATGTACTGATAGGTTGCGTAATAGTCGCCGTCCTGCGGATAGATCATAAGCTGCCAGATGCCGCCTGCGTTGTCGATCACATAATAGGCTTCGGCGTCCACATCCTCACCGCTGTCGGGATCCTTGAACGTGATGGAGCCCAGCGAGGTGATGCCGGAGAAGCCATCCGCGTCATAGCCGAACAGGTCGTACACACTGATGTAGCTGCTGGCACTTCCGTTCATCGGATCCTGCATCGGGATGATGTTCATGGAGTATACACCGGTCAGCAGATCGCCGTGCAGCGACTCCGTTCCGGTATATTTGCGGGAAAGGACAATGTCGTCGTATGCGACAGGGCCAATCTCGTCCGAGAACGGTGCGCTGCCGGTGTTCAGGATCTTGCCGGTGGCAAAATCGATCTCATATGCACTGCCGCCCACGTCAAACGCATAAATGCCGTTTGCGCTGGAAGCGCCTGCCGAGGTCACGCGGCTGCCGATTCCGTCAACCGCTGCGACCTTTTCCCATGTCTCGCTGTCTGCGAGATTCCACTCGAAGGTCTGCACCTGATTGTCTGCTGTCAAAAGTCCGCGGAACGTGTAGTTCGGCGCAAGCACCTGTACGGTGCAGGAAGCATTGACTTCGGGATTTTTATGAGAAGCCGCCGTGATTGTTGCGGTGCCGGCGCTGACGGCCTTGATCTGACCGTTATTGTTGACCGTCACGACCGCAGGCGCGGAGGACGTCCAATCCAACTTATCGTCGGCGTAATACGGCTCTGTGGAAGCTTCAAGTGTGTAGTTGGAACCTGTGAGCAGGGAGACGCTCTCCGGGGAAAGCGTGACGGAGGTCAGCGCCTCTGCAGGTTCCTCGCCGCTGATCAGCTGATATGCAGAGGCGTTGTAGGCATAGTCCACAACCTGAAGCAGAAGCTTCTCGCCGCCGCTCAGCTTGGAGAGATCGAACGTGCAGTCGGTCGTCTTACCGAGTGCGTCTTCCGGCTGATTCGGCAGGATATAGCTGACCGGCGTCGGGGTATCCGTCATGTTCCAGAGGATGACAGCCGCGACATAGCGGTTATCCATGGCCGTAACGGCCAGCGTCTTCTGCGTCAGATCCTGACGGACGGAGACGAGTTCCGGCGCGGTGTTGTCGATGGTCAGGTGCGTGCTCAACTTTGCGCCGTCCTTGAGTTCATCCCAACGATAGCTGCCATCGGCATTTGCATAGTATTCCGGGGCCATCGTCAGCGTAAGATCCACGCTGGTGCCCTCCGGGAGCGCATTGCCGGAGGCGTCTGTGCCGCTCCAGTCAATGCCAAGCTGGAGGCGGGTATGCTGCCATGCGTTTGCATTTTCGGAGTAGTACGAAGCAGTCGCTGCGCCAACTTCCTCATCCAGATACGCTGTCTTCGTGTTGGAATCGACGATCTGGAGGCGGGAGTTGCCCGCGTTACGGATTAGCGAGAAGACAAGCGTGCTGATGCTGTTGCCGCCCTGGTTGTTGAAGGCGTTGCGGACGCTCAGATACTCGTCGTCAAAGTCAACGGGGTTGCCGACCATTGCAGAGGACTCCGTCTCACCGGCATAGAGAATGTTCAGGAAGTTGGAAACGGTGTAGCCATAGCTGTTCGTCGTGCCGAGATAGGGCGCGCGCGTTTCCGTGCCGTAAATGCTGTCGATCAGAGAACCGACATCATACATCGACGGCTCCGACCAGCTTCCGTAGTAGCTGAGCACAGGGATGGAATGGCTCGTGCCGGCAGCGCCCTCGTCTGTGGCGAGACCCTGCACGCGCACATAGCCCTCCACATACGCGCCCGTGGGATACGAAGTATTCAGCGCACTGCGGTCGAGCAGGCGGATGTGGCAGACGACCTCAGCCTTACCGTTTGCAGGAACAAGGATCGTCGCCTCCTGAAGCAGATTCAGGAACAGGTGTGCATCATAGGCCGTCACAGCGCCGTCGCCGTTCAAATCGGCAATGGCCTTGGCGTTGAGAAGCTTTGCGCCCGGCTTTTTCGACGCGACATCCAACAGCAGCTGGCCGTCTTCCAGATCGACCCGGCCGTCGTTGTTATAATCGTAATCGCGGCTCAGGCTGTCGGTCGCTCTGCCGTTCACAGTCCACGTCACAGCGGCGCTCAGCGGCGTCGTCAGCGTGTCCATGTAACTCTGCCCCTCATAGTCGAGCAGAGCCTGCGTAAACAGTTCGGCACTCAGCGCATAGGCGTGCGTCCGTCCGTCGAGGTTGTTGACGGTGAAACTGAAATCATAGCTGCCCGTGCGTGCGGGGTCGTCGCCAAGTTCAGCCTTGACCTTGCCGTCAGCCCAGGATGCGGTCGCGTCAGCCCGCATTTTGATGTAGGAGTCCGCAGAGGTCGCCGCCGCGGCGTTGACCATGCCTGCGCCCTGCTGAATGACCGGGTAATACGCGTTGTTTTCATTGTTGACGACCGGCTCTGCCGTGGACATCATGATCGACTGGGCCAGCGCGCGGTCGGTCAGATCGCTGCGGGAAAGGCCTTGGATTCAATGTACTGCTTGACCAGTGCGCCGATACCGGCGATCTGCGGCGCAGCCATCGAGGTGCCGCTCATAAGTTCATAGTCCTGGTGGCCGCCCTGCATACCGCTGGTGCTGTTGTGCAGGCCGTTGAGCGAGTAGATATTGCCGCCGGGCGCAGCGATCTCCGGCTTCAGCGTCAGATCGCCCGGAACGCCCCAGGAACTGAATTCACTGATGGTCTTATAATCGCGGTTGAACCGAACCGGTTCCTTGCCGCGCACTTCGATCTTGCCGGTATAATACAGGACTGTCGTGCCGTCCTCTGCATAAACCGGCTCGGCCTGCGTGCGGACCAGTTCGCCGTCGTCCTGTGTGATCGACACGCACGGGATCGTTGCGGTACTGCTGCTCAGGTCCATATTGATTGAGCCAGACTGGTTGTTGTAGACCACGCACGCCAGCGCACCTGCGGCGGCTGCGGCATCATGCTTCTGGTAGAACGAGGACTGTCCTCTGGAAACGAAGACAATCTTGTCCTTGACCGCATCTGCATAGGCAAGCAGCAGGTTGTTCCCGGCTGCGTCCACGGCATACTTCGTTGCATCCTCAGAGAAAAACACGAATTCGTGCTCTCCCACGATCGTGGAGATCGGCTTGTTCGTAAAGCCAGTGGTTTCGGACGGCGCGATCGGCTCCTGTCCGATCAGGAGGTAGTTGCCGATAAAGCCGTCGTTATCGACCGAGGCGACCGTCAGGCTGTTTGCATAGCTGCCCGGCTGACCGTCCGTCTGCATGCTGACGCCGTCGCTGTAAAGATAGCCGATCGGATCGGCGTTCTTGGCCCAATAGCCGGCATTGCCGGAAGAAACCGTCACAACGGAGGAAGCGTTCTCCAGATCGTCGAAGATCTTCTGATAAGCTTCCGTTCTCGCCTTGCTCGGGCCGGGACTGGCAGAGCCGAGCGAGAGGTTGATCGTATCCGCACCGAGCACGATTGCATCCTCAATGGCTGCCGTATAGTCCGAGTCATACGCGCCGCCCTCGTCGCCGAAGACCTTCATGACCAGAACCTGTGCATCCGGCGCTGCGCCGTGCATATGTACGCTGTCCAATGCAGAGACATATCCGCCGTTTCCGTCCGGCAGATACCGGTTGGCCGCCGCGATACCGGCAACATGGGAGCCGTGCTCGCCCTCCGTGTCCGTCTCATGCGTTACGTCCAGATCCTTGTCGATGTAGCAATAGCCGTATGCGACCTTTTCTGTCCGGTACAGATCCGCCGCGCTGACGCCTTCCTTGATATGCAGCAGACTCAGCTTTTCGTTGATCTCGTCCGCATCGAGCAGATCGAGAGAGGCTTTATAGGCTTCGACGGATTCCTTTGCGCGCGCTGCGTTCTGCTCAAGCGCGTATTCATACGCACCATTGTCAAACGACTGGTGCGACGTATCCAAGCCCGTATCGATAATGGCGATCCTCATTCCGGCCCCTGTATAGCCGGTAGACCATGCCGTGGTCGTGCCGGTCATGCCGGTTGAGATCTCCATGTTGGGCTGCACGGTGTTTTCGGACGCGGCAGGCTCATACTGCTGCTCCAGAACCACATCCGCAACGCCCGGGATCTGCTTAATCTGCTCGATCTTGCCGTATTCCACATTGGCAGAGATCAGGTTGGCGACCAACGTCAGATTCCAGACAACATCCAGATCCTCCCGTCCGAGGATCGTGGACGAGATTTTCCGAACAACGCTGTCCTGCTTGCGCTGGAGTGCTGCGCGGTAAGACACGGCAGCCGCATCCTCGGCCAGTGTCCCCTCCGCAGCCGCGTCGGAATAGGCTTCCAGTGTGGATGTGTCCTCCAGGATAATGGAAACACGAACCAGATCGTGCGCCTGATAGGCGGCCGTATCCTCTCCCATTTCCGCATCCTCAATTTCGCCCACCGCCACATCCGGGCGGATAAGCGTATCGAGCGTGTCATTCGGCACCTGCTTGAATGCGACCGCTGCTTCGCTGTTTGCCGCAAGCGCCGCCGGTACCAATCCAGCCGTCAGCGCAAGCACCAAAAGCATGGCCAGCACCCGTGTGCCCCACATCTTCTTCATACTGCGTCTCCTTCACTTTGCTTAATTAGTTTCCGCAGGAGTCCTGCTTCGTTTTTATATCACACCCTTTCACATTTATCAACACTTTACCGTGTTGACTCTTTGCTTTTTTAAAGTAATTCTCAACAAATTTTTTCTCCAAAAAACTGTCGTTTACAGCAAATTTACCTCCTGTTCCGACTGTAAATTTCTTGGATTTTTTCTTCCAAAATACTTTCACGTATTGCATTTTTCTTCCGTGCTTTCCGCAACGTGCAGCCGCAAAAAAAGCGGAAAAGGCTTCCTTTCAAAATTTGGAGGCTTTTCCGCTTTGCGGCCTGCCATAAGAGCCAATGCCCACCTGAATGCCGCGCTTGAAATGCTTCGTGAAAACCGGACTTTTTCAGCACGCAAATGCACCCGCCGCTGTAGCAGCGGCGGGTGCGGGTTATCGGTGCAGCTTATTCAAATACGACGCCGAGAGATTTGCAGACGGCGGCACAGCGCGGGCACTTCGTGCCCTTCGCCTCGGTCACTGCGACGGTCAGGCCGGGGAAGTTCACGCCCTGGCCGACAACGGCACCCTCTGCGGGGGCAGTCTCGTTCGTGCTGACGTTGGAGACGATGAAGATCTCCGGAAGGTCGACGGACTTGACCGCATCCAGCGCGGCCTTTGCGTCCTCGTCGTTTGCAAACAGCGCCACGTGCGCTTCGAGGCTCTTGCCGATGCGCTTGTCGGCGCGGGCCGTTTCCAGAACGCCGTTGACGTCCGAGCGGACGCGCAGCGCAGTCTCCCAGACGGCCATTTCGGCATCGGAGAGCGCATAGTCCGCATACGGCTTCGACATCTGGTTCAGCAGCACGTTGCGGCCGTCGTCGCCGTTGCGGTGCGGCATCTGGAGCCAGATCTCGTCGCAGGTGAACGCAAGAATCGGCGCGAAGACCTTCGTCATGGCATCGAGGATGATCCACAGCGCGCTCTGCGCCGAGCGGCGGGCGGCGGAATCCGCGCCGTCACAGTACAGGCGGTCTTTGATGATATCGAGATAGAGGCTCGAAAGCGTCACGACGCAGAAATCGTTGACGGCGTGGGAGACGGTCAGGAATTCATAGTTCTGATACGCCGCCTCGCACTTGACCAGCAGTTCGTTCAGCTTCGTGATGGCCCAGCGGTCGAGCGCTTCCATATCGGCGGGCGCGGTCAGCTGGTTGGGATCAAAATCGGTCAGATTGTCAAGGCAGAACTTCGCCGTATTGCGGAACTTGAGGTAGTTCTGGCTCAGCTGCTTGAAGATCTCATCGGAGCAGCGCACATCGACGTGATAATCCGCCGAGCCTGCCCACAGGCGGCAGATGTCCGCGCCGTATTTCTTGAACACGTCCGCAGGATCGACGCCGTTGCCGAGGGACTTGTGCATGGCCTTGCCCTCGCCATCGACCGTCCAGCCGTGGGTGACGCACTCTTTAAAGGGAGCGCCCTTCCCAAGCGCGCCGACAGCGGTCAGCAGACTCGACTGGAACCAGCCGCGGTACTGATCAAGGCCCTCCAGATAGACGGTCGCGGGCCAGAAGCCCTGATCCTTCTGCATGGAAGCAAAGTGCGTCGAGCCGGAGTCGAACCAGCCGTCAAGCGTATCTGTTTCCTTCTCAAAGTGCCTGCCGCCGCAGTGCGGGCAGGTGAAGCCTTCGGGGACGAGTTCGTCCGCGTCCTTCTCGAACCAGACGTTTGAGCCGAATTCGCCGAACAGCTTCGAGATCTTGGCGATGGTTTCATCCGTGCAGACGGGCTTGCCGCAGTCCTTGCAGTAGAACACCGGGATCGGCAGGCCCCAGCGGCGCTGACGGGAGATGCACCAGTCGGCGCGGTCGCGGATCATGGCGACCATGCGGTCCTTGCCCCACGTGGGAAGCCATTTGACATTGTCACAGGCGGCGACGGCCTCGTCCTTGAAGGACTCGACGGAGCAGAACCACTGCGGCGTAGCGCGGAAGATGATCGGGCTCTTGCAGCGCCAGCAGTGCGGATAGCTGTGAGTGAATTCCTCGGAGGCGAACAGCGCGCCGCTCTCCTTCAGGTCGGCCAGAATGGCTGCGTTGGACTCGTCATAGCGCAGGCCGGCATACTTGCCGGCAGCCTCGGTCTGGCGGCCGCGGTCGTCCACGGGGACGATCAGGTCGATGTTATAGCGGCGGCAGGTCTGATAGTCGTCCGCGCCGAAGCCCGGGGCGGTGTGGACGCAGCCCGTGCCGGAATCCATCGTGACATAGTCCGCGCAGACAAGCAGGGACTCGCGCGGCAGGAACGGATGCTGTGCCGTCATATATTCAAAGTAACGGCCCTCATGGCGCTCGACGAGCTCATATTCCTCGATGCCGCCGGCCTTCATCGTCTTTTCAAGCAGCGCCTCGGCGACGAGATAGCGCTCGCCGTTTGCCGCCTTGACGATGACATAGCTCTCCTGCGGGTTCAGGGCGATGGCGAGGTTGCCGGGCAGCGTCCACGTCGTCGTCGTCCAGATGATAACATAGGTGTTTTCAGCCTCGAGCTTGCCCTTCGTGTCCTTCAGGGCGAACTTGACGTAGATGGACGTGCAGGGATCGTCCTGATACTCGATTTCGGCCTCGGCCAGCGCCGTCTCGTCCTTGGGGCACCAGTACACGGGCTTCAGGCCCTTGTAGATATAGCCCTTGCGGTACATCTCGCCGAAGACCTTGACCTCCTCGGCCTCAAAGGCCTTGTCCATGGTCTTATAGGGATGCTGCCAGTCGCCGAGGACGCCGAGGCGGCGGAAGCCGCTCATCTGACGGTCGATGAAGTCCTGCGCAAAGGCCTGACAGGCATTACGGAACTCCGGGATCGGCATGGCCTTGTGGTTGAGCTTGTTCTTCTTGATGATGGCGGATTCAATGGGCATGCCGTGGTTGTCCCAGCCGGGAACATAGGGCGTGTAATAGCCGCGCATCGCATGGGAGCGGACGATGAAGTCCTTGAGCGTCTTATTGAGTGCGTGGCCCATGTGGATATCGCCGTTGGAGAACGGAGGGCCGTCGTGCAGGATGAACGCAGGCTTGCCCTCGTTCTTTTCGAGCATCAGGCGGTAGACGTCGATCTTGTTCCAGTGCTCCAGCATGCCCGGCTCGCGCTGCGGCAGGCCCGCGCGCATCGGGAAGTCCGTCTTCGGGGTGATGATGGTGTTCTTATAGTCCATAAATGCCTCCATTTATTTCTTTTAACCGTTCGTAACAGGTTATTATCTGTTTCCGGACGGCACCGCACAATTCAGCAAGAACCATCGGCGAATAATATCCGGCGAAGGTCGAAGAAGCGATTGTGCGGTGTTGTCCCAAAAAATCCTCTGTCTCATCAAGAGACAGAGGATTTCTCTGCGGTACCACTCCTGTTCCCCCGGAACGGGGGCGCTTGGGGCGCGATAACGGGCGCAGGCCGTCTCCCCTTACGCAGGCGCATGGCCCTTCCGGGGAAAAGCTCCGGGGTGATGCCCTGCAGCGCGCGTCTGCCTTGCATCCTCCGGCAGCTTTCTGAACGCGCGGGGTCCGCAGGTCCGTCCCCTTCGTCGCTTGATCGGTATTCGATTCCGGTACGAATGTACAGAGATTCTTACCGCTTTTTCGGGTCGTAATTCCGCCCGAACTGCAGATCTTCAAATTTTTTGCTCACGGGGAAGCCGTGCAGCGTGTCGAGCTTGCGCGTATCGCCGGAGTGATCCTCCTGCGCGATGTCGCCGAGCGTCGAGCCGCTGAGGCTCTGCTCGATCTGCTGGCCGATCTCCTCGATGAGGGCGTCGGCCTTCTCCTCGGCGGAGGGATGAGACTGCTCTGCCTCGTAGTCATAGGCGCGGTTGTGAGACGGCTCCTTCGGCTGCTCCTTCGGGGTCAGCACGGGGGTCTGCGGCTCCACCGGCGGGGTGAAGCGGTGGACGCGCTCCGGCTCCTCCGGCTGGGAGGGCGTGAGCGGCGTCTCCCTGCGCAGCTCGTCGATAAGCTCGAGCTGGCGCTTCAGGCGCTTTTCCATGCCGTCCAGGAACTGCGACGTGGCGGCCTTGGCCGCATCGAGGCGCTCCTGTTCCTCGCCGACGAGAGCGTCGACCTTGTTCGTCTTGGCGCTGGCGGCATCCTCTGCCTCATGCAGCATCTGCGCGCACTTTTTCTCGGCGTCCGCGACCATCTGGTCGCACGTCTTCTGCGCGGCAAGCAGGGCGTTCTGCATGGAAGCCTCCTGCTTGCGGTATTCCTCCAGCTTTTCCACAAGAATGCGCATCTTGCTCTTCAGCACGGAATTTTCTTTATAGAGGGTAACATAGTCCTCGGTCAGCGGCTCGAGAATGTCATCGACGGAGTCCATATCGTATCCGCCGAACAGCGCCTTCTCAAAGCTGATGTCCTGGATCTGCTGCGGGGTCAGCATCGTCTTCAGCTCCTGTCTCTGTCTTGCGTGGGATGGAACGCACCTTAGAAGTACATCCCGTTGTTTTCGAGTTCCTCAACGAGATCGCCAACGACATCCACGTTGTACGGCGTGATGAGATAGGTGGAAATGGCGATCTTCTTGATCTTGCCGTCGAGCGCATAGGCGCAGCCGGACAGGAAATCGACCAGACGGCGGGCGACGTCCTTGTTCGTGGATTCCAGATTGAGGACGACCGCGTGCTTGCTGCGCAGATGCTCCGCGATCTCGGTCACGCTGTCAAAGCGGTCGGGCTTGACGAGCACGACCTGCAGCTGGGCCGTGGCGTGAATGTTCACGACCTTGCCGCTCTGCGTACCGGCGGAGTTATTGCCTCCGAGCGTCCGGCGGCCGGTGGAAGCGCTGCTGCCGGTCGAGGAAAACTCATCGCTGTCCAGATCGAAGCTGCTGCGGTACGAGGGCTTCGGCGCCGAGGACGAACGGGAAGGCCGGCTGGGGCGGGCGTCGTCGTCGAATTCATCAAAATCGTCGTCGTCTTCTGTATACGGCTTCGTGAGCTTCTTCAGGTCATCCATAAATCCCATTGTAATGTATCCTCCAGATTTGCTATTCTATGTAATTGTGCCGTGTCGGCGTGTCGGTCAGATGTTATAGTTCCGTTTGCCAAAAATTGCGGTGCCGATGCGCACCATGGTCGAGCCTTCGGCGATGGCGTCGGCAAAATCGTCGCTCATGCCCATCGACAGGCATTCCATGGACACATTATCGTATTTTTTTGCCCTTATGTCAACAAAAAGATTGCGCATTTCGGCAAAATATCTGCAATTTTCGCCCGGAAATTCGCTCACAGGGGGAATTGCCATCAGACCCTTGAGCGCCGTGTGCGGAAAATCGGCCATTCGGGCGGCAAGCGCGGCGGCCTCGGCCGGGGTAAAGCCGGATTTGCTCTCCTCATTGCCGATGTTGACCTCAAAGAGAATGTTCTGCACGACGCCCAGCTTTTCCGCCTGCTTTTCGATGCACTCCAGCAGTTCCAGCCGGTCGACAGACTCAATGAGATCGACCACGCCGACGAGATACTTGACCTTGTTGGTCTGCAGATGGCCGATGAAGTGCAGGGGCTTTCCCGTGTATGCGCCCAGCGGGCGCTTGGCCTGGATCTCCTGCACGCGGTTCTCGCCGCAGCAGTCGACGCCTGCGGCGACGGCTTCCTTCACGCGCTCGGCGTCGTTCATCTTCGTCGCGGCGCACAGCAGAATTTCGGACGGGTCGCGTCCGGCCTTTTTTGCGGCCTCAGCCATCTGGGCGCGGATGCCCGCGATATTTTCAGCAATTGTAGACATATCAGTTGACGACCTTTCCATCGTATAGATTTTTCGCGTTGATAATCAGCTCGTCGCCCGGCCAGAGGTTGTTGGTCGAGCTGGTGTCGAGCGTGACGACATAGCTTTCGCCGGTATCGTGGAGAATGGTGATGGGCTTCCACTTGGCGAGCGTCCCTTCGAGGATATACACGCCCGTCTGACCGTTTTCGACACGGACGGCGGACTTCGGGACGCGCAGCCCGGCGTAGGACGTGAAGACGATCTCCGCCGACTGCTGCCGCAGGAGCGTTACGTTCTGCAATGCCCGGTCAGACGACAGGACCAGCAGCCGGGAGCCTGCCTCGTTTTCGCCCAGACGCTCCACGCGCATGGTGACCGGCTGGTAATAATCGCGGGCGAAGGTCAGCGTGGCGCGGTCGCCCTCCTCCACATCGGAAAGCTCGTTTGCGGGCACGACGCAGGCATAATACCAGGTCGTGGACGTGATGAGCCTGCCGATGGCGTGGGCGTCCGCCTCGTCCGGCTGGACGGCCTCAAATTCCGCAACGGTCATGTCCATCAGCCGTTCCGGCGTCAGCACGGCCTCATAGCCGTCGACGGCGGCGGAAAATGTTCCGGCCCTGCCCGCGGAAATGGCGCTGGTATCGCCCGCGGACTGCGCCTCAAGCGTATCCAGCTCCGCCTGCAGGGCGCTGATGCGCGATTGCAGCGCGCCGCTGTCGGCGCCGCTTCCCGTGCGCCGCAGGATGAGGCCCTTGAGCTCCGGCGAAAGATCGGAGACGGAATTCATGTCGCGCAGCGCCAGGTACCGGCTCAGCTGCGCAAGCGCATCCGCGATGTCCGCGTCGAGCGCAGCCTGATCGTAGACGCTGGAGACGGCGCTCCACGCGTACTGAAGCTGCTCGATCTGGCCGGACAGCTCGTCCATGCGCGTCTGCCGGAGCCGTGCGTCCTCAGAGCGGTAGCCGGTGGCGACGGTGTCGTTCGCGGCCACATGCGCGCCTTCGGCACAGCTCAGAACGGTCGTGCCGTACTGCGAATATAAAAGCTCCTCCTCACGCACGACAAAGCCGGAGGCGTAGTAGCCCGCCCCGGCTTCGTATGGTGTGACGGTGGCCGTCATAAGGGGTGCATAGAGACTGCTGATCACGTGATAGCCGAAATACGCGGCGATCGCGGCCAGCAGGATCCAGAGGATGACTGTAAAATAGGATTTGCCTTGCTTCATAGCGCTCCTTCCCGCAGGAGCAAGAACGGTGCTCAGCCCTGCGTCAGGTGGACGGGCATGGCGGGCGTCATGGTAGACACCGCGTGCTTATAGATCATCTGCTGCCGCCCGTCGGACTGCAGCATGATCACGAACTGGTCAAAGCCCGTGATAATGCCGCGCATCTGAAAGCCGTTCATCAGAAAAACGGTCAGCATCGTGCGGTCCTTGCGGGCCTGGTTCAGAAAAACGTCCTGATAATTCTCTGTTGTTTTTTGCATGGGTATCGGCTCCTTTTCTTTATATGGGAGGCTCTGCTCCAATGCCCTTGTCCATTGCATCAGAGCCTCCCCAATGATCTGACACCCATATCGTACCATATTCAAAACGCGGAAAAAGGAATATTCTGTCGAGCGGCGGAAAGAACCTCCGAAAAATCTTCCGTGCCCGTCAGCCGGAGCCAGTGAATGTCCGGATTGCGCCGGAACCAGGTCAGCTGCCGCTTGGCGTAGTTGCGCGAGCGCTGCTTGCAGAGCGCAGCGGCTTCGTCCAGCGTGCACGCGCCGTTTAAGTATCCAAAAAATTCTTTATAGCCGATGGCCTGCATGGCGGTCGCCTTCGGGCTGACGCCGAGGGCGAGCAGCGCGCGAATTTCGTCCAGCAGCCCGTCTTCCAGCATTTTGTCGACCCGCAGATCGATGCGCCGGTACAAAACGGCGCGGTCGCTGTAATCAAGCCCCAGCCACACGGGCCGGTAGCGCAGGGGGATGGCCTGCGTTTCCAGATTGTGCTGCGTGATGGTCTTGCCGGTTTCCTCATAGACCTCCAGCGCGCGGACAATGCGCTTTTCGTCCGCCGGATGGAGCCGCGCAGCGGCCTCCGGGTCAATGCTGCGCAGACGCGCCAGCATGGCCTCTCCGCCGTTTTCGCGCAGCTGCGCCTCGAGCGCTTCGCGCCTGCCGGTCTGCGGGACGGGCGCAAATGAACGGCCCGCGATGAGGCTGTCGACATACAGCCCCGTGCCGCCCGCGATGACGGCGGTCCTGCCGCGCGATAAAATGTCCTGCACGCAGCTGTCTGCCAGCTGCACGTATTTTCCGGCGGAAAAATCCTCACCCGGTTCGACCATGTCCAGCAGATGGTGGTGCACGCCCTCCATCTCCTCTTTTGTGGGCTTGGCCGTGCCGATGTCCATGTGTTTGTAGATCTGCATGGAATCGCAGGAGACGACCTCGCCGCCGTACAGTTTCGCAAGCTGCACGGCAAGCTTCGTCTTGCCGGAGGCCGTCGGGCCGACGACGCAGATGATCCTGTCCATGCTCAGACCCTCTTGAACTGCTTTTCCAGCTGCCGCTTCGTGAGCGTCACGCAGACGGGACGGCCATGCGGGCAGTATTTGATATCGTCGCGGGACAGAACCTCCTGCACGAGCCGCCGCAGCTCCTCATCAGACGTCTGCCATCCGGCCTTGATGGCCGATTTGCAGGCGATGGTGTGCAGCAGATTGTCGCGCAGGCTGTCCGGGTCGAGCGTTTTTCCGGCCAGCAGATCGCCCGCCAGCTCCTGCAAAAGCGCCTTTGCGTCCTCCACGTCCACGGCGGACGGGATCTGCCGGATGAGCACGTCTCCGCCGCCAAAGTCCTCCGTCTCGAACCCGCAGCGCTCCAGAAGCGCCCTGTTTTCCAGCACGGCAGCGGCCTCTTCCCGTGAAAGTTCTGCGGAAACAGGGGCCAGCAGCAGCTGGGCCATGATGGGGTGGTCCTCCTTTTTGAGTGCCTCAAAGCGGATACGCTCGTGCGCGGCGTGCTTGTCGAGGAACAGAACGGCCTCGCCCTGCTCGACAATGATATAGGTGTGCAGCGCCTCACCGATGATGCGGAAGGGCTCTTCCGGGACAGAAAGCGCCTGCTGTGCTTCCGGCTCTTTGACGGGTTCCGGCTTCGGCTCGGGCCTGACCTCAATCTTCGGTTCGGGCTTCGGCTCCGGTCTGACCTCCGGCTTTGCTTCCGGCTTCGGAAGCGGAAAGCTCTGCTGCGCAGGCACAGGCTCGGAGCGCGGCAGCTGCACCGGCGAGGCCAGCACGGGCTGGGCCGGCTTCTGCACAGGCTGCTGCGCAGCCTGACGGCGGTATTCGGATGCCTGCATGGTCTGATAGAAGCCGGGCTTCGGCGGCTGGACAGCCTTTGGCTGTGATTGCGGCTGCGGAGCAGGCTCCTGCTTTTTCTCCGGCGTTTTCCATTCCGGGCGGCCCGCCGCTCTGGAGAGCGTGGACAAAACGGCATAGTGCACCGCGTCGAAGACCTCGCGCTCGGATAAGAACTTGACCTCCGTCTTGGCCGGGTGGACGTTCACATCCACGGCCTGCACGGGCATATCGATCTCCAGCACGCAGGCCGGGAAGCGGCCCACCATGATCTGGTTGCGGTACGCCTCCTCCAGCGCGGCGGAGAGCAGACGGGATTTGATATAGCGGTTGTTGACAAAAAAGCTCTGCCAGGCGCGGTTGCCGCGCGTGGCGGTCGGCTTTGTGACGAAGCCGCGCACGCGGAGCTTTTCCCAGCTGCCGTCGACCGGCAGCATATTGTTGGCCAGCTCCCGGCCGTAGATGGCGTAGATCGCGGCCATGCGGTCGCCCTGCCCGTCAGTGTGCAGCTGCTCCTGCCCGTCCTTCAGAAAGCGGAAGGAGATCTCCGGGTGCGCGAGCGCCTGCTGCTGCACGACGGAGAAAACAGCGGAGGACTCCGCCGCGTCGGATTTCATGAACTTCATCCGCGCGGGCGTGTTGTAAAACAGCTCCCGCACCAAAATCGTCGTGCCGTACGGGCATCCGGCAGGCTCCTCGGACAGGACCTGCCCCGCCTCCAGATGCAGCCGGACGCCGTTTTCCGCACCCTGCGCCCGCGTGAGCAGGTCGATCTTCGACACGGACGAAATCGCGGCCAGCGCCTCGCCGCGGAAGCCAAGCGTACCGATGCAGGCAAGATCCTCTTTTTTGCGGATCTTGCTCGTCGCGTGGCGCAGAAACGCCGTGCGGGCGTCGACCGGCTCCATGCCGCAGCCGTCGTCGGTGATGCGCAGGAAAGTCATGCCGCCGTTTTGTAATTCTATTGTAATATTTTTTGCGCCTGCGTCAATGGAATTTTCGACCAGCTCCTTGACGGCGGACGCCGGGCGCTCGACGACCTCGCCTGCGGCGATGAGATCGGCGACATGGCGGTCAAGCTGAATGATCTTCGGCATAAAGCCCCTCCCAATCAGAAGTTCAGCTGCAAAAGCCCGAACGACAGCGCGTTGACAATGGCGTGCAGCGAGATGGACGCCCAGATCGTCCCGGCCTTTTCATACGTCCAGGCCAGCGCGACGGAGGCGGGCAGATACGGAATGCAGCTCAGAAGCACCTTTCCGGCAGGATAGAGCATGAAATACTGCCAGTTGTGCATGAGCGTGAACAGAATAACGGACACGAGATACGCCATGACGCGCGACGTCGGCTGAATGGAGCCGAAGACAAGCCCGCGCACAAGCGTCTCCTCAATGATCGGCGCAAGGAAAACCGTCACGGCCAGCATGACATACTGGTTATCGGAAATGAGCGAACCGACCGTTTCGTTATTGTAGATCGTAAAGCCGGGAGCCAGCCGGGAAAGCGCGAATTGCAGCACCCACGTGCCCGCGTAATACATCGCAAAGCCCAGAACCAGCGCCTGCACAAAATTCCAGAACGAGCCGCCGAAAAACGACTGCCGCAGGAAACCATGGAAAATCAGCAGCACGGCCAGCAGATTTACGGCAAAATAGACGAGATTCATCGTCAGTGCCGTCATGCCAAGCGAGAATTTCACGTTCGCCAGCTGCAAAAGCAGATTCAGAATCAGCAGATAAAACGGCAGATAAAGCCACCCGGCGATCGTTTCAAATTTCGTCAGCCGGTAAGAAATCGCGTGGGACGCTTTGCGGGCCATAATGGAGAAGCCCCTTTCCGAGAGAATCTGTAGGGGTCGACGACTCTGTCGGCCCATTGGGAAGCTGCGAATTCGCTGAAGAGTCCCGTAAAAAAGCTGCATTCTGCCGGGCCGATGCAGGCATCGGCCCCTACAGGCAGCCCCTTTACAGCAGCTGCTTCAGCTGGTACAGCTGGTTCAGCGCCTCGATGGGCGTGAGTGTTTCGACGGTGATGGCTTCAAGTGCGCGGCGCAGCTCGTCCGACTGCATATCGAGCATGGAAACCTGATCGGACACGGGCGCGGCGGCGGGCTTTGCACGCTCTGGCGCGCCGGATTCGAGATCCTTGAGAATTTCCCGCGCGCGTGTGATGACCCGGTCGGGAATGCCCGCGAGCTTAGCGACCTCGATGCCGTAGCTGTCGTCCGCCGCACCGGGGACGATCTTGCGCAGGAAGATCATGTCCCCCTGCCGCTTCTTGACGGCGATGTTGAAGTTTTTGACGCCCGGCAGCGCCTGCTCAATGTCCGTCAGCTCGTGATAGTGCGTGGCGAAGAGCGTTTTCGCGCCCAGCCGCTTGCGGTCGGCCGCATATTCGAGCACGGCTCTTGCGATCGCCATGCCGTCGAACGTCGACGTGCCTCTGCCGATCTCGTCGAGGATGAGAAGCGAACGCGGCGTCGCGTTTTTCAGAATATCGGCAACCTCGGTCATCTCGACCATGAATGTCGACTGGCCGGAGGCCAGATCGTCTGACGCGCCGATGCGCGTGAACAGCCGGTCGACGATGCCGATGTGCGCCGACTGTGCCGGGACGAACGAGCCCATCTGCGCCATGAGGACAATGAGCGCCACCTGCCGCATGTAGGTCGATTTACCGGCCATGTTCGGGCCGGTGATGATGGCCGTGCGGCAGTCCTCCGAGCCAAGCAGCGTGTCGTTCGGCACAAACAGCGCGTTTTTGAGCATCTGCTCGACGACCGGATGACGGCCCGCCGTGATCGATACGGCATTGCCGAGGTCGACCTCGGGCTTGCAGTAATGATTGTGGACGGCGACGGCGGCAAAGCTGCACAGCACGTCCAGCTGCGCGACAGCCTGCGCCGTCTGCTTGACACGGGCGGATTCTCCCGCGACAAACTGCCGCAGCGCCACGAACAGGTCATATTCCAGCGCCACAATGCGGTCCTTCGCCGTTAAGATCGTGCTTTCCAGCTCCTTGAGTTCTTCCGTGATGTACCGTTCGCCGGTGGAGAGCGTCTGCTTGCGGATATAGCTGTCCGGGACAAGATTCAGCTGGCCCTTTGCGACCTCGATATAATAGCCGAACACGCGGTTATAGCCCACGCGCAGGTTCCGGATGCCGGTCTTTTCCTTTTCGCGGGCCTCGATCTGCGTGAGCATCCCCTTGCCGCCGGACTGGACGGCGCGCAGCTCGTCGAGCTCTTTGTTCGCGCCGTCGCGGATCAGGCCGCCTTCGCGCAGCAGGAATGGGGGATCGTCCACGATGGTTGCGTCGATCTTCTCCTTGAGATCTGCCAGCGTGTCAAGCTGCTCAAAAAGCGTCTGCAGATACGGCGCGCGCATCCCGGACAGCCGCTCCTTGACGGCAGGCAGACTCGCCGCGCCCTGTGACAGCGCGGCAAGATCGCGGCAGGAGGCCGTGCCCGTCATAATGCGGGTCATGGCGCGCTCAAAGTCCGTAATTTCACGCAGGGACAGGATCAGCTCTTCCCGGTCGATGGTCTTTTTGACCAGCTCCTCCACGGCGGTCAGACGGCGCGTGATCTGCGCGGGGCTGAGAAGCGGCCGCTCCATCCACGCCCGCAGCAGACGGCCGCCCATGGCGGTCTTCGTTTTGTCGAGCACCCACAGAAGGCTCCCGCGCTTTTCCTTTGCGCGCATCGTCTCCGTCAGCTCAAGATTCCGCCGCGCGGCAAGATCGAGCTGCATGAACTTGCCTGCAATATATAATTCCAGCTCCCGGATGTGCGGCAGCTCGTTTTTCTGCAGATCGCGCAGCGTGGTCAGAAGCGCGCCCGCCGCTGCAATGACGCACGGCATATTCGCAAGGCCGAGCGCCTCCGGCGACTGCCCGAACTGCGCCGTCACGGCAGCCTCGCACAGTGCAGAGTCAAACTGCGCGTCCGTGCCGATGTTCACGCAGGTGTGGAAGCGGTCACGCAGAAAATCCGCCAGCGCGCCGTCCTCCGCCGCCGTGCCGCCCAGAAGGGCCTCGGACGGCAGAAAGCTGCCAAGCTCGTTCTGCGCGTCCTGCATGGCGTCGGCTCCGGAAACCTGCGTCGCGCTGAATGCGCCGGTCGACACATCGCAGAAGCACAGGCCGTATGTACCGGCTGCGCCGTAGACGCAGGCGTAATAATTGTTTTTGGATTCCACCAGCATTGAGCTTTCCGTCACGGAGCCGGGCGTCACGATGCGGATGATATCGCGCTTTACAAGCCCCTTTGCCAGCGCCGGGTCCTCCATCTGCTCACAGATGGCGACCTTGTAGCCCTTGGCAACCAGCCGCGCGATATAGCTCTCCGAGGAATGATACGGCACGCCGCACATGGGAATCTTGTCCTCTGCGCTCTTGTCCTTGGCATGGTCGCGCGAGGTGAGCGTCAGATCGAGCTCACGCGAAGCAATGCGCGCGTCCTCCTCGAACATCTCATAAAAATCGCCCAGCCGGAAAAACAGCAGGCAGTCGGGATTGCGCTCCTTGACCGCATAATACTGCTGCATCATGGGGGTGAGTTCGGCCATAATCAAAACCTCCGGGTTTTCTCTTTCTGTAAGGTGCTGCGGATTTCATACTGACTTTCGGCGAATCCGCAGGCGCTCGCCATATTTTATCGTAGGGGCGGACGACTCTGTCCGCCCGCAGAATGCAGCGTTTTTCGGAAATTCTCGGAAAATTCGCAACATCTATCGGGCCGACAGAGTCGTCGGCCCCTACAACCAAGCGGGCAGATGCGGTACGAATTCGCATTGGGTGTGTGTTATCGCTTCTCGCCCACAAGGCTCCATGTTGTGCAGCCTGTGATCGTCACGTCCAAAAACTGGCCGATCAGGCTGTCGTCTCCCGCGAAGCGGACGAGTCTTCCGCCCTCGGTGCGGGCGGTGAGCAGGTCCTTGTCGCGGCCGTCGCAGAGCACGCGGACGGTCTTGCCGACGTAGCCCTGATGAATTTCCAGCGAAATGCGGTTCTGCACGGCGCAGAGCCGGTCAAAGCGGCGGTTTTTCTCCTCCTTGGGCGTCGGGTCGTCCATTTTCGCGGCAGGCGTTCCCGCGCGCGGGGAGAAGATAAAGGTAAACAGCGCGTCATAGCGCACGTCTTCAATGAGGCTGATCGTGTCCTCGAATTCCTCCTCCGTCTCGCCGGGGAAGCCGACGATCACGTCGCTGGTCAGAACCAGCTCGGGCATGATCTGGCGGCCATAGTGCGCCAGCTTCAGATATTCCTCGCGGTTATAGTGCCGGTTCATGGCCTTCAGCACCCGGTCGTTGCCGGACTGGAAGGGCAGGTGGAACTGCTTGGCGATCCTGGGGTATTTCGCAATGGTATCAAAGAGTTTTTTGCTTGCGTCCTTCGGGTGGCTCGTCATGAAGCGCAGCCAGAAGTCTCCCGGCAGCTGTGCGATCTCGGCCATGAGGTCGGCAAAATCAACGCCCAGCCCCAGATCCTTGCCGTAGGAGTTGACGTTTTGGCCCAAAAGCGTAATGTCCTTATAGCCCGCCGCGATGAGGCCCTTGACTTCTTCGAGAATCTCCTCGGGCCGTCTCGAGCGCTCCCGCCCGCGCACATACGGCACGATGCAGTACGAGCAGAAATTGTTGCAGCCGTACATGATCGACACCCACGCCTTGAGATCGGACGAGCGCACGACGGGGATACCCTCGGCGATATTGCCCGCGGAATCGTCCACGGCAAAAATGCGCTTGTTCGTGCGCAGCACGCTTTGCAGCAGTTCCGGGAAGCGCCATAATTCGTGCGGATTGAACACGCCGTCGACGTGGCGATAGCTGTTTTTGATGCGGTCGACGACCTGCGGCTGGCCCATCATGCAGCCGCAGAGGAAAATTTTCTGCTCCGGATGCCGGGCCTTCGTGTGTACCAGCGCGCCGACGTTGCCGTAGACGCGGGTTTCCGCGTGCTCACGGATGGCGCAGGTGTTGATAACGATGCAGTCCGCGCCCTCTTCGGTGTCCACGATCTCATACCCGCTTGCACGCAGCATGCCGCGGATGCGTTCGGAATCCGCCTCGTTCTGCTGGCAGCCGTATGTATCGACAAAGGCCCGCGGCGTCCTGCCGCGCGAGGCCCAAAGGGCTTTGATCTGCTCGCAGACAGCGGCTTCCTTCTCCAGCGCCTCCTGCGCGATCACAACGGGTTTGCGTTCCATGTACGTTTCCTCCGAACTGCATAACTTAACGATTTATTATAGCAGATTCCGTGGGGATTTGCAATGGAGCAAAACAAGCAGTCAAAGGCATAGGTTTTTGCAATTTTCCGAATTGTACGTAGGGGCGGACGACTCTGTCCGCCCGCTGCGAATTCTCTGATATTTTCAGCAAATCTGCAACATTTAAGGGGCCGACAGAGTCGTCGGCCCCTGCAGCGGCAGTGCAGTTTTATGATATATCATCCCGCAATCAACCCCTGGACGACCTTTGCGGCCAGGAGGATGAGGACAAGGATGATAGCGGGCTTTACGATCTTCGAGCCGTTTTTGATGGCGAGTCCCGCGCCGATGAAATGGCCGAGGATGCTCGACACCGTGCCGATCAGGCCGAGGACGAGGAAGACCTTGCCGCTTAACAGGCTGGTCAGGAGCGAGGCAATGTTGGAAGACAGATTCACGAGCTTGACATTGCCGCCCGCCGTGCGCACGTCGAGCTTGCCGAGATTGCAGAAAATGAGCAGCAGGAACGTGCCTGTCCCGGGCCCGTAGAATCCGTCGTACGCGCCGACGACGAGCGCGGCCAGATAGACGATGGCCATCTGCTTTTTGGGCTCGATATCGCCGCGCTCCTCCGGCAGCTGCCGCTGGCGCAGCACGACGAAGGCCACGACCGGCAGCACGATCAGCAGCAGATATTGTAAGTACACCTCGGAGATCATCAGCTGCAATTTTGTTCCGAAGAACGAGCCGATGAGCGCCAGCACGATGGACGGAATGCCGAGCTTCCAGTCGACATAGCCGTTTTTGATATACCGGCCCGTGGAAAACGCGGTGCCGATGGAGGAGGAAAATTTGTTTGTGCCCAGCGCAAAGTGCATCGGAAGTCCCGCGAGCAGATACGTCGGGACGGAAATAATGCCGCCGCCGCCCGCGATGGCGTCCATGAACGACGCAAAGAATACGCCGATGACGACGATGACGACCATTTGTACCGTCAGATCCTGTACGCCCATTTTATATCTCTCCTTTGATTGCAAGCTCCAGCATGTCGGCCACGCCGCCTTCTTCATTTGTCGGCGCGATCAGATCCGCTTTCTGTTTGAGCGCTTCTTCCCCGTTTCCCATTGCGACGCCGACGCCCGCAAAGTCGAGCATGGCCGCGTCGTTGCCGCTGTCGCCGATGGCCATGACCTGCTCGCGCGGGATGCCGAGTTTTTTGCACAGCGCAGCAAGCGCAATGCCCTTGCTGGTGTTCGGGTTCATGACCTCCAGATCAACGTAGCCCGCGCCTGTCACGAAATACGGCAGCTTTGTCAGATCGGCCATGGCCCTTTCACACTCTTCCTGACTGGAAAACGGCACATAGAGCTTTTCTACGGGTTTACCCCAACCGGCGACCATGGCGTCCAGATCGTCGACAAATTCATGCGACTGCTCAAACAGCCACCGGAAGTCGGCGGGATAATAGCGCTCAAAGCGCGCCATCTGCTCTTTGGAGTTATACACAATGCCGCCGGAGAAGAAATTGACAAGCCCGTCGTACCGGCGCACATGGGAATAGATCAGCCGCGCATCATCCGGGGACAGCGGGCAGTGGTAGAGCGTTTCGCCGGTTTTCAGATCCTGCGCGATCGCGCCGGTCTGCGTGACGGCGTAGCGGATCTGCGGAAGCGCGTCTAAAATGTACCAACACTCTCCCGGCGCGCGTCCGGTACACAGAACGAGCTGAATGCCGTGCTCCAGCGCACGCTGCGCCGCGGCCTGCACCCGCGGCAGAACACGCTGGTCGGCAGTGACGAGCGTGCCGTCGACATCGACGGCCACAAGACGGATAGCCATAGCAGATTACCTCGATACCATAAAAATCAAACTCATTTTACCAGTCCCCTCCGGGTAAATCAAGCCGCCGAAATTCACAATTTCTTCTTTTTTTGCCGCCATATATGTGGTATAATCTCACTTTAGAATACGTACCGCCGCGCGTACCGCGCGGCGCAGAAAGGGTTTTTACCATGGGACTGTTTACAAAACTATTCGGCACCCGCTCTGAGCGAGAGGTCAAAAAGCTCGAGCCGCAGGTCGAGGCCGTCATGGCGCTCGAGGAGCCGTATAAAAAGCTGACTGATCAGGAGCTTCGCGCAAAGACGCAGGAATTCAAGGATCGCTACGCATCCGGTGAGACGCTCGACGCGCTGCTGCCGGAGGCGTTCGCCGTCTGCCGGGAGGCAGCCGACCGCGTGCTCGGCATGCGTCCGTACCGGGTGCAGGTCGTGGGCGGCATCGTGCTGCACCAGGGCCGCATCGCCGAAATGAAGACCGGCGAAGGCAAGACGCTCGTCGCGATCCTGCCCGCATACTTGAATGCGCTGGCCGGACGGGGTGTGCACATCGTCACGGTCAACGATTATCTTGCCAAGCGCGACTCGGAGTGGATGGGCAAGGTCTACCGCTTCTTAGGACTTTCCGTCGGCCTCATTGTCCACGATCTGACCGCGGAGCAGCGCCGCGCAGCCTATGCCGCCGATATCACCTACGGCACGAATAACGAGCTGGGCTTCGATTACCTGCGCGACAATATGGCGATTTACAAACAGGAGATGGTGCAGCGTGGCCACGCGTTCGCCATCGTCGACGAGGTCGACTCCATCCTCATTGACGAAGCGCGCACACCGCTCATCATTTCCGGCAAGGGCGAGGAATCGTCCAAGCTGTATGAAATGGCGGATTATTTCGTCTCCCGCCTGAAAAAGCAGGTCTTCTCCACGACGGACAGCAAGGAGCTGCAGGATCAGTATGACTGCGATTACATTGTCGATGAAAAAGACCGCTCCGTGTCGCTCACGCAGAAGGGCATTGAAAAGGCCGAGCAGTTCTTCAATGTAGAAAATCTGGCCGACCCCGAAAACGCCACGCTCTCGCACCACATCAATCAGGCCATGAAGGCAAGGGGCCTCATGAAGCGCGACATCGACTACGTCGTCAAGGACGGCGAGGTCATCATCGTCGACGAATTCACGGGCCGCCTCATGTACGGCCGCCGCTATAACGAGGGCCTGCATCAGGCCATCGAGGCCAAGGAGGGCGTCAAGGTCGCAAGCGAAAACAAGACGCTCGCCACCATCACGTTCCAGAATTTCTTCCGTCTGTACGACAAGCTCTCCGGCATGACCGGCACGGCGCTGACCGAGGAGGAGGAATTCTCCGGCATCTACAATCTCGACGTCGTCGAGATCCCGACGAACAAACCCGTCATCCGCATTGACGACCCCGACGTCGTCTACAAGACCGAGGCGGGCAAATACCGTGCCGTCATCGCGCAGATCAAGGAATGCCACGCCAAGGGCCAGCCGGTTCTGGTCGGCACGATCTCCATTGAAAAATCCGAGCTTCTTTCGCAGATGCTCAAGCGCGAGGGCATCCCGCACAACGTCCTGAACGCCAAGCACCATGAAAAAGAAGCCGAGATCGTCGCGCAGGCGGGCCATCTGGGCGCCGTGACCATTGCGACGAACATGGCGGGCCGCGGCACCGACATCATGCTGGGCGGCAACGCCGAATACATGGCAAAGAACGAGCTGCGCAAGCAGGGCCTGTCCGACGAACTGATCGCCGAGTCCAATTCCTTCGCCGAGACGGAGGATCCCGAAATTCTGGCCGCACGCGCGGCCTATACCGAAGCGTATAAGCGCTTCAAGGTCGAGACGGACAAGCAGGCAGAGCTTGTCCGGCAGGCAGGAGGCCTTTTCATCATCGGCACCGAGCGGCACGAGTCGCGCCGCATCGACAACCAGCTGCGCGGCCGTTCCGGCCGCCAGGGCG
>ERZ837910.1511-NODE-1511-length-31960-cov-7.544084_pt1 | contig 31960 bp, 33 predicted proteins | sample MGYA00519940_ERZ837910 | MGnify/ENA primary metagenome ERZ837910 (study PRJEB31850, sample SAMEA3708825) | human gut metagenome | biome: human gut; feature: human-associated habitat; material: faeces | place: China | collected 2014 ... | reverse complement strand
GGTGGTAATACGTGCCTTGGGCAATTCAAATCCGGGTTTCCGATATACAAAACGCACCCCGCTGCCGCAGCAGCGGGGTGCGTCGTTTACTGGGAACTCATTCGCCCACATAGAACAGCCACGTGTTCACACCCCGGCCAATGGCGGCAAAGGTGTGGGTGACGCCGTCCGCATCAATGGTATAGATGGTAAAATCCTTGCGGATACCGTCGGTGTCGTCTTTGAGATACACAGTTTCGCCGGTATCGACCCACTGATAGTCGAAGATGTTTACGCCCCAAAGCTTGTAGACCTTATTCTTGATCAGCTTACCCAGCTTCCAGTTCATAAAGGATCCTCCCTCTTCTGACATGATTTTATTATACTGCCCCACAAGGAAAATGCAATTCATTTTTGCAGATAGTTGGCCCAGGAGTCCGGTTCACCCAGTTCCGCCTTCACCATCTCCGGGTCCAGCGGCTCCACCTTCCGTCCGGTTGCCAGCGCCGCCAGATACGTCTGAGATGCCTCCTCCAGATAAACGGCGGCATACAGCGCAATCTGCAGGGTGGGGCCAAAGGCCATGACACCATGCCCTCGCAGGATCACGGCCAAAGAGCCGTTGTAGTGTTCCACAGTCAGCACGCCCATCCCCTTATCAGAGGAAGGGGTAAACGGCGCCACCGGTACGTCGCCCCGCAGGGCATCAATCTGTGACACCAGGGTCGCCGGGAACACGTCCTGCACAAGTCCCAGCGCCGTGGCATAGGGCTGGTGTGTATGGATGGTAGCGTTAACCCAGGGGAACTTTTCAAAGATGTAGAGGATTGCGTCCAGGTCGGAGGTGGGACGGCGGGTGCCCTCCACGATCTTGCCCTGGGGCGTCACAATGACCACGTCATCAGAGGTCATGATCTCATAGTCCATGCCGGAGGGCGTCACGGCGATGTTACCGTTATCCAGGCGCATGCACACATTGCCGCCGCACAGGGTGATCAGGCGGCATTCTTTCATCTGCAGGGCGCAGTCGATCAAAGATCGTCTCTCTTTTTCATACATATTGCGTCTCTCCTGTTATTCCACACAGTAACGTTGGGTATATTGCTCCAGCAGTTGGGCCGGGGTCTGCTGCCGCTCGCTGGGAAGATAGGCCCGGCGGGTCTCGCCGGCCTGCGCCAGCTTTTCCGGGAAGATCATCCGCCCGGCGATGACGGCATCCACACCCAAAGCAAAGCAGTTCTTCATCTCGGTTTCGTCCATGGCGCCGTCCACCCACAGCTCCTTGCTGGCAGGCAGGGCTGCCCGGGCCTGCCGGATGCGGTCGTGATTGGCAAAGCAGAACCCCAGTCCATTGGTCCCGCCATAGCCGCTGTCCATGGTCATGACCATCAGAAAGTCGATGTACTCAAAGAACGGCTCCACCTGAGAGATCGGGGTGCGCAGATTGATGGCAAGACCGGGGATCATGCCAAGCTTGCGGATTTGACACAGCTCCTCGGAAGGATAGGGCAGGCCCTCAAAGTGGACCGCCACCTGTTTTGCCCCGCATTTGGCGATCTCTTCAAAATACTGAGCCGGATTGGTGGCCATAAAGTGGAAGCACAGCGGATGCTGCGGGAACATGTTGGCAATGGAACGCACCGTGCGCATACCAAAGGTAATGTTATTGACGAAATTACCATCCTCAATGTCCACATGTAAAAGCGTTCCCGGCGGAAACGCTCCAATCTCCTCGGCCAGAAACAGCTGATTGGCAGAGGCAACGGAGGGAATGATTCGTTTCATGGATGCTCCTTTCCCAAGAGCTTAAAGCTTCTGCCGCAGCGCCTTGACCACGTCCATAAACTCCTTGACCCGGTTGATGTCTACCCGGACGTTTTCCAGATTGTCGTTCTCCAGCCGGCCACCTTCCTTGAAATAGGTTCCCACCACAGCCGCGTCGGCGGTAGCAAGCTTCTTTTCAATGGTATCCGGTCGGCATCCGGTGTTGCACAGCACTACCACATTGGGAGCGATCTCCTTGACGCTGGCGATCAGCGCGTCGTCCACATCCTGGCCGGCGGCATTGGCGGAGATGCACAGTCCATCGGGATGTGCCTTGAAGATGGTGGAGCGGGCGATATCCGCCAGGGGACGGGTGTCCAGATTGCGGTCGGATTCAGGATTGATGAAGTACAGCATCTTCAGGTCGTCCAGATGCAGGGCCGCCTTGCGGCGCAGCAGCTGGGAGAAGTCGTTGTTGTACAGGCCGCCGTCGCCTACATACACACCGCTGAAGGTACCGCGGATAAACTTGGCGTCTACGGCGGCGGCCAGCTCAATGGCAGCCAGGCCGTCAGAAATGCAGTCCACGCCGTAGGGAACACGGATCTCGGACTTCAGCTCACCGATGACGCGGGCCATGGCGGCGGGGGTCACAAAGCTCATGTGCCGCTCATAGGGCAGGCTGAACTCGTTGGAAAACATGATGCCGTCCACACCGCCGTCCTGCAAGGCGTGCAGATCAGCCCGGGCGTGCTCCACCACACGGTCCATGTAGTCCCCGTGATGGAAGCGAGGATCGCCGGGCAGGGGATCCAGATGCAGCATGGTGATGATCGGCTTCTTTACGCCAAACATAGTATCGATCCACATAAGATTTTCACCTTTTCTTCATAATTTAGCTTGTTTGTCTGAGAATCAGGCCCACAGCTCCTGCATACGGGCCTTGATGCGGCGGGCCTCCGCCGCGGGATTTTCCGCATTGCGGATAGAACGGCCGCAGATCACGGCGTACAGGGGCAGACCAGCCAGAATGTCCAGGTCCGCATAGGTGATGCCGCCGGTGGCGGTGACCTCAAAGCCCATGTCGCACAGCTGCCGCACGAAGTCCACATCCTGGGTCGTCCAGGGGCCGCTGGCCGAGCTGGGCCGTCCGTAGATGATCTGGCGGATACCGATGTCCTTCCACTCTTGCAGGTCGTCAAAGGTCCAGCTTTCGCCGTAGTCACCGTACAGCTCGATCTGCACATCCTGACCACCGGCTTTGGCCTGTTCCAGAATGGCAGCCTTGACCTCGTTGCGGGCAGGGGAGAACATCGTGACGAACTGGGTCCCTGCAGCCAGAACCTTGGGTCCGAAATGGGCCACGGACAGAGCGGCATCGGCCACCATGATCTTGTCAGGGAAGCAGGCCCGCATAATGCGTGCTGCCCGTACGCCCTCCATCAGGATCAGCATAGTGCCTACCTCGATGATGTCCACTTCGTTGCCGAGACCCCCGCGCAGGGTGTGAAACGCATCCTCCAGAGATTCGTTATCTAATGCGATTTGCAGATAAGGCGCTTTCATAGTTCCTCCATATTACTGATTGTGATTCCGCATAAAGCGGCCCGCCCGATGGACGGGCCGCTTCCGGGAAACGACCGTGATGCGCGTATCACACCGCCATGGTCTGCAGCAGCTCCACGATCATGTAGTAGTTGCCCAGAAAGAAGATCAGGGGAATGAACACCTTTCTTCTGGACAGGGAACGATTGACCAGATCGCGGTATACCAGATAGCAGATAAGGAGAAATGACACAATGAAATAGGAAACAGTGGGAACCTCCACAGCAGAGTATCCGAACCAGGTCCGCAGGATCAGGGTGTCGGGCAGCTTCTGCCAGTAAATGAAGTTCAGAACCCCCGTGCCCAGCACGATCAGAATGTACAGGATCCGACAGAGCCACGATACCTGCGCAATACCCTCCCGCAGGGAGAGGCGCTTGGGCTGCCAGCGCTGTACCGTAGCGGCATTCGGGTCGCATTCCTCCGGAGAGGTGGGAACGTATGACCTATTCCGTTCATCACGATCATTTTTCATAATTGTCCTCTTACTTTCTCAGAGCGTAGAAGCGAGCGGGATTCTCATACATAAACTTGTGGACAACTTCCTCGGAGAAGCCCTCGTCCAGCAGGCGGGGAATGAATTTCTGCTTGATGAAGCCCCAACCCGGGCCATAGCCGTAGCTCTGGTGATGGCTCTTCTTGCCCATGTCGTTGCTGAGCATGATCTGATTCTCAAAGCCGGCATCCACCAGACGGCGCAGCAGGTCCACGCGGACGGAGTCGGGATAGTATTTTACCTTGCCGGGGCCGTCGTAAATCAGATAGGCGCCGGACTCCGCGATCTTCTTGTGCAGCCAGAAGTCGGGGTTGCGGTCAATGTGGGCCACACCGAATTGGGAGCCGGGCAGGCCCTCGTTGAGGACGATCTCCAACTGCTCCAGCGCGAAGGAGCCGCCGTCGGTATGGGTGTGAACAGCGGCGCCGGTAGCCAGAGCGGCACGGGCAGCGGCCTTCAGGCCCTTGATCTCACCGGGGGTGGCATAGCAGTACTGCGTGCCCGCCTTGATCCAGCCGGCCTTGATGCTGGTGCCGTTCATGCCCTCGGTGATCTCCTTGACATAGCCCGCGGCAATTTCGTCTACGTCCTTGTCCTTCCACACGATGGACAGATCCATCAGGGGCTCCCGGTCACCGGGATAGTCAAAGGGAATGCCGGTGGCAGCAATGATATGCACGCCTGTGGTCTCGGAGATGACCTTCAGATATGCGGGGCAGCGGCCATCCTGATCACGGCACATGGCGTCAACCAGGCACCCGCCGCCGATGGCCTTGTAGTCCTTGACCATCTGAAGCTGAATATTGAAATCGCGCAGCGCCCACTCATTATCGGGGGCAAACAGGCCGCGCGGGCAGTGGATCACGTGCTCATGGGCCATGGTAAAGCCAAGCTCGGAAGCCTCGATGTCACCCAGTACGGTTCTTACTTTCGGCATTTTGGAATAATCCTCCTTGTTTATTGTTAAGCCGCTGATGAAGGGCCTGGACTGCGGCGACCGGATGCCTGTCCACGCCCTGCATTGATGAAAGTATACGATGGGACGGCGGATTATGCAATGGGTTTTGGTATATTTCACAACCTGTCACAGGAACCGCCGCCAGCAGGCAAATCGGCGCGGGCAAAATGTTTTTTTCTACGATGTCTCTGCACATTTGTGCGTCAATTGTGACCTTGCTGAAAACAAAATGCAAAATTTATTGACACAACAAACAATTGACACTTATTTTTCTGCACATTTGTCCACGTCTGACTTGTGTGTATCTTTTGCGCAGCGGTTGCATATTGGGAAAAAATCGTGCATAATGACGATGTAAGTTTTGGCAGATATGTCCAGTGGCGCTGCCTCTGGCATGGCGGCAGAACTGCATATTCATTCGCCGGCAGGAGGAGAATACATGGAACTAACATACCTGAAAAAACTCTATCACGATGGACTGTTTGAAGTGTACGACGGCTTTGACACATGGGAGGACGCGGTAAAGGCAGCGTGCACCCCGCTGATCCGACAGGGGGTGGTGGAGCCAGCCTATGCCGACAGCATCGTGGAGAATGTGGCCGAGAACGGCCCCTATATTTTTATTGCCCCCCACATCTGCATGCCTCACTCCAAGCGCACCGATCTCGTACACCAGGCGGCGGTGAGCTTTGTAAAGATCAACCGTCCCGTCTGCTATGACGAGAGCGATCCGGAAATGGGTGCCGAGCTGTTCTTTGCCATCGCCGTCAAGGAACTCAATGCCCATCTGGACGTGATGATGGATCTGGCGGACGTGTTTGACGACGACGAAACCGTCCAGGCTTTGCTGGACGCCAGGACAAAAGAGGATTTTGACAAGCTGCTGGGCTGAGCCGCTCCGGTACTTGTTTAAATTAAATATGGAGTATCCATAACAGAGCATTGACCGGGGAGAGGAGAGGATCAACAGAAGCCCCGCCGGGGTACGCACCTTCCATACTCAGCAATCTACCGCGTAAAACCAAACTTTTACCAACATACTTTGTGTGAATACGGAGGAAAAGCATAATGGATTCTATTGTTTCCGTTTTGAGCTGGATCTGGTATAATTTCTTTGACCGGGCCGCCATGTTTATGATGGTCCTGGTCTTTATCGGCCAGCTGCTGACCAAGCGTCCCTTCCTGGAGTCCCTGATGGGCGCCCTGAAAGCATATATCGGATATATCGTATATCAGACTGCCACCGGCGGCCTGTACACCACCTTCCAGCCCATCATGATGGGCCTGCGCCAGGTGCTGGGCATGAACATCATCGTCAACGATGACTCCTTGGGCGCCGGTACGCTGACCGCTATTCTGGAGGGCTTCGGACGCACCACCAGCCTGCAGATGGCATCCATGGCTGCCGGCTTCGGCATCGCCATCATTCTGGTGCTGATGAAAAAATACACCAAGTGCCGCTCTCTGATCATTCAGGCGCACATTCTGTCCGGCCAGGCCATCGATATGGTCCCCATCCTGCTGGTGATGTTCCCTGTCATGGGCGACTTTGCCACCATTCTGGCTGTCGGCCTGTATCTGGCCGTGAAGTGGTGCGTTCTGTCCAACCTCACCGTTGAGCCTGCTCAGGACCTCACCGACGGCGCCAACATGTGCGTGGGTCACACGCAGATGATCCTAGACCGCCTGGGCTATGAGTACGGCCGCATGCTGGAACGCCGCGCCAAGAAGAAGGGCAAGGAAGTCAAGAAGTTCGACAACCTGGAGTTGCCCGGCTTCCTGTCCATTTTCAATGACATGTATGTGGCATCCTTCATCGTCATGCTGGCCTACTTCGCCGTGCTAATCTCCCTAATCGGCAAGGAAGCCATGATGGGCATCGACTCCAGCCTTACCGCTGACACCAGCTTTGCCCTGTATATCTTCCACACTGCCGGCAAGTTCCCCGTGTATCTGGTGATCCTGTTGACCGGTATGCGTATGTTCGTGGCTGAACTGACCGTGGCCTTCAGCGGTATCTCCGAGAAGATCCTGCCCAACACGCTACCCGGCATCGACTGCGCCGCCTTCTACGGCTTCGTGACCAACGGCTCCGTCATCACCGTCAGCTTCCTGGTGGGCTCCCTGACCATGACGGTGTTCACCACTGTCGGTATGCTGCTGAACCTGCCCTTCGTCTGCCTGGTCGGCTTCGTTCCCATGATGTTCGACAGTGCCACCGTGGGTATCTTCGCGCATCACCGCGGCGGCATCAAGGCCCTGGTGGTCTCCTGCATCGCTGTGGCGCTGTCCGACGTGTTCTTGGCCGGCGTGGCCGCCTGCATCATCGGCTTCGACGTCTATGGCGGCGTAGGCTTCCAGGTGGATAACGCCATCACCCTGTCCGCCTTCTCTCCCCTGTGGAAGTATCTTGGCTGGGTCGGTTATGTGCTGGTGCTTGTCATCATGCTGGCCATCCCTCAGATCCAGTATCTCAAGAACAAGAAGGGCTACTGGCTGGCTGCTGAGGACTGGGAGCAGTACAAAGAGGTCATGGGCGACGACCTGTAAGCGCTTCCCTCTGCTGATACAGCATAAATCATACGACTCACACTGCCTGACAGACCTCCGCGAAAGCGGAGGTTTGTCGGCAGGTCCGTATCCCTGCGTACCGCTGTCCCGCGCTGCCGACGGCGGCGCTATATCTGTAAGTCATTTTTAAAACAGGAGGAACAAACATGGATATCACTTCCAGGAAATTCAACATTCTGGCCTGCTGCGCTGCCGGCAACGGTTGCTGCCAGCTGGTAAGTCTCAAGGTCAAGCGCGTGTTTACCAAGCTGGGTCTGAAGTGCAACGTAGAGGCGAACACCGTCTCCGTGGGCAAGGCCATCGGGCAGAAGTACGATGTGGTGTACTGCAGCGTATCTCTTGAGCCGCAGTTTGCCGATGCCAAGCGCAAGGGTGCGTATGTGATCCCCCTGAAAAACATCATGTCTGAAGCAGAAATCGAGGAGAAAACCAAGGCCTATCTGGATGAACTCAGCAAGGCCTGAGAAAAGAGCGTTATTATGAAAGAATTTACCTATGTGATTCAGGACGCCGAGGGGCTCCACGCCCGTCCGGCGGGCCTGATCGTCAAGCTGGCCCAGGCCATGGAGAGCAAGGTCACGCTGGCGGCCAACGGAAAGACCGCCGACTGCAAGCGCCTGTTCGCCGTGATGAAGCTGGCGGCCAAGTGCGGCCAGGCGCTGCATGTCTCCGTGGAGGGCGGCGATGAGGAAGCCGCCTGTCAGGCCCTGCAGGATTTTTGCCGGGCGGAACTGTGAGGCAGCTATGGCAATGATAACACTGTGGGGCATCCCGGCTTCACCGGGCGTGGCCATCGGCCCCGTCTGGCTGTATCAGAAGGCGCAGCTGGCCGCCTATGAGGAGCAGTCGCGCCTGACTGTCGAGGCTGAGCGCCGCCGGTTTGACGATGCTGTTGAACAGGCCCGTGGACAGTTGGATCTGCTTTACGACAAAACCGTGCGGGAGGCCGGTGAGGCAGCCGCCCAGATTTTTGACATCCACAAAATGATGATGGAGGATCTGGATTATCTGGAGTCGGTAGAGGATAATATTGCCAGTCAGCTCTATACGGCGGAGCACGCCGTGGCCTGCACTGGTCAGGAGTTTGCCGAGATGTTTGCCGCTATGGAGGATGAGGTGATGCAGGCCCGCAGCGCCGATGTCCGGGATATCACCCAGCGTCTGCTGCAGGTGCTGTCCGGCGGACAGAGCCAGACGCTGGAGCACTCCTCGGTGGTCTGTGCTCATGATCTGTTTCCCAGCGACACTATGCAGCTGGAGCGCGGGCTGATCATGGCCTTTGTGACGGAACTGGGCTCTCATGTTTCTCACTCCGCCATCCTGGCCCGCACCATGGGCATCCCCGCCGTGGTGGGCGTGAACGGCCTGACGGAGGCGCTTTCAGGTGCAGCAGGAACCATCGTGGTGGATGGCAGCCAGGGCCTTGTGATCCTCAATGCCGACGAGCAGACGCTGGCGGATTATACCGCCCGCCGCGAGGCCTATATGCAGGAGCAGATGGGCCTGGATGCATACCGAAACCGTCCCAGCCGGACCCTGGACGGTCTGGAGCTGGAGATCTGCGCCAATATCGCCTATGTCTCCGATGCCGATAACGCCGCTGCGGTGAATGCCGACGGTGTTGGCCTGATGCGCAGCGAATTTCTCTATATGAATGCCGACAGCGCGCCGGATGAGGAGACACAGCTTGCGGCTTACCGGGCAGTTCTGGAAAAGCTGGCCGGCAAGCGGATCGTGGTGCGGACCCTGGATATTGGGGCAGACAAGGTGCCCTTCTGGCTGCCTCTGCCGCCGGAGGAAAATCCGGCCATGGGCTGGCGGGCCGTGCGGATGTGTCTGGACCATCAGAATATGTTCCGCACACAGCTGCGCGCCTTGCTGCGCGCTTCCTGCTATGGCCGTCTGGCCATTATGTTCCCCATGATCGGTGATCTGGACCAACTGCGCCGCGCAAAGGCCCTGCTGGAGGAGTGCCGCCGGGAACTGGAAAAGGAACAGATCCCTGTGGCGGAAAATATCGAAGTGGGTATGATGGTGGAGGTGCCTTCGGCCGCCATCCTGGCGGATCAGTTTGCGCCGGAGGTGGATTTCTTCTCCATCGGCACCAACGACCTGACCCAGTACACACTGGCGGCAGACCGGCTCAATGATAAGGTGGCGGATCTGTTTGACTCCGCCCACCCGGCCGTGCTGCGCCTGATTCAGCATACGGCGCAGGCCGCCGCGGCCCACGGAATATGGTGCGGCATCTGCGGCGAATCCGCCGGCAACGAGGCGCTGTTGCCCTTCTATATCAAGGCCGGCATCAGCGAGCTGTCCGTGGTTCCCGGCAAGGTACTGGAACTGCGCCGCGTCCTGTCCACCATCGACGCCTCTGCACTCTGATCTCCATACAGAACAAAACAGGAGCTTCTCCATTGGGAGAGGCTCCTGTCTTTTTCTGTGTAGGTATCACGCGATCACTTCTCCTCCCGGGGACACTCCCGGCGGAAGGGGATGCCCCGGTCCGTCAGTTCCTGCTGGAACTGCTCCCGGGTGCGGCCGTCGAAATACGCCTTGACCCGCCGGGTGAAGCCGAACAGAATGTGACCGCCGGAGACCTGGTGGATCAACCGCAGCCAGTCCGTATACGCCAGTGCGTAGCCCTCCGGCGCATCGTGAAACACCACCAGCACGTCCCGGCGGCGGCCCAGCTTGTCGGACCGGATAAAGCAATGGGACACGTCCTTCATCAGCGTAAGCTTCATGCTCTGGCTGGCGTCCAGGGATAAAATACTGCTCATAGCGCCCTCCTCCGTTCACTCATACGGTATCCAGATTCAGGATCTGGTTGGCAATTTTGGAATTGGTGATCAGTACATTGCACAGGCCGCCCCGCATGGCGCCCAATATCGCCTTGGCCTTGAAGCGGTCCGAAGCAATACAGATCCGGGTCTGTACAGATTGGAAAATACTGCGGTCGGGGATGATCATACGGTTATACAGCGGCGTGTCGATGATATTGCCGTCGATATCGAAAAAATAGCCCCACATGCAGCCAACGGCCCCCAGATTCATCAGTGGATGCACAGACTTCTCCTCCATCCGCTCAGCCCAGTAGAGCATCGTGTCCACACCGCTGATGAAGGTGTTCACGTCCTTGCGGCAGCGCAGCACCTCCCGAGTGGCACTGTGGCGGCAGATCAGCGACTTGCTCTCCTCGTCGTCCAGCATATACGGCACCAGCAGCCGTTTGCATTCGCAGCCATATAGCGCCGCGACCCGCTGCAGAATGAACATCTCGTCAATGTCGGGATTGATATTCTCCATAGAGCCCGCCAGCTGAACAAACCGCATATCCGGCAACGTCTTGGTAGGCCTCAGCGCCCCCACCGTAGTGGCCACGGTTTTCCCCTTGGACACAGCCAGCACACTGCGGTTGGTCAGAACGCTGTTGAGATAGGACGCTCCCATGCTGCACACGCTGTTGAACTCCTCCCGGGGCCCGGAATTCTCCGTATACGCCACCAGGACCTTTTCCATGCCGAAGCGCTCTGTCAGGCTGGCCTCCAGGCTGATGTGGTTTTCAAATGGTGATCGTATGATGATCTCCACAATGCCCAAGGCCCGAGCCTCCTTCAGCATCCGGGAAACATGAGAGCGGGATAAAAAAGCCTTCTCCGCGATCTCTTGCTGCGTCATGCCCTGTTCATAGTACATTTTTGATACAGCCAACAGCTGTTCCATATTGGTCATCGCACAACCCTCCACATTACACATTGATAATTATAGCAAAAAGCCGCAAAAATTCAAAGGGTAATTTATCAAAAGTCTTGAAGCTGTGCGTTTCCCGCGCTGGATCATTGCCACCTTTGAGGAGAACTTCCGCCTGATCGGCGGCCGATATAACTGTCAAAACGAAATATACCGCCACGAGATCGAACTGGCCTGGCAGGCTTACTGCGAACTGATTGGCCTGTGGCCGGCGATTGCGGCGCAAGCAGGCGCGAAGCAGCACTTGGCAATATCGCCAGAGGGGGTAAACTCTTCCGGGCAATGGCTGCGGCCGCTTTTGCTGGGGGCAAAAAGCATACCCACATCCGTTACCTGAGAGATGAACATGGAATCATGTCCGGCGCCGCTGGACAGCGTCTTCAGCGGCAGTCCGTTTTCACGCAGTCCTTGGGACAATGCGGCGGTGACTTTTTCGGACAGGTGGACGGGAGCTACTTCCATCAGGACGACGTTCTCGGCCTGATAACCCTCCGTCTGCAGCTGCGCCAGCAGCTTTTCCACCGCGCCAAAAACGGTGTCGATGGACGCCTGGTGGGGAGAGCGGCACTCCACCGACATCTCCACCTTGCCGGGAACCACATTGGGTGCGCCCGGCTCCACGTGGAGGGAGCCGCAGGTGGTCACGGTACCGTCATTCAGCTCACGGGCCATTTCATCCACGAGGCGCACGATCTTCATGGCCGCCACAACGGCGTCAAGACGCAGGTGCATGGGGGTCGTTCCGCCGTGGTCGGGCCGGCCTGTGAGGATGAGCTTCTTGGTGCGGATGCCCACGATGGTGTCCACGATGCCGACGGACAGGTTTTCGCTTTCCAGCACCGGGCCCTGCTCAATATGGGGCTCGATGAAATAGGCCCAGCTGGTCTTATCGCGTTTTACCTGGGGCAGGTCATCCGGCGTCAGGCCGTAGGTCTTCATGACATCATAGGCGGTGACGCCGTCGTTGTTCGTCAGCTGCTTCAGATAGTCCGTCTCCAGCAGGCCGGACAGCGCCTTGCCGCCCAGGATACCGGAGCCGAAGGAGTTACCCTCTTCCTCCACAATGGCGATCACCTCAAAGGAGTGCCGCAGAGAAAGGTTGTCCTCCTGCATCATACGGGCCAGTTCCAGGCCGCAGATGATGCCCATGGCGCCGTCGTATTTGCCGCCATTACGGACGGAGTCCAGGTGGGAGCCCACAGCGATGGCCGCCAGGGAACGATCTGTGCCCTCCTTCCGGCCGATCAGGTTTCCCATGGGATCCAGGCGGACGGACAGGCCCGCCGCCTCGAGCTCTTGCTTCAGGTATGCCTGGGCGGCTCGGTACTCGGCGGTGTAGGACAGACGGGTAATACCTGCGCCGGGCGTTGCGTTGAACTGCGCCAGCGCTTCGACCGTCTGCTCAATACGGGACCGATTTGCAAAAGCCGTAGTATCACTTCCTTACTTGATGGGCCGCACCATCTTGCCGTGGCCCGGCTGTGTCACAACTTCGCCGTTTTCGGCCACGACGGTGCCGCGCACCATAATCAGCACGGGAGCACCCTTGACGGCAAAGCCGTTGAAGGGGCTGTGCTTCACCACAGAGTGGAACTTGGACGCATCGACGGTATACTCCTTGTCCAGATCTACCAGCACCACGTCGGCATCGGCACCCACCTGCAGCGTGCCCTTCTTGGGGAAGATGCGGAACAGCTTGGCGGGATTTTCGCACATGACCTCCACCAGCTTCTGCATGGTAATCCGGCCCTTGTTGACGCCCTCGGTCAGCATGACGGGCAGAGAGGCCTCCAGACCCAGCAGTCCGGCACCGGGAACATATACAGAAATGAACAAACGACAGAGTCCCGCAAACGGGACTCTGCCGTAATTTTGTTTGGTCCGGGTGATTATTGTTCGCTTACGCTCAGAGACGAGTTCATTTGACGGATTAGCTTAATGAGATTACGGCCAGGCCGTAGAGATTTTGATTTACACAAGGCGCTGTGTATTTTCGTATTGCGACGTTATCCCCCGGTGGGACGTGGGAATTCCCACCACGCCCACTGACGTTTTTATACTGATACGAAATAAAACACTGCGCGCCGTCGGCCTAATTGGTATCACTTTTAACACATATTTTTTGCAGATTATGCACTTTTTTACGCTGAACACCGTTCCCTGGTAGGTTAAGAGCAATTATCCATTCTGATCTGACATTGAGTGAACATGTTCTCTTTGGTCACCACAGACCATTTATAAATTGAACCTCCCAACATGTTAATAATAAAACTTGTGAGGAGGAATACATATGAAACTCAGACCGGAAGTGAAGGACGCCATGCGCGCATTAGGCATCACCAAGCTTCGTAAGCACCAAGCAAAGGTGATCAATAGAATCCTGGATCATAAGGACACCATGCTGATAGCGGCCACGTCATCCGGCAAGTCCTTATGCGGTATTATCCCTGCCGTGATCCGCCACGATAAGCTGACGCTTATCATCGAGCCACTGACGGTGCTGATGCATGATCAGGTGAACAAGCTTTGCGAACTCGGCATCCGTGCGGCGTATATCGACTCTACCCAGTCAAAGGAACAGCAACAGCTGGTGTATCAGCAGCTCAAGGCCGGTAATATTACCTTACTGTATGTCTCGCCGGAGCGGTTGGCAGTGCTTCCGGATTGGGTAATCGACCAGCTCTGGTTACTGGTGGTGGATGAGTGCCACTGTGTGTCCGCATGGGGCAATTCCTTCCGCGCTGATTACTTGGAGATCGGCGACTTCGTGGAACGAGTGCGGTCACGCCCCACGATCCTGGCAATGACGGCCTCGGCTCCACCGGAGGATTGGGAGCAGATCGCCCAGCTGCTGGGGATGAAGAACGGCAAGGTGCTGCAGCAGGATCTGTATCGCAGCAATCTTCATTTCCTGAAATGCCTCGCCCCATCGCGTCAGGAGCAGCTGCGCCTGACCCGGAAATATCTTCGTAAACATCGTGTGCACACGACGATCATCTTCTGCTCGGCCACTGACGCGGTGAGGGAAGTGGCCAAGGAACTGGATAAAGACTACCCCGGTGATGTTGCGGTTTACCACGGTCGGGATAAACGCAGTGAAAAACAGCTGCTGTCCGGGGAAAAGCACATTATTGTAGCCACCAATGCACTTGCCATGGGAGTGGATCTGCACAACGTCGATCTGGTGATTTTGTTCAATATGCCAGCGTCTGCCTCCGAGTTTTATCAGATGGCGGGGCGTGCTGGTCGGGAAGGTCAACCGGCTCGCTGTGTGCTGATCTATAACCCGAAGGACTATCAAACCCGGTATTACTTGCTGCAAAATATTCCGGACAAGGAAGTGCGGCGAAAGGAACTGCATCGTCTGGATCGACTAAAGGAAATTTGCGAAGATGAAAGCCGTTGCCTGACCAACCTAATCCTTGCCGAGCTGGGGCAGGAGCGGGATACGGTCTGCCGCTACTGCAGCACCTGTCAGCGCGGGAAAAGGGGGACTGGACGGTGAAGACGCATATCGAACCGGGAATTGACTCGATGAATTACACCGCCCCCCTGACCGCTGCGCAGAAGAATGCCGTGCTCTCCGAATTAAAGAAGCGGGCGGGCTTTCAGAAGAATTGCGGCGACTATTTCAAGGAATATTACCACTATAGCTCAGACTGTTTTGCGGATCAGGGCGTGAAGATCCAGATCGAGAAAACGGCGAAAACACCCTGGCGGATTTCGCTGATCGTGCACCCGACGTTGGTGCTGGGGGAGAAGGATCGCTCCAAGCTTTGGCAGCCGACAAAGAAGAGTTTCCGTGCTATGGAAAACGCCCTTGTCAGCAAACTGAAAAAGGTTCAGCTGGATCTGCCGCCGGAAACGCTGTCGCTATCGAGGGTGGACGTTACGGCAGACCTTGAATTTGACGACGCGGCGCTTGTGACGGAATATCTGCGGATCATCAAAAAGAGCCGGATCTTACCCCATTATAAGACCGACTGGTTCAAGGAAAAGGACGGGAAGGCACGGGATTGCCGCGAGGCCAATCGTCACTCGTACAAGCAATGCTGCAAGCAAGGTGCACTATTTGCGTATGACAAGACGGCGCAGCTTCAGATGATCGATCGGCTGCCCAATGCGCTGATCGGAAAGCGGATCCTGCGCATTGAGGCGCAACTCCGGCGAAAGGGAATCCTGAAGTGGGTGCCGGCAGCGGCGTGCAGTTCTTCCTGGGACATCATCCATACGCTTTTCAAAAAAGGGAAAAAGATCATCCGCTGGTATCTACGCCGTATGCAGCCTGCGGACACACCGTGTCGACGGTATAAAACCGCGGTTGCTCAGGCGCAGGCGATCCGGGGAGAGAAAACAAGAACACGGATCCTCTATCTGCTGAAGAAAGCGAGCGATTGCCACGATCTGGACGCGGCGCTGGAGAAGACTGCGTCGCACTTTGACCTGAATCGGCGGAAGCAAAAGAGCCTTCTGAAAGCCTGCAATAAGAAGAAAATCAACCCTATCACGCTGACAAACAGCGGTGCATACGAGGAACTGCCGCCCTTGAGCGCTCTGCTATAAAGGCGCAGGAGCTACGGGGGAAATGCGTGTAGCTACGTTGTGGCCACGCCGCGGAAGAGACTTTTTTTCGTTGTAGCCACAACGTCGCTACGGCAGGTGCTGAGGTGGATGGAAATAGTCCCAACACCTTCAACAGACTGTCCTCAAAAAGTTTATCTGAAATCTTTTGCTAAATTTACGGTTTTATCAGTTGTAACTTATAAATTTATAATTTTGCCATTGAGATTCACCTGTATGCGTACTATGCTAACCCGAGCTCCATTGAAAACTTGCCGGTATTATCGCACTACCTTTCAACGGACAGCATATCTTAATGACATTGGTTCGATGACCGGGAGCTTTTCTGCGGTATGTCCAAACAAAAAAGTTTTAAAAATTTTTCCGCTTGGGCAAAAAGTATGATATACTTGGTTTATTCTTGTGACGGAGGCATGCCATGAGCCGATATGACGCTGTTGTGAAAATGTGGCAGGACTGGAATGTCCGGTCAGTTGACGACCTTTCTTTGCGGCTGGACAATTTCTGCATTCTGTTTGCCTATAACTCCGGCAAAATTGAGAACGCCGAGATCAATTACCACGACACCCGCGAGATTTTTGAAAACGGTAAGGTCGTGGGCTATACCGGCAGCACCAGAACCCTGTTTGAGCAGCAGAATCAGAAGGTGTGCTACGACCTTTTACAAGACAAGATCGTTGCAAAAGAGCCGTTGTCCGTCGGGTTGATCTGCGCTATACACCGTGCGTTGACGGAGGGCACCTATGATGAACGCCGCTACATTGTGAACGGCGAACGCCCCGGCGAATTCAAGAAGCACGACTATGTGACCGGCAAGAATGAGGTCGGTTCACAGCCCGATGAGGTAGAGAGCGACCTTGCGGAGCTGATTGAGGAAGTCAACGCCATCGGCGTGAAAGCCCCTCTGAAGGCGGGGGCGTACCTCCACGCCCGCTTTGAAAACATCCATCCCTTTGCGGAGGGAAACGGGCGCGTAGGGCGAACGCTGCTGAACTACTGGCTGATGATCAACGACTATCCGCCCACCATCGTCTATGAAGAGGGTCGCCGCGCCTACTATGACGCACTGCAAGCCTACGATGAGCAGGAGGACTTGATCCCGCTGGTGCAGTTCCTGGAGGCTCAGATGGTCAAAACATGGTCGCGCAGCACGGACGGTAAGAAGTCTACGCCGCACAAAAAACTGAACTCGTTTTTGCTGTGACGCGGCGATGTAACACGAAAAAGGAAATACTTTCTTCAGAGGGCGTTTCCTTTTTGTCCATTGCGTCATGGGCCATTCGCTTTGCAGCACAAATTTCGGTTGATTTTGCTAACAGTATATGATAATATTAGCGTACCAAAAGGAGGTGTTTGTTATTTTACCAAACGAGCTTCTTGAGTTAGCAAATAGTGCTTGCAAACAGAAAGCTGAATCACAAACGGTTGAGTGCAAAGCGGCCCGTGTGGATTGTCCGAAGCGGCTGTATGACACGCTGTCCAGCTTTTCCAATCAGGACAGCGGCGGCGTGCTGCTGTTTGGCATAGACGAAACCGCCGGATTTCAGGTAGTCGGTGTTTACGATGCGCAGGATCTACAGAAGAAGGTTACAGAGCAGTGCAATCAGATGGAACCGCCGGTTCGCGCCGTATTCACGTTGGCTGAGACCGATGGCAAATGGATCTGCGCCGCTGAGATACCGGCGGTAGATCTGGCGGAGCGCCCCTGCTATTACCGCGGTGCTGGGCGTATCAAGGGCTCCTATGTCCGCGTGGGCGATGCAGACCTGCCCATGACGGATTATGAGCTTTACAGTTACGAAGCATTTCGCCATCATCTGCATGACGATGAACGTCCTGTGGAACGTGCCGATCTTGCTATGTTGGATGCGGATAAGCTGGAGCGTTATATCCTTCAGCGCCGGGCGGATCGTCCCGGATTTGCCCAACTGTCCCGTCAGCAAACACTAGAGATGCTGAACATCACACGAAATGAGAAAGTGACATTGGCCGCCGTGCTGAACTTCTGCCTCTACCCGCAGGGCTATTTTCCGCAGTTGGGCGTCACCGCAGTAGTAGTACCGGGAACGCAGATTGGTGATACTGATGCAGATGCGGCCCGCTTTATTGACAATAAGCGCATTGAGGGCACCATTGATTCTATGGTGGAGGAGGCAGTAGGCTTCTGTCGCCGGAACATGAAGCTCCGCACGATTATCGATCCCGACACCGGCGCCCGAAGTGACCGTCCGGAGTATCCGGTGGAGGCCATTCGCGAGGCGATCCTGAATGCGTTGATCCACCGGGATTACAGCATCTATACGGAAGGCACGCCTGTGCAGGTCGACCTTTTTGCCGACCGGCTTGAGATCCACAGTCCTGGCAGCCTTTATGGTCGTATGACGGTTGAGCAGTTGGGGATTGCCCGTCCCGACTTGCGCAATCCTGCGCTGGCGGTTATGACAGAGGCGCTGACTGGAGCGGAGAATCGCTATTCCGGTATCCCTACCATCCGCAGAGTCATGAAGGAATATGACCTGCCGGAGCCGGTATTTGAGAACCGGCGTAATGAATTTGTCGTGACATTATTTAACGGCACGACAATGACCGCCGCACCCATTGAGGTGAAACCAGAGAAGAAAGATTTGCTCGCTTTCTGCCGGACGCCGCGTACTCGCCGTGAGATCGCCGATTACCTTGGGGTCAAGACGGTGTTCTATGCCATGGGGCATTATGTGCAGCCTCTTTTGCAGGCGAAAAAGCTGGCAATGACGCTGCCGGAAACGCCGAAAAGCAGCAAGCAGAAATACTATACGGTCTGATTGCTATTGCCGCAAAGCAGCGCAGAAGAACATCCAATAACTGGAAATAATAAAAGCCGGTTTTGTACGACAAAAATACGACAAAACATGAGAACCAACTGTATATGAAGTGAGTCTGTCGTACGAGAAAAGCCCGCAAACCCTGATGATTACAGGGCTTGCGGGCACCTTAACCGCTTCACACGCAGGAGGTCACTGGTTCGAGTCCAGCAGTCTCCACCATACTTGAGAAATCCGAACTTGATTCCGATAGGGAATGGGTTCGGATTTCTTGTTTTTATCAAGGACATTGAAGTTTAGTTTCGGGATAGAATAACATCAAATTCAGGAGGATATACCCATGGAAAAGCTCATAAGCTGTGCGTTCAATATGGATACCGCCTGTGTGGAGCTTCGCTTCACGGACGGGAGCATTTGCTCCATCGACTGCACCGCCGTAGAGAATGAAGTGGCGGACAATCGCTTCCAGCGGTCAGAGCTGGACTATCTCATTTACAATGACCCGCTTGCATATGCTGACCTCATTCTAAACGGCGATGTTGAGGCGTATCTGAACGCCGTCACAGAGTACCAAACCTACGAAAATTGAATATGAAAAGGGAGTGCGCCGAGCGCACTCCCTTGCTTTATCATGCCGTCTTTCTGTCTTGTTCTCTTGTGTCTTCAGCGTCTTTCTTCTCATTCCACACCGCCAGTTCCGCCTGACCTTCATCGCTTTCATAATACGCTTGGATCATGGGCAGCAGGCAGCGGGCGATGCGTTCAATGGCGTAATCCGGGATCTCCATGCCACTGTTTTTCTGACCGCTGAATGTTGACATCGATTCGTTTCTTCTCCTTTCCGAGCATGATCGCTCTCTTTTGAAATGAAAAGCAGACACGCTGTCAAGCAAGGCTTGCGGTGTCTGCATGGTGTCGTGTGTCTGAAATTATAAATTCATTATAGCAGCAATTTAGTTAAACGTCAACAGCTAAGGGAACGCGGTCAAGAGCCGATAAAAACCGAATACAGCCGACAGGGACGTTTCCAACAAGGAATGGTTTGTCAGAGAGGTTTCTGTTTGAAAATCCTCAATTTCCCCAAGTCAAGAGCCAGAAAAATCGAGCGAAAAACGGCACTCTTGAGGGAGCAGCGCCAGAGAGATAGCAAAACGGACAGCGGCAATCAATGGTCAAGATGAACGCTTCGCGCCATTGACAGCCGCCGCCCGTTTCGCTTTTCGGCAGACAAGGCGGGCAAGCACAGACTGTACCTGCCCGCCGGAACCAATTTTATATCCTCGTTCAAGGTAAGTTCACCACTTGCCCTTTTTCAGCCTTCCGCCAATCAGAATACCGGCAAAAAGAATGACGGCAGTCAATGTGGAAATCCAGATTGGCGAAAGCACCCATATCCAGTGCCACTTAATCACGCCTGACAGCTTCAGAACAATGAATACAATCGTCAGGATGGATACGATGCCAAGCCCGCCTTGCTTTGCTTTTGTGTTCATAACAGTCCCCCTGAGAATGAAGTTTGACGTTCTTTAACTCCAACGATCACCTAACTTGACAGCCGCCCCACTCCACTGCCGTGAAGCCGGTGCGCACCGGGGCGGTGAGATTCTGAGCGGAAATATCCACGGCGCTCTCAAGCGGTTTCCACGCCATAAATACCCGCAGCAGCGTATCGGGCGCTGGCTCAATGGATAGCTGCGCCGTTTGCGTATAGCTGTCAGACTGAAATGCAATGAGATTGTAAGGATTCTCTTTCATCAGCGGCAGCCAGTAAACGATAAACTCATTTGCTTCCTTCCGGGTAAGGCCCAACTGGTTCAAGGCGTTCTCCAGAAAAGCGGCGGTGTCGCTTCCGGCTACGCAGAAGCCCTCGGAAAAATCATAAGCAACGCTGTTTACGCCCTCCCAATAAAGATAGTTGTACGTTTGCCCGTCGGCGTCTGTCAATGTGCCGTCGGGACTGGCGGAAACCTTCCAGCCGTCATTGTAGGCAGGATATGTGCAGGTCAGTTCTCCGGCATAGTTCAATTTCACAGTGACCTCAGCTTTCTTCTCCGGGTAGAGATAAATGACAGGCTTCGCGGAGTATTGCTCAGCATCGGAGTTCTCGGCAGCTTCCATAGTGGGCAACACCCAGACCGTATAACGCCCCCAATAAACCTCAGACGAGGCTACTTCATTTCGGCTCCCATCAGTAAACAGGTAGCTGCTCCCAGCCTGTTCGACAAATTCCATCCCTGTTTTTTCCTGATAACACTCAAGCAGCTCCGGGCATTCGCCACGCTTGGAGATATAGATGCCCTTTGCTTCATCCACCGCCACATAGGGGTTCTTTTCAGAAATCCGGGCAGCCGCTATAAGATAAGGAATAGGATTGCCACGCTGAAAAATTACAGCCCGGTTCAAATAGACAACGGATGATACAAGCACTACAAAAGCCACGAGGATCGCAATCCATAACTTCTTTTTCTTTATACTGTTCACCTCCAAAAATCAGGTCGGTTTCTTTTGCTTTGTCGGCGGGCAGAAGGATTGTTCAAATCACTTATAACTATCCAATACGATTGTACCATGCAAAGTGCGAGCTTTTCAATTCCCATCTCCGCTCAAATATGCAACATTTCTATGAACGCCGCGACGCTTCACCGCATTATATGCCCTCCCACAGCCATGTTCAAACAGGAAGATTTGCAGAACGGAAAACGGACTGGCAAGCAGGGCAAAGCGGTACCCACTTTGCTGCTTGCCAACCTGCAAATCCTGTTGGCTTCACACTCGGCAAGCAAGGTGGCTTGGAGCCACTTTGCGCTTGTTGGGGAAATTTGTCCCCAAGCCCCTTTGAACGATTTTTGCAAAATCGGCTGCGCTCCTGCGGAGCTTTCTTCGCCTGCGGCGCGTCCGAGAATCGCGGTGTTATGTGAATATATCATTGACATATTCTCTGTTTCTGGGTATACTTGAAACAGAAAAGGAGGTGACGCAGCCTTGAAAATCATCGGTGAACGGCTCAGGGGCTTGCGCGAAAGCGTCAGGCTCTCGCAGGCGAAGCTGGCAAAGGAATTTGACGTTTCCCAATCCGCCCTTGCCCGGTATGAAATCGACGATTCTACGCCCTCCCCGGAGGTTTTTCTGAAATACGCCGACTACTTTGACGTATCGCTGGACTACATTTTCGGCAGGACGGACGACCCTCACGGCATGATCTACAACAACTGCGTGAAGCTCGGCCTGAACAATCCCGAAATGGCGCGGTTCGTGGAAATGTGCTTCGACCCCGGCTCGGCTATGAACGAACGATTGAAGGCAACGCTTGTGCAGATGCTCTCGGAGGTGGATACGAAATGAAAGCCGTGATCTACGCCCGCTATTCCTCGGACAGCCAGCGGGAAGAATCCATCGAAGGTCAGCTACGCGAGTGTGCCGCCTTTGCCGAGAAAAACGGAATCACCGTCCTTCGCAGCTACATCGACAGAGCCTTGTCCGCCAGAACTGCGGACAGGCCGGAATTTCAAAACATGATAAAGGACAGCGAGCAAAAGCTGTTCGATGTGGTGCTGATATGGAAGCTCGACCGTTTCTCCCGCGACCGCTATGACAGCGCCCACTACAAGCGGATTCTGAAAAAGAACGGCGTGAAGGTCGTATCCGTCAAGGAGAATATCTCCGACGGGCCGGAGGGCATCATCCTTGAATCCATGCTGGAGGGCTACGCCGAATATTACTCCGCTGAGCTGTCCGAGAAGATACAGCGCGGACAGAAAGAGAACGCGCTCAAATGCAAAAACAACGGCGGAAATACGCCGCTGGGGTATGTGGTAGGCACAGACGGTGTGCTTGCCGTCGATCCTCTGACCGCCCCGCTGGTAACGGAGATATTCACCCTCTATGACAGCGGCGAGAGCATCAGCGAGATCACGGCTTCGCTGAACGGACGTGGGCTGAAAACGAAAAAGGGCAAGGCGTTCAAAATCGGCGGGGTCAGTCTGATCCTCAAAAACAGGAAGTACATAGGCGAGTACCAGTATGGGAGCGTGATCATCCCCAAAGGAATCCCTGCAATCATTGACGATGACTTGTTTGACCGGGTGCAGCGGCGTATGGCGTTCAACAAAAAGGCCCCCGCCAAAGCCAAAGCGACGGAAGAATATCTGCTGACAACGAAGCTGTTCTGTGGAACTTGCGAACGGCTGATGGCCGGGGAAAGCGGCACCAGCAGCACAAAGGGCGTCAAACATTATTACTACAAATGCGGCGGTGCGAAGCGAAAGCTGGGCTGCAAGCGAAAATCTGTCAGAAAGCATTGGATCGAACGGGCGGCAGTTCTTGTGACGGTGCAGCGCGTATTGCAGGACGATGAAATCAGCCGCATTGCGGAAGCAATCGTGGCCTTGCAGGAAAAGGAAGATACCTCGCTCCCAGCCATGCGCCAGCAGTTGACTGGATGTGAAAAAGCCATTGACAATATGCTCAACGCCATTCAGATGGGCGTGCTCACCGCCTCCACAAAGGAGCGGCTGGAGAAGCTGGAAATGCAGCGGGAAGAGTTGAAGCTGTCCATATTGCAGGCGCAGATGGCAAGGCCGCGCTACACAAAAGAGCAGGTAGTCAGTTGGATCAGCCGCTTCAAGTATGGCAACGTAGACGACCCGCAGTATCAGAAGCAGATCATCGACACGTTCATCAATTCCATCTATGTGTTTGACGATAAGCTGGTCTTTACCTACAACTTCAAGGACGGAACTGAAACGATCACACTTGCGGAAATTCAGGCGGCCTTCGGTTCGGATTTAACTCAAGTCGCTCCACCAAGAAAACACCCTGATTTGCTAAAAATCAGGGTGTTTTTACAACTTTTTGAAAGCATTCAAGGTTGGTGAAAAGAGCTGTACGACAAAAATACGACAGTTTTTCAAAAAACACCGCAAAAAGCAGCGAAAGGGAGAGCCGTTACGACTCTCCTTTTTTGCTTCTGCGGCAGGCCTGGCTCCCAAGAGAGCTTTACGAAGCGTCTCCGTGCTGGTGTGGTCATATATCTTTGTGAGCATCTTCAGGTCGCTGTGTCCCAGCAGACGCGCTACCATGTAGGGGTCGATGCCCTGCGCGATCCAAAGAGTGGCTCTGGTGTGACGCAGCTCGTGGGGTGAAAGCTCCGGTATGTCGGGATGCTCCCGATGAAGCCGCTGCATGAAGGGACGGAACACGCGGTTTGCCCAGTTGTTGGGATTGTAAGGCTTCCCTTCCGGACTGTGGATGATATACTCGGTGCGTATTTCCTTGCCACCCATCTTGACCGTCTGTGGCGTCTGTGTTAATCTGAGCCAAAGAGTATCATCGGTGATGGGCAAGGTGCGTTTGCGAAACTTGTTCTTCAAGCCATCACTGCACATAACCTGCCTGTCTACCTCAACGTCGTGGTAGACCACCAGCCCCTGTGTGACGCGGAGACAGCGGTTCTCCTCGTCAATATCTTCCCAGCGTAATCCCGGCAACTCGCTGCGGGACAGTCCGGTTTCCAGCATCAGTGCCAGAGAAAGGTCTCCATACTCCTGTGCCGCAGCATAAGCAACATCGTATTGTGCTTGTGTAAAAGCATGTTTGTCTTTTACCGTTTCGTATCTGGGGAGCTTAATGCTACGCGTCATAGGGCTTTTGACACAGAGCTGATTGTCCACGGCGGTATCGAAGATCAGCTTGAGACAGTTGAAGTCCTTTTTTATCGTTTCCGGCGCATACTTTGTGGCGGCTTCGTTAATATATCGTTGAATGTGCACGGGCTTGATATCGCCGATTCGCATTTCTCCAAAGTATGGAATAAGGTGAGTTTCCACCGGTGCCAGGTACGTGCCGGCGTAAGTATTTGCTTTGACATAGGGCTTCTTATAAGTGACGAGACACGAGCGCGCCCAAGTAGAAAATTTTTCATTGCGGATAACACTGGAACCTTCGACCATCATCTCCATCTCGTAGTCGCGTTGGAAGGCCTCGGCTTTCTTTTTGGCATCCCGCAGGCTTTTCGTGCTGTAGAACGACCGGCGGATAACCTCACCGGAGATGGGGTGTTTACCCAGTGATAACTTGTATTCAAAGCGTTTCTTTTCCTTGGCCATGGATAGCCCTCCTGTTTCTTTTGAGAATAAGGGGGAGGACGCATCCTCCCCCCAATGGAGATTTATGCGCTGAGAGCGTATGCACCTTTGGTAAGCCATGCGACAAACGTAATTGTCGGAATTTTGTAAGCTGCACGATCCCCCAGCCGCCAGCAAATACCAAACGGGCAGGTTCCTTGTTCAATCGCGGCGCGAAGGCCGGCTTCTTTGATATGCAGGTAGTCTGCGGCAGCACTGATCGGTATGTACAAAGGGTGTTGATCCGCTAACTCGCGCAGCGTGGTCAGTTGATTGGCTACGGGATTGATGAAATCTTTTGCCAAATGAATATCCTCCTTTTGTATTTATCAGAAATGTGATTTATGCGACTTTGGTGGTAGGGGCCCGGCGGATCTTCTGATTTTTGCCGGATCCGAAGGTGATAAACTCGGTACGGAATAGCTCTTTCACCGAGGGGACGCGGATGGCTTCCTTGTACTGGTTCTGTGTCAGGCCAGTTTGCTCCCGAAGCTGTGCCGGGGTGATTTCTTCGCCTTCCGGCACAGCCAGCAGGGCGTTCAGCAGGAGTGCTGTATTGGCAGGGCTCCCCTTTCGCTGCCGCGCCGTAGAAACGGCCAGGTGACAGTCTTCCGGTAGAGTCGGACATTCATCCACCGCGCAGTCGGGGAAGTAGTCCCGAAGCAGCTTCAGCACCGGTCCCGGCGGCTGGGTGAGCTACAGCTCCACCGGGGTTGTATCCCCATGATGGCGGAGACGGGAGCGAAACGCCATCTGCACCAGATCATGGGCCAGGTAGTGATCCTGCATATCCAGGACGCAAGGCTGCCGCTCCAGCGCCTCAGTGGCGCGGGACAGCTCTTCCACGTGGGCACCGTCCGGGTCGATGGCCAGCGCCCGACTAAGATAGACTCGCGGCTCCACACGTGGCATACCCAGACAAATGACCGCCGTGGCGTCCCTGAACTCGTTGCTGCCGGCCACGCCGCCGAAGTAGGGGAGGCATGGGCCGCTCCCGTCGGGCCTGGTCACCGTGTAGACCAGGCTTCGGCACTCCTCCCCCAGCAGTTCAAGGAGCTGCTGGGATAGAAATTTATACGTTACTAGTAACACACGCCTGTGCTTTTGAGCCACCTCCGGCAGCAGCCTTTGCAGCCACAGGGCAACCGCCTGTACTGCGCCTGAACGCTGTAGGCCGGTACGGGTCATGCCGATCACGCCATCGCGCTGCACGTGAATGGTCAGCCGCTCGTAGGACTCGGGCAGTTCGGTAGGCAGCAGATCGATGTCCGGGTTCAGTGCCAACTCCGGCAGCAATCCGGCGGTTCCGCTGAAGATGAAGCTTCTCAGCGGCCCATCCGACCGGATCGTCTGCAAGGATGGCACGACCACCTCCAGATTCTTTCCAAAATGGAAGAACTTACCGGTCTCCTGAAGGAGGGCTTCGGTCATTCGGACTGCCGGACTGAACGAAGGCGCTTTGTACTTTGTCAGCCAGTCCTGTGCTTCACGGAGGGCAGAGCCCGTCATCCCCACATCGCTCAGCTCCTCCGGCGTGATGATCGCCGCGTCCCGCTTCTCTCTGGAAAGCTGCCCATTCAGCCTATCAAAAGGTATGCGGATCGCGTGATTCCACGAGCCTTGTACCACTCGCTTTAGATATCTCATCTCCCATAGCCTGCTGTCCCGCTGAGCCAGCAGGTCGTTCTCGGCGGCGTTGATCGTCAGGGTGCTGACCACCTCCTCACGGACAAGGGCAGGACACTCGTCAATCAAAATCAGAGTGCGGCGGTGCTCTGTACCGTCAGCCTCGCACCAGCTGGTGAAAGGCGTCAGGTCGGGCAGATGCTGGGCAAGCCGAGCATGGAGGAGGATTAGAATGGGTGACTCAGCAAGGTGCATCATGGCGTTCAAGAGCGGGCAAACCGCAGCAGAGGGACAGTCCTTGCGGAGACAATCGGCGTAGGTCGCCGCCGTGCCGGTCAGACATTTTCCTTGTTGTAGGTTATAGTCGTTTGTGGAGGAGATCAGGCGGGCCACGGCCGGTTCGCCCGGTTCAAGCCCACGGTTGCAAAGCTCCTCCAGCTCGTCCCCCTCGGCGGTCTTTTCCACCACAACGACGACCCCACCCAACTGCTGGGCGATAGGATCCGACATGTCGCGGGACACCTCTGCGAACACTGTCAGCAGCGCCCGCAGCAGCGTTGATTTGCCGCCGCCGGGGACGAGGGGGACAGCAAATACACCCTGGTGGCTATCGTCCAGTACCGTCTTCACGATAGCGGACAGGGCCTCCCGCTGGCCAGATAAGTATGTTGAGCCGCGCGTCAAAAAGTAATGATCGAGCGCCTTCATCACCCTGCCGCGAAGGCGCTGAGGGTCATCCTCCGCGCGAGGACGCAACGGGGAAAATTCCTCCACCCGAACCGCCCGATCATCCGAAGCGTGGGGCGCGGTATCCGCTGAAACCGTTGTAACGACAGGATTTTCCATCAAATTTTACCTCCGATCTTTGCTTCGGGGGCAGTATCCTCCCCAGTGGCGGGGAGGATGCTGCAGAACCGATCACCGAACAGCGCTGTGAGCTGACTCAGCACCTCATGCGGCAGTTCAGCCAGCGGCAGGCTCAGGCAGGGCAACTTGTCGGACTGGCTCTGTGGAGCTTTGCCCTTGGCATAGAACGCGTAGCGCCAGGAGGTGTCTTTCCCTTCTGTGCGTAGGGGCACACCGGCCTCCATCAGCAGCCGCTGAAGGTCAACATCTGCCAGTGCTTCGCCACCTGCGGCGTAAGCTTTGAAGGTCGCGGCGCGGGGCAGCGTCAGGCTGGGTGTGGTCTTGTTGACAATATGAATCCGTGCTAAGGTGTCGGCGTGGCCCGGGCCTTCGATGACTCGATTGGCATTGCTGCCGAGGTAAGCCACCAAGAAACGGTAGAATGTCTCGGCCTTGGCTAGGTCGACGGCACCGTCGACAGGCGTCTGAGGCCCGTCAGGGTGCAACCAGTCTACAAACCGCTCCTTGAGAACTGCAGTCTCCTCTTCTGTTAGAAGTTCTGCCTTGCGGGTTGCCCAATCCAGGAACAGGGTGATGAGAGCCAGCACTGAGATCCACAACTCGCGTTCGCCGTGAGCCGTCGAGCAGCTGTGCCCACCTCCGTTGGCCCGGATGGCGTCCACCCACCGCTGCGCGTGGCCGCCCTTTTCCAGCCAACAGACAAATCGCCGGACAACCGGAGAAGCGTCCCGAAGGGCCGGAACATCGTCCGGAGAACGATAGGCCAGCTCGTTCACGGCCAGCTTTACCACCAACTGACGGTCAGCAGCAGAAGCTGAAATCGGCATGGTCAATGGTGAAGCTTTCAAAATAGCCTTACGCACCGGGGCTGGCAGGTCAGGAGCGAAGGCCACTGCACAGTCAGCATAGGGCGCCCAAAATTTTACGCGCGGCCCATAGGGCTGCACAGCTTTGCCGCCCACATACCTATAAGTATTGGTTTCCAGCGATGTGGCGCCTATGCGGATCAGTGGCTGAATTAGCCACGGGCGGCGCAGATGCCAGCCGTCGCCCGACCATTTCTCGGATCCTTGGATGGCCCGGAGTAGGTTGCCGACGCTCTCGGGAAGCCGCAGCATACCGGTAATCTGGACGGACGGAAGCGGCGTACCCGCTTGAACCACGTACAGCGGCGCGGCTTGCGCCGACATCACCAGGCCCAGCAGCTTTGCGCCGGTCTGGGGTTCGGCAAGGTGGTTCGGGAAATCGAGCAACTGCCGAATTGCCTTGCGAGAGGCTTTCGCGCCCAGCTTGTCCTCTTTCGCGGCCAAGTCGATACGCTCCGCAGACTTGACATTAGCGTCGGTCGGCGATAAGCTACCGGTAGCCGCGTTCATAGCGGCGGTGAAGCGTAACTGGTGCTTGCACGAGACTTTGATTCTCGCATATTCATTTTTCAAGGTTCAGCAACTCCTTCTAAAGTTTTTTGATCCGGATCGACTCTATTTAAGCACACCACGAGCGAACCGTCATTTACTGTGTCCGATTTTAACATTTTTTCACTTTTGCAAACCAAAGCCAAAAACGAAAAATGAACCATACGAAAAAGTTGCATAGAATTGTCTTGAAAAACGAATCCAATGTAAAAGGTGGTGTATATATTGCGAAATGACTTTTACAAATTGACACCAAAAGTGTCCTCAAAGAATGATTGCACTGCCATTTACACAGGGCCTTCGCATGGCTCACCTGATGCAACAGCTCTTTCGGACATTCAGGAGCGGCAGAAGAATTTTCTTTCTGAATGCTGCGCAGAAAAAGAACCAGGCCCCGAGCGGTATACCTGGCTGATTAACAAAACCGAATTTACTTACCGGTGGCGTTATGTGCACGCCGGGGAGAGCGCCGCAGCAATTCTACAGACCATAGCAGATGAAAGTGCGCTCTTTTTTGACCACGATCTCTCCGCGAAGAATAGATTCCTGAATAAAAGAGCCGCCCCCAATGAGCGTATCAGCGAAGAGATGTATACTGCGTACAGGGATGGTGTATTGGACGGTTTCTATCGTGAGCTGAAGGCAAGGCGAGGGCGGCGGTTTGCTCAAAAAGCAAGAAATGCTGCAAAGCGGCTGATGGATCAAATAGAAGCCGAGCGCAGAAGGGCAAAGAGGAGTTTGGTTCAGTGGCTCTATTCAGATGCACACATGAAAGTCCCCCGGCGGAACTATGCAGAGCTGAAAAAACGTTATGCAAAGGAATACCCAAAGGGAAGGGAACCAACGTCGGCACAAATCCGCACAAGAATACGAGAAGAATGGGATATTTATCATGAGGAGCTACTGAGCGACCGGATCTTACAGCAAAAATACCAGCGTTTTTTGGGTGACTCAAAACGCTACATACACTTGGTAGATGACAGCGATTTTCGCCTTACCTTTTTGCGTCATGTCTTATTGCCGCTTGCCCAGAGGTATAAGGAGTGGAGGCTTTGGAAGGAATACCCGCTGGACGGCTGCGATCCTCTCGCTCACGATATTATCGGGTTTACCGAGCGGATGAGCAAACTACAGGAGTTGCAGCAATGTGAAAAGGAGAATGCGCTTGATCTGAACGAGGAGCCTTATTGCTTGCCATTGCGCGACCCGACTCAAATCGTGTCACGAGCTCATTTAAGTTCTTACAGGGCGTCCCTTCCGCCTTTTCTTGACGTAATTCTGGAATTTTACCGAGGGATGGGGCGGACTGAAATCAGCGAAGAAGATAAGGCCAATCTGGCAGCTTATATCCGTGGGATACAGACGTCTGTTACCGAGTGCAACGCCGGTGAAAAGCTGCCGATCGTGCTGATCTTATGTACCGCCCGCTATAAGCGGCAGTTGTTCAGACCCGCTACCAATCTGAAGGCCTTCTGGGAGGAGCAAGGGGAGTATACACCCTATTTCGGTGGAAGCATCGCACCCAGCCAACAGCGTTTGCACTACCTGAGATTGCTTCGTAGGCTGTGCATGCGGCTTGCGTTGAGTGAAAAGGCGACAGCAAGCAACCTCGATGCTTTCGTCTGCTTCTTTGGCTGGAAAAAGATGGCTGATGAAGAAATTCAGCAACGGAGAACGCTTGCCCAGAAGTATGGATATGAGAATATTCCGGCGGTAGGCATATCGCTTCGCATGTATGAATACGGGATGGAATGCTTGCCTGCAAGCTATTTCGACCTGTCCTGCCGTTTGATACGGCCACTGAAACAGGAGTCTTTTTTAGAACTGTGCCGCAAAAATGAGGCACAGCTGCGATCTGCCTACCAGATGACAGTAAACGCTATCCGTTTGTTTGCCACCCAGTATATAAGCCTCTGGAGTAAAGCGTGGTTCTACCGGGTCGAGCGATATAACACGCTCAAGGAAGAGAAAGAAAAGGCCGGTGATTTTTCACAGATTTATAAAGCAATCGACTTATCCAAGTTCAGGCTTTTCATAGACGCCGCTATACCATATAAAAAAACACGTTCTGTTCAGCAGCCTGGGGATGAATGGTCTTCGCCCATACATGGAAGGGTGCTGTCTTCGCCGGAAATTCCAGCAAAAAAGATCGTGAGGCAAATGTACGGAAGAACTGATGAGGAACGTCAGGAACTCCGGTTGCTGTTTGCGGAGCTCCTGACGCGAGAGTATATCAGGAATCAGGCGCTGAAGGACTTATTCAAAAAGGCAGATGCTATCTGTGGAACACATACATCCGCCTTTTTCAAACTGAAAAATCTCCAGGGTGGTTTTGCTATAAGAAAGAACCAATAAACAACCCCCTCGGGAAAGGATGACCGTGTGAGGTAAGCATAGGGGCCTGTCGGCCAGACGGATTACGCAGTAAGCAAGGCTGGCCGAACACGGACATCGTTTCCTGAGAGTACGGTAGTATTGGCAGGTGTTTGGTTATTTCCGTGTGTTCTATATACCCTGTGAGAAGAACAAGACAGGTGAAGAGTGCTGCACAGCATTCCTCGCCTGTCTCCTTTTTATATACCAGGTTCCTCCACCGGTACACAGATGATTTGCCCATTTACCCGAACAAAGAACTCCGGTTTGGCAAAGCGCTTCAGCCAGTAGTCCACCTGCTCGTCTGTCAGGGAAGTAAAGCTCTCGCTGTCCGGCGGGGCGCCGCAAACGAAGAATGTGCCCGCGATGATGTCGTAAATTTCTCCCTCCTCATCCCGCAGGGCGCGGTTCAGCGGCAGGTTCAGCAGCTTGCCCTCGTCATTGCAGATCAAGGCTGCTCCTCGTCCTCCTGGTTCGTACACAGCTTGAATAAGACCGCCAACAGCACACTGCATACTTCCAAGGCTATTTTCCAGTTCCATCTCATAGGCTTTCCTCCCAACTTCTACCATTACTACTCGCATGTTTTCATACCTCCCCGCAGCATAGGATCTCCTCTATCTCCTCCGGGCACATGCCGTAGTGCAGAAAGGCGTCGATGTCACGGGGGTCGTACCCATAGGCCGGGGCAATCGATTTCAGATCACGGACATACTCTGCGTCACCGCCGTATGCGTCCCAATGCGTCCAATGGAAGGACGTTGCGCCATTCCACAGATTGCGAGTATCAAACTGCTCCACGGTATAGCGGCCATGCCGGTCGATGCGCAGGATATCACCGGCCTTCGTCACTACCTCCACCGGGCGATCTGCACGGGGCAACCCCTTCTTGAGACCCTTTTTCAGGATCGCTTCTGTGCTGGCATAGGCGTATAGACCCAGCCGCGGGAAGTGGTATAAGGCCAATGGATTATTGCCCCTAACGATATAGAGGTTATCCCGTTTATCCAAGATCGTCAGCGTCAAAGTGCCTTCCAAGGCTTCTGCTG
>ERZ837910.1509-NODE-1509-length-31990-cov-22.907186_pt1 | contig 31990 bp, 45 predicted proteins | sample MGYA00519940_ERZ837910 | MGnify/ENA primary metagenome ERZ837910 (study PRJEB31850, sample SAMEA3708825) | human gut metagenome | biome: human gut; feature: human-associated habitat; material: faeces | place: China | collected 2014 ... | reverse complement strand
GCAGCGGAGACAGCCAGGAGGGCCGCAGAGGACGCAAAGACCAAAGCGGAAACCGCCAAGACCGCCGCCGAAAACAAGGCCAGGGAGGCCGCCGAAGCCGCTACCGCTGCCGCCCAGGCACAGACCGCAGCGGAGACAGCCAGGAGGGCCGCAGAGGACGCAAAGACTAAGGCGGAAACCGCCAAGACCGCCGCCGAAAACAAGGCCAGGGAGGCCGCCGGTTCTGCAACTACTGCTGCGGCCCAAGCTAAGGCTGCGTCTGAGTCCGCAGACTGGGCAAAAGACTACGCAGCCGACGCCGCCGGATCTGCCGGAGATGCCAAGGAATCTGCAGAAGCGGCGGAGCGCTACTATGATGCCTTCGTGAAGTCCAGCGAAACCAAGGTAAAGATTGACGCCCTTTTTAGGTATCCCCGTACCGGAAAAATCTACACTGTAAAGATCCCGAAGTACGCCGCCAACCAGGCGATCGCTTGCGAGAAGCTGGACGACAACGCCGGGCTTGTATGCGAACCGTCAACTGATACCGTAGAGGGCCGGGACGACTACGCCGACATTCCGCTGTTCCGCTGGTACAACTGTAACTATTTGCGGGAGGCCAACGGACACGCATACCCTACGGCCATTGAGGGCCTGGACGATGCCTACACGACGGAGGGCAACGTGGATGTTGGTGTGATTCAGATGGCACCGTATGTCAAATGGGATGACAGCAATAACGACTATATCCTGCTGTCGATTACAGACAGTCCTAAAGAGGGGTACACCCTGTGGCGGACAGCACGGTATGGAGATGAGACGTTCCCCTATGTCATCCACTCGAAGTATTTTTCGGGAGCTGGCCCGGATGGGCTTCCCCGGAGCCTGCCTGGACTGGTGCCGCTGCGGAAGCAGTCCCACAATGGGCTGATAACTGCATACGCCAAAAAGGGAGACGGGTACACTGGCGCACTGATGGAGAGGAACACATGGCAGATCGTTATGACGCTCATCAAGTACGCCAAGAAATCCACCCAGAATATTTTCTATGGCTGCAATAATTACAGTTTCCAATACAAAGCGGCAGTAGAGAGAGCAGACAACGAAACGTATTTCCCGGTGACGAAAGCCCAGGCGGCGAACGTTATCGTCGGTAGCCGTGTGTCTGTCGGCTATGGCTACGTTGCAAGCGGTGCGCTATCTACAGATAGATATTACGATAACGTACACAAGTACGCAGACGAAGCCAAGGTGCTACGCATTGACCCTATCGACGATAACACAAGCGCTGTATACCTTGACGTTGCGGCAGGCTTCCCGACTGCTAAGATTGCGTTGAACGACACGATTACGTCAGACGTATATCTGTCCTCTATGCACTGGCACTCCGGCGTCACGGATGCCGTGATTGGGCACAGAGACGGTACGCCGATCAGCAACACGGACGGAAAACGCCCGTATCGGGTGCAAGGCGTGGAATACGCCGTGGGTGGCTATTTTACCGCATCCGATGTGGCTTTTGAATTTACCAATACCGCAGGGGCGAAGCGCTTGCGCGTATGCCCGGACGGTGTGGCCCACACAAGCAGCGAAGCAACAATAAAAGCCAAGTACATTACAGTTGGAGACATTCCGGGCGGGGACTACTGGATCGGCGACATATTGATCGACCCGGAAACCTGCACTAGCTGCCCTGCCGCCAAGGGCGGTGGCAGTTCTGTCGGAATGGGCGACTACTGGTACGGAGGCGGAACGCCTGCCGCTGGAACCCTGAGGGAGGCGCTGCAAGGCGGCAACCTCGGGTACGGCTTGCACGCTGGCCCTTCGTGTGCGAACGCCAGGTACGGGCTGGGGTACGGGGACTGGTTCTCCCTCGCCGCCGATTGAAAAACCCTCTGGGGGTGAATGCCCTGCCATTAGGCAGGGCAGAGGGGGCGCACCCCCTTTTGAAACTTTGGGACTGATAGAGCAGCGGCAACCTCAGGAACGGCTTGAACGCTGGCCCTTCGTATGCGAACGCCAGGAACAGGCTGGGGAACGGGGACTGGTACTACCTCGCCGCCGATTGTTTGCAAAAAGAACGCAATAACGCAATGCTCTATCTTTCGCAGCGGAAAGCTGTTGCTACAAAGCACCACAGCTGGCTCCAAACGGAGCGGCTGAAAATAGCTCTAGGAGGACGGGGCTGGTAGGAAATCGAACGCCCTGTATAGCAAACAATCGCCGCGGATGGCGGTTGGCCTCAGAAAAGGAACGCATGAAAAAATATTGCAAGAGTATAGACATTTTAGATATACGGTTTTTAGATCTGTGCGCTGCGGATTGCCTGCGAAAAAAGTGGAAGCGCCGGGATGTAGAGGAATACTTTGCGGAAATGCTCCACGCAAGCCGAAAGGCGATACGCCAGAAAATCCAAAACGGCAACAAGCCAGAGCTGGCCCATGCCGCCGCCCTGCGAATGCAACGGGAGCTGAAGGCCAAGAAACTACGCCTTGCGCCGATCTGGTACAAGGACAAGGTGGACTCATCCAACAACAAAACTCGCCGCATTGGCATACAGCACATTAGCCAGCAGCTATATGACTACGTTGCTGTGTACGCTATGAGCGATCTAATGCGCCGGATTGGAGAGCACCAATACGCAAGCATACCAGGCAGAGGACCGCAAAAGGGAATGCTCAAAGTCCGCAAGTGGCTTAAAGAGAAGGATGTGAAGTACATTGCGCAGTTAGATGTAAAGAAATGTTTTCCGAGTATCCCCATTCCAAGAGTGCTTGCTATGGTGGACAAGTACGTTGCAAACGCTGACGCGCGGTGGCTTGTGCATGAGCTTTTAAGTACCTTTGATGGTGGTTTATCCATCGGCAGCTACCTGAGCCAGTATCTTTGCAATCTGTATATGTCGCAACTCTACCACGAGATCAAAGAGCGGATGTATTACGAGCGCCGGGGAAAGCGTATCCCGCTATCTAAACACGCCCTGTTTTACATGGACGATATTTTGCTGCTTGGCACCAGTTCAAAGGGCTTGCACAAGGCCGTGAAGCTTATTTGCAAGTATGCAGAGGATAAGATGGGCCTAGCCATCAAAGCCAGCTGGACAGTACGCCGGGTGGACGATGGGCAATTTGTGGACACCATGGGATTCCGGGTGTACGGAGATCATACAACGATCCGCAGGCGGGTATTCCTACGGGTGCGGCGAGCCTATCGTGCACCGTTGAAAAGTGGGAAAATTACGCAGAAAATGGCCCGAAAATGTGTGAGCTACTATGGACATATAAAGAATACGAATTCTGTCAAACTAGCCAGAAAGTACAAAATCCATAGAACTTTTAGAAAATCGAAAGGAGTGATAGCCTGTGACAGCGTGCTTCGACGAAGAGCAGCCCAGTGTCCGTATCGTCGAACAGGGTAAAATCTATGTATTTATCGCCCTGGATGGACGGTGGAAGAACCGGCAGGTGGAAAACGGCCAGGAGCCGCAAGCCTGTTGGGAGTGCGAATATGCGGAAATCGTCTGCGAGAAAGACCAGATCAATCTTGATGATGTGCGGGAAAATCCAGGGAAATATTTGGACTGGGAGCCGCCGGTCAAGAAAACCACAGAGGAGGAGATTGCGGACCTCAAAGAGAAGAACCGGATGCTGACCGAATGCCTCATTGAGATGTCCGAACTCGTATATGCCTAAAAAATTTGAAAGGATGGTATTTATGATGGCAATGCTGTGGGCACAAGAAATTATGATGCAGGAGACTTTGGAGGAGAGCAGGGCACTGTTCAAACGGTGTCCCAGGCTACTGAAGGAAAAGGTGCGGAAGATCCTTGCAGACAGTGGGTGCGAGGAGATGACGGAGGAGGCCGCCGCATGACAGCGCGACAAGTACAACTCTACTTGCTGGCCCTGGGCTACTCGCCCGGTGACGCTGACGGAATTGCCGGACGACAGACACAAGCAGCAGTGAGGGCATTCCAGGAGGACTATACCGCAACAACCAAAGAAAAGTTGGCAATCGACGGAGCCGCCGGGGTGGCCACTCAAAAGGCTATCCGCCAAGCGGTATACGACGGGTGGGAAAAACCGGCTGATAGTGCCAACGCAATCGTAGAAAAAACAGGGACGTGGTGGGATGACATCAAATATTTTACGAGGAATGACCCATACATTTCCTGCTCCTGCGGAAAGTGCGGCGGCTTCCCGGCGGAACCGAGCGAAAAACTTATGCGCCTAGCAGATGCAGTCCGCACCGATATTGAAAAACCGATGATTCCAACAAGCACGGTGCGGTGTAAGGAGCACAACGCCGCCGTCAATGGCGTATGGAACTCTAGGCATCTGCTGGGCCATGCGATGGACTTTTGGGTGCCCGGGATGACGGCGGATGAGCTGCTTGTGATCGTGAAGCGACGCAAGGAAGTTGTATACGCTTATAAAGTTGACGAAAGAGTTGTACACATGGATATTGGGGCCTAATAGCCTAATACGGATACTAATTTATAATAAAAAGGAGAAAAAAGAATGAACGTAATTACTGCTTTTTGCATCCGCCTGATTGCCGCAATGGCCAACAACCTCATTGTTAAGTTGCTGCTGATTGCTGTAGCTGCTGACATGGTTTTCGGCTCTGCCAGAGCTATTAAAGAGCGGCATTGGAATTCCTGCGTTGGAATCGATGGCGCAGTCCGCAAGGCTGGAATGGTGGCCAGTATCGTCCTATTCACAGCAATGGACATGATCCTAACCATCGATCTGCTTTCTTGGCTGCCAGTGGAAGCACGGGACGCACTGGGCGCTATCGGAATCGTAAAAGCGGGATGCACCGAGCTTTTCGGCATTCTGTATGTGCTGTATGAAGCGACAAGCGTATTGAAGAATATGCTTCTGTGTGGCCTGCCTGTCCCCGTTGGAATTAGAGAAAAATTGAATGATTGGCTATCCAAAATGACTGACGAAACAGCAGTTGCCCTGAAGGAAAATACTCACCTGATGATTCCGGTACACCTGCTGGAAAATGATCTGGAAGATATGACCCGGGAGGATCTGCTGGATATGGTACAGGATATGGGGCTGACCGCCAAGGACGATGCGACCAAAGAAGATTTGATTCATATGCTCTGCACAGAAACCGTATATGTATAAAAAAGCCCCACAGTCTGTAAAGACTGTGGGGAAAACTTCACCCTATTTTGCAGTCAACTGCAAAGGGACACAAATACCGAACGTACCACAGATATAGACAATGGTGTTCGTATTTGTTTGGTTTGGTACGCCGCACCCACCCAAATACGAACCCGTAACCGGGCCGGGGCTGGTGGCGGGGATGGCGGAGAATGGAATTTCTGCCGTCTCTGTTCCGTCTGTGTTGAAGAAAATTTTCAAATGGTCCTCATAGACATAGACGGCGTGAACCAGGGCACTGAAGACTTGACGCTTGAAATTGGGATCGTTGCGGTCTCCGTGGCGGAAGCCGTCGAGCCAGCAGGCCACGGACTCCGCCTTGACCACAAGGGCCGCTTGCACCTTGGCACGGTCTATCTGATCCCGGATGGCGGACCGCTGGGCTTCGGCATCCTCCAGCATTTCTTTGGTAGTCTCAGTGATGATTCCCATAGCAATGGCGTTTCCGATATTCTTTATTTTACGCTGCACTTCCTCCAGCTGTGCCTTTAGGCTGGCCAGAAGTGCGGCGTTTTCGTTATCCTTCAGCGCCCGCCGCTCCACTTCCACGGAAATCTTGGCGATATTCTCCGGGGTGAGCATATCCATGGTGGCGGTCAACACGGCCTGTTCTATGGCATCCAGGCGGACATTTTTCTTGCTGCACATCTTCCGCCGCCGGTTATTGCAAATATAATAGTAGTGGCGGACACCAGACTTGCTTGTGCCTGCCGTACCGGTCATCGGAGATCCGCAGAGGCCACAAAAGAGCTTCCCGCTAAGATAATAGGGGACCTCTGCTTTATACGCCCCGGGCCGGTGGCGGTTGGCATCCAAGCGGCGCCGGACCTGAAAGAATAGTTCATCGTCGATAATCCTGGGCATCCCGCCGGACACACGAACGGTGTCGTCATAGGAATAGATACCGATATACTTTTCGTTCCGTAAGATGGTGCTGAAGCTGGTGCGGGTCCATTCTGCCCCCTTGGCGGTGAGGTGGCCTTCGGCGTTGAGCTGGGCGGCCAACTCCCCCAGGGGCTTCCCGGCGGCGTACCACTCAAAGGCCCGCTGGACGATTTCCGCCCCGATGGGATCGATGTGCCACCTCTTATCATCCCCGGCCTTATACCCCAGGATAGCCCCGCCGGTGACGCGGCAATGCTCTGCCGCCTTCTGCATTCCCCGGGTCACGTCTTCGGAGAGCTTGGCACTGAAATACTCCGACACCGTTTCAATCATACCCTGGGTGACAACACCGGCGGATCCTTCGGGGATGGCTTCGGTCACGCTGATAAGCCGGACCCCGGCCCGCTCTAGGTCCCTGCGGTACAGGGCACTTTCAGCCCGGTCCCGGAAAAAACGGTCATACTTCCATACCAGGATAATATCCACAATGCCTGTGGATGCGTCCCGGATAAGACGCTGGAAGCCCTCTCGGTTGCCGCTACGCCCAGACTTGGCCCGGTCCACATACTCCCCGACCACGTTGATACCGTGATCCTGGGCGTACTTTGCACAAACGTCCCGCTGCCCTTCGATGCTTAGTTCTTGCTGGCGCTGGGAACTGTACCGGCAGTACAGAAAAGCCCTCATAGCTTTATGCCTCTTTTTCGGTGATTTTCAGATGGACAAACAGTGGGGAACTGTCCTTCTCCAGGGTGTACGTCTCTTTCTCTGTTTCGTCGTCATAGTCCTCATCTACCCGCTTGTAGGGGCCGCCGCCGATTTCGCATTTTATGCGGGCGATACCGTCGCGGGCGAGGACCTTCTTTATATGTGCGCAAGAGCCGGCTTTAATATAGCCGACGTGTTCGCCGTCCACAATAACCTTTACAGCATTCGGATCATTGGGGTTGTCCGGCTCTGGCTGAAGCTCAACACTCTGGGGATGAAAAATATACTTGTAGATCCGTTCTCCGATGAGGCCGCAGTCTACAAGTTCGGACTTGCTGCTGTCATAGTCTGGGTTTTCTTCGCCAAGGGAAAGAATGTTTTCTTCATAGTGGGTAACACCGGCGACCCGGTACGGCTTTACATTGCCTTCGGCGGCTTCCGCCTGCTTGCGGCGCTCCTCCAGGATGCGTGCCCCCTCTCTGGCCTCTGCCTTTACCGAAGCGGCCTCCTGCTCTGCATCGGCTTTCTTTGAGATAAGGGAAACGAGCTTGACAATACTGGCCACAAGCAAAAGGAACAGAAACAGAATAAAAACAACTAGCAGCATGGTATTACCTCCTACATATATCCGCACCTGTGGCGGACCGTATTTCCATAATTTACCAGAAGACATAACGTTTGCAATCCGCTACCATATGGAGCGGAGGTGCAAAATGAATTACACAGATTATAAAAATTCCAGGAACGCCGCCTGGGAAATTCTGCTGGCATGCAACATCACCCGCCTACCGGTAGACCTGAACATGATCCTGCTGCAGATGGGAGTCCGGGCGTATCCGTACCAGGGCAACGAAACGCCAATCAGAGAAATAGGACTGGAACGGGCCTGTGCACAGACAGCAGGGCTTACGTTCTATAGAGGGGCTGCGCCGATCATCCTATATGACCGGAACGCACCGCCGACAAGGCTGCGATTTACAATAGCCCACGAGCTGGGCCATATCGCCCTTGGCCATGTCCGCCCAGGAGAGCGCACAGCCCAAAACAGGGAGCCGCAACCGGGAGACAGCCCAATGGAGCAGGCGGCAAACCGCTTTGCTGTGGATCTGCTGGCCCCTGCCTGCGTCCTCTGGGGCCTTGGGATACATACTCCGGAAGAAATTGCGGAAGTCTGCGCAATCTCCCGAGCATCGGCGGAGTTCCGGGCAGCCAGAATGGCCGAACTATACCGCCGCGGAAAATTTCTCACACACCCTGCGGAGCGGGCTGTCTATGCCGCATTCCTTCCGTTTATCAAGGAATGTCTGGGCCGGACTTGAAGCCAGTGGACAGCGGAGCGTCTGGGTTTGCGCTGGATAGATCAACATCTCCACCGTTGGACATTGCCGCAACCCTGACGGGGACGGGAATGTCCTGCATATAATCAGCAAGGATTAAGTCAATAAGCTTCTTTTCTTTCGCCGTGGCCTTTTCGTAGGCTGCGGCGATTTTTTGAGCATGGAAAGATATTTCAGGACGACTGGACACATGTTGAGAGTATTTCCCGTACATATCGTTCAACGTTACATGAAAAACCTCACAAGCCGCAAAAAGCGTTTCAATATCAATGGAGTTGTTACCACTTTCCCAATTGGATACAGCCGTGTTTTTTACGCCAAGTTTTTCCGCAAATTCTTTCTGCGTTAAACCGGATTTTTTACGGTAATAGAGAAGATTTTTTGCTATTTCATCTTTGACGGTGGGCATTATCAAGCTCTCCTTAAAAAATCATTAAACCGATTATATATCAACTGTCTACGCAAATCAAGAAAATAATTCAGTATTTCTGAAATTTTTTTCTGAAACCCATTGACATTACAGCGTAGCTGGATTATTATATAGGAAATCCAGTAATTCTGTAGTTAAGGAGGAGACGAAATGCTTGGATTCAAAATCAAAGACTACATGACCGCCAAGGGCCTAAAGTTCGGAGCGATTGCAGAGCGGGCAGGTATTCCGGCCAATATTTTCTCCGCAATGATTAACGGAAAACGAAAAATCACTGCGGAGGAGTATTTTTCAATCTGTAGTGCGCTGGGAGTTCCACTTGAACAGTTTCACGGAATGAGTGCGTAAAGGAAAGGCGGTGCAAACAGTGCTTATTTCAACTAAGAAGATAATAACCGATCAATTAACAAAAAATCTGCTATCCGCACATAAGCGGATAGCAGACACCGGAAATGCCTCTGAAATCATCCGTATTTCAAAGTACATTTTTAAGTTAGCCAATCAAAGAGAGGATATATTGACTGAGCTTATCCCGGAAGACAACGAGCAGCGGGGCGGCGGCCCAGTATAAAAGTTGGAACACCTTTGTAATGACGCCGTTGCCATCAACGCCCATGTACTCTAAAACTGTTCGGGGCAAAAACAGCACACAGTCAATCCAAAATAGTGGGGAAAAGTTTTCAATAATGCGGTGCTTGAAAGTGCCCTTCGCCTCTGCCAGATATTTCAGCATACCGCCAACAACGTCTTCTCTCCTGTTGTCAAGATTGCCGAAAAAGGACGTGTTGCCCTGTATAAGCTGCCCAAACCCGATTGGTTGAACATACGGAATTTGCAAATCTGGCAAACTAGCCTTCTTGAAAAGCTGGACAACAGCCGAATTGTATTCTTTGAAGTTTATTGCCGAGCTGCTTAGATACAATGTGTACTTCTTGTCATAGTAGCATATCCGGGCAAGCGCGCTAATGTTGGATATGAGCCTATAGGCAAACAGGGCTGCGAAGCCTAAAGCAAAATATTTCATAAAGTCTCTCCTATCGCCTTTTTGACCAGCTTTTGGTCTACACAGAAATTATAAGCGCACAACACAGATAAATCAAGGAGAGAACCAATAAAACAAAGGAAAGGCGGTGGTCAAATGCGTCATACAAAAGAAACAACGACCCTCACCCCGGCGGCCACCGCCGCCCTTGCCTCTGAACTCTACCTGCACAAGCTGTGGGCAACACCAGAGGAAACGGAAATATGGCTGAAAACCGAAACCGGCAGCTACATAGCGGCCCTCATTGAAAAAGAACGGAGGAAACGGAATTGACACAAGCAGAATTTGATCACGGCCTGCAGCTGCGCCTTTGGCGTTGCGAACTACAATACAGGGCTGAAAATCTACCGCATGGGAGCAGTGTTGATTGGTTGGCCCCGTACTGCTACAGCGTGAATGAAATAGCCGGCTTTCTTCGGGAACTTGGCTTCAGGATCAAAGAGATTTCCGAGTATACAGACCCATGCACGGGAACGAAATGCAACTGGGTCATTACAAGTGGCGGAATCATCGTCTATGAAAACAGCGGTGATTCACGGGGGTTTGTGGCAATGTCCATCCAAGAGCAGCAACGGCGGGCCAGCAAAGGCAAACGCCTATGAACTGGGATTCTGAAATCTGGCTCCCCTGCCGCCTGGGCGAGGAATTCACCCTATGGGACCTGGGCCATGAGGTAAAACAGTACCTCTATAGCGTTCAGCCGGACTGGATGGGCGGTCACGGTGACTGCGGGTGCGTGCATAGCCCCGCCGCCTGGAAAAACGGCGCCCCCTACAATACGAGAGTTGGAGCTGGCCCGAGGCCATGGACAAAATGCTGGAACTATGAACCAGCAATCAGGATCACGCCGCCTACCTGGATTTGGGACTATAACGAAGACATACGTTTCGGAATCTTCCTGCCCCAGAAGCGGGACGGGACCCGCCAAATGATTCGCCTGCAAAGCGTGTCTATGCGAGGGTCCCGGGCCTATTTCAACTTCACGATAAAGGGAAAGGGACTGGGCGGGGACTTCCGCCTGGAGCGTGTGGCGGCGCTGGATTCCTATTTCTCCCCTATCTGGCCACTGCCTTCCACAGAGCCGCAAAAACCCGCTTTCTACTATTATTACATACCGGATTCCAGCCAATGAAAGGAGGCCGCAATGTCAGATTCAAGGAATGCACCCTGTAAGGACTGCCCGGACAGGCACACCGCTTGCCATGACCGATGCCAGAAGCCGGAATATCTGGCCTTCCGGGCCATGTACGCCCGGGCAAGAGAGGCCCGCCGCCGGGAATCCGAGCTACTGGCCTACACCATCAAGGAAATGCGTAAAAATCAACGGGGCCGGAGATAGCCACCCCCATTTTGAAAGGAGCAACCCATGATCCGTATTATTCTGAAAATCGAACGGCAGGACGATGAAACGAGAACGCCGAAGGTGGCGGCCCAGATTGCACTTGAATGCACTACCGCCGCCGATCTGCACCGCGCCGCCTTGATTACAAAGACAGCAATTGAGGCCCAGGCGGCCACGGAAGGCCAGGAAGGACCGGAGGTGCTGCGCCGTGGGTAATGTTGTAACCGTTCGGGCCGGAAAACGGGCAATCGAGCAGGAATTGCAGACAATGGCCGCCACTACCCCGGCCTTGGATGCCGAAGACAGGGAGCTTGCCCGGATGTTTGCTGCCCGGGGCCTGCGCTTCGAGGCCGCCACCATGGATGTGGTAGGCAAAGACCGGATCATACAGGAGGAGAGCGCCCGGACCTTCCGCAAAAAGCGGAAGCGGGAGCTTCGGGAACTGATTGGACCGGCGGTGGGCTTGTCACTGGTATTCTTCGGCGGCTCATTCGGTCTGATTGCCGCCGGTTACTGCTGGGCACTGGCCGCCGGGTGCGCCGCCTGGGCCATATCCCTGGTATTGAGGTGATGGCTTATGGACTTTGCGGCGCCAACACCGGAGGAAAAGCAAATTCTCCGAGACATCGGAATAAACCCGGAGGATGTTGTGGTAAGGAGCCACAGCGAACAAGCCCTGCTGGTGATGCACCTGCTGACCCGGCACAATATTATGATATTTCTAAAGTAAGGAGGGACTAAGATGCTGATCCATGAAAAAGGAATGGTGGCGGCCATGAAGAAGGCCGCCGGAGCCAGCGGCCAGGGCCTCCATGTGGCGGCCTGGAAAGAAGACGGGAGACTGTGGGTCTTCCTGTACACGAACTTTTGGTGTGTCGCTTCCGCCTGGGAGAAGCTGCCCCGAAAGGTCAAGGGCCTTTTGGCTGAATACATGGGGGAGCTTCCTGGGGCCGGTGATGCCGTAGAGATCACCAAGAAAAACGGCGTTCAAAGCGAGGTACACACGTTCGCGGAACGGACAATTGCAGACTACCGGGGGGCTATGTCTTCCGAAGACAAGGTAAAAGCCAAGGCAACGCCTTTGACGGAATCCGAGATGTATACCCTATGGCAGACGGCCAAGGGCGAAATCATCCCAATGCCACAGCCCATTGAGCAAGTGGCACTGCTGCCGTCCGGTGCCTACTATGTGCCGGAAGTAAATGTTATGTATACCATGGACGATGACAGCCAGGTTTTTCTAAAGCCGACGGTTCAGACGGGCCAGCGGGCCGAGAATCTGAAGCACCTGGGGAAGGTCCGCTGGGTAAACATCTAAGACCTACATTATATAATGCAGCTCCAACGGCGCTCCATAGGGAGCGCATGAGGGGCTTGTATGGGTAGTAAAAACAGAACGGTACGGAAAGGAGCCACCAGAGGTGCGGACGGTCCAACGAGAAAGGCGGTATGTGTGCGGCCTATCCAAGCAGGGGGCTACATACCAGGAAGTCGAAATCTACACCGTAACTCCAGACAAGAAGGGCCGGGACAGGGACAAAGAGGCCCGCACCCCGCCGGAGTTCCGGGGAAACAAGCCAAAGTGGGACGCCAACAATGCTTCCCGATCCAGGAAATGGTTTTGCCGTCTGTTGGCCACCAACTTCACAGAGCATGACACTCATACGACACTGACCTATCGGGACGATGAATTGCCGAAATCTGAAGAACAGGCGGATCGGGACGTTACAAATTTCCTGCGGCACTTGCGGGAGAAGTGCAGGAAGCAGGGACTCCAAAACCCGGAAGCCGTTATTGTAACAGAGGGCCAGGAGGCGGACCCGGAGGCCGGAACAAAGGCTGTCCGATACCACCATCATGTTGTACTAAAATGCCAACTAAGCCGGGACGAAATAGAGGCTTGCTGGCATCGGAAAGGAAAGCGCCTGGGCCTTGCCAATGCAGACCGGCTCCAGAAAGAAAAAGGCAGTCTGGAGGCCCTGGGGAATTACCTGACGAAATACCCAAAGCGGAAACACCGGTGGCGTAGAACAAAGGGCATCCGGGACCCGATCCTGCCGAAACCAAATGACAGCAAATACACACGCCGCGGCATAGAGCGGATAGCCAAGGACCCGGACAAGCTCAACAGCAAGGAATTTTGGGCCAAGAAGTACCCAGGCTGGGAGCTTTCCGAAGCAAAGGCAGACTACAGTGATTTTTGGGGGTGGTCCATATCCCTGAAGATGCACCGACCACCGGCCAGAAAGCGAGAGGAACCCTATGGGAATAAATATAGCTGACCTGGGACCGGCAGCCAGGGCGCAAGCTCTAAAAAAGCTCCAGGAGCTGGAACGTGAGAAGAAAAACAGGCCCAAACTGCCGAAACAGGAGGGCAGCCAACTGGAGGCAGAGTATTACACCGCCTTCATCCTGCCGAAGATTGCCGCCGGACTGGTGGCGGAAGTAGAGACACACAAGCGCTTCGAGCTGCTGCCGAAGGAGGAATACTGCGGCATCTCCCTCCCTGCCGCCCACTACACACCGGATTTTATCATCACCTACAAGACTGGAGCCGTGGAGGTGGTAGAGGTCAAGCATGAGGCGATCCGCCGGAATCAGCGGGACTATATCTACCGCCGCAGACTTTTCATTGACCGCTATGCCCGCCCAAACGGATGGGCATTCACGGAATACATCAAGCAAGAAAGGAAATCGAAATGAACAACCTGGAAAAAGCGTATGCAGAAATCAAAGAACAGCAGGCAAAAATGAAGCCCAAGAGCACCGAATATTTTGTCGGGTGCCAGCTTCGGGACATTCTGGGGGAACTCCCCGAATATGCCGAAATCGTTCTGACTGACCTGCTGGCAAAGGGAATGACCGTTTCCGACTGCGAGAAGAAAATACGGGAATTTGCCAGAGGAAATGGGGGATGCTGCCCGCCGGATGAAGCAGATAGGATCATCCGGGAGTTTTACGGCATACCCTGTGGCGCCACCATTCCGGCCAAAGAGCCAAACCATGAGCATGGGGCCGCCGGAAAGAAAGCAAAAATCACCTTTGCGGACTTCCTGTAAGGGGGCGATACGATGGATTACAGCAGACTGATTCCAGAAAAGGCCCCAGAGGATCTATTTGCCTGCCTGGAGCAGGAAGAACCCCGCTTCAAAGTGGGCGTTCTATCCTACAAGGCCATAGGCTTCGAGGAGGCGGAGGGAATAAGCTATTGCGAAGACTTCGGCGGAGACCTACGCCGGGACCGCAAAAAGCGTCCTGCGCTGCTATGGTGTTCTGAATGCGGGAGAGAAAGCCTTGCGGAGTGGATCGGCGGGGAAACCTGCCACGGGTACGGCGTAGAATCCGGCATCCACATTGAGGACAATTTCTTCAATAACGCGAGCGGGGATTATCGCAACGGCGCAGAAATGGCGTGCCCAGTGTGCGGGGCTTCTGTAAGACTCACCTGCGCAAGCTCCATTCGCCAAGGAGTCACAACACAAATCCTTATCACCGTCCCTACGGTATGCAGCGGATACCCGGTGTTCACCGTGTTCTGCGCGGAACGTAATATCCGTGGCCGGAATGTAACCAGATGGGCTACACCATTCGAGGCCTATATCGTTGACGGGAAAAAGCTGGTAAAGCTGGCCAAATACCGCCGGGGAATAGGTGGAGGCTGGTACTACCTGGGCCGCTGGGAGCAGCTAAAGCGGGCAAGGGACACCATGACAAACCCTGTCATGTACTGGGCGGAACCAAGCCTTGACGGAACGGTGCTGGAAAACGCCAAGCTATGGGAATACAAGGCCCAGGCCTACGACAAGGGGAATTTCTACCCATTGGCCTACAGCCGCCTATATCTCCGCCACCACAACGTTGAAAACCTGATTACAGCGGGCCTTGGAGACCTGATTGGTTCGGAAATTGAAGACGAAAAAAGCGTCAATTCCTTCGGGACCCGGGAAGAATGCAAAATACCGAATATCCGCTGGATTAACTGGAAGCGGGCAAAGCCACATGAAATGCTTGGTGTGACAAAGCAGGAATTCCGGGAAATCCGAGAGGCACAATGGGACCCTGGAGAATGGAAATGCTGGGAAGATTGCAAGGCGGCTGGCCTCACCCCGGCGGAACTGACAGAGGCAATAAAGGCGCTGGGAGTCTACGGCGTGAGGAGAATAGCGGGAGTACCGGAGCTGGCGGGCCATACTATGCGGACTGTGCGATACATCACCAAGCAGAAGTGCACCGCAGAACTCTACCTGGACTACATCAACATGGCAAGGCGGCTTGGGGAAGATATGACCCAAGATGTGATACTATGGCCGCCGCATTTCCGGGCAGCCCATGACCGCGCCGCTTCTGCAGAAAAATACCATGCCGATGCCATGACCCGGGAGAACTTCGAGCGAATGACTGAGGCTGCCCGGGGGCTGACCTGGAAGCACAACGGGATCATCATTCGGCCTGCGGCATCTCCAGAGGAACTTGTGGCAGAAGGAACGACCCTACGGCACTGTGTGGGTGGCTACGCCAAGAACCACGCCTCTGGGAGAATCATTCTTTTCATCCGCCACGAACGCAGACCGGAGCGCAGCTGGTACACCTTGAATGTGGACTTGACAAGTAAAACGATCATCCAGAATCACGGATACAGAAACGAAATGCTTCCGAGCGGGAAGCGGCTACATATCCCGAAAGAGGTAACGGATTTTGTGGCCGCCTGGGAAGAAACGGTTCTGAAGCCCTGGACCATGCCGAAGATGAACAAGCGGAAGAAATCAGCCTAAACGGAGGAAATGAACATGGATCAACTGACGATTATTCCCGGCGCTACGCCGGAACAGCAACAGGCCGTTGCTATGCACTACGAAATTGTAGAGGCTGCCAGGCAGACGGCCAACAGCCTACTGGAACTGGGCCGCAAGCTGAAACGCATGAAGGACAGCGGCCTTTACAAGGCCTTGGGCTATGAATCATTTGGGGATTATACCGAGCAAGCGGTGGGCATCCGGCAGCGGCAAGCCTATAATTACATCTCTGTGGTAGAGTCCCTACCTGCCCGGCTGATTGAAGAAAATGCGGCGGCAGGTGTTACCAAGCTGGCTCTGCTGTCCAAGCTGGGGCCGGAAGACCGGGAGGAGGTGGCGGGAGACCTTGCCAACATCACGGTCAAGCAGCTGGAGCAGCTGATTGCGGAAAAGAAGTCATTGGAGGAGCAGCTTTCCATCTTCCGGCAGGAGGCGGAGGCGGAAGCGGAGCCGGAGCCCGCCCCGGAGGTTGACACCGAAGCCGTCCGGGAGCAGGTACGCGCGGAACTCCAGGCCTGCCACGACAAGGAGATCGAGGCAATGCAGGCTGCCGCAAAGTCGAAAGCTGAAGCCGCTGCAAGAGAGGCCAAGGAAGAGCTGCGCAAGGCCAAAGAAGATCTGACCAAGCGAGTGGCGGAACTGGAAGAGGCACACCGGAAGGAGCTGGACCGGGCCAAGGCCGAAGCCGCCGCTGCCGCGGCCAAGGAGCAGCAGGACAAGGCTGCCGCCCAGGTGGCCGCCGCCGAAAAGGCGGAAGAAGAAGCAAAGCGGAAAGCGGAGGCCATGGCCAAACAGCTTGCCCTTGCCAATGACGAAGACGGTCTGCGGTTCAGCCTTCTGTTCGAGGAAATGCAGGAGAAGGCCAATGCCATGCTGGAACTGGCTGGGAAAATCAAAGACAAGGGCGACCCTGACCGAGCCGAAAAGTATCTGTCCGCACTGGGCCGTGGCCTGGAGGCGATCCGGCAAAACATTGAGACGTGAGGAATGAGCTATGCAGAAGAACGACAAAAAGAAAGCGGCCCTGTCCGAATACAGGGAGGCTCTGAAAGAACTGGAATACTGGGTGGATACGCTGGCCAGGATGGACCACGGGGGCCAGCAAGCCCAGACATTCACGGCAAGAATCCGGGAGAGCACAAAGGCCAGGTCCCCGGAGATGAAGGCCATAGAGCGCTCCATGGCGGAGGAAAACAAGCGGCGGGCGACGGCCAAGGCCCAGGATGCCCGGGAGCGTGTTATGGCTCTGATCGACACGGTCCAGGATGCAGACCAAAGGATCTTGCTGATGCGCCGCTACATCGATGGCATGACATGGGATGATATAGCGGAGGCGTTCGGCAGGTCGAGGACATGGGCGACAAACACACACGGGACGGCCATTAAAGCCGTGGCGGAGCCTGTGGAGAAAACTGTTAAAAAATGTTGATTGGTTGCTTGAAGTGTACGCACCTAATGTGATACTGTCTATAACAAGAGAGCTGGGTAAACCGGCCCTCTTGTTTTTTGCTTTTGCAATCGACTGCAAGAGAGGAGCAGCTATATGATTCACGCAAAATTTTTCCGAGGCACCAATGGCTATGTCCAGCTGGAAATGAGTGGCCGTGCGTTGGAAACACCAGAGGAAGAAGGCGTGGTGCGTGCAGCGGCCACAACTCTGGCGTACACGCTGGCCCAGGCCGTGCAGTTCGCCTCTGAGCAAGGGTGGCTTGCCACGGCACCAACCATCAAGATTTGTGACGGATACGCCCATATCGTAGCAAGGCCGAAGCCGATGTATGAGGCGGAAACGCTGCTGATGTTCTGGACGGTACAGGCCGGAGTCTATACGGTGGAACGGAACTATCCGTCTGCCCTCTGCTTGATGCCGATGGAGATTGGTAGATAATGTCCAGGGAGTTCGCCCGGGAGTTCTATCACTCGAAGGCATGGCGAACCTGCGCCGATGCCTATGCGAGGTCCAAGGGGATGCTGTGTGAGCGGTGCTTGGCCAAGGGTATCATTGTACCGGGCAAGATCGTTCATCACAAACGCCACCTGACGCCGCAGAACATCAACGATCCAAGCGTGACCTTGGCATGGGAGAACCTGGAATACCTGTGTCAAGACTGCCACAACGCCGAACACAATGCCGGTGCCCGTCGCTACTGGATTTCAGCGGACGGAAGCGTTGTGCCGAAGCGGCGCGACTCCCCCCCGGTTGGCCCGAAAAAATAGGGTTTTGGGACACCGGTGCATGGGGATTCATTTTTCCACGCGTGCGCACGCGTAGTTTTTGGAAAGTTTATTGGCAGAAAGGAGGAGAAGTTGTGGAGGAAAAACAGGAAAAACGGAGAAAGAAGCGGAAGACGAAAACAGTCAAAGACCTGCTGACCCTAGCGAAAAGCTACGGAGTCGAAGAAAACCAAATCGTCCTGGAGCTGGTAAACAAGTACAACGAGCAAAAAGAGATTATCCAAAAAATTTCTGACCAGATTGCAGAAGATGGCCTGACATGCAAGAAGGAATATGTCAAGGGCCGGGAAAACCTGGTGGCAAATCCCCTCCTGGATGTATTCCAGAAGCACCAGGACTCTGCATCCAGAACGCTTGACAGCCTTGCCGACGCAATTGTTAAGTTTGGCCGAAAGCCTGCAAGGAAAGGAAAGCTGTCCGAGATAATGGCAGAGACAGCGGATGCGAATGCCTAACTATATCACAGAGTATTACGAGAAAATCATGTCCGGCGAGATCGTCGCCGGGGAATGGATAAAAACGTGGTACGAGATGATTGTGGCGGGCATCCGATCCGAGAAATATGTCTTCTCTGCCACGAAGGCCAACAAGGTCATACGCTTCATCCAAGAGCTGTGCCACCATTCCAAAGGCAGGAACGACCTCATAACCCTGGAGTTGTGGCAGAAAGCAATGGTATCCGTATGCTTCGGCATCCTGGATCACAACGGAAACCGGCAGTTTCGGGAGGTTGTGGTCATCATTGGCCGAAAGAACGGCAAAACGTTGATTGCTGCCTGTATCGGTGACTATATGCTTTTTGCCGATGGAGAATACGGTGTTGAAATCTACAACTTGGCCCCGAAGCTGGACCAGGCGAAAATGGTGTACGATGCCGCATATCAAATCATCCAGAACGAACCGGAGCTGGAGGAGCTGGCCAAGGCCCGCCGGTCAGACATCTATGTGGCGGACACGAACAGCTTTATGAAACCTATTGCTTTCAATGCCCGAAAATCGGACGGCTTCAACCCACATTTTGTGACCAATGACGAAATTGCATCTTGGAAGGGTGACGCTGGGCTGAAGCAGTACGAGGTAATGAAAAGTGCCTTGGGTGCCCGTAGGCAGCCTATGATTCTGTCAATTTCTACAGCCGGGTACGAGGTAGACGGAATTTATGACGAGCTGATAAAACGTGCCACCCGTGTCCTGAAGGGAGAGAGCGGAGAAACACGGCTTGCACCATTCCTGTACATCATAGACGATCCGGACAAGTGGAATGACCTGGGGGAATTGCGGAAGTCCATGCCCAATTTGGGCGTATCTGTCACAGAAGACTATATGCGCGAGGAAATCGCCGTGGCGGAGGGCAGCGCAAGCAAACGGGTGGAATTCCTGACCAAATATTGCAATATCCGGCAGAATTCCTCTGTTGCATGGTTGAGCAGTGCTGCGATTGAAGCGGCAGAATGCGAAGAACTGACGCTGGAGATGTTCCGAGGCTGTTACTGTGTCGGCGGTATTGACCTATCGAAGACCACGGACCTGACAAGCTGCTGCATCATCATCGAGCGGGGCGGCCTGCTGTATATCATTTCCAGGTTTTTCATGCCAACGGAACGCCTGGGAACGGCCACAGAAGAAGACAAGGTGCCGTATCCGCTGTATGTAGAAAAGGGTCTGCTTACCCTCTGCGGCAAGAACCATGTGGATTATCACGAATGCTACAACTGGTTTGTAGAACTTGTGACAAAATACAACATCTACCCTCTGAAAATCGGCTATGATCGGTATTCTGCCCAGTATCTTGTGGACGACATGAAAAACTACGGTTTCCACATGGATGATGTCTACCAGGGATTTAACCTAACGCCGGTTATTCGGGAATTTGAAGGGGTCATGGGAGATAAGATTGTTCGGATCGGCCAAAATCAGCTTTTAAAAATCCATCTGTACAATTCTGCCGTGAAAATGGACACATCACAAAACCGCCTTATGCTGGAAAAACTGGGGAGCCGGACCCGCATAGATGGAACGGCGGCGGTATTGGATGCAATGACGGTACGGCAAAAATGGTACGGCGAAATCGGCGGGCAGCTGAAAAACCTGCCTGCATAAGAGCTAGGAGGAGAGATGGGATTATTTGAAAGGATCTTCGGCCAGAAGGACAAACAGAAGCAGGCCCAGGCCGGAGTTGTATACCAGGGGATCACGGCATATCAGCCGCACTTTTATGCTTCTTCCGGCTCCATCTATGAGCAAATGCTTATCCGCGAGTCCATCCATGCCCTCGCGGTCCACAGCTCCAAACTGCGGATCACATTCAATGGGCGGGGCGCTATGCAGTTGGAAAAGCGCCTGGGCCTGCAGCCTAACGCATTGCAGACCTGGGACCAAATGCTATACCGGACACGCACGATCCTGGAGACGGAGAACACTTGCATTCTGGCACCCGCCTTTGACAAATATGGCCGGGTAAGTGAGATATACCCTATTCTCCCATCGAGCTGCGTTCTGACCGGCGACACGGCGGAGCCGATGGTGGCCATGCGCTTCCCTTCTGGTGGGTTTGTACAACTCCCAACTTGGCAGGTGGGCGTACTAACAAAATTTCAGTATCGGGATGACTTCTTTGGTTCAACCAATGCCGCCCTGCGGAAGACCATTGATTTGCTGGGATACCAGGACCAGGGAATTGAACAGGCACTGCGGAATGCCGCGTCCTATAGGTTTATGGCGTGTTCCAAGAACTTTGCATCACCGGACGATCTGAAAAAGCAGCGCAAGGAGTTCGACAAGAACAACATGAGCGGTGAGGGCGGCGGAATCCTGCTATTCCCGAATACCTTCGGGGACCCGAAGCAGATACAAAATGACCACTATACCATCGATGCGGAAACGATGAAGATCATCAAGGACAATATCCATGGGTACTTTGGGACCAATGACGACGTGACCCATAACAAAGCCTATGGTGATGCCTGGTCTGCTTTTTATGAGGGTGGCGTTGAGCCTTTTGCCATACAGTTTTCCAACGTCTTGACGATCCTGCTGTCCATGGTGGGGGAGCTGACCGGAGGAGCGTTTGTAATGGCCACAGCAAACCGGCTTCAATACATGAGCAACAGCGACAAGCTGAAGGTCACGGCACAGCTGATAGACCGGGGCGTTATGTGTGTGGACGATGGCCGGGAAATCTGGAATTTGCCGCCCCTGCCGGATGGCAAAGGCCAAGTGTACCGAATCCGGGGCGAGTATAAAGATGCCGCCGATGAAAACGGCGCGCACGAGGAGGATTGAGCGTGCCTAACGCAGAAGAAAAAATGAAAACAGGCCGGGAATACCGAAGAATTGAGGTCCAGCGTATCCAGATTCGGAAGCTGGACGACGGGTCCGAAAATTATGAGGTAGAAGGCTACGCCTGTACGTTTGGCCAGGTATACCGGCTCTACGATGGGACCTTTTACAAAGTCGATGAACAAATTGACCAGCAGGCTTTCACCTCCTGTGATATGTCCGATGTGATTTGTCAATTCGACCACATGGGCCGCGTCTTTGCCAGGACATCAAACAAGACTCTGGAGCTTAGCATTGACAGCCATGGCCTGAAGTGCCTGATCCGCTTGGGTGGTACAGAGGAGGGACGAAAGCTCTACGAGGAAATCAAGGGAGGGTACATCACAAAGATGTCTTTCGGCTTCAGCGTAGAGGAAGACAAGCGGGAAGAAACATACAACACCGAAACCGGGATCACAACCGTACTTCGGACCATTACCAAAATCAAAAAACTCTATGACGTTTCCGCTGTGTCGTTGCCCGCCAACGATGCAACCGAAATTTCGGCCAGAAACTACTGTGACGGAGTGATTGCAGGACTTGAGGAGGAGCGCCGCAAGAAGCTGGACGATGAATACACCGTAAACCTGTTAAAACTTTATCTGGAGGTAAATAAATGAGAATTGACGAAATTCTGCAGAGAAAAGCGGAGATTCGGGCCGCAATGGAAAAGCCCGACTTTGATAAGTCCACTGCTGCCGGACTTCTGGAGGAGGCCCGCAAGCTGAACGATGAACAGCAGCAGATTGAGCAGGCTGCCTCTGTGGCGGAGCAGCTGCGCAAGGCTGTGGGTGCGGAGGCACGGGGGCGTATCCAGGACAAGGAGGCCGAACAGTTTGATGGCGGCGAGGACCCGGAGGAAAAGCGCATGAAGGTGCTGGCCTCCACCGAGTACCGCAATGCGTTTTTGAAGCACCTGAAGGGTGCGGACATGACCGAGAAGGAAGGCCGTGCCTTTACCTACACCACCACGAACACCACGGCTCCCCTGCCTACGGAGATGCTGAACAACATCATCAGCCTGATTGAGGAACAGCATCCCATTGTAGCCGACGTGAACACCCTGCGCTCCGGCTGCGAAATCACCATTCCCCGCGCAAAGTCCATTGCCGAGGTAAGTACCAAGACCACCGAAGGCTCTGCGGCACCTGAGCTGCAGGTGACTATGGACAATGTTACCCTGTCCGGCAACGACTTTGCAGCCACGGTGAAGATCACCTATAAGATGGCCACCATGGCTCTGCCCGCATTCCAGTCCTACTTGGAAAAGGTCATTGCGGACAAGATCGGTGCTGATCTGGCGGCGGACATTGTTGCCAATATCAAGACGGGCATGGCCACCGCCAACACCGTAAAGGACGATGTTTCCTTTGGGTCCATCTGCAAGGCATTCGGCTTGCTGAAGCGGGTCCAGCAGACTGTGGTCTACACTACCCGGGCAACCAAGTTCAACTCCATCGTCTCCCTGGTGGATGCCAACAAGCGGCCCATCTTCCAGCAGCCGATTGCGGAAAAGGATGGCGGTGCGCTGCTGGGTTGCGTCATCAAGTACGAGGATGCCGTACAGGAAGGCACCGTACTGATTGGTGATCCCACCAAGTACACCCAGAATGTGGCCCAGGAAATCATCCTGGAGTCTGACCGGGACATTGAGACCCACAAGATCATCCATTCCGGCTACACCTGCCAGGAAGGTGCCCTGACGGACGACAAGGCATTCTCCATCATCGACCCCGCCCAGAAGGGAAAATAATCAATACCCGCGGGGAGGCTACTGCCTCCCCGTAGAAAGGAGGGACCCGCTTGCTTCTGGACAGAGTAAAAATGGCAATTCCTATCACAACCAATAAGATTGACCCGCTCATTGAGGATACCATTGCCGCCGCAATTGCGGATTTGCGGGTGGTTGGAATCAAGAGCGCCGATGCTGCCGATGCGGACCCGCTGCTAAGACAAGCAGTCATTACCTACTGTCGCTGCCATATCGGGAATCCGCCTGCGGACGAATATGCCCGCCTAAAGGCAAGCTACGACGAACAAAAGGCTATGCTCCAGGGGGCAACTGGGTATGGGCTGGAGGCCGACGATGGAACAGATTATTGAGGCAAAGCTGATTGAAAGCATCATCGAGCCGGACGGTCTGCTTCAGCAGGTGCGCAGACCGCTGCCAAGGGATGTGCTGGCCATGATGTCCTCTGTATCCGGGACGGAGTTCGCGAATGCGGGCTTGCTTGGCATTAAAAGCGAACTGCGGATTGCTGTTTTTGCACTTGACTACAATGACGAGGATACCGTAGAAATCGCCGGAAGGCAATACAAGGTATACCGTACATACCAGTCGAGGCCGGACAGAGTTGAACTCTACCTGCGGGCAAAGGAGGCTGAGGATGTCGGTATCGATTGATTCTATGGCCGCCGAAATCATCAAAAGCCTGCAGAGGTACGGGGAAGCCGTGAGCGAAGATGTGGACGCGGCTGCCGAAACAGCAGCGAAGCACGCAAAACAGAAACTCAACGAGCGCTCCCCTGTGGGTAAAACCGGAAGCTACCGGAAGGGATGGACAATCAAGCGGGAAAAACGCGCCAAGTCCGGCGGACAGGCCGCCGTAGCGGTCTGGAATAAAACGGATTATCGTCTGACGCATTTGCTGGAAACGCCCCATGCACGGGTTGACTGGGGCCGCCGGACGGGGCTGCAGTCAACGCCGATTCCACACATTGCCCAGGTCCAGGAAGAAGCGGCGGCGGAGTTCGAGGAACTGGTAAAGAAGGCGGTGCAACAGGGGTGACATTGAGTGAATTTGCGCAAGTCGTAGAGCGTTCCGGCATCCCGGTTGCTTATAAAACCTTCCGAGCGGAGCAGGACCCGGGGCTGCCTAAGAGCACATACAAAAAGACCGGGGAAAAGGTGATGTATTGCGACAACAAACCTTTTTACAAATGGGAAAAGGTGGAATTGGTGCTGTACACCAAAAGGAAAGACACATACACGGAATGTATGCTGGAAAGCGCTCTACTTGCCGCCGATTTGAAATGGATAAAAGATGAGTCGGACAATGCGGCGGATTCGGAAACGTACTCCGTGAAATATAGTTTGGAGGTATAAAATGCCTGATGCAGAAAACAAGGTACAGTTTGGCCTTAAAAATGTGCATTACGCCGTCTGGGACGGCGAGAAATATTTGGCGCCGGTGGCGGTCCCGGGCGCTGTAAATCTGAATCTGGCCGCCGAAGGCGAACTTCAGAAGTTCTACGCAGACGATGTGGAATTCTGGACATCGAACAACAACAAGGGTTATTCCGGAGACATTGAATTCGCCCGCGTCCATGAGAAGATGCTGCAGGACGTCTGGGGCCTGCGGATGAGCGAGACGAACAAGGTACTGACCGAGTACGCAAATATTGAACCGAAAAAGGTAGCTCTGCTCTACGAAATCAGCGGAGACGCCACCGGTCAGAAATATTGCCTGTATTCCGTGGCCATGGGCCGTCCCAACATCGGCTCCAAGACCACCGGAGAAAACAAGGACCCGACCACCCAGACCTGCTCCCTTGCTGCGTCTCCTCTGGCCGCTGATGGCCGGGTGTACTCCAGAACTACCGCGGGCACGCCGAAAGAGGTGCGCGATAACTGGTATAAGAAGGTTTACGAAGAAACGGAGGCTGCCTGATGACCGAAAAAACGATTATCACAGTAGGGGGCGTAGAAATCCCTATGCGGGCGTCTGCCCTGGTGCCAAGGCTCTACCGGGTAAAGTTTGGCCGGGATATGATCCGGGACATGAACAACCTGGAAAAGAAGATGAAGCCCGCAGAGGACGGAGAGACTGCGCTTGATGCAATGGATCTGACCGTCTTCGAGGACGTGGCCTATATCTTGGCCAAACACGCAGACCCGGAAGTGCCTTCCGACCCGGACGAATGGCTGGACTCCATTCCCGGTGTTCTCTCCATCTATGAAGCCCTGCCGCAAATTCTGGCTCTGTGGTCCAGGAACTTGAAGACCACCTCCAAGCCCAGAAAAAAATAAGGGCCACCGTGCGGGAGCCCAACGGTGCGGTTTTCATGCTGCGCTGTGCGCAGCTGGGGCTTAGCGACGACGCATTGGGTGGCATGAGCATGGGAATGGTCTATGATCTTCTGACGGAGCAGGCCAACGACCAGGAGAAATACCCTTACAAGGCAACACAAGAAGACATAGACCATTTCTTTGGAGGTGGGTAAAACGGCAGGATCATCCATTAAGGGCATTACCGTTGAGATCAACGGCGACACCAGGAATCTAACCAGTGCCCTGAAAAATGTAAACGGTGCAATCGTCACCACAAAAAACGACCTGAAGCAAGTGGAACGTCTCCTGAAGCTGGACCCAAAGAACACCGAACTGCTGGCCCAGAAGCAGCGACTTTTGAGCCAGCGGGTGGAGGCCACCGCCAACAAGCTGCAAACGCTGAAGACGGCAGCTTCCCAGGCCAAAGAGCAGCTGGAGCTTGGGACTATCACCCAAGGGCAGTATGATGCCCTGCAACGGGAAATCATCGAAACAGAAAAGGCGCTGGAAGATGCGAAGAAATCCGCCGACTCCTTCAACGCTTCGCTTGCCAAAATATCGGCCACGGTCTCCACTGTAGCCGACAAGGCTGGAATGGTTGCCCAGAAGACAAAGGGCTTGTCATTGGCAGCGGCGGGTCTGCTGGGCAGCCTGGGGGCCGCGGCCTATGGCGCAGTCACCGCGGCGGACGACCTGAACACGCTGGCCAAACAGTCCGGCTTCACAACGGAAGAATTGCAAAAAATGTCCTACGCGTCCGATCTGATCGATACAAGCATGGAGGACATTGTGGCATCCGCCGCAAAGTTAAGAAAAAGCATGGTATCCACATCAAAGGATACGCAAGCGGCCTTCGATACCCTGGGTGTGTCGGTGAAAGACGCAAACGGCCATATGCGGGATTCTTCAGATGTGTATTGGGATGTGGTCGATGCGCTGTCAAAGGTCACGAACGAGACCGAGCGCGACCAATTGGCCATGCAGCTGCTTGGAAAATCTGCCGATAGTCTGGCCGGAATTGTTGACGATGGTGGAGCCGCCCTGCGGCAGCTGGGCGACGAAGCGGAGCGGGCGGGATTAATTATGTCCCAAGACACCCTGGATGGCCTGAATGCCGTCAACGACCAAATCGACACGCTGAAAGCAACCTCTAAAGCTCTGCTTCTGGAGACCGGTGCAAAAGCGCTGGAGGCGGCTATGCCGGTGATTCAGCAGGTCATTGTCATCATTTCCCAGATATTCGAGTGGATCGGCAGCTTGAACACACAACAAATCTCTATGCTTGTCACGATCCTTGCCATTGTGGCGGCCATTTCTCCGGTGGCGGGGATCATCTCCAGTATTGCTTCAGCAATATCGGCGCTGATACCGTTAATTGGAACGATTACAGCATTTTGCGCCGCGAATCCTATTGTAATTATGATTGCCGCCGTTGTTGCGCTTTTTGCAGTCCTTGTGGCTACTGTTATAGACTCTTGGGACGAAATCAAAGCCGGGTGGCAAATGCTTGTAGAAAGCATAAAAGCCGGCTTTCAGCAGATAAAGGACGATGCCGTAAATACATACCAGGCAGTCGTGGAGAAGGCGCACCAGGCCGCAGAGGACATAAGGCAGAAGGCCGAAGCTATTGTGGAAGCTATCGTTGCCGGATTTCAAATGGCATGGGCAATGGCACAATCGACATTCGAGTCCATATGTTCTCTGGCTGCGTCCATTGCCAATACTGTTATAGGCCTGGTGGAATCCGCTGTGAATGCGGCAATATCCAGGGTAAATGCTGTCATATCTGTAATCAACTCTGTGGCTTCCGCTGTGGCGTCTTTCGTCGGGGCATCCTACAGCGGCATTAGCCAGGTTAGGAGCGTATCACTTCCGAGATTCGCCAAGGGCGGATCCATCTCAAACGGTACAGCACTGGTTGGCGAGGAGGGACCGGAGCTGTTGAGCATCAACGGTGGCCGCGCCACGGTGCAGCCGTTGACGGCCACCCTAGACAGCAAGTCCTTGCAAGGCGCATTGGGTGGCGGCCAGCAAGTGATAAAAACAGAAATCACATTCGGTGGGAGCCTTGCGCAGCTTGCCGCCGTACTGCAGCCGCTTATTGTCACGGAAACGGAACGCCGGGGGGAAGCCCTGGTGAAAGCGTAGGAGGAAACCATGGAATCTATCCGAGTGGACGGAGTTGCATACAGGGTGCGAGTGGTGTTTGGGAGCCTGGAACAGTCTTTCAGCATTACGGAGGGGCCCAATGCGGGCACTAGCATCAAGAAACGTCAAATACGCGATATTCTGGGGACATCCTACGGATACACCATGAAGGTGGAGCGAAACCCGGAGTTCCCGGATGACTTCGATGATTTTTATGACACGATTTCCGCCCCGGTGGATAGTCACACGGTAGAAATGCCGTATGGACAAGACATGCTATCCTTTGAAGCCGCTATCTATACTGGGAAAATGACTTACAGCGGCATTCGGGCGGGTAGGAAGTATTGGACGGGGTTGGAAGTGAGTTTCTCCCCGATAGAACCGCAGAGGACAGAATAATGGCAGTAACGCAGAACCGAATTATCATCGGGGACCAAAATTCCCCGGTGCTTACACTGGACAATGAATGCATCCGCTCTGTCTCCGGGATACTGACCTGTAATCTGGTAGGCGAGGAGCTGCCGGACGATACTATAGAGGCTGTGTTGGATGCAGGCGGGAGCCTTACAAACATCGTCCCGATGGATTATGCTGACGGCCTTGAATCCAGTGATGGCGAGCTGCTGGCGGTGATGGATGACATAGCGTCCATCTATATGCAGCTTCCGCACGGGGTCCCTGTATGGTATTTCAACGGAGAACATTGTGTAGGGGAATTCTATCTGCAAGAAATCAAGCGGACCGGAAGAACACAGTTTACCTTGAAGGCACAATCCATCATCGGCGTAATGGATACCCACACCTACTACGGCAGAATGTGCAATGGCGAACCGCTGAAAGAAATAGTGGAACATATTCTGCTGACGAATGGAATGCGTAAAGCCACGACGGCGGCCATTCGCAATATGTTCGACAATCTGGCCTGGGGGCCGGGAGCTGATACAATCCCAATTTACGGATGGATTCCGGTATGCTCCAAGCGAGTGGCACTATATCACGTTCTGTTTGCATACGGATTGACAATGATTCGGGCAGAAGATGGAACGATGATGATAACGTACATCTTTTCTTCTGCGCCCACAAAAATACCGGATGCGCTGGTATATGACGGCGGATCAATTACCATACCAGACCCGGCGCAACGTGTGGAGGTGGTAGAAAACAGCTATCAAAAGGCACCACTGGAATACATACATATTTTCGATAATGATGGAGAACTGACAAACGGAGAATACATTGTGACGTTTGACAAAGCCCCAATTCAAAGTTTCGGTGGTACAATTGGATCGGGAACAGGCCTGCACATTGTTGCTTCCTGCCCAAACGCCGCTATAGTTACGGGGGCCGGGGTAATTCGTGGAGTACCATACAACCACATCAAGCGCACCATTTCCAAAGGTGCTTCAAATGCGGACGATGGAAAAACGGTGAAAGTTGACAATGCCTACATGGTGACGGTCGACACTTCGGATGCCCTGCTGAATAAACTGTGGAAATATTATACACAGCGCCGGGAGACTGAAATGGATATTGTCTATTCTGGCGAAAATCTGGCGGGAAACTACGAGTATATGAACCCTTACCGTGAAATAGAACAAGGCTACCTGTCAGAAGTGAAGCTATCTGCATCCGCAAAGGCGAAGCACACTGCAAAATTCATATCTGGGTATACTCCGCCTGCAGATGACGGAAGACTAAGCGACTATGCTTTTTTGACTGGAGCAGGCGTCTGGAAGGTGCCAGAAAAGGTGAGGCAAAAAGAAAACCCAACAATTAGAGTTGTCCTGATTGGCGGCGGAACCGGCGGAGACAGCGGCCTAAAGGGGAAAGACGGAACTGCTCACAAGGCTTTGAGCACATTCACTACAAAGCGGAATGCTTCTGGTAAAGATGGGAACCCGGGTGCACCTGGAAAAGTATACCAGTTTACGATAGAGGGAGATGCGCTAAAAAGCGAGTATTCATATTCTTGCGGGCATGGTGGTGCTGGCGGCGACTATTGCCATTCTGAATCTACGCCAAATGCTGGAGAGCCGGGGGGCGACACCACATTCGGAGAATATTCATCAGGGGACGGAACAAGAACCGACGCCGGAATCAAAAACTTATATACCGGGAAAATTTACGCAAAGGCCACACCGGGAGGGGGCCGATACGGCGGAGGTAGTGGGTATAAAATTGATATGGATGGACGCTTCGGGGCATATGCAGGTGAGTGGACAACTGGAGCAGCAGCAGGAGGCACACAGACATATTACGGAGGAAAAACTGATGTGTCAATTTCATCCTTTTACTGGGAAGCTAATGGAAGATGGGCGCAGTATGGAGCTTGCGCCGGGGATCCCGGAGGCGCTGGCGTTGGAGAAAATGGGGAAAACCCCGGAAAACCATCAATGTCCGGCGGAACAATCCGAACGGGAAGCGGCGGAAATGGAGGAAATTCTACGCTAAAATGCAAATCCCGTATGGACTATAACCACGATGCGTATGGATACGGTGGATATGGTGGCTACGGCGGCGGTGGCGGAGGAGACACCGGATTCGTAAAGGCAGGGTGGCCGTTCGGCCTAGTCGCAGGAACGCCTGGAACAGGAGGCTATGGAGGAGCTGGCGGGGATGGATGCCCCGGGGCAATCATCATATACTACTAACTTTAAGGAGGATGTCAATGATAAGCTGGAAAAAGGACCCTGCTGTGCAAGCTGTCGCTATTCCTGCTGAATTTATGGAATGCAAAGTGGGAGACATACTGGTCGAGGCTGAAAAGCCGTCAGGCGAGACAGAAGGAAGGAGCGGCGGAAATGAGCCACAAGCTGAAGCTACTGGCGGAACAGATTGACATTGCACTCCAGGCGGCGTATGCGCTTGCTACAAATGCGGGCGTGCCGGTGGCTGACGGGAAACACGCGTTATCATTCCAGCGCTTGGAGCAGTCACTATCTGGGCGGGCGGATCGGCTGCCGTCCTCTGCGGCTGTAGATGCTGCTATACGGTCCGCCGCGTCTCTTGCAAAAATACTCCGCCTGCGCGGGATCGTCGAAGGTAAAGGCGCTCTGCCGCAGTCCGCAAACAACGGAGACGCCTACATTGTCTCCGGGGAGGGGAAGGCTTACGCTTGGGACGGTGAATGGAAGCCATGCGGAAACATTGCGTTCGGTGTCGGCACGGTGAACGGTGTATCACCAGACCAGAACGGTGCCGTCACCATCGACGCAGAAAATATAAAAACTCTTTCCGGGGAGAATGTTGAGAAAGCGATTGCAAACAAGCAAGATGCGCTATCTGCGGGGGACGGTATCGGAATCCAAGGCGGAAGCATATACGCAAAAGCCCTCCCTTGCAATCCGAACTTGTTGGATAACTCTAACTTTGGAAGCCCAGTAAATCAGCGGGGCGCAACCGGGACTATATCCACCCCGGGATACTTTTTCGACCGGTGGAAGTTGGAAACTGGGAGCGTAACCATAGAAAGCGGCTACATAGTTCTGAATGGGACAATATCCCAATTGTGGCCGTATAATCCGCAGTACCCATATACGGCCCCAACCGTTGCCACAGTTCTGACGGAGGACGGCGTAGATGATGTAATACCGGAGTACACAACGGAAAACAATGTCCGGAAATTTAGGATTACAGCAGCGGGAAAGAAAATCTACTGTGCAAAACTTGAAATAGGCCACGAGCAAACACTTGCCCATCGTTCTGACGGAAAATGGTATCCGAATGAGGCACAGAAGTACGTTGAAGCATTGATGCAGTGCAAGCGATTTCTTACTGTCTTCGATTACAACAGTTGGGGGATCACGGGAACAGGATATAGGATCGATAGCAGCACAATATGGGGCTATTTCCCGGTACAGTTCAAAATGTATGGAGCTTCCCCGACGCTTTCGGACGACTCCGGTAGCAATTGGGCAATCCGCGGCGGAGGCAAATACTACACGCCGTCAAAAGTACGGTATATTTCCAAACGAGACAATGCCATTGTGCTGGGCTTCACGGTATCCAATGCGGCGGAAAACACAGTATTCATTATAACGTGCGTATCAAGAACGAAGGTTCTTCTTAGTTGTGAGCCGTAAAGGGGAGAAATTATGGTAGAAGCCGTATTTGAAAAAAACAAAAACACCGCAATGGTTGACAGAGGCCTATATCAATGGGATTACGGCCAGTCCATTGCCTTCGTAAATGCTGGCCTTCCCTCCCCTGTTGAGGTCCATTTTGCTGTGAGCGGGAAAGATGCCGTGACGATGATCGGTACGACCGAAAACGGGAGGACGGAAGCGCCAATCCCGGACGAACTTCTGAAAATTGGTCTGCCCATTGTTGCCTATGCTTTTGTGACGGATGCGCATAGCGGCGCTACGATCCGCACCGCGGCAATCCCGGTGACAAAGCGGCCCAAACCAGAGGCCTACGACCCGCCAACACCGACGGAGGAAACGCTTTTCCGGGAAGCTATCCGGCAGGTCCAGGAAAAGGCGGAGGCAGCGGAGACAGCCAGGAGGGCCGCAGAGGACGCAAAGACCAAAGCGGAAACCG
>ERZ837910.1498-NODE-1498-length-32147-cov-6.734202_pt1 | contig 32147 bp, 26 predicted proteins | sample MGYA00519940_ERZ837910 | MGnify/ENA primary metagenome ERZ837910 (study PRJEB31850, sample SAMEA3708825) | human gut metagenome | biome: human gut; feature: human-associated habitat; material: faeces | place: China | collected 2014 ... | reverse complement strand
TACAGCCGAAGCTATACCGTTCTCTCTTTCCTCACGATGTTTTCTTATCGGGAGCTGCCTTGCCGCTCTTTTCGTTTTACTCTATGCTTTCGCTCTGCTCCGACAGATGCAAATCCAAATTTCGACCGCGTGTGCAAACACTGCGAATGTACACATAGCTGTGGATTTCATCAACCGAATACAAAATCACGTCATTTCGCGTAACATACTGTCGAATTCCCGCAGAACTCCACGGCTCTACATCATACAGCGGATACTTAGCCGGAAATACAGTCAAATTCTCCTGTATCAAAGCGCGAAGGCGGTTGTACCACCGTTTTGTCAAAGCGGTATTCCGATACTGCTACATAAAGTAAGCTCCCGGAAGATTTCCATGAGGGCATATATCGTTTTTGGGGAAGAACCAAACGCAGCCATAATAGGAATTCATACTGCATGAAGTCGCATTTTAAAAATAAGTATGTTATACTTAAGGCAACACCGCACAATTAAAGCTGCGGCGCTTTGCGGAAATTTCGCGCCCTGACTTTGTTACGATTTCACGGTAATACATCAAGTATTACCGCAAAACCGCGCCTCGTCAGTACGCAAAATTTACTCGCAAATCGCTCTTGTTCCATTATGCGGTATTACCCTGGGAAAACCGTCGGAGAAATCGTTCTCCGGCGGTTTACTTTTTTTCATGTGAAGTTAATTTGTGCAATCCGACGGGAAGGAAAACTTGACATTCATGCAGAGAAATGTTAAACTTAATCCCATAAAACCATAAAGCGACAAACGAAGCTGGCAGGAAAAAGTCCACAAGACTTGCCGAAGGAGCGAAACTCTCAGGTGTCCGGTGTACCCGGATGAGGACTGTCAGCGGATGTGGCTCTGGAGAACGTCCCGAATGTAAGGGGACTGCCGAAGGTGCAACGCGCGCGGGGGTAAGAGTAGCCGCGCCCAATCTCTCAGGCAAAAGGACAGAGTATGGATCGATAAAATGCACAGGAGGTCAGCGTTTCATCAGCGCGTGAAATCCTGTTCTGCTGTCGTTCTTTTGAGCCGAAATCCATTTTACCCATGGGTTTCGGTTTTTTGTTTGCCGCAGACAAAAAAGGGGAATGTAAAAAATGACAATGGAAGTATTGGCAGACTGGGTAAGCAAGGTCAGCAACGTCGTCTGGAACGGCCTGCTGCTGTATCTCCTCGTAGGTACCGGCATCGTGTTTACCATCCGCACACGCTTCGTTCAGGTCCGCAAGTTCGGCGCAGGCTGGAAGCACCTGTTCGGTCACTTCTCGCTCAACGGTGAAAAGGCGGGCGCGGACGGCATGAGCCCGTTTCAGGCGCTGACGACCGCTATCGCGGCGCAGGTCGGCACCGGCAACATCGCGGGCGCGGCTACCGCACTGTATTCCGGCGGCCCGGGCGCGATCTTCTGGATGTGGCTGTCTGCGTTCTTCGGCATGTCCACCATCTACGGTGAGGCCGTGCTCGCGCAGAAGTACAAGACCACCGACGACAAGGGTCACGTTACCGGCGGCCCGATCTACTACATCCGTGCACGCTTCCAGGGCGGCTTCGGCAAGTTCCTTGCCGGCTTCTTCTCGGTCGCTATCATTTTCGCCCTCGGCTTCACCGGCAACATGGTACAGGCAAACTCGATCAGCGTTGCCTTCAAGACCGCGTTCGGCGCACCGCAGATCGTTGTCGGCATCGTCTGCGCGATCATCGCGGCGTTCATCTTCCTCGGCGGCGTCGGCCGTATCGCTTCCGTTACCGAGAAGGTCGTCCCGATCATGGCGCTGTTCTACATGGCAGGCTGCCTGGTCATCCTGTGCTTCAACCATGCGGCGATCATCCCGGCGTTCAAGTCCATCTTTGTTGCGGCGTTTGATCCGCAGTCGATCCTCGGCGGCGCAGCCGGCATCACGGTGCGCGAGGCGATGCGCTACGGCGTTGCACGCGGTCTGTTCTCCAACGAGGCCGGTATGGGCTCCACGCCGCACGCACACGCGCTGGCCAAGGTAAAGCGTCCGCAGGATCAGGGCGAGATCGCCATCGTTTCCGTATTCATCGACACCTTTGTTGTACTGACGCTGACCGCGATGGTCATCCTGACCTCCGGCATGCTCAATCCGGGCGCTCCGGACGGCCTGCAGGGCACCGAGCTCGCACAGGCTGCCTTCACCGCCTCCCTCGGCACGATTGGCGGCGCATTTGTTGCGATCTGCATGCTGTTCTTCGCGTTTTCCACCATTATCGGCTGGTATTTCTTCGGTGAGCAGAACGTAAAGGCGCTGTTCGGCCACAAGGCGGTCAAGGCTTACGCCGCGATCGTTGTTGTCTGCATCGTCATCGGCTCCGCGCTGCACGTTGATCTGGTCTGGAACCTGTCCGACCTGTTCAACGGCCTGATGGTATTCCCGAACCTCATCGCGCTGCTGGCCCTCTCCGGCATCGTCGCCAAGGCTGCGCATGACAAGGACATCATGAAGTAAAAGCACCATAAAAAGCTGAAATCCCCTCCTGCAAGCGCATCGCAGGAGGGGATTTTTTGACTGTCGTGAAAATGGAGTTTACAGTTTTTTATTCCTCGCTCTTCGGCTCGGACGAGGGCTTGGGACGCGCGGCCTCATGGCGGCGCAGTTCGGGTTCGATCAGCTCGCGCGCGAGGCTCGGCAGGTGGTCGATGCCGTTGCGGCGGGCATCGCTGTAAATGGTCTGCATGATAGTCCGGGCAAACGAGTCCGGGTTGCTGCGCAGGTTTTTGACGAGTGCACTCTGACTCTTGCCGAGATATCCGTCCACGATGCGCTGCACGCCGGACAGCCCCTTGACATAGGTAAGGAAAAGCTCCTGCTCCGGGGTATGCTCGCGGCGGTCGTCGAGCAGCAGAGACAGGATGCCCTTGCGGTCGAGCGGCCGCTCTCTGCCGGGCGCGGCAGGCTGCGCCGGGATGGCGAGCCGTTCCTTCGGCAGACCGCAGCGGTGCAGGCGGTAGCGCGGCTTGAGCACCGCGTCGCTGTATTCGATCTCGTCCTCGAAGGGATTGCCGCCGAACGACAGGTCGGACGCGCGCTGTGCGGCGCGGTATTCGTTCTGGAGGCGGCGGTTTTCGCGGCGGATGTCGTTCGCGCTGTCCACGAACGGCAGCCAGCCGAATACACGGTTGTACCAGTTCACCTCGTTCTGCCTGAGCTCGATATGAACAGGCGTGAGCGGCGCGAATGTGCAGCCGTCGCCGGTCTTGCGCTGAGGCGGCTTGATGGGCGCCTCCAGACTGCGGCTGCGGCAGGCGTCAAAGGCTGCACCGAGCGCTTCCGCGTCGTCTGCATCGAGATGCGACCAGAGCGCGAGCATTTCCTCGCGCGTGAGCGGTGCGCCGGTGAGCAGGCTGCCCACGCGGAGCAGGGCATCCGGCACCTCCGGCTGCGCCTGAAGAGCGCGGTATCCGTGCGCAAATGCCTGCATGAGCGCGGTCAGCTGCGCGGAGGAGAGCGGCGTGAGGTCGATGATGCGGCCGCCGATGCGCTGGCCGACGCCGGTCTCGCGGCAGGAAAGGAAGCCGCTCTGGCGCTCGGAATGCGCCCAGTCGCTGTGCGTGTGGCCGAGAGGGGAGACACCGCCCGGGGCGTCGCTCCGGATGCCGAGCGTCAGCGCGGCATAGCGGCCTTCGCCGCCCTTGTACGAGCGCAGATAGATGTGTTTATCCGCCAGATCGGCGCTGTACTGCCGGGCGGGATGCTCGCTTTCGCGTGCGCGGCGGCGCAGCACGGTGCCGTCCGCCTTGCGGAGCGCGAAATGCTGCACGGCAGGGCAGGGGCGGAGCGCCCGGAAATCCGTGTCCGCAGGCAGCAGGAAGGCCACGCGGCCGCCGTGGGCGAACGGCTCGGTAACGGTCGCCTCCGCGCCGAGAAAATACGAGCCGGTCTGACCCTTTGCGGTCTGAACGACCTCGACGCCGCCGAGCTGTGCAAGGAACAGCGCCTCAGCAAGCGCAAGCTGCGTATCGTTTACCGCACCCGGGGTGAGCGCACGCTCCATCAGATAAGCGTTCATCTTCTGCTCGCAGCGCTCGTAAACGCCGACCGTGTTCGGACTGCGGCGGCGGTCTGCGAGGATGCGTGCGCTGAGCGCGAGACGGAACGCCGGGTCGAGCGCCCATTTTTCGAGCGACAGCTCGAAAACGCTGCTCTCGAGGTAGGCTTCGTCCACGGGGACGGTCGGCGCGGCGAGAAACTCCGCGTAATGCTTTTCCGCGATCCATGTACGCAGGCCGCAGGAAAGCGTCTCCCAGCGGGAAAAATCGTTCTCCGTGACGGCACGTTTTTCGTCCTCGGTGAAGCTGCCGGACGCGCGCAGGGACTCGATATAGCGGTCGAGCTCAAAAAGCTCCTGCGGCGTCAAAAGCATAGTTTTGCTGCATTTATGCTTGATCTTGCCGGAAAGCTGTGTGGTTTCGGTCATGAAAACGCCTCCTTCTCTGTCTGTACGGGCGTCACGGTTAATAGCCGGTCTGGCCGTCGAGCACATCGTCGTGCGCGACCCAGTCCGCGACGTCGATCGTGTCGTATGTATCGTTGTCGCGGCGGATGATGACCTGAGAAATGCCGGCGTTGATGATCATGCGCTTGCACATCGTGCAGGAATTCGCATCGCGCATGATCTCGCCGGTGGACATATCGCGGCCGACAAGGTAAAGGGTCGCACCGAGCATCTGATCACGCGGCGCGGCGATGATGGCGTTCGCCTCGGCATGGACCGAGCGGCAGAACTCGTAGCGCTCGCCGCGCGGAATGCCCATTTTCTGGCGGACGCAGGTGCCGATGTCGATGCAGTTGGCACGGCCGCGCGGTGCGCCGGTGTAGCCGGTGGAAACGATGACGTCGTTCTTGACGATGACCGCGCCGAAGTTGCGGCGCAGACAGGTGCCGCGCTCGAGCGCGACCTGCGCCATATCGAGATAATAGTTGGTCTTATCGCGTCTGTTCATGGGATTTTCTCCTTTTTGCAGGGGTATTTATTGTATGTTAAAGAGTACGCCGTTTTCCAGACGGAGACGGCGCGTGGCGCGCCGGGCGGCCGCCGGGTCGTGCGTGATGAGGACGATGGTGTGGCCGCTCTCGTGCAGGCTGTCGAACAGCGCGAGCACATCGGCGGCGGAGACCGGGTCGAGGCCCGCGGTCGGCTCGTCCGCGAGCAGCACGCAGGGGCGCGTGATGATGGCGCGCGCGATGGCGACGCGCTGCTGCTGACCGCCGGAAAGCGCGTTCGGCAGATGCTCCATGCGGTCGCCGAGACCGACCGAGAGCAGCGCCGCCCGGGCGCGCGCAAGGCGCACAGAGCGCGGAATGCCGCCGATGGCGAGCGGCAGCGCGGTATTTTCGAGCGCGGTCAGGCCGGGAAGCAGCTGAAACTGCTGAAAAACAAAGCCGATCTCGGAGGCGCGCCGGGCGGTGAGCGCGGCGGGCGAAAGATGGGAAACATCCGTGCCGCAGAGCAGGTAGGAGCCTGAGGACAGCGTGTCGAGCAGGCCAAGAATGTGCATGAGGGTGGATTTTCCCGAGCCGGATGCGCCGGTGACCGAAACGTAGTCGCCGCGCGCGACATGGAGATTGATGCGGCGCAGTGCGGTGACACCGCTGCTGTCATATATTTTACTCGCAGAAATGAGTTTTAGCAAGTCTATTCCCCCTTTTGGGGAAGTTTGCCCGGGGAAAAAGAAGATTATCCCCTGGACTGCCGCGAAACCGTTATGGATTTTTCTTCTGCTTGACACTTATGGTATAATAACCGCTGGACGGTTATTATACCGATTATTTAACAATTATACCACCAGCGGCGGTAAAAATGGATGTCGTGTGTTGGCGTTTTCAATGCCGCTGTGGTACAATAACCGCAAAACGGTTATTATACCGGTTATTTAACAATTATACCACCAGCGGCGGTAAAAATGGATGTCACGTGTTGGCGTTTTCAGTGCCGCTGTGGTATAATAACAAAGTAAAATGGCTTATTGTGTGCTCCGTTTTGGGAGGAGGAAATGTTATGAAAGATGCGCTGCAGCACGCGCTTGACGTGCTGTCGGGTTTTCTTGCGGAAAATCCGCTCGTGGGCGCGTGGTACACGACGGTCGTCCGCTTCGTGTTCCCGCTGCTCGCGCTGATGATCCTGGTGGGCGCGATCCGCTCGCTGTGGAAGGTCAAGCATCCGGACGAGGTCTGGGGCTATCTCACGCTCGGCAACGGTGTGCGCCTGCCGCTCACGCACTGGGAAAACATCATCGGCCGCGCCGCGGCCTGCGATGTGCAGCTCGAATATCCGTCGGTCTCGCGGCAGCACGCCGCGCTCATCCGTGAAAACGACGGCAGCTGGACGGTATACGACCTGAATTCCAAGGGCGGCATCAAGGTCAACGATCTGCCGGTAGACGAATACGCGATCGTCGAGGACGGCGATACGGTCTCGTTCGGCGGCATCCCGACCACGATGGTGCCGATCTCGGCGGAGGAAAAGCGCTGGCAGATGGCCGAGCGCCGCGAGGAGGGCCGCCCGGCCGGCATGTGGGGCAGTCTGGTGCTGCTGACGCTGTTTCAGGTGCTCACCGCCGTGCAGCTCGTGGTTGCGGGCGGCGGCGAGGCGAACGTCACCATTCCGCTGACCTTCTTCGTGTTCACCTGCGTCTGCTGGGGCTATTTCATCTTCATGCGCCTGTTCCGCCGCATCGGCTTCGAGATGGAGACCATCGCGTTCTTCCTGTGTACGCTGTCGCTCGCGGTGACGGGCTCGACCGTCCCGGACGAGCTGCCCAAGCAACTCGTCGCGATTTTGATGGGCATGGCGATGTTCCTCATCCTCGGCTTTTTCCTGCGCGACCTGACGCGCGCGCAGAAGGTCCGCTGGTTCATGGGCGCGACGGCGGTCGGCCTGCTCGCCATCACGCTGCTCATCGGCTCGAGCGAGGGCGGCGCGAAGGCATGGCTGCGCTTCGGCTCTCTGTCGCTCCAGACCTCGGAGATCGCAAAAATCTGCTACATTTTCGCAGGCGCGGCAACGCTTGACCGCCTGTTCAACAAGCGCAACCTCTGGATGTTCATCGGCCTTACCGGCGTGTGCGGCGGCTGTCTGGCGCTTCAGAACGACTTCGGTACGGCGCTCGTGTTCTTCGTGACCTTTCTCGTCATCGCGTACCTGCGCTCGGGTGATTTCGCGACGCTCGGTCTGGTGTGTGCCGGCTGCTTCGGCGGCGGCATGGTCATGCTGACCATCAAGCCGCACGTTGCGGCGCGCTTCGCGTCGTGGGGTCACATCTGGGAGGACGTTTACGACAAGGGCTTCCAGCAGACTCACACGCTGACGGCGGCGGCCTCGGGCGGCCTCATCGGCGTCGGCGCGGGCAAGGGCTGGCTCTCCGGCCTGCCGGCGGCGGATACCGACATCGTTTTCGGCATGCTGTGCGAGGAGTGGGGTCTGGTCATCGCGGTGCTCACCGTACTGTGCATCATCACGCTCGCGGTGTTCGCGGTGCGCGCCTGCCGCGCAGGCCGTTCGAGCTTTTACACCATCGCGGCGTGCGCCGCGACCAGCCTGCTCGTGTTCCAGACCTGTCTGAACGTGTTCGGCGCGGTCGACATTCTGCCGTTCACCGGCGTCACCCTGCCGTTCGTGTCCAACGGCGGCTCGTCCATGCTGTCGGCATGGGGCATGCTTGCCTTCCTCAAGGCGACGGACACCCGTCAGAACGCTTCGTTCGCGGTGCGCCTGCCAAGCCGCCGCGAGCTGAGAGGGGAGGACTAAGCCATGCGTAAAATCGAAAAAAGAAGCGTGTTCTGCCTCATTCTGGCCGCGCTGCTCGGCATCGGCCTTGCGTTTTTCTGCTTCCGCTTCGTCGCGGACGGCGACGACTGGGCCTCCTACCCCTACAACCGCCATCTGTACAACAATCAGGGCGTGCTCAAGGGCGGCACGATCATCGACAGCCGGGGCGTTGTGCTCTCGACGCTCTCCGAGGACGGCGAGCGCGTCTATAACGAGGACGGCACGATCCGCCGTGCGACGCTGCACGCCGTGGGCGACCCGGCCGGCAACATCGGCGCGGGCGCGCTGACTGCGTTCGCAGACAAGCTGTCCGGCTACAATCTGCTGACGGGCGCGTATTCGCCGCTCGGCACGGGCAACAGCGTCTATCTCACCATCGACTCCGAGCTCAACCGCGTGGCCTATGAGGCGCTCGGCGGTCAGAACGGCACGGTCGGCATTTACAACTACAAGACGGGCGAGATCCTCTGCATGGTCTCGACGCCGACGTTCGATCCGGCTGATCCGCCGAACATCGCGGCGGATGACCCGGCGTGGGACGGCGTTTACGTCAACCGCCTGCTGTCCGCGAACTCGATCCCCGGCTCGATCTTTAAGGTCGTGACGCTGAACGCCGCGATCGAGAACATCCCCGATCTGTTCCAGAGAAAGTGGAATTGCACCGGCTCGGTCGAGATCGGCGGCGACACCGTGACCTGCCCGTATGCGCACGGCGAACAGGACATCGAGTCCGCGCTCGCAAATTCCTGCAACGGCGTGTTCGGTCAGCTTGCCGTTGAGCTCGGCTCGGCGACCATGAAAAAATATACCGATGCGGCAGGACTGACCGAGTCGCTGCGCGTGGACGGCATCCAGACCGCTTCGGGACATTTTGACTTCGACGTGAGCGAAAACCAGCTCGCGTGGGCAGGCGTCGGTCAGGGACAGGACACCATGTGCCCGATCAGCATGCTTCAGTATATGGGCGCGATTGCAAACGGCGGCAAAGCGGCCGTGCCGCGCCTGATTGAGAAATCCACGACCGACTACGGCCTGCCGACCGGCATCTACCGCACGAAAAATTCGGCGCAGCTGATCGACGAAAAGACCGCCGGCACGATCGCGGATCTCATGCACAACAATGTTATCGAGACCTACGGTCAGGACCGCTTCCCGGGCATGGACATCTGCGCGAAGTCGGGCACCGCCGAGGTCGGCGCGGACAAGACCCCGAACGCATGGTTCACGGGCTTTCTGCGCGACGAGGACACGCCGTATGCCTTTATCGTTCTGGTCGAGAACGGCGGCGGCGGCGCGCGCGTTGCCGGTACGGTAGCGTCCGCCGTACTGCAGACGGCAGTCAGCCGGTAAAGCGCATTGCAGGAGGAAAACTGTGTAAAACTGGGAAAACCGGGGAATATCCTCGGTTTTTTCTGTTTCCGGACTATTTTCGCTGTGTGCAGTCAGAGCATGGCCTGCCGAAAACGTTTTTTCGGCAGGCGCACCTGCTTTTCATCAGCCGCAGAATATGATACAATAGGGCAGTATTGACTCTGGCGAAAAACTTCGTTTTTTCGCCAGACTGAGTATTGTAATTTCGGAGAGAAGATGGAAGAACATGAACAGAAAATCCAGATTTGCGGCGGCGCTGCTCGCGGGCGCGCTGCTGCTCGGCATCTCGGCCTGCGGTACGCAGGGAACGGCATCCTTTGCGTCTCCGGTCGAGCTGACCGTCTGGACGTACTATAACGGCGACCAGCTGGAGACGTTCAACCGGCTCGTCGAGGAGTTCAACGACACGGTCGGCAGGGAACGCAATATCGAGGTCATCGCGTCCGGTCAGGGAAGCGTGAACGATCTCGAGACCAATGTGATGAATGCGGCGGAGGGCAAGGTCGGCGCGGAGGCGCTGCCGAATATTTTCTCCGCTTATGCGGACACGGCGTATGCCATCGACCGGATGGGGCTGGTCGTGGATCTCGCGCCCTATCTCGATGAGAAGGAGCGCGAAAAGTATATCGAAGCCTATCTGGAGGAGGGCGACTTCGACGGGGACGGCAGCATCAAGATCTTCCCGACCGCCAAATGCACCGAGCTGCTGTTCCTCAACGATACCGACTGGCAGAAGTTCGCGCAGGCAGCGGGCGCGGATTACAGCGATCTTTTGACCGTCGAGGGCGTTGTGCGGACGGCGGAGAAGTATTACGACTGGACGGACGCGCAGACCGATGCGCCGGCCGACGGCAGGGCGCTGTTCGGCCGCGATGCGATGGCGAACTATATCCTCGCAGGCGCGAAGGAGCTGGGCGCCCCGATCTTCCGCATAAAGAACGGCAGGATGACGCTGAATTTCGACCGGGATGCCGTGCGCAGACTGTGGGACAACTACTATGTGCCCTTTATCAAGGGATATTTCTCTGCGTCCGGCCGTTTCCGCAGCGACGAGATCAAGAGCGGCGGCCTGCTTGCATATGTCGGCTCGAACGCGAGCGCGACCTTCCTGCCGACGCAGGTCATCCGGGACGACGGCCGGAGCTACGACATCACGATGCGCGCGCTGCCCTGCCCGACGTTCGAGGGCTGCGAGCCGGTGGCGGTGCAGCAGGGCGCAGGCATGGTCGTGACCCGCGGCACCGACGAGCAGATCGAGGCTTCGGTCGAGTTTCTCAAATGGATCACCGAGCCGGAAAACAACATCAGCTTTTCGGTCGGCTCGGGCTATATGCCGGTCACGCACGCGGCGTGCGATATGGACGCCATCGAGCAGAGCGGACTGCCGCTGAGCGGCAGCATGAAGGAGATCCTCTCGACTGCGATCGACACGGTGAACAGCTGCGAGCTGTATACCATGCCGGCGTTCACCGGCGCAAAGGATGCGCGCAGTATACTGGAATCCTGCATGAGCGACCGTACATCGGCCGACCGCAGGACGGTCGAGGAGCGCATTGCGGCGGGACAGAGCGCTGCGGACGCGGAGGCGGAATTTCTGACCGACGGATGCTTCGAGAACTGGTATAACGAGACACTGGAGAAGCTCAGGAGCTGCGAGGGCTGACCGGACGGCGGCGAAAGGAATGCACGGCCTTTGAATATCATGCACATAAAAAGAGAAAACGAGACGGAAAAAGAACGCGAGAGATCGGTATTCAGCACGGTCTTTCTCGCGCTTGTTGCCGTGCTCGCGGTCGAGATCGCCATGCTCCTGCTGTCGTTCACGCTGAGCGGCTTCCCCTCGCGCCTGAACAGCAATGCGGAGCAGATCCTGGACAAGCAGGTCGTCAACCGCGCCGCCTATATCTCCGGACAGCTGATCGAGGCGCAAGACCTTTCTGATCTGGACAGCGCGGTAAACCGTGCGGCGGCGCAGCTTGTTCAGGAGGGCGAAACCGTGGCTTCGCTCACCTCGTCGAACGAGAAAAGCACGCCGCTGTTCGATGAGGTCAGCGGCCAGATGGTGCGCACGCTGCGCGAAAAGAACGTGACAGGCGTGTATATCGTGCTGCATACGGGCGAGATCAGCCGCACGGCAGGCGGTTCGCTGCCCTGTCTTTACCTGCGCGACCTCGACCCGTCCGCGCCGGCCTCCGTCACGAACGACGATCTGCTGTTCGAGCACGCGCCGGCGGCGGTCATGCGCAGAATGAGCATTTCGACGAGCGAAAACTGGGAGCCGGGCATTCCGGTCACAGGCGGCGCACAGGACGACTTTTTCCGCCTGCCGTATGATCGCGCGCGCGAGGACGGCGGCATTCAGAACGCCGCAGACTACGGCCGATGGTCGACCGAGAGCTACACGCTCGCCGGAGACAGCCGCCCGGTCATCTCCTACACGCAGCCGCTCATCTATCCGGACGGGACAGTCTACGGCGTGATCGGCGTCGAGCTGCTCACGCGCTACGTGCAGAGCCTTCTGCCGTATTCTGAGCTTCAGAACGACGGCTTCGGCGCCTACCTTCTCGCCCGTTCCCCGGATACCACGCAGGACAGCAGCATGACGCTGCACAGCGTGGTGAACTCCGCCGCAGACAGCGGCAGCAGCCTGTCGGACGTCTTTACGGTCGATATGCAGAGCGAGAGCGGCGGCTGGACACGCTTTGGCGGCTGGCGCTGCTATGCTTCCGTGGTGCCGCTCTCGCTGTACAGCCGCAATGCGCCGTTCTCCGAGGGAAGCCACTGGATGCTGGTCGGAACGGTCTCGACGACCCGGCTGTTCGCGTTTTCGCGCAGCGCGCAGGAGTGGCTGGTCATCACCATACTGCTGACCGTGCTCGTCGGTCTGCTCGGCTGCCTGTTTTCCAGCCGAAGGCTGGCTGGGCCGATCACGCGCCTGTCGGACGAGGTCGCCGCATCCGCGAAGCTCGCCCCGGGAAACCTTCCGCGTCTGTCGCGCACCGGCATCGCGGAGCTGGACCGCTTTGCGGCCGCCTTCACCGACCTCAGCCGCAGCATCATCAACACCTCGACCCGCTTTCAGCGCATCATCGACATGGCGAGCGTCAAGCTGGCCGGCTACGAGCTGCGGAAGGGCGCGCCGGTCTATACGACGGACAACTTTTTCGCTATGCTCGGCCTCAAAGAGCCGGAGGGCGAGCTGTCGCCGCACGATTTTGAAAAGCTGATCGAAAGGATCGTCACGGAACAGGAGAATTTCGGCCTGCCGGACGGTGGCTGCGTGTTCCGCATCCCGCAGAAGGACGGCAGCGTGCGCTACATCCGGCTGCACATCGCCTTTGAAAATCAGACGCAGGTCGGTCTGCTCGAGGACGTGACGGCCATGACCGAGGAGCGGCTGCGCATCGAGCACGAGCGCGACTACGATATGCTGACCGGCCTTTACAACCGCAAGGCGTTCAACCGCACCTGCGAGCGCCTGTTCCGCGCACCGTCCCGTCTGGGCCATGCGGCGCTCATGATGCTCGACCTCGATAACCTCAAGGCGCTGAACGACGTCTACGGCCACGACACCGGCGACCGCTATATCCGCGAGACCGGACGCACGCTGCACGACGCGATGACCGGGAACTCGGTATGCAGCCGTCTGTCGGGCGATGAGTTCATGGTGCTGTTCTACGGCTATGACAGCCGTGCACAGCTCAGGCGCGACCTCAACAGCCTGCAGAGCCGTCTGCGCCGCGCGTCCATCGTCCTGCCGAACGGCGATTCGTTCGCCGTCAGCATCTCGGGCGGCGTGGCGTGGTACCCCGAGGACGGGAACGACATGGCCTCGCTCAAGAAATACGCCGATTTCGCGATGTATCAGGTCAAGCGCTCGCACAAGGGCGGCATGCAGGAATTCGACATCGGCGTGTACAACGAGGCCTCCTATGAGACCCAGATCGCGCAGGAATTCGAGCAGATGCTCGCGGAGAGCCGCGTGACCTATCATTTTCAGCCGATCTTCGACCGGAACGGCGAGGCGGCGGCCTATGAGGCGCTCATGCGCCCCGAAATGCCCAATCTCCGCTCGCCCGGCACGGTCATGAGGCTCGCGCAGGAGACCGGACGGCTGTATGACATCGAAAAGCTCACCATGTTCACCGTGCCCGAGATCTTCCGCCTGCGGCAGCAGAGCGGCCTGCTCGCGGAAAACACATGGCTGTTCGTCAATTCGATCGCGAGCGTCTGCCTCACCGGCGAGGACGTTGAGGAAATGCGCCGCCGTGTAAATGGCATCGGCCGCAATGTCGTCATCGAGATCACCGAGGAGGAGGATCTCGACCTCGAAATACTGAACATGAAGCGGCGCTCCACGGTGCTGTCCGGCCTGTATGCGCTCGACGATTACGGCAGCGGCTACAGCAATGAGGGCAACCTCATCACGCTCGACCCGGATTTCATCAAGATCGACATTTCCATCATCCGCGGCATAGAAAGCGACCCGAACAAGCAGGAGGTCGTGCGCAACATCGTATCCTATGCGCATCAGCGCGGCATGCGGATCGTTGCGGAGGGCATCGAGACCGCAGCGGAGCTGCGCACCTCGCGAGCGCTCGGCGCGGACCTGTTCCAGGGCTATTTCCTCAGCCGTCCCGGCGCGGTGCCGTCCGCGATCACCGCCCCGGCGCAGGAGATCCTGCGCGAGTTCCCGAACGGCGCGGAGGAGCACAGATAAGCACAGAAGAGATTCTGGGCAAAACATACAAAAAGAACAGCGAAAATTGTACGAAAGATATTGTTAAAAAATCTACAATTCCTCTTTACATCCTTCCTCTGATGCTGTATTCTGATAATAGATCGTTATGTCCGCACGCAAGGCGGCACTATAAGGACAAAAGTCCGCCGCAGAGCTTCTTTTGAGACTCTGCGGCTTTTCAAGGGATAAGAATGATTACAGGGGACACACACAAGGAGGATTTGATTTCATGAGAGGCGTGGAAACTCGAATTCGAGACATTCGACACCGTATTTTTACCGAGGTTGCGCGTATGGCGTACCATACCGAGTGGCCGACCGACCGCCGCATCGAGGCGCTGCCGTATGACATCATGCCGGGCGAGGTAGCATCCAATCGCCAGGATATTTTTCTGGAGCGCGCGATCGTAGGCGAACGCCTGCGTCTGGCGATGGGTCTGCCGTGCCGCAGCGCGGCTGAGCATGCGCCGCTGTCCGACAACATCGACGCGGCGACCAAGGAGGAGACCTACTACACCCCTCCGCTCATCAACATCATCAAGTTTGCCTGCAACGCCTGCCCGGAAAATCAGGTCCGTGTGACCGATGTGTGTCAGGGCTGCATGGCGCGTCCGTGCGTCGAGGTCTGCCCGAAGGGCGCGGTCTCCATCGACCCGTTCACCCGCAAGTCCATCATCGATCAGGATAAGTGCATCAAGTGCGGCCGCTGCGTCGATGTATGCGCGTACAAGGCCATCAACCATCAGAAGCGCCCGTGCGCCGCGGCCTGCGGCATGGACGCTATCCACTCGGACCAAAACGGCCGCGCGGATATTGATTACGACAAGTGCGTTTCCTGCGGACAGTGTCTGGTCAACTGCCCGTTCGGCGCGATCGCGGACAAGTCGCAGATCTTCCAGATGATCCGCGCGATTCAGGCAGGCGAGCGCGTTTACGCTGCCGTAGCGCCGGCGTTCGTCGGTCAGTTCGGCCCCAAGGTCACGCCGGGCAAGCTGCGCGCCGCGATGAAGCAGCTCGGCTTCGCCGACATCATCGAGGTCGCGATCGGCGCCGACCTGTGTGCGGCGCAGGAGGCGGAGGACTTCGTCAAGGAGGTCCCTGAAAAGCTGCCGTTTATGGCGACGTCCTGCTGTCCGGCCTGGTCTGTGATGGCGAAAAAGCTGTTCCCGGAGCAGGCAAACTCCATCTCGATGGCGCTGACCCCGATGACGCTGACCGCGCGGCTCATCAAGCACCATCAGCCGGGCGCGAAGGTCGCCTTTATCGGCCCCTGCGCGGCGAAAAAGCTCGAGGCAATGCGCCGCACGGTTCGAAGCGAAGTGGATTTCGTTCTGACCTTCGAGGAGATGGCGGGCATTTTCGAGGCGCGTCATATTGATGTGAACACGCTCAAGGAGGACCCGCACGGCGTCAACGACGCATCCGCGGACGGCCGTAATTTCGCGGTTTCCGGCGGCGTTGCGCAGGCGGTCGTCAACGTCATCAAGGAAAAGTACCCCGACCGCGAGATCAAAGTCGCGAATGCGGAGGGCCTGAGCGAATGCCGCAAGCTGATGATGATGGCGAAGGCCGGCAAGTATAACGGCTATCTGCTCGAGGGCATGGCGTGCCCGGGCGGCTGTGTCGCCGGCGCAGGCACGATGCAGTCGATCAAGAAGTCCTCGGTTGCGGTCAATATGTACGCAAAGCAGGCAGAGCATCAGGTTGCGACCGGTACGCACCACGTTGCCGAGCTGGATAAGCTGGTAGATTAAAAAGCATAAAAAAGCTCCTGTTCCGATTTTTTTCGGAACGGGAGCTTTTTTCGTGGATTTTCACGTTTCAGCCGGTGCTTCTGTGAGGAGGGAGGCGCTGTAACGGTGCAGGAAGGTGACGATATGTGCGCGCGTGCAGGTGTTGTAGGGGCCGAAGATCGTCGGGGTGATGCCCTTGATGATGCCGTTCTCCGCGCCCCACGCGACGGCGGCAGCATAATCGTCCGTGCTCTTCACGTCGCGGAATGCCGACGCGGACGCAGACGGCGAACCGGCAAGCCGCCAGAGATAGGTGACGGTCATGGCGCGCGTGCAGGGCGCGTCCGGGTGCAGCGTGTCGCCGGAGACGATGCCCTTTTCGTGCGCCCAGACGGCGGCGGCGGTGTACCATTTGCCGTTCGGCACATCGCGGAAGGGGTTCTCACCGGCCGGCTCGGGCGAGCCGCTCATGCGCCAGATGAACGTGAGGATCTGCGAGATATTGCAGGTGTAGTCAGGCCGGAACTGGCCGTCGTACATGCCGGTGGTGATGTCGTTTTCGACCGCCCAGGTGATCGACTCGACGAATTCCGGGCTTGACGGCATGTCGGTGAAGGTGACGGCGGTCTTGTCGGGCGCGGCGGTGTCCGCCGTGTCCTCGGCGGCGAGCGCCGGTGTGGTGAGGTTTGCGCACATGAGACCGGTGAGCAGCAGGGAGATGAGCTTTTTCATGAGGGGCGTTCCTTTCAAAAACAGGGGGAGCGGGTGATGCACAGGAATTATCTACAGCTTGTGGAAACTTCCGGTGGATTGGGATTTACAGCGTTGCGAATACAGGGAAAAACCGGCTCAGCAGGTAGAACACCACCGGCAGAAAGACTGCCGGGAGCAGATTGCCGACCTTGATCTTGTCTTTTCGTATCATATTGAGGCTGACCGCGAAGATCAGCACCGAGCCGACGCACGACATCTGCGCGATGAGCTCGTCGGTCATCCACGGGCGGATGAAGCGCGCGAGCAGCGTCAGGCCGCCCTGATACACGCCGAGCGGGAGGATGGACAGGAATACGCCCTTGCCGAGCGAGGCCGCGAACACGACCGCCGCGATGCCGTCGATGATGGCCTTCGCGATGAGCAGCGAGGCGTCGCCCGAAAGGCCGTCCTGAAGCGAGCCGACAATGGCCATTGCGCCGATGCAGATGAGCAGCGAAAAGCTGACGAAGCCCTCGACAAAGTGGCTGTCGCCTTGGCTTTTCAGCCTGTCCTGACAGAAAATGCCGAAGTCCTCGAGATGCTTTTCGATGTTGAGCGCCTCGCCGATGAGCGCGCCGAGCGCGAGGGAGAGGATGAGCAGCATGGTGTGCTGCGTGGAGAGCTGGCCGTTTTCGAGCGTCAGCAGGCCGCTGAGCGCGCCGCCGATGCCGATGAACATCGTGCACAGGCCGATGCCCTGCATGATGGTGTCCTCAAAGCGTTTGGACAGGCCGTTTTTGAGCAGCATGCCGACCGACGCACCGGCGAGCACTGAGCCGCAGTTGATGATAGTTCCGAGTCCGATCATGATGGTTCCTTCTTCTTATGTGAGATAAAACGGGGTTTTGCGGTAATGTTCGCCGCCGGGGAGCGGCGCGGGGCGGGCAAGGCCGAACAGGTCGTCCGCAAAGGCGTCAAGCCGCAGGGACGGCTGAAGCGCATCCGGCAGCTGCTTTTCGGTGACAGGCTTGACGATCAGAGGGAGGCTGTCCTGCCGCCGCAGGAGCGTCCTGCCGCGCGCGCTGAACGCGAGCACGCGGGCATACGAGGGCAGGGGCGAGGCGTCCGGAGAGATGCCGAGCGCCGCGCGGAGCAGCGTCCGCCGCACCCGGGCGGCCGGAAACCGGCGCGTCTGCGCCTTTTCGACAGCATCCGAGAACGAAACAGCGGAATAGACCGCGGCTGCGCAGCGTTCATCAAAGCCGTCTGCCGAGCCGGTCGCGAGCGCGCCGCGAAAGAGCGCCGCACGCAGCAGAGTGAGCATGGCGCCCTCCGGCAGCGTCACCGGCGCCGCGCCGCGCGCCTTTTCGCGCCGCCAGACCTCGATGGAGCTTTCCGGCAGATAGGGGGCGCACCGCTCCTCGCCGCCCTCGCGCAGGTATCCGCGCAGCAGGCTTGCCGAGGCGAAGCCGTCCGCAGGAGCGGCCTCGTCATGACCGGCGCCGCGCCGCGCGACTGCGAGCGGCTGCATCGGGAAATCGCGCAGCGCCCGGCAGTATTCGATGCCGAGGGTGTTGTTGGGGCTCGCGAGCAGCGCCGCCGCCGCGGGATTCAGCGCCGCAAGCTCCTGCTGCCGGTATGCGGCGTAGGACAGGCCGGAACGGTTGCCCGCGGCAGGGGGAAGCGCATTCAGCGCCTCGGCGGCCTGCTGAACCAGCGAAAGATCCGCGGTTTCCGCGCCGAAGGACAGATACCGGCAGCCGATGCCGTGCAGCAGCGCGACCGCGCCGCGCGCAAAGCCTTCGGCGGAGCTGAGCGCCGCCGCGAGCGGCAGCTCGAGCACGAGGTCCGCGCCGCCCCTGACCGCCGTTTCTGCGCGGGCGTACTTGTCGAGCACGGCGAAGTCGCCGCGCTGCACGAAATTTCCGCTCATCGCGCAGACGATTATTGTGTGCTCTCCAAGCATTTCGCGCGTCCGCTCGATATGAAACCGGTGCCCGCTGTGAAACGGGTTGTATTCTGCAACGATGCCGCAGACAGGAAAAGCAGTATCCATTATAAAAGCGAAAAACCTCCCGTAAAGAGTTACATTCAGCGCATCTCGCGCGGAAGCGCGAAAACTGCGCACATTTGTGCGTCATAAAATAGAATTTGCTTTGCAAATTCCAAAAAACCGGGAGCATGTATCACGGTTTTTTGACCTTGAGAGAGAAAATAGTTTCCGCATGGGAACTATTTTCCGTCCGTGTCCGGCGAAGTCCGGACACTTATTCGCTGTAAAACGGGTTTTACAGCGAGCGCGAAGCGCAAAAAGGTCTTGTACATTTGACCGAAATCGTGTAAAATAGGAATATAGCATTATTATATAGGCTTCCGCGGCTTTGTGCAAGCCGCCAAATACGGCATGAGGGAGTTTTTGCAAATGAAAGTTTTGGTTATCAACGCTGGCAGTTCTTCTCTGAAGTACCAGCTGCTCGACACCGCCTCCGGCGAGGTTATGGCCAAGGGCCTGTGCGAGCGTATCGGTATTGACGGCGTGCTGACCCACACCGGCAACAAGTCGGACGAGAAGTTCAAGTTCGACATCGCAATGCCGACCCATAAGGAAGCGATCCAGTCCGTTATCAACGTGCTGCTCGATCCGGAAAAGGGCGTTATCTCCTCTATGAGCGAGATCGACGCTGTCGGCCACCGCGTCGTACACGGCGGCGAGTTCTTCTCTGACAGCGTTATCATCACCGAGAAGGTCCTCAAGGCGATCGAGGACTGCGTACCGCTGGCGCCGCTCCACAACCCGCCCAACCTGATCGGTATTCAGGCCTGCCGCGAGGTTATGGGTCCGGACGTTCCGATGGTCGCTGTATTCGATACCGCATTCCATCAGACGATGCCCCAGTCCCATTACATGTACGCTATCCCGTACGAGTACTACGAGAAGTACAAGATCCGCCGCTACGGCTTCCACGGCACCAGCCACAAGTACGTATCCCAGCAGGCTGCTGAGATGCTCGGCCGTCCGCTCGAGGAGCTGCGCCTGATCACCTGCCACCTCGGCAATGGTTCTTCTATCTGCGCGATCAACGGCGGCAAGAGCTTCGATACCTCCATGGGCTTCACCCCGCTGGACGGTCTGCCGATGGGCACCCGTGCAGGCAACATCGACCCGGCCATCATCGAGTTCCTGGCTGAGCACGAGAACATGGACGCACATGAGGTCATCAATATCCTGAACAAGAAGTCCGGTATGCTCGGTATCTCCGGCGTATCCTCCGACTTCCGTGACCTGGACACTGCTGTTGCTGACGGCAACGCTCGTGCAGCTCTGGCAAAGGATATGTTCAACCTGTCCGTTAAGAAGATCATCGGCTCTTACGTTGCTGAAATGGGCGGCGTAGACGCGATCATCTTCACCGCAGGCGTAGGCGAGAACGACCGTTCGGTTCGCTGGGATGTCTGCGAGCATCTCGAGTACCTCGGCATCAAGATCGATCCGGAGAAGAACAAGTACCGCGGCAAGCAGATGGATATCTCCATCGACTGGGCTCGCGTTCGCGTTCTCGTCATCCCGACCAACGAGGAACTGATGATTGCGAAGGACACCGAGCGTCTGGTAAGCGCTGCACAGTAATTTCAGAAAAAACGGGGCGGGCTGCGGCTCAGCCCTGTTTTTTCGTCTCTGGGAGAAAAATATGGAAGATATGGATCTGAAACAGGAGCGGCGCTACTGCTCACGCATCGGCGCGGCGCTGTTTTTCGTGCTGATCTGGACGGCGGCGTGGCAGTACGGCATCATTGCACTCGATGTGTATATCCTGCCCGTGCGCATGCCGGATACGCTCTATTACGCGCTTATTCTGGTCGGCGGCTACGCGGTTTCGCTGCCCGCGGCGTTCCGCCTCTGCAAGGGTATGCCGCCCATGCCGTTCTGCAAAGAGCTGCCGCGCGCGCGGACGTTCGTCCGGTGGGCGGTGATCGGCTTCGCCCTCATGTGGATCGGCTCGCTCATCGGCAGCGCCGTGACCGACCTCGTCGGTCTGGTCACAGGCCGCGCGCCCGCGCCGATCGTGGACGATATGGTAAACGCGATGCCGCTCGCGGTCAACATCGTCTGCGTGTGCCTGCTCGGGCCGCTGTGCGAGGAGCTGCTGTTCCGCGGTCTGGTCGCAGGACGGCTCGCGCGCTACGGACAGGCGCCCGGCGCCTTTGTTTCCGCCCTGCTGTTTGCGCTGTACCACGCCAATCTGGAGCAGTTTTTCTATGCGTTCCTGCTCGGTCTGCTGCTCGCCTATGTGTACTACCGCACAGGGCTGCTGCGCGTTTCGGTCGCGCTTCACATGGTGCTGAACTTTTTCGGGGCCGTCGTGTCGCTGCTGCTGCCTGACTGCGCGGCGTCCGACATGGCGCTCGGCGCGTTCTGGATGGTGTCGGTCGTTCTGGGCGTTATCCTGCTCGTGCGCGGCCGCAAAGACCAGATCTGGCTGCACGGCCCGTGCGCGCCGGATATGCGCGCCGTGTTCGGCAACGCCGGCATGATACTGGTCATCGTGGGCTGCTTTGTCGAAACCGCGCTCACATTTTAATATTTGAGGCAGCACCGTTATGCGGTATTGCCCTTAGCGAAACGAGGGAAATCTATGCGTGTTGACCTGCATATGCACACCGGATATTCGGCGGACGCCGACTTTCCGCAGACGATAGACGACAAGATCGCGGCCTGCGAACGGGCCGGGCTGGACATCATCGGTCTGACCGACCATCTGGACTTTTTCCGCCGCCGGCCGCCGGAGGAGAACCGCGACGCGGAGAACTGCGTGCGCGAGGCATGGGAAAAGCGCCGTCCGGCCGGGAACGGCGGAATCGAGGTGCTTGCGGGAATCGAGATCGGACAGATCCATGTTAACCCGGCGGCGGATGATTTCGTGCGCACGCATCCGCTCGATATGGTCATCGGCTCGATGCACGCCATGCCGGACGATCTCGATATTTACTTCCATGAATACGAGAAGCTGGACTGCGACGCCTTTCTGCACGAATATTTCGACGAGGTGCTCAAAATGGAGGAGCACGGCGGCTTTGATGTGCTCGCGCACATCGACTATCCGCTGCGCGTGATGAAACACGACGGCTATACGCCCTCGTTCGACCATTTTATGGACCGCGTCGAGCAGGTGCTGCGCTCGTGCATCGACCGCGGGTACGCGCTCGAGCTGAACGCGGCCGGTCTGGGCGGCTGGCAGAAGCGCGTCGGGCCGCCGCAGAACGTGCTGTATGAATACCGGCGCATGGGCGGCGAGCGCATCTCCATCGGTTCGGACGCACATACCCTCGCCGCTGTCGGACGCGGCTTTGACGACAGCGTAAGGAACGCGCAGGACGCCGGCTTCACTCATGTTACCGTGTTCCGGGAGAGAAAGCCGCATTTCGTGCCGCTTGGCTGATAAAAAGGGAAAAAGGGGCGAAAACTTCATGATTTTCGGAAAAAAACAACAGGAAACGCGCGAGCGCACCATGATCGAGGCGCGGGCGAAGATCAACCTGACGCTCGATGTGACGGGAAAGCGCGAGGACGGCTACCATCTGGTCAAGATGGTGATGCAGTCGGTCGACCTGCATGACGATGTGCGCGTCACGGTCGTGCGCGGGGAGAAAAAGCCGCGCGGCATCGTGCTCTCGTGCAGCCTGCCGTTCCTGCCGACCGACGAGCGCAACCTCGCGTACCGCGCGGCTGAGCTGTTCTATAAGGAGACCGGCACGACGCTCGAGACCTGCGAGATCTTCATTGAAAAGCGCATCCCGATCGCGGCGGGACTCGCGGGCGGCTCGACCGACGCGGCTGCCGTGCTGCGCGCGCTCAATCAGCTGCATGATACCGGCCTGTCGCGCGACCGCCTGTGCGAAATGGGCCTCAAGCTCGGCGCGGACGTACCGTACTGCCTGATCGGCGGCACGATGCTCGCCGAGGGCATCGGCGAAAAACTGACCGAGCTTTCGCCCATGCAGCCCTGCTATGTCGTACTGTGCAAGCCGCCGTTCGCGGTTTCGACCAAGGAGGTCTATCAGGAGATCGACAGCGTGCCGCTGACGCAGCGTCCGGACACGGACGGCATGATAAAAGCGCTCGAAAGCTGCGACTACAAGGGCGTCTGCGATCGTCTGATGAACGTTATGGAAACCGTCACCGCGACCAAGCGCCGCCAGATCGGCGAAATCCGCAGTGTGCTGCGCGAAAACGGCGCGGACGCGACTCTCATGAGCGGCTCCGGCCCGACCGTTTACGGCCTGTTCTCCGACCGCATCGCGGCGGACGCCGCCGCGACCGTGCTCGCGCGCCGCTTCTCCGAGACTTTCCTCACGGAAACCGTGCAGTAAGCGCGAAATACGTATAAAAAGACCGCCCTCCGGGCAGACTGTGAACACAGTTACCGGAAAGGGCGGTTTTTTGCATGGATAACAGAAGAAAACAAGCGGCCTGCGCGCTGATGACGGCGCTGACCGTGCTCGTGACGGCGGCGTTTGCCCCGGTGGAACAGAGAAAGGCAGCGTGGTGGGGAACGGCGTTCTCCATCGCCTGCCGCGAGAGTGCGAGGGAGGGGAATACCGATACCGTCGAGTTCCGCCTGTACCTGCTCGACTGCTTTCGGTAAAAAACAGTCTGTCGGTCAAGTCCGGTTTTACGGAAAAACGAAGTTTTTCGACAGGCATAAAAAAGTGCCTGCCGCCCGATACGGGAAGAGTGTATCGGACGGCAGGCTGCAAAAGGGGATCGCATGTAAGGAGAAATGATATTGTCAGAAAGGATGAATGAGGTTATGCAGCGATGCGCTGAATGATCGTTGCGAGCTCGGCACGGGTGGTGTTGCCGGCCGGTGCGAATACCTTGCCCGGGTTGCCCTTGACGAGGCCGGACTTGGTGCAGTAAGCGACGCCGTCTACTGCCCAGGAGGAGATCTTCGCGCTGTCAACGAAAGCGGAAACCTCGTTCTTGTCTGCCGTTACATCCACGCCGGACAGCTTGCGCTGACGGGTGAGCAGGGTTGCGATCTCTTCGCGGGATACGCTGCGGTCGGGCTCAAACTTGTTGTCGCCAACGCCCTTCATGATGCCGGTCTTGGCCGCCCACGCGATGGCGGTGCGTGCCTGATGGGTCACGGGAACGTCGGTGAAGGACGCCAGTTCAACCTTGGGCTGACCTGCCAGATTGTACAGGGCGGAAGCGACCTCTGCACGGGTCAGAGCCTCGTCTGCGCCGAATACATACGGCTTCTCGCCGCCCATCAGATGCTTGTCGGTGACGTACTTGGCAGCGTCATAGTACCATGCGTTCTTGGAAACGTCGGTGTAATCGGTGACCTGCTTGCCGGTCTGGAGGTTGTTGAGGATCTCGTAGCTGTCGACAGCCTTGAAGCTGTTCCAGTCGTCCGGATCCTGCTTCTGGTAAGCGGTGCCCTTGATGGAATCCTCGGAGAACTCGATGACGGAGAATACCTGCTTATCCTCTTCGTCGACATAGAAGTCGGTGGAGTAATCCGAACGTGCCGGAATGTACTCATAGAACTTGTTGCCGACCGTGCCGCCGGTGAGGTAGGTGGTGCCGTCGCCGGTGTTGACCTTGATGTCGTTCTTGACGGTGGAGCGGATGTAGATGTGGTCGTGGCCGTTGAGGAACAGGTCAACGTTCATCTTATCGAGCGAATACTCGCTGTCGTTGATGTAGTAGTCGCGGACGTCGAGCGGATCATGGTTGGAGGTGTACGGGCCTGCGTGGGTCATGACGATGCGCCACTTCTTGTCGGAAGCGTCGAGCACGCTCTTGCACCACTGCAGCTCCTTCTTCATGATTTCAGGCTTCTTGTCGGCCGGGGTGACTTCGCCGTTCAGGATAACGAAGATAGCGTCGCCGTACTCAAAGTAACCCATGGTGCGGTCGAACTGGGGGTAGCCGGTCTTTGCGCCGGACATGTTGAAGCGCTGTGCGAAGGAAATGAAGTTCCAGTCGCCCTTCATCTCGTGGTTGCCTGCGACCGTAACGGTCGGGTACTTCGCGTAGTAGTCATGCATGACTTCGAAGCATGCTTCCCATTCGGTGGACTTGTAGCCGTTCTGGGTGGTGTCGCCTGCGGAGATCATGAGGTCGGGGTTCGGGCAAACCTTGAGCGCCTGGTCGATAGAATACTTGAAGCTCATGTAGTTCTCTACGGACTCGGACTGCGGGTCGGAGTAGAAGATAACCTTGAAATTCTTGTCGTCTGCGGACTTCGGAGCGGTGAAGGACTTTTCGTCGCTCATGAACTCGCCGCCGTCGCCTACGCGGTAGACGTACTCAGCGGACGGGGTCAGGCCAGTGATCTCAACGCGGTGAGCAGCCTTTTCCTTGTAGCCTGCGGTTACGGACTCAACATAAGAGGTGCCGGTCTTGCTCTCCCACTTGGAAGCGCCCTTTACCTTGTACTGGATCACGGTCTTGGTGACGCGCGGATCGGTCAGCCAGTTGAAGCGCAGGCCGCCCTGCTTGGTGTCCGGGGTGATGGTGATCTGGTCGGGGTCGCCCTTTACCTTGCCGTCGTCGATGTTCAGAACGATGGGCTCTGCGCTGTTGGTCGGCTTGGTGATGGTTTCCTTGTTGGTCTTGACCGAGATGTAGTAGAACATGTCGCCTACCTTGTCGGTCGGCAGGGAAGCGGTGTAGGTGTCGCCGGAGGCCTTCATGGCAACAGCGGTATCGACCTTGGCGGAATCGTAGCCGTAGTACAGGGTAGCGCTCTCAATCTTGTCGGTGGAGACGATGCGCGCGGATACCTCAGCCTTGCCGTTGTGGGGGGCGGTGTTGAGGGCGCGGGAGATGATGCGCGTGCCGCTGACGGTGTAATCGACAGCCGGGAAGATAGAAGCGTTAAAGCCGCGCAGGACAGGCTGCTTGCTGCTTTCGCTCCAGTCCCAAACCTTGCTCATATCCCAGCCGAGACCCTCGTAGGTCGCCTTGCTGGTCATTTTCTCAGTGGAAACGTCCTCCCACTTGATGGGCTGCTCGGTCGGCTCGTTGCCGGTAAGCTGCGTGCCTTCCCATGCGATGTTGCCGGTGATGTTGGTTGCAGCTTCGTCATCGAGCTGGCCGACGATCTTGTCAACGTCCTGCACGCCCTTGATGAAGGACTGTGCGGAAACGCTGTCCTTGAGCGTCTCGCCGGCGTTGAAGGAGCCTGCGATGCCGCCTGCGTGGCCTACCGTGCCGCTCGTCGCGATGGTATCGACCGTGCCGGCTGCGAAGCAGCGGGCCAGATAGCCGCCGCCGTCCTGAATGCCTGCGATGCCGCCCGCGTCATACGGCGCGGAAACATCGGCGTTGACGTAGCAGTCCTCGACATGGCCGACGATCGGGCCTTCGCCCTCCTTCAGCTTGCCGCAGATACCGCCCGCGGTATGCGAGTTGGACAGATCGAGGCACTTGACCTCACCGGTAACGGCACAGCCGGTGATCGTGCCGTAGTTTACGCCGGCCAGAGCGCCGACGTTCTGCTGACCGGTTACATAGCAGTCGAGCAGAGCAACGTTTTTGATATATGCCTGGTCGTCCTGATTGCCGACATAGCCGAACAGACCAGCATATTTCTTTTCATATTCAACGCGAAGGCCCTTGATCGAGTGGAACTGGCCGTCGAACGTGCCGGTAAAGCCCTGATCTTTTTTGGATGCGATCGGCTTGAAGCCCTTGACGCCGGTCATGTCGATGTCGGCGGTCAGAACATAGTGTCCATCGCGCGGAGCGCCGTCTTTCCATTTGCCCGAGAGATATAAGAGCTGGGCCGGGGTGGAGATCTCATAGCAGCCGGTTGCGCTGTTGTAGGTCGGCGGAGTGCCTGCGTCCTTCGCCGCGAATGCAGTTGCGGGAACCATTGACAGCACCATCATGGCGGACAGTGCGAGACTTGTCAATCGTTTTTTCATCATAGAACCTGACCTTCTTTCCGTATCGGTGATGCAGCGGAGCGCGAAACTGTGTTTTCGGCTCGGTCTGCACGGGGGAATGTGCGTTTCAGCGCGGGGGATTGCCTGGGAGAACCTCCTTTCTGCTCAGCGTCTTTGCACAATACGCTGTATTTTACAAATTCGCAAACGTTTGCGATTGGATATATTATATAATAATTCAAGGAGCGCTGCTTGTCAATGACGCAAGTTACAATTTTTCAGAGCAAAAAATAGCACAAATGACCGATGAATATGAAAATTCATAGGAATTCAATTTACGCAAACGTTTTCTGGTATTAAAAATCATATGAATTTAATTGTGAAAGTGGATTTAATGGGACTGTTTGGTTATACTATCTAAAAATATTTTTCGCCGATTGTATATTCCGTACACGTTTGCGCTTGCGCATTGCGTCCCACCGCGCTATAATACTACCAGAATAAAAAATGAGCTGAGGGAACACGAAAGAGTGCTTCCCCACAAGAAAGAGGTAATGAAAAATGAAGAAGAATTTTCACAATTTCCTGATGGGTTCCGCAATGTTCGAGCTGGCAAACGATCCGGGCACCGCAAAGCTGTTCGCTGTTAACCGCAAGACTCGCTAAGAACTCGAAAAGCAATCAAAAGGCACGCCTCAGGCGTGCCTTTTTAGTTTGTCGAAAAACTTCGTTTTTCCGACAATCTGTGTTTTGACTTCGCAAAACACGGACGTCCGAAAGTTCCTGTATGGAAACTTTCTCCCTCTTAAAGTACGAAAACCGAGGTACACGCCCCCGGTTTTCATGAAATCGCTGCGCGATTTCTATTTCATGCGCGCTGCCGCGCGACGGCTGTTCCTGCGCAAAAATGAACTTTATCGATAGACTGAGAGCACAGGTAAACCTGTGCTCTCTGCTGTTTTTTTGTGCGCTCAAAGTATCATCAGACGCGGCTCGCTCTCGCTCAGATCCCTGACGCAGACGGCGAGCCTGTAAGCCTTGTCCGCCGGAAAAGCCAGCTCGAACAGCTTGTACTGTCCCTCGATATTGCCGCAGTCGATCTGCGGACGGCCGCGCCGGATGTCCACCCAGAACGAGCGGAGCGGCAGGTCGAGACCGCGGCCGGTCGCCTTGACAAAGCTCTCCTTGAGTGTCCAGAGACGGTAAAAGCCCTCGTCTCGGCGGAACTGCGGCAGACTGTCCAGATAGCGGATCTCCTCGCGGTGAAAAAAGCGGCTTGCTACATCGCGCCGGCCCTCATCGCAGTGCTGGATGTCGACGCCGACCGGACTGCTGCTGATGGCGCAGACGGCCCATTCGCCGGAATGCGACAGGTTGAAGTGGATGTCCGGCTCTTTGGCAAGATACGGCTTGCCGCCCTGCGCGATCGCGATCTCGAGCGGATGCTCCGCGTTGGGAAACAGGCGCTTTACCACATATTCGAGCAGCAGCGCCGCCGCGAAGCTCTGCTGGCGGCCCTCGCCGTTCAGCTGGTCGATCGCATAGAGCCTTTCCTTTGTGAGCAGCACGCGCTGCGAAATGTTCTCCGGGTCAAAGGCGGAGATTTTTGTCGCAAAAACCGCAGTCATGTTCAATATCCCCCTGGAAACGGGTACATTCGTCCCGCAAAATCATGAAAGAACCGCCGTGCGGCAGTCCTTCCGGCAAGAGATATTATAACAGAACGCCCGGATCAAATCAAGATTTCCGGGCGTTTCTTGTCATTTTTTGCAGCATTCGGACGAGATCCTGCCGCCCGCCGGCGGCAGGATGATACAGATATTTTATCATAAAGCCGGATATTTACATAGAAAATATGGTGGATTTTGGAGAGAGCTTCGGAAAAAACATCGGAAATATTCAATATGCTCTTGACAAGTTACCAACCGGTCACTATAATGAAGTTACCGAATGGTTACTCTGGAGGGATGACATGGCACGGGATACAAAAAACCGTATCATTGAGACTGCGCTCGCGCTGTTTTCGCAGAGCGGCTATCTTGCGACCTCGATGAACGATATCGCACAGCAGGTCGGCCTTACCAAGGCTGCGCTGTACAAGCATTTTTCGGGCAAGCAGGAGATACTGGACTGCATCGTCGCGCAGATGGAGCGCATGGATCTGGAGCGGGCGCAGGAATACGAGATGCCCGAGACCGAACCGGACGGCTTCGCGGAAGCCTATCAGCATATTCCGGTTGAACAGATCTACGCATACAGCCTCGCGCAGTTTCGCCACTGGACCGAGGAGGAGTTCCCGGCGCGCTTCCGCAGGATGCTGACGCTCGAGCAGTACCGCGACCCGGAAATGGGGCGGCTGTACCGCGATTACCTCGCCGGAGGACCGGTGGAGTATATGGCGGCGATCTTTCGGAGGATGGCGGACTCGGACGCACAGGCAATGCAGCTCGCGCTGCGGTTTTATGGACCGATGTTTCTGCTGTACAGCGTGTATGATGAGAGCGAGGATAGGAAAACGGTCATCGAGGCGCTCGATACGCACATTCGAACGTTTATCGAGCAGCTTGAAGCGGAGAAACGCAGACGGAAATGAAAGGGGAGAGCAGAGTGGAAGCAATCGTTTACACGACGCATACCGGAAGTGCGGCGCAGTATGCGGAAATGCTTGCAAAGGAGACCGGTCTCGCGGCGTATTCACTCGATGAAGCCAGGGGGAAAGTTCCGGCAGACAGCGAGGTCATCTATCTCGGCTGGGTGATGGCCGGTACGGTCAAGGGGTACGCCGCAGCGGCGAAGCGGTACATCGTCCGCGCGGTCTGCGCGGTGGGCATGACGCAGCCGGGCGCGCAGGGAAAAATGCTGCGCGAGCGGAATAAGCTGCCGGAGAGCGTGCCGCTGTTCCAGCTGCAGGGGAATTTCGACGTAAAAAAGCTGCACGGCATGTATCGGCTGATGATGAAGGTCATGGTCAAAACGGCGGGCAAGTCGCTTGCGGCCAAGTCCGGCCGCACCGCCGAAGAGGACGATATGCTGGACATGATGACAAACGGCGGCGAGCGGGTGCGGGCGGAAAATCTGCACGCGGTGCTCGCATGGTACAGGAGGAGATGATGAGATGATACCGGCATGGAAAATCTATCCGAGCAGTCAGAGACGCAGCACGGTCTATTTGAAGAATGTGGTGAAAAATCCGTTCATCGAGGTCGGGGATTATACGGTTTACGATGATTTTGTGAATGATCCGCGCGATTTCGAACGGAATAATGTGCTGTATCACTATCCGGAGTGCAATCATGACAGGCTGAGGATCGGCAGATTCTGCTCGATCGCGTGCGGCGCGAAATTCATTTTCAATGCCGCCAATCATGCGATGGACAGTCTTTCGACCTACACGTTTCCGCTGTTTTTCGAGGAATGGGATCTGCCGACGGATACGGCGTCCATCGCTGAAACATGGGACAGGAGGGGTGACATCGTGGTCGGAAACGATGTCTGGATCGGCTATGAGGCCGTCATCCTCTCCGGCGTGCGGATCGGTGACGGCGCCATCGTGGCCGCCCGGGCGGTGGTGACGGGGGACGTGGAGCCCTACACCGCCGTATACGATCGTCGGCGGCCTGCCTGCAAAACCCATCCGAAAACGCTTCGACGAGGAAACCATCGCGCGCCTGGAGGCGCTGCGCTGGTGGGACTGGGATAGAGAGAAGATCAAGCGGAGCATTGACGCAATCCGCCGCGGCGATATAGATGCGCTGGAAAATTAAATAATTCGGAAAGGAAATGCTTTTTGAAATTTAATCTGATCAGATCGGCTGAATTGGAGCTTGTGGACTGACCGGGAGGGCCGGAAAATCCACAAACGCCTGTCCTCCCGCAGAAACCTGCATTCTACCGGAGGAGATCACAATGAACCGAGAAAATAAACGAAAAACCTTTGAAAAGGGATATTACAGGACGCACGCCTGCAGCGACAGCTTTACCTGCCGTGTCTGCGGACGGCTCGTCACGCCGCAGTCTGCCGGAACCGATCACCGCAACCACTGCCCGAACTGTCTGTCCAGCCTGCATGTTGACATTGAGCCGGGCGACCGTGCATCCGACTGCGGCGGCATTATGGAGCCGGCAGCGGTCTGGGTGCGCAGGGGCGGAGAATGGGCGATCATTCACCGCTGCCGCCGCTGCGGCGCCCTTTCGTCCAACCGCATTGCGGCCGACGATAATCCGATGAAGCTGATGAGCATCGCCATGCGTCCGCTGAGTGCGCCGCCGTTTCCTATCGAGCGCATCGAGGAAATGACGCGCCTCATGGGCGGTGACGGCGAGATGAACTGGTAGGAAAGACGGCTCGGATGGGCCGGAAAAAGACATGAAAACAGCCGGGGCAGAGGATAAGTCTGCTCCGGCTGTCCACATATTCACAGCATTCGCCGATCTTTTTCAGCTGGCTGACAGGACAAAACAGAAGAACGGATGCCGCTCGCTGCACCATCCAGCCCATTTCGGCCGACTGCTTCCCGGTCATTCTTCAGCATGGAGCGTTTCTCACAAAACAGACCGTATGACTGTTATTTTTCAGAATTACAGTTGCGGATTTTACGCATCACCGTTAAAATAGAAAGTACATGAAACAGGAAAGAAAGGAAGTGGCGTCACGATGAAGAATAGCGGCAGGCTTCGCAAATATGTGCCGTCCATCCTGCTGCTTCTGCTGTTTGAAGCGGCAGCGGTCGTGCTGTGGCTGGTCAGGGACAACCTGTTCTATCTGCTGAATTTCAGTTACATAGGCTGCTGTCTCGCATTGGGGACGGCGCTGTTCGCCGCCGGGAAACGATACGCCCGGCATTTTGTGCAGCTGGCGGTGGGGGGCTACATGCTGCTGTATCTCGGCGTGATCTCCAGAAGCCGCGAAAAGAAAAACTGGGCGCTTTGCGCTATGTGATGTTCGCGCTGTCGCTGGCACTGGTGTCCGGGCTGTTTCTGATGAAGGTCGCAAATTTGGAGCAGATCATGTTCTGGCTGTTTCTCACCGGAAACGCACTCTATTACATCGCAGGCATTGCGCTTGCCTTTATATTTAAGGATAATCGTGCGTTCTGCAAATATCTGTGTCCCATCACGGTATTTCTCAAGCCCATGAGTTATTTTTCGCTGCTGCGCGTCCACTGCGACGAGAGCAAATGCGTCCATTGTGGGAAGTGCCTGCGGGTTTGCCCCATGGATGTGGAGGTCAACAAAGAATCCCGCAAGCGGAAAAACGGGACGGAGTGCATCCTCTGCTATGAGTGTACGAAGGCTTGCCCCACAAAAGCGCTGCATTAGACCGCATTCCACGCAAATTCTACCGCCGGGGGATGTTATTTCTCCCGGCGCTGCGTTATGCTCAGCGCATCTTCAACGCAGGAGGCATTCCGAATGAACCAGACAGCCATCGGCAGCTACATCGCGCGTAAGCGCAAGGAGCAGAATCTGACACAGGAGCAGCTGGTGCAGCAGCTCAGCGTGTCCAACAAGACCATTTCAAAATGGGAAAACGGAAAATGTATGCCGGATTACAGCATCATTGAGCCACTCTGCGACGCGCTCCATGTGACGCTCCCGGAATTGATGGACGGTGAAGACGCGGCGGAGGACAGTGTGCGCATTTATGACGATGAACAAATTCTCGACCTGCTGCGCCGCACACAGGAGCTGGAGCGTCAGAAAGGCGTCCTCTGCGGCTTTGTCCTCATCGTCCTCGGCATCGCCAGCGGTGCCATGTCCAAAACAACCGGCGGAACGGATGTACAGGACTTCATTTCAGGCGTTCTGATGGGCTTGTCCGTCGCAGAAATTCTTGCAGGCATCTGGGTCGCCGGAAAGAAGCTCCTGAAGCAGCAAAAAAGCCAGCCGCCTGCGAAAACCGCA
>ERZ837910.1491-NODE-1491-length-32231-cov-26.063495_pt1 | contig 32231 bp, 28 predicted proteins | sample MGYA00519940_ERZ837910 | MGnify/ENA primary metagenome ERZ837910 (study PRJEB31850, sample SAMEA3708825) | human gut metagenome | biome: human gut; feature: human-associated habitat; material: faeces | place: China | collected 2014 ... | reverse complement strand
GTGACCTGAATTTTTCGCTCCACGCCTTCCGGCTGCGCGCAGACTACTTTCTGCTCGAGCCGGTGACCGAAGACGCTTTACGGCAGGGCTTTTGCAGCTGGCTGGACAAGAAAGCGCCGCTCCGGTCTGACCGCAACGAACACAACAAGGAGAACGGTTTATGAAAAAGAGAAATATCATCCATTCTGCGTTAAGCCTGTCCCTGACAGCTGCCCTGTGCCTTTCCATGGCTGCCTGCGGCGGAACGCAGCCCCCTGCGGACAGCAGCGCCGCTTCGGCAGCTCCCGCACAGCCTGCTGCGGTACAGCCCGCGGCGGAGGAACCCACCTCTACGGCACTGCCCGTGAAAGCCCTGCACCCCAAGCAGGTAGATGAGAACCCCTACATGGCAAAGAGCGATGCCAACATCCACCATGACGGCTACAATACTGACTCGACGGATGAGATCCTGCCGCTGGGCATCTACCCCGAGATCAACGTTTCCTACGAGAAAACGAACGCAAACGCTTCTCCCGCCATCTACTTTGACAGCTACGGTCATGCCGTTGTGCCGCTGCTTGGCGGCATCGCCATCCGGGATCTGAACGCCGAAGAAACAAAGACGCTCGGCTATTTCTCCCCGAAGAAGCATGACGGCGGCGGTTACGTCATCCAGAGCTCCTATACGTTCCTGGACTCGGAAAACCGCATCGTCTGCCCCACCAGCAACAACCATGTGCTGATGCTCCGCGCAACAGACGAAAGCGGCAACGTGCTGCCCGAATTTGAAAAGGTACTGGACATTGACATCAAGGCTGCCGCCGAGGCTGCACTTGGCAAGGAGCTGACCCAGAATCTTCTGTCCGTGGTTTTTGACTACGATGGAAACCTCTGGTTTGCAACGGGCGGCTTCCGCATTTATCCGCAGCGCCAGCAGCAGGGCGTTATCGGCTATATTGCCCATTCCGCCATTGATGCAATTTTGAACGGCAAGCAGACAGACCTTTCCAAAGCGGTCTTTGTCCACGAACTGACCCCCGGCGAGGGTGCAGAAAACGGCATCGCCGCCTCCAAGGAGGGTGCGGTCATCCTGACCAACCAGAACTGCTATCTTCTGCGCGCAGAGGACGGCGTAAACGTTGTGTGGTGCACGCCGTACAAGAGCGCGGGCGCAAAGGTGAGCGGCGAAGGCGATAAGACCACCGGCGGCGGTCTTGCATGGGGCGGCGGCTGCTCTCCCACCCTGACGCCGAACCTTGTGCTGTTCACCGACAATCAGGACCCCGTAAACCTTCTTGCGCTCGATATGAAGACCGGCGAGGTGGTGGCAAGCACCCCGGTGCTGGATGATCTGCCCGAGGGCTATCAGGTAGCCGTTGAGAACTCTGCCATCGTCTATGATGACGGCGAAGGCACCGTAAGCACCATCGTCTGCAACTGGTTCGGCGCGGGCAACGCAGGTCTGGCAGACCCCAACAACGACTCCTCCATCCAGAGCTACGCCAACATCTATGACATGAACTGGCTGACAAAGGGCAACTGCATGATCGCGCCCGGCGTCGAACGTGTCGATACGGTCAAAACCGATTCCGGCTATGAGATGAAGAGCATCTGGTCTCGAAATGACCTGAGCGATACATCGATTCTCAAGCTCTCCACCGCGACGGGCTATATCTACGGCTATGTGCAGGATCTGGAAAGCGGCATGTGGCAGTACATCATTCTGGACTTTGCCACCGGCGAGACGGTATTCACCATGGACGTCTCCAACAAATATGGCTACAATAACATGGCTATCGGTATGTATGCCGGAAACAGCGGCAACGCGCTCTACTGCCCGACGGGCTATCTGGAGCTGCTGTGCTTGCAGGACCGCTTTGTGTATCTTCCCGAAATGCCCTACCGCAAGGTCGATCTCGATAAGGCCGCGCGGAACGTACTGACACAGGAACAGTTTGAGCAGGCCGGCGGCGAAGGTACGGTCGCGAGCTGGCGCAATACTGTGACGGTCGAAAATGTTCATCCCAACACGACGGTCTCGTTCCGGATGAACAATCTTTCCGGAAGCGCCGCTGATTTGAAGCTCTATGCCTACGGTGCAGACGGAAAGCTGGCGGAGGTCAGCAAAGAGCTGTGGACGGTCACGGATGAAGCCGGGACTGGCGTGGATACCCTGGCCGACGGCACACTGTATGAACTGCGTGTCAGCGTCCCAGACGGCGGCGCGTTCGACCTGAGCGAGGCGGAAAAGGAGATCAAAATTTCCGTTGTGCTTGCGAAGTAAGACTCAAGGAAGGCTCCGGTGCCAAAAGCACCGGAGCCTTTCTCAGCCTGTCAAAAAACCACAAAGTCACCTCCCCGTTTCTGATATAGAGCCTTCATAAAAAGGAGCTAACTGATCCCATTCGTCAGTTAGCTCCTTTTTTATGAAGACAAAGGTTTGCCCTGCTCGCTTTAGGGCAATAGAGATGCAATAGAAGCGGACTCAGAACGGACCTTTGACTGGCGAAAACTCCCCGATAGGGTATCTGCCAACGGAAACGCTTTTGTGTTTTGATACATTAATGGGCCCTGTACTCCGCGTACTCCGCCTCTTCCTCCGCGGTCGCGGGGCGGACTTCCATGCCCTTCTCCCAGACGAGAATGGAGTTTTCCGGGTCGTCTTTGATCCCAAGGTACACTTTCGTTACGGGCATCATGGAATTTTCATTCAGCCATGCGAAGGCGGTGTCTGGGTCAAAACCAAGTCCGGAGGTCCCGATCCGCTGGGGCATATTTGTTTTCTTTGCCAGGATCGGACGATAGACGGAGATGTAGCCATATCCATCGGCTCCAACCTCTACCGCAGAGCTGAAATAATTCAGGTCATACAGATCATCGAAGGAAACGTGAATGACTCCATCCGACGTTTGGTATAATCCCGTCAGAACAACATCGTCTTTTCCCATGGGAATGCAGTACCACTGGGTCAGAGCGGTATGCCCGATGATCGTCAGCAGGAGAAAAAGCGCAATTCCGAGACCGATCCACAGAAATTTCTTTTTCTCTCGGTTCCATCTTTTTTGAATCGGAAGAAGCGGCGCGGCGTCCCGCATATTTGTCTGAGGCTCCGGGGCCGTGCGCAGGGCGTCCAGCATTTTTTTGCAGTCCGCGCATTCGGAACAGTGGGTCTCTATGGCGCTTCGGCTTTCGGGACTGCATATGTCATCGTGATACAGTGGAAGCAGATCACGGATCAGACCGCAGGGATAATTCATTTCAGATCCTCCTTGATTTTTAGTCTTGCACGGTGATAGGTGACCCGTGCCCAATTTTCCGTTTTGCCAAACAGAATGCCGATTTGCCGGAAGGGCAGCTCTCCCAGAACGCGCAGGGAAAACACCTCCTTGTAAGGTTCCGGCAAATCATGGAGCGCCTGATGAATCCGGAAGGCGGACGCCTTGTCCAGGATCATCTCCTCAAAGGAGCTGACGCTTAGTTCCTCCGGCTCCTGGTGCTTCTGCTTTTTCAGGTGGGATAAGTAGGTGTTTTTGGCAATTTGGCAGAGCCAGACATAGAGTTTGCACTGTCCGCGGAAGGTGTCCAGCGATTTCAGCGCCTTGAAAAAGGTCTCCTGGGTGATCTCCTCGGCGAGACAGGGGTCCCGGCTCAATGCAAGCACATATTTGTAGACATCCTGAAAGTAACGGGCATATATTTCTTCATAGTCTTCCAATGTTTCACCCCCTTTTTAACTATAAGACCTGCCGGAAGGGATTTTGTTACGAAAATCTGAAAATGATTTTTTTGCCTGTGGGGACTGCGGCGAATCTCGCCACCCTTGCCACTACCGTTGGCGTGCTGACGGAAGTGCCGGTGCTGCTGCTTATCAAATTTACCAATAAAACGAGGGGGAAATTTCCGCTATGAGGAAAGCAAAGGCAGCCTTTCTCTGTGTCCACAATTCCTGCCGCAGCCGGATTGCGGAGGCGATGGGAAGATATCTATGCGGGAGTGAATTTGCGCGCTATTCCGCCGAAACGGGGACCAAGTCCCGGATTGATCAGGACGCTGTCCGGCAGCGCTGATTGCGTCTAGGCCAGAATGTAAAAGCGAACGGATCGTGGATGACCCGTTCGCTTTTTGGCTGTATCGCAGGATGCTTCAGATCTCAGCATCCAGCAGTTCTGCCTGGGACAGCCGGCAAAATTCCAGCCCATCCTGGGTGCAGATCTCGAAGGTTCCGGTGACGGTGATGGGGGCTCCCAATTCCGGATAGTCCTCAGGGTAGGCGCGGCTTTCGGCGAGGTCAAAGGGAATTCCCTGGGCGCAGCAGGCGGTGGCGTCCTGGATGATGCAGGCGAAAACCGTGCCGCCGTCCTCGAAGGTGCCCTCCTGGGCGTAGAGCTTGCCGGTGCTGAAAATGCCCTGCATCTTTACGGTTTTGCCCACATAGTCCTCGGGGTGTGTAGTCATGTTGAAAACCTCCGCAAAGACCATAGTGCTGCTCATGGCGGTCAGGTCGATGAAGTCTCCGGTGGAAGCGCCCGCGTCATCGGCAGCGGTTTCTTCGGCTGCCGGGGAAGGCAGGGTGCTGCTCTGGGCGGTGGCGGATGGGGAGGTGGGCATCTGGGCTTCCGGCGCTTCGGCGGCCTGACGGCTGCAGGCGCTGAGAGTCAGCAGGGCGGCCAGAAAAAGGGGGAGCATTTTTTTCATTTGGTTTTACCTCCAAGGAAACGTCCCAAAAGGGAGACGATGAGAAACATTCCGATATCCGCGGCCACGATGGTGGAGCCCACGGGGGTTCCGGCCAGAATGGCAATCAGAATTCCCAGTACGGCGCAGAATACCGACAGCAGCACCGCGCACACCGTCACCGACCGAAAGCTCCGGAACAGCTGCATGGCGGACAGGGCGGGGAAGATGATCAGGGCAGAGATCAGCAGAGAGCCCACCAGATTCATGGCCAGAACGATGACAATGGCCACCACAACGGCCATGAGCAGATTGTATAGTTCCACCTGGGTTCCGGCTGCCTTGGCAAAGGCTTCGTCGAAGGTCACGGCAAAGATTTTGTTGTAAAACAGGAAAAACAGAGCAACCACCAGCGCGGACATTCCCACGCAAAGCCATACCTCGCTCCGGGACAATGTGAGAATGGAGGTGGAGCCGAACAGGGTGCTGCACACATCCCCGGAGAGGTTGGAAGAGCTGGAGAAAATGTTCATCAGCAGGTAGCCAACGGCCAGCGCGCCTGTGGAAATCATGGCCATTGCCGCGTCGCCTTGGATTTTGGTATTCTGTCCGGTGCGCAGAAGCAGCACGGCGCTGAGCACCGTTATGACCATGACCAGGGGCATCTCATTGGAAATTTGCAGTACCCCGGCAATGGCCATGGCTCCGAAGGCTACATGGGAAAGACCGTCGCCAATGAAGGAGAAGCGTTTCAGCACCAGTGTCACCCCCAGCAGGGACGAGCAGAAGGCGATCAGCACCCCAACCACCAGCGCGTAGCGGACAAAGGGATAGGTCCAGTACAGGGCGAGTTTTGCAAAAATTGCCGTCATAGTGCGCAGGCCCCTTTCCCGGAGCGGAACAGCTGCCCCTGGGGGCTTTCCAGGTAGGCCTGCTTGGTTCCAAAGAAAACTGCGTCGCCGATGTGCAGGATGTGGCTTGCGTATCGAAGTGCTGCGGCAATATCGTGGGAGATCATGAGAATGGTGATGCCGTCCTCCCGGTTGAGCTGTTCGATGAGGCCGTATAGCTCCGCCGTGACTTTGGGGTCAAGGCCGGAAACCGGCTCATCCAGAAGCAGCATTTTCCGGGTCGCGCATAGAGCCCGGGCCAGCAGCACCCGCTGCTGCTGACCGCCGGAGAGCTCCCGATAGCACCGCCCCGCAAGCGCATCCAGCTGCATTTTGCGGATATTCTGCTCCGCAAGGCGTTTTTCCGCCCTGTTATAAAAGGGCCGCAGGCCGCAGCGGCCCTGGCAGCCGGAGAGAACGATCTCCCTTACGGAGGCCGGGAAGTCCCGCTGCACCTGGGTCTGCTGGGGCAGATAGCCGATTTCGTTTCGTTGCAGGCCGTCGCCGGTGAGAATGCTGCCGCCGATTGGGGGCTGTAGGCCGAGAAGGGTTTTCATAAGGGTGGTTTTGCCGGAGCCGTTTTCACCGACAATGCAGAGGTAGTCGCCTGCGAAAATTTCAAAGCTGAGATTTTGCAGAACGGGCTTTCCCTCGTAACCGACGCTGAGATTTTGACAGGAAAGCAGCGCCATCATTCCGCCTCCTGTCCCAGGGCCTTTTTCAGCACGGAAAGGTTTTTCTCCATAATGGAGAGGTAGCTTACGCCGCTTGACGCGTCGTTTGCGGTGACGGCCTGCATGGAGTCCATGGTCAAAATCTGCTGATTTTTCTGGGCGGTATTCTGCACGATGGTTTCGGCAATTTTGTGCTGGGTGCCCTCTATGGTCAGCACGCAGGGCAGCCCCAGCGCGTCCATCTTCCCGGCAAGGAAGGAGACGGTCTCAAAGCTGGCCTCTGTTTCGGCAGAGCAGCCCGGGAAGGCGGCATAGTAGTCGAGCTCGTAGTCATCCGCCAGATAGCGGAAGGGGAAGCGGTCGCCGAAGAGAAGGGTTTTGTACTTCCCACTGTCCACAGCCGCCCGGTATTCGCCGTCCAGGGCGGAGAGCTTTTCCACGTAGGCTGCGGCGTTTGCAGCGTAGGTATCCTTCCGGGCCGGGTCGGATTCCTGCAGGACCTCGGAAATGGCGGCCACCAGCATCTGGGCATTTTTCAGAGACAGCCAGATGTGCTCGTCATACTCCGCCTCTTCCTCGTGGTCATGCTCCGCCTCTTCCCCGTGGTCATGCTCCTCCTCCTGCATACCCTCTACGGTTTCTTCTGCCTTTGCGGAATCGCCCAGCACGTCCAGAAGCCGGATGACCTTCCGCTCCTTGTTGGGCGCATTTTTCAGAGCGTCATCCACCCAGCCGTCGGACTCGCCGCCGACATAGAGAAAGAGATCGCAATCGGAAATTTTAACAATATCATCAACGGTTGGCTGATAGCTGTGCAGATCAACGCCGCTGTCCAGCAGCGTGGTTATCTCAGCGCGGTCAGTCTCGTCACCGAGGATTTCCCTGACCCAGTCATATGCGGGGAAAATGGTCGTGACAATGTTCAGCTTATTGGATGCTGCGGAATCGTCCTGGGGGACACAGCCGGAAAGCACAGCTGCCGGAATCCAAAGCGCCAACAGCAGCGCAAGTATTTTTTTCATAAAGTTTTTACCTCCAAATCGTAAAATGGGCGCAAAAATACAAGGGCAGCGGCAGCACCGCAAAAGCCTATCCGAAAACAGATAGACTACACCCTTGTAAAAAGCACCTATTTAATTGGAGAGCTTGACCTTGAGCGCTACAAGCGTAAAAGAGGGAATAACATCGACCCAGGCTGAAATGTAGTCATACAGCGCACGCCGGACCGCAGCAGCAAAAACCAGAGCGCACAGCGCCGGAGCAAAGCCCTTCAGCGTATTCTGGCAAATACCCATCTGAAGGCAGACGGGGCAGCCCTCGCCGATGCAGTCATGACCGGCCTCCTCAATGAGAAAAAGGGCGGCGCCCAGCAGAACCAAAAGCATGGCCGCGGCAATCAGCGCCGCCGCGATCCGTTTTTGCTTTGCCATATTGGCGCCCCCTTTCGAAACCGGAATTGAGGCTAGTATATTGGATTTGCGAAAAAATGTCAATACAAGAGCCAAAAGCAAATTGTAAACAATTTTGTGGGGCATTTCTTCGGAGACTATGGCCTTTTTAATAATTCTCAAATGGTTCATCAGCATTTCATAAACAAAGCAGTGGTATTCTCTTGCCAGAACGATAAAGAGAGGTCAATCCACAATGAAATGTGCAAAAAATGGTCAAAAAAGTATGCTGATAGACGTGGTATTCCTGTTTCTGACCGGTGCTTTTCTGGGTTGGTTGTATGAAGTGCTGCGATTATTCCGGTGGGGTTGGTCCGGCTGACGAAAAGACTTCCTTTTTTTGTCGGTCCATGGTATACTTGGACTGCGGTTTCCGAAATTTGGGAATACCGCCGGATAGAGAACTTATACAACCGGGAGGAACAACCATGCGGGAGTACGCCTATTACACCCAGGTCCTGAAGGACCAACTGATTCCGGCCACCGGGTGCACCGAGCCCATCGCCCTGGCCTACGGCGCGGCCATGGCCTACAGGACCTTGGGTGCCGAGCCGGAGAGAATCACGGCGGCGGTCAGCGGCAGCATTATCAAAAACGTCAAAAGTGTGGTTGTGCCCAAGACCGGGGGGATGAAGGGCATCGAAACGGCCATTGCCGCCGGTGTGGTGGCCGGAAACCCGGATCTGGAGCTGGAGGTGCTGTCCGGCGCGCCGGAAAATACGGGGGCGCTGGCGAAGAAATTCCTGGAAAAGTGCCCCGTTACCGTGTGTCTTGCGGATTCGGATCGGGTTTTTGACATTCAGATCACCATGTACGCCGGGAAGCACAGCGCCTTTGTGCGCATCGTGGACACCCACACCAATGTGGTGTCGGTCCGCCGGGACGAGACTGTCTTGAAGGAGCGGGAAATTCCCCGGCTTGCGGGGCAGGCGGAGAAGACCGCCATGCTGGAAATCACCAAAATTGTGGAGTATGCCAGAACCTGCCGCCTGGAGGACGTGGCGGAGACCATAGAATATCAGATTTCCTGCAACCAAAATCTTTCCCAGGAGGGCCTGAAGGGCAGCTGGGGGGCGGAAATCGGGCGGACGCTGCTGTCCGGGGAGAAAAACCCGGATGTAAAGCTCCGGGCCATGGCGGCGGCCGCTGCGGGCTCGGATGCCCGGATGAGCGGCTGTGAGCTGCCCGCCGTGATCAATTCCGGCAGCGGCAACCAGGGCCTGACCATCACCCTGCCCATTCTGGAATACGCGAAGGAATTAAATGCTTCCCATGAGCAGCTGATCCGGGCTCTGGTGCTGGCCAATCTGGTGGCGGTGCGCATCAAGCAGTCCATCGGCTACCTGTCCGCCTACTGCGGAGCGGTCTGCGCCGGTTGTGCCGCGGCGGCGGGAATTGCCTACCTGCATGGGGCGGACGAGGTCCTCATCAATCACACGGTGGTGAACGGCCTGGCGATTCTCTCCGGCACCATCTGCGACGGCGCGAAGCCCAGCTGTGCGGCCAAAATCGCCATGGCGGTGAACGCGGGTCTTTTGGGCTTTGAAATGGCCCGGAAGGGCAAGGAGTTCTCCGGCGGCGAGGGCATTGTCAAAAAGGGCATCGAAAACACCATCGAAAAGGTGGGCGTCCTGAGCCGAGAGGGCATGGGCGTCACCAACGAGGTCATTCTGGACATTATGGTGAAGGATTAAAAAGCGAAGAGAAGGAGCGAACGGGTTTTCATCCGTTCGCTCCTTCCTTGTGTGCCGTATCTGTAAAAAGAGAGTCTCTTAATTTCCCGGAGCCGGAAGCTTGGTGCCGTCCGCCAGGAGGATGTAGTCCAGTTCATCCAAATCGATGGGCTCCACAAATTCGCTGTTCATGATTTCAACTCGGCTGCCGTCGCGCATGACGGCGTAGGAGGAGGCACCATAGAAATGGAAGAAATCGGCGTTTTCTCCCGCGTCGCTGGCAAGCTGAATGCTCATGCTGCGCACCTTTACGGAGGTGACACGGAAGGTTTCCAATACATCTGTTACATCTGTGCCGTCCATCCTCCAGCAGGTGCTGGCCTGGGCGGAAACGGGCTGGGACAGGAGTTCCAGCTCCCGGTAGTCGCCGTTTTGCTCGTCAAAATGGATGGAAAACAGCCATTCGCCCTCGGCAAGCGTATCGTTGTAGGAACGGTTGTTGACAGAATCCCAGCCGGAGTGAACAATGTCCACAAGGTGCAGCTCCCACGTGCTCCCCGGGATGAAGGGCATGCTGCCATCTGCCATGATGGGGGAATCGATGAGCAGCCAATCGGCGGTATTGTCTTTCCCGTCTCCATCGTCTATGATTCCGTTTGTGCTGTCGCCGCCGGAAACGGCACCGCTAGTGGGGGTCAAGGCGCTGTACCAGTTGGAGAACTCGACATCGGGAAGGGCGGTGCCCTCGGGGGCTGTGATGCCCAGGAGAATCCGGACGACGTAGCCGTCGGTCTCTGCGGACTTGAGCTGCACAGTGTAACCATCCTGGGTTGCCTCCTGGGAAATCTCCGGCTGCGCGTCCACGTCCGCCTGGGTGGGAAGCTTGGGCTGGACAGTGAAATCGATGCTGTCGGCCACCATTTCAATCTGCCTGTCGGTCATGTGCTGATATTCCGCGGAGACCACCCCGTCGTCCTCGCTGAGGAGCTCGATATTGACGTTGAGCTGGAGGCTCATCAATGCCTCGCCCCGGTCACAGAGAATGTAGCCAAGCTCCTGACTGGGGGACTGGAGAATCAGGACGGTACTCCCGGCGGCGGTGGTGTAGTTCCGTTCCACCCAGTCGCCGGAGTCTATGAGGGTTACATAATCACGGCTAAAGCTGTCCAGTCGATTCCAGCGCAGGACGCCGGGGGTATATACGACCTCGTAGCCCTGGTCTTCCGGGAAGGTAAAGCCCATGTCCAGCCAGAAATTGCCGCTGTCGTAGCAGCCGCCCCCGCCGATCTCTGCGCGAAGGGCCTGCCCGGTCTGGGTAAACCGTTCCACACCCAGCGCGTCGCAGAGATTCCGGGTGGTGCGGAAGCTCAGAAGATTCCCCGTCGGCTTCAGGTGATACTGCTCCGCCAGCTCGGCGGCTTTGGCATCCATGGTGTCGGCGTAGGTATCCCAGAAATCCTCCGGAAGAGTTCCTGCCTCGATCATCTGCTCCATATTCCGGTCGTATTCCTCCTGGAACGCGTAGTAATCCGCGCAGGCCTTGTAAGCATCGGTGCCCTCCAGACCGGAGAGGGTCAGGATATTGGTGGAAACGGTGTGGGGATCTTTCTCATACACGCCGTCTACCAGGGTGTAGTCCCGCTGCTCGGCGCTTTCCCCAATTTTCACCCGTTTCATGCTCAGCACATAGTAGGCGGCGCAGCCCACCAGCAGCGCGGCTAGGGCAATCACGGCCGCAATCAGCCAGATTCGTTTCCCAGCGGGTGCCCTTTCCCGCACCGGCGGCTGCTCCACGCTCGCCAGAAGTTCTGCGTCTACGCCGGAAAAACCCTGAAAAAGCTGCATCGATGTCATTGTAATCCCTCCTGTTTGAGTGTTTTGGCCAGATTCTTTCGGGTTCTTTGCAAGATGTACTTTACCTGATTGGAAGAGAGCCCTGCTTTTTGGACGATTTCCGGCAGGGTGTCGGCGTAGTAGTACCGCAGCAGAAAAACGGTGCGGTCCTGAACTGCCAGCTTTCGCAGAAAGCGGTTCAGGGATGTGGTCAGCTCCTTTTTCAGCAGGTCCGTTTCCGGGCTTTCGGCACCGGTGACGCATTCCGCCAGCTCGTCCAGAAGCAGCTGCATTTCCCCGCCGCCCCGTTTTTCCGCGGTGTTCTTCCGCCAGCGGTCAATGGAGAGATTCCGGGTGAGCTTTCCGAGAAATGGCCCAAACCGCTGGGGCCGCCGGGGCGGAATCAGCTTCCAGGCGGCGAAATAGGTATCGTTGACGCTTTCCTCGGCGTCCGAGGGGCTGGAGAGAATGTGGTTTGCAATGCTGTAGCAGTAGCGGCCGTATTTCCGGTCCGTCTCGGAAATGGCTTGCTCAGACCGGGCGAAATACAAATCCAGTATTGCATTGTCATCCATGGGAAAAACCTCCTTTTTGTGTGTTCACCCTTATACACGCAGAAAAACGGAAAGCGGAAAAAAGTTTTGCGAATATTGTTTGTGTCCTGCACAGCCATGCAAATAAAATGATACTAAAAATAGTTGCAATCATAGGGCGGATGCTGTATAATAGCATAGAAGGGAAGGGGCATTACCGTGGGACAAAAAGAAAAACTGATTGAACGATTGAAAGCAAAGCCTAAAACATTTACTTTTGATGACGCAGAGAGCTTGCTGCGGTATTTTCACTATGAACGTTCCAATAAAGGACGTACCAGCGGTTCGCGGATTATGTTTGTATCGGAGGAACATCCTCCAATTTTAATGCATAAACCGCACCCGCGCAAGGAATTATTGGAATATCAGGTAAAACAGTTAATTGAAATTCTGGAACAGGAGGGACTTCTGTGAATAATACTATGGAATATAAGGGATATCTGGGAAGCGTTGAATTCTCGGAGGAGGATGCCCTGTTTTACGGAAAGGTTCTAGGCATCCGGGCGCTGATTTCTTATGAGGGAAGCACCGCCCGGGAACTTCTCGCGGATTTCCACGGAGCGGTGGATGATTACCTGGAGCTGTGCGCTCAGCAGGGAAAGGAACCGGAACGGGCTTACAAGGGCAGCTTTAACGTCCGTATTTCGCCGGAGCTGCACAAGCAGGCAGTGGTTGCCGCAATGGCCCACAACATGAGCTTAAATAGCTTTGTGGAATCCTCCATTGCCCAGGCAGTTCACACAGGAGCCTGAAAAGCAAATCCCTTTCCATGACGAAAAAGGAGCGAACCGGCGGAATTGGCCGGTTCGCTCCTTCTTATTATTCTGCCTGAAAAATAGAAAATGACTTAGTTTCCTGGTACAGGAAGCCTCGTCCCGTCCGCCAGGAGGATATAGTCCAGCTTCTCCAAATCGATGGGCTCCACAAATTCGCTGTTCAGGATTTCAACTCGGCTGCCGTCTTGCATGACGGCGTAGGAGGAAGCGCCATAGAAATGGAAGAAATCGGCGTTTTCTCCCGCGTCGCTGGCAAGCTCGATACGCACTTTACCGTATGCATGTATTTAAGTTGCGTTCGTTTCAGAAATGTGGTACACTGACACTAATAATGCGCAGCCAATACTTTTTCTTATACTTTTACTTTGTTGCGAGGAATCTTTCATGGCGGATGCATATCAAATCCTGGTGGTTGACGATGACTTCTCGATTGTGAATATTATCGAAACCGCATTGAAACAGGCAGGCTATCAGGTGCTCACCGCTTATAACGGTGAAGCCGCCTGTCAGATCGTAAACACCAGGCACCCACATCTCATTATCATGGATGTGATGATGCCCCAGTGCAACGGCATCATTGCCACAATGAAAATCCGGCAGAATAACAACGTCCCAATTCTGATGTTGTCCGCTAAGGCGGAAGGCTCGGATCGGGTACTTGGGCTGGAAGCCGGAGCGGACGATTATTTGGTAAAGCCCTTCTATCAGCAGGAACTGCTTGCCAGGGTGAAGGCGTTGCTTCGCCGTTATGATGCCCTGGGCTCTATCCGGGAAACCAAATCCGAAAATCAAATTCAGGTCGGCAATATCGTACTGGACACCGCCAAGAAGCAGCTTGTCGTCCGGGGAGAAGCGGTTCGACTTACTGCAACGGAGTTCAAAATTTTGCAAGTGCTGATGTCCAATCCGGGGCGGGTGTACTCTGCAGAGGAAATTTACGAACGAGTCTGGGAAAGCGATGCCTACGCCGTGGAAAATACCGTCATGGTACACATCAGTCGTATCCGCGAAAAACTGGAGATCAATCCAAAGAAGCCGGAATATCTGAGAGTTGTTTGGGGGATTGGATATGTCTTTGAAGCGCCGTAATGGCATCGCCTGTTGCCTGCTCCTACTGGCTGCAATCTGCTGGACCTTTGGGTATCGGATGGTACAAAGCGGCTCAGGGGAAAGCGGTATTGTGGCAGCGTCCTACTCTTCTACAGAAGCTACAGCTTATCCTACCAGCACACCGGCTACCCTTCCTACCGAAAACATATCCAATGAAACAACTCCTGCGGACGAGACCGTGGAGGAGACGAATGGCGGCAATAAGTTCCTTGGATTCCTGCTTTGCTTTGTGTCCGCCGCGTCCGCAGGTATCGCCGTTATTGGTTTCTGGCAAACTGCGCCGATTCTCGGACCTGATGGCGTCAGCATGCTTGCAGCCATTGAATGCACAGCATATGACACGCTGCAAAATGTGGAATACATTTTGTGGACTTCTACCGTTCTAACCCTGACCACTTATGCAAATATCCTCACGGGTTTCACTGTTCTGTTCGCCCTTCGCGAACTGTGGGGGTGGATACGGGCAAAGTTCTCCTTGTCCTGGTGTTTGGCGTATCGCATTGCGAAACGCTCGCCAAAACCACAGCTATCCTTACTTGTTTTCGTTGGATGGATCATTCTGGCGCTGAGTGGCATCGGCTATCATTTGATTTGGTTCGGAAGACGAAACGAGATTTCCTTTTGGAGTCTCATTGCTGCGACGGTATTTTGCTTCCTCTGTTTATGGAACTACGGCGCTGACCTGGAGCATTTCAAACAGCAGCTTAACAGCTTTCAGCGAGGTTTGCCGATCACTGTTGGGGATGGTGCTTTCGCTCAAACGGAAGCCCAACTTCTTGACGTGCAGACCCAGCATGAAGAAGCAGTCCGTACCGCTGTTACCAGCGAACGGTTCAAGGTAGAGCTGATTTCCAATGTTTCCCACGATCTCCGTACTCCATTGACTGCCATTCTTGGCTACAGTGAGCTTTTGCAAAAGGAAGCTTTGTCACCGGAGGGACAAGAGCAACTGAGCCGGCTGCATCAAAAAGCGGGCTATATGAATGATCTCGTAGAATCCCTGTTTGAACTCACCAAGGTTTCCAGTGGTGTCATCGAAGCGAAGAAGGAAGAGATTGACCTGATCCGCCTGTTGGAACAGACCACGGGGCTGTTTGACGATCAGCTCACCCAGGCTGGGCTGTCTGTACGGCGCAGTTATGCATCCGATTCCATCCCCGTTGTAACGGACGGAGCCAGGATGCACCAGGTGTTTGCCAACCTGCTTGGCAATGCGATCAAATATGCGCTTACAGGCACACGGATCTATTTGGAGGTCAAGGAAACGGAACGCAGCTACCTTATTCGCATGATGAACACAGCCTCCTACGAGATGGACTTCAAGCCTGATGAGATTATGCAGCGTTTCGCCCGTGGTGATAAGGCTCGGTCAACAAAAGGAAGCGGTTTGGGTCTGGCAATTGCCCAAACCTATACGGAATCCGTGGGCGGCAAATTCCATGTAGCTGTAGATGGCGACCAATTCAGCGCCATCGTGGAGCTGCCAAAAACTGAAAGAAACTTGTAAGAATTCTGTCGGCTCTTTTGAAAGATACCCCCTGTACTATGGTCGGTACAGGGGGTGCTATTATGCTTAGAGAAAAATCTCTGTCTCTGCAAAAGAGATATGTTTCAGGAGTCGTTCGTCAAATAATCCTTTCTTGGCTAAATGCGGTAATGCTTGAATATCTACGCCTGCCAGGTGCACTGCGGGATTTGGCAAGGCTGGACGGACTGGCGCAAATGTCTCTTATCCGGGTTATTGCAGTCTTCTGTGGAGGAATGCTTCTTCTGTCCGTAATTTCCCGATTTGTGAACACTGCCAAAGTCGAGCGCTGGGCCGTGGTTGGCATATTTGGAATCCTGTCGATTGCCGCATTGCGGGCATCTTTTACTTGGGCATTCCTTGCGGTATGCATATTAGCCTTGATTTTCCTTGTCGTATTTGGTTTCTGCGGATGGGATGGGCAGCCGGAGCCTGCTGTCAAGCAAAAGCAGGCACATAGAATCTGGCTGTGGATCACCGTGGGATTGTCCATTGCATTCTTCCTGTTCGTCAGCGCCTGGACGGTGGGGCGGGTTTACAGCTTCAGTACGCCGACCTTCGACTTCGGAATCTTCTGCCAAATGTTTTACAATATGAAGGAATCCGGCCTGCCCATGACTACGGTGGAGCGGGACGGTCTGCTATCCCACTTTGCTGTTCATGTGTCACCAATCTACTATGTGCTGCTGCCGTTCTACGCTCTGGCTCCCTCACCTGCTGCCTTGGAGGCTCTTCAGGCTGCGGTCATAACTTCAGCGGTGATTCCTCTTTGGAAAATCGGAAAGCACCATGGTTTGACCGGTGCACAACGGATGCTGGTATGTGCTGTGTTATTTCTATACCCGGCATACTCCGGCGGCACCAGCTATGATATTCACGAAAACTGCTTCCTCACGCCTTTGCTCCTGTGGCTGTTCTATGGCATTGATCGAAAGAATGCGGTTGTCACCGCAATTGCCGCGATCCTGACGCTGATGGTTAAAGAAGATGCTGCCGTTTATGTTGCTGTGATTGCCCTGTGGCTCATCGTGAAAACTGTTTTACAGTCCCAGATAATAGATATACGGAATCTCGTCACTGGAATCGTAATGCTTGCCATCTCCCTTGGTTGGTTCTTCCTGGTCACTGGGTATCTGGCGAAAAGCGGTGACGGTGTGATGACCTACCGATATAGCAACTTCATGTACGATGGATCATCCTCACTGCTGACCGTTATCAAATCGGTGATCCTGAATCCGATGAAAGCTGTTTATGAATGCGTAGACACCGAAAAGCTGTATTTCATTGCCATGACGCTCCTTCCGTTCCTTGGGCTGCCTCTGCTGACAAGGCGATACGAGCGATATATCCTGCTGATTCCCTATATACTGGTGAATCTGATGTCTGACTACCAATACCAGCACGATATTTTCTTTCAGTACACCTTCGGCGCTGCTGCATTTCTGGTGTATCTTGCGGTGGTGAATCTGGCGGATATCAGGATCAATTGGCAGCGGGTGACTGTCCTCGCAGCCGCGTTTATTGTCAGCGCGGCTTGCTTTTACAAGGTCGTTGTTCCGAAAGCAATCCATTATCCGGTTCAAGCTGTTCGTTATTATGACTTCTATCAGAATATCCGGGATGCGCTATCAGAAATTCCGGATGGAGCTTCTGTGACTGCTGCAACATTTTACACAACGTATCTGTCTCAACGGGAAACCCTGTACGATGTGCGATATTGCTCGCTGGAGCATATGCTGGAAACCCAGTATGTTGTTTTGAAAATGTCTGCTGACAGCGATTTCAAAAAGTATGCCGTGAACGGAGAGGGCAATGGTTTTGAGAACCTGGTCAATCTGTTGGAGGGAAATGGCTATGCGCCATACAAGTCAGTTGAGGACACACTTGTGATCTACCGAAAGAAATAAGCAGGAATGGCATTTCTCCCTAAATTGTATCAATACCCTCTGCCATTTTGCGCATTCAAATTGCAAATTTCATACCATAACACAAAAGGAGCGAACCGGTGGAATTGGCCGGTTCGCTCCTTCTTATATTTTATTGCCGGTTACTGCTTCTGCACGCTTTCCGCAATTTTTACCAGTTCTTCCACAGTAAAGTCTGTGCTGCTCAGTGCGAAGCTCAGGCCATTTTCCTGGGTGCCCTGAATCCAGACAACATCCGAGTGGGGGGCCAGCTCGCCGACTACGGCCCCTGCGGCGGGGCAGCCCTGGATGGTGTAGGCCTGGGCCGGTTCGCTGCTGCCAATGTGCATCTGGGCCAGTTCCTCCAGAGTGACGGTGTCATCGGAGACATAGGTCTCGTAGGAGAAAAAGAGTTCCTTGCCGGTCTCCTTGTCAAAGTACCAGCGGCGGACGTAGGCATACCAGCCGTTTTCCAATGGCCAGCCCGTAAAACTGTCCTCCTCCATTCCGGCGGGCAGGGCGGTGATGCGGTAGTCCCCCAGTTCGTTCAGGGCCTCGGTGGTCTTGGAGGCGTTGGTGGGGGTCAGCTCCGGGCCGAGGCCCACGCTTCTGGCAATGGCAGCAAGATCAAGGCTGTCATCGGTGGCAAGACTGTAGGCGTAGCCCTTGGTTTCGTCCGTCCAGAGCAGGGAGTTGCCGTTGAGATACCCCGTATTTCCGTTAATATCCACCGTTTCCGGCTGGCCCGCTCCGTCAAAGCTGCGGCCATAGGGGCCAAGACGGTAATAGAAGGTGTAGTGCAGGAAATTTCCGGCGGCGTTTTCGTAGCGGATTTCCTGCTGGCCGTAGGCTCTGTCGCTGACGAAGGTAATGCGATAGCCCTCCGGCGTGGACTGGGGGTAAATGGATTCCCAGCCATAATAGGTTCCCGAATCCTGGGAAAGGTCAATGGAATAATCCGGCCCCAGGTAATCCGGGGTTTCGCTGAGGGGCTCTCCGGCGGCGGTGCTTTCCGCCATGGCGAGAATATCCACGTTTTCGTCCATGGTGGAGAGGTAGGCGTAAAAGCCCTCCCGGGTGTTTTCCCAGAGCAGAATCCGCAGGCCGCCGCTGGTGGTCATCATTCTGGCGGCATCCTCCCCCACAGTCTCGTCCGTCCAGACAAAGGAATCGTGGGGCGGATCGGAAACGGTGTCGCGCAGGTTATAGGTCGGGGAAACCACATAGGTGATTGCTTCGCTTTCGCTGCTATAGTCAATGATCACAACGTCCGAGGCAAAGGAAACACGATCTATCGTGTAGCCGTCGGGAAGCTGCTGGGGGTAGTGGGGGGCCCAGATGGCCCCGTCTTTGCACAAAAAGCTCAGGGGAAGCGGCTGGCCGAAGGCCACGCTGTCCGCCATGGCCTGTAAATCGACGGTCACATCCTCGGTATCGAGCCATGCGTAGTAGCCCTCCGTCTCATTGTGCCAGGCGATTGTCTGGCCTTCATCCGAAACCTGCATGGTTCCGCTCTGGCCGGAGGCGGTGACTTCGGAACTTTCCGCGGAAGCCGACGTGATGCCGTTTCTTTCTGAGGTGGAGATGATATAGGTGATGGTCTGTCCGGCGTCATTGGCAAACTCGATGCTCTGGGTCGTCCGGTCTATAGGGGAGCCGCCGACCATCCGGTATCCGTCAGGAAGCGCCTGGGGATAGCAGTCCGTCAGAACGTTTTTGGTCTCCACGCTGCCGTCCGGGGAAACCGTGGCGGTGGGGACATCATACTGGGTGAGCTTTGTATGGATTCTGGCGTAGACCGCCACGGCGCACCCCACCAGCAGCGCGGCCAGGGCAATCACGGCGGCAATCAGGACAAGACGCGGTTTCGGGCGCTTGACCGAACGGGGCGTTTCTTCGGTTTTTGCCAGTCTGGCAGATTCCAGTCCGCCGATGGCAAGGAACAATTCTTCACATCGTTTCATACTGCATATCCCTCCTGAATCAGGTGCGCTTTCAGCTTCTTCCGTGTGCGGCATAAGCTCTGGTTGACGGAATCCCGGCGCAGGCTGTAGCGGGCGGCGATGGCTCCGGCGTCCTCCAGGAAGAAATACCGCCGCAGGAAGATGTTCTGTTCCAGCGGAGAAAGGGTGTCCAGGAGCTTGCCAATGGAGCGGGTCAGCTCCTTGGCCTCCAGCGCCGCGCCAACCTCTTCGCCGGTGCCGATGCACTCCTCCAGCTCCTCCAATACCAGTGGCAGTTCCCCGCCGCCCCGCTTCTGGGCGGTGAGATTGCGCCAGCGGGAGAAGGCGAGATTTCGGGTGATTTTCGCCAGAAACAGCCGCAGCACCGCAGGCTTTTTGGGCGGCATGGTCTGCCAGGCTTTCAGGTATGTATCGTTCAGGGCCTCCTCTGCGTCCTCCCGGCTGGGCAGGATGGCATTGGCCAGGGAGAAGCAATAGGGGCCGTATTTGGCATCCGTCTGGGCCAGGGCCTGTTCATCCCGGGCAAAGTACAGCGCAATGATCTCTTCGTCGCTCATAGGTGGATTCCTCCAATCTGTGTAAAAAGGCCTTTGCTATATTAGACGCATTTTGCTGGGCTGCGCTGACAGAAAACTGAAAATATTTTACCATTGAATGGGAATTTCATCAAGATGGGGTGAAAAAATGGCTCTGCTGACGTTTTTTTCGGTCAGCAGAGCCATTTTTTGGGGTAATGCAGAAAGCGGCTTATTGGGCGGCTCTGCGGGTGGAAAGATCCTCCAGGTACCGGTGGAATTCTTCGAGGGGCTGCGCCCATTCCACCGCATAGGCTTCGTCGCCCCGGTGGTCCTCCAGGTTGAAGATTTCCAGCAGGTCCCGGGCCAGGGCTTTGGAGAAGACCAGAGAGCCCTCCACATTCAGATGGCTGTGGTCATAGTAGTGTTCCCGGAAGGTGAGCCCCAGGCGCTGAACCTGCGCGTAGGTGCAGTAGTTCAGGTAGGGGATCTCTTTTGCCTCAAAATAGGCCCGCATTTTTTCCTCGTTGGCGGCATAGACCGCCGCATCCTGAATTTTCGGGGGTGTAACGGCCACAACTTCAATGCCCTTGCTTTGGCAGAGCTCGATGATGCGGTTGTAGTAGCCTACGCTGAACTCGGAGAAGGTATCCACGGATTCTGTATAGTTCCAGAGGTCCGGGGTGATCTCATCCGTGCCCTCATAAACGGCCTCATAGAGCATGGAACCCTTCTGGTAGCTGGGATAGGCGTCATCGAGCTGCCGGTCCGGCTGGAAGTTTTCTGCGGTAAGCTCACTCCACATGGTGTGGTAGCGCAGCAGGGGGAATTTCCAGGAAAGATAGGACTGGGTGTCGTCCACAGCGCAGATTTCCCGGATCATCTGCTCTTTCAAGGCCTTGTCCGGCATACACTCCACCACTTTCCGGTAGATGCTTTCCTGCTCGTGGGGCTTCATGTCGTCGAACAAACAGCTGAAATCGCAGAGGACAATATCCGGGGTCTGGTATTCCAAGGCGTAGAGCAGCTGATAGTAGGCCGTCATGGCGCAGCGGAAGGTGATGGCAAAATTGTAGCCGGTAATGCCTGCTTCCTCGTAGGTGACGATGGGGTCATAGGCGGCATAGAGCTCGCTGGTGCCCAGGCACAGAACGTCGATGGAATCCGGGGCAGCCTGGGAATAGCGTATATTCCGGGTGTACAGGTTTTCATTTCCGGACCACCGGTAGTGCAGGATGCTCTGGGCCCCGGAAAAGCACAGGGCGAAGAGCAGCAGAAAAACGGCGGCGCGAATCAGATATTTTTTCATAAACCAATCTCCTCCCTGCCTAGAATTCCTGATAGATGAAGGAAGAGGCGGAGAATTCCGGCCCGTAAATGCCGAAGATGATGATGGCAAACACAGCCAGAAGATAGATGGCAAACCGGGTTACAATGTCCTGCCGGAGAACGGTCTCCCGGAGCTTCACCTTCCGTTCGTGGAGAATATCCACGGCAATCAGCAGTGCAATGCCGAGGTACATCAGACGGATGTTCTTGTAATCCAGGCCGTACCCGCACAGGGTTCCGTCAAACAGGATGGCGGTCTGCCGGAGACTGAAATTCCGGAATGTCCTTGCCATGAGAGAGAAGGCCTGGGGCAGGTCCTTGGCCCGGATGAAGAACCGGCCGAAGGTCAAAATCAGGAAGGTCCGCAGGGCCTGGAACAGCTTCCAGCTCAGAGCGTTCTCGTTGATGTGCAGGGCGGTCCGCACCTTTTTGTACCAGGGGCCCAGCAGAACGGCGGTGGAGACAAAGAAAGCCTGATAGCAGCCGTATACCACATAGTTCCAGCCGGTGCCATGCCAGACGCCTACCAGAATGAAAACGATCACCGAGGCCAGGGTTGCGGAAAACACCTTTTTCAGGTACTTATTGGGAATTTTCTTGGAGAACTTCATGACGGACCGGTTGAGCACAATGGGGTAGTACAAATACTTCTCCATGAATTCTCCCAGGGACATATGCCACCGCTGCCAGTATTCCGTGACGCTTCTGGAAACCAGGGGAGATCGGAAGTTTTCGGCCAGACGGATGTCCAGCATTTCGGAAAGACCCATGATCACATCAATGCCGCCGGAGAAGTCGGCGTAGATCTGGAAGCTATAGAGCACCATGGCCCAGAACAGCAGAAAGCCCCCTGCGGCCTCGTCTTTCAGAATGGCCATGACCAGAATGCCGATCCGGTCTGCAATGACCACCTTTTTGAAATAGCCCCACAGGGAGCGCTGCATCCCCATGATGATCCGCTTGCCCTCGGGCTGGTGGGTGAGCTTGAACTGGGGCGCGGTCCTTTTGTAGAGATTGACAGGGCCCTGGACGATGGAGGGAAAGTAAGTGATGAAGAGAAAATAGTCCAGGAAATTCCGCTCTGCCTTGTGCTTTTTGTGGTAGATGTCGTTGGCGTAGGCAATCATGGTCAGGGTGAAATAGGACAGCCCAATGGGGGAGACCAGCGCATTGACGGAGATTCCCTTGCTGCGCAGAAGGTCCTGCAGGAGCAGGAAGGTGTCCTTGAAGAACTTGAAATAGCACAGAATCGCCAAAGACAGCACAATGTCCAGCCAGAAAATCCGGCGGGCCTTGCTTTTTTGCTCCAAAAGGATATTTTTCTCAATGAGAAGCCCTGCCCCGTAGGAAATGGCCACGCACAGCGTGATGATGAGCAGGGATTTGAGGCCGGATGTGGCGAGGATGAAGAAGAGATTCGCAGCCAGAAGCACGCACCTTTGGCCGTTCTTCACCTTCCGGACGCCATAGTAGAGGGCAACCACCGCCAGGGCGAAGGCCACATAGCTCAGGGATTTCAGCTCCATCTGTTTACCGCTCGGCCAGCTTCCGCTCCACCATGGCGCAGATGGCGTCCAGGCTGTTCAGGTTTTCCGGTTCAATGTCGTCGGCATCGATGGAAATATCGAATTCGTCCATCAGGCTGGTGACGATCTGGATCACGTCAAAGGATTCCAGCAGGCTGTCGTCAATCAGGGCGGTCTCGTTTTCAAAATCGATGTCCGGCTGGATTCCCTCCAGCAGCTTCAAAATGCGTTCTTTCATAGCTCAGTTCTCCTTTATGTATTTGTGTTTCAGCAGTGTTCTGTCAATTTTCCCGTTGAGATTGATGGGCATTTCCTCCAGAGGGACATACCGGTTGGGCAGCATGTAGTTCGGCAGCTTTTCCTTCAGTGCCTCGGTCAGGGCCTTCTGCTCTGTGCTTCCTTCGTAGATGGCAACGATTTTCTGGGTCTTGTGCTCATATAGGCAGCAGCCCCGCCGAATTCCGGGCACGGCGCTGAGGGCGGTTTCGATTTCGCCCAGCTCAATGCGGTGGCCCATGTGCTTGATCTGGGAGTCCTTCCGGGCCAGGAAGACGATCTCGCCGTATGCATTGTACTTTCCCAGGTCTCCGGTGCGGTAGATGCGCTCGTAGTAATTCTTTTGCAGGGGATTGCGCACAAAGGCCTCGTTTGTCTTTTCGGGATTGTTGAAGTAGCCATGGGCCAGGGAGCAGCCCCGGACGCAGATCTCGCCGACGGTGTCCTGCTCGGTGACCAAGGTGTCGCCGCTTAGCAGCATGACCTCCGTATTGCTGCAGGCGAAGCCGATGGGGATGGGCTCCGTGTCTTCGAATTCCCGCTCGATTTTGTAGTAGGTGCAGTCGCCGGTGGCCTCGGTGGGGCCGTAGAGGTTGGCGTATTTCACCTCCGGCAGGGCCTTGCGCCACATATTGAACTGCTTTGTGGGCATGACCTCTCCAAGGAACATGACTTTTTTCAGGGATTCCGGCTTTTCCTTGTCCAGAGCCCGGAAATTTACGATCATGCACAGGGCAGAGGGCACCCAGTCGATGCAGGTGATGCGCTTTTCATTCAGAAAATGCACCAGCTTTTTGGGCAGGGAGAAGAATTTCCTGGGGACGATGTGCATGGTGGCTCCGCAGCGCAATGTGGCGTAGATGTCCTTTACGGAGGCGTCAAAGTAGAAGGGCGTCTGGTTGGCGAAGACCTCGTTCTCGTCAAATTCGAAGGTTTCGCACCACCACTCCGTGAAATTGATGACGGACCGGTGGCTGACGAGAACCCCTTTGGGCACGCCGGTGGAGCCGGAGGTGAAGATGGCATACACCGGGTCTGTATCGATGGACCGGTGCTGCCGGGCCTGGATTTCCTGAGTCCGCACCGTATCCGCGGCCTTGAGCTCCTCTATGTAGTACACGGTGCAGCATTCCTTGACCGCCTCGGGAAGGGGGTCCTCTCTGCGGGCCAGAAGGTGCTTGGCTCCCAGGGTATCGATGATCAGCTTGACCCGTTCATAGGGCATCTGCATATCGATGGGCACATAAAAGCCGCCGGTATAGGCAACACCCAGAAAGGCCTCAATGACCTCTACGCTTTTGTTCATGTATACCAGCACGGGTGTGCCGATGCTTACGGCATCCAGAAGACCGCTGGCGATTTTCAGGGCGCTGTCCTTCAGTTCGGAAAAGGTGATCTCCCGGTTTTCGTCGCAATAGGCCTTTTTGCCCCCAAATTTCTTTTCCGTGATCTCCAGATAGTCTATAACGTTTTTGATCATGTCTTACTGCCTCCATGGGCCGGGCACGGGAAATGCAAACGTGCTCCGGAATTCTCAAAATCAGGGAGAAAACGCAATTTGTGCCAAATTATCATCCTGATTCTACCACAGCTTCGACCAAATAGCAAGGTACTTATTGCCCTTGCCGGTATCGCAGAAAACGCCTCCTGTGTTTGGAAGCACAGGAGGCGTCTGTTATCTCACGAAGCTGTATTCAATGCTGTCGGCGTAGCGGTAGTAGAAGCTGCTGCCCTCGCTCAGGCCGGAGAGAAGCTCTACAAGGCTGCCGTCGGACAGGCCGGTCTGAATCTCCACAGGGTCTGTGAGGGTGTCGGTTTTCTCGTTGTAGCCGGTATAGAGCCAGGATTTCCCGGCATCGAAGACGACGGCCGCAGCGGGCACGGTGGGAACCGTTCCGGAGACGCCGGTAGTGATCTTCACGGAGGCATTCATGCCGGAGAGCATTTTTTCGTCCCTGGGCAGGGTGACGGTGACGGTGTACTTGGTGTTGCCGCCGGAGTTCTCGCCATAGGGGTTGATGGAAGTGATGGCGCCGGTGAAGCTGCTGCCGGGCAGGGCGTCCAGGGTGACGGTGGCCTCCATTCCCGTTTCCAGAGTGCGGATATCCAGCTCGTCCACCTGGATCTGCACGGTCATTTCCTCGTCGGCGGTGATGACGGCCGCGTCCGTCTTCGTGGTGTCATAGCTGTCGTAGGCGGCAGTTTTGGCCGCAGTGCCATAGCCGGACATTCCCCCTGCCATGGAGGCCATGCCGCTCATGGCACTCCCGGAGCCCGCAATGCCGGTGGAGATGCCAGGAAATTGGCTGGGGTCAATGGACGGCATGCCGCCGGGGACGCTGGTGCCGGTCTTCTGGTAGACGATGATCCCGACGCCGATCAGAATGGCATCCCCCTCGGAGATCTGCTCAAAGCCGGATTCGATCCAGGCACCGCCGGTGCTGAGCAGTACGGTCTGCTTTGCGTAGGTAAGCTCCTGGGTCTGCACGGGAACGGTGGGGTCTAGCATATCCGCGAAGCTCTGGGTTGCCAGCTCCTCTGCGCGGATGGTTTTCTGCACGGCATAGGTCAGAACGCCCTCGGAGAGCCTGGAGGCATCCGTAACCTGGCCCAGAATGTAGGTGGCCGTTTCGGTTTCATCGGTGCCGCTTCCGCCGGTGCCGGGGTTCTGGTTTCCATCCGGATTCTGGCTCTGGTCTTCCCCGGAAGGCTGTGCTTGCGGCGCATCCGTGTTTTCCGTTCGGATTTCACCCAGGGCTGTGTAGCCGGGGCTGGCCTGGCTGCGGGTCTGGGTCAGCACGGCGGGGTCTGTATAGGAAATCTCAGTGTCCACGCCGGAGACAATGCCGCCGCAATCGGCGTGGAGAATGCCGTCCTTGGAGAGCTTCACCAGACTTTCCATCTGGTCTTCCAGTTCTGTCCGGCGGTTTAAGAGCCGGGCGTACTCAGCGGTGTGGCCGGTGTCCTTCAGGGTCAGCAGGGCGCTGCCTGCGGATACCTGCTGATTCTCCTTGACGCTGATTTGGGAGACGGTTCCGTAAGCGCCGGTGACCCGCAGGCGGCTGTGGATATAGAGATTCCCCGTTCCCAGGGTTTCCCCGTCCTTGGTGGTGACGGTCACGCTGTCGTCCAGGGGGGCGGTTTCATCGGAAAGGGTCACGGTGGCGGTGCCATCGGAAACGCTTTCCACGGTGCCCTCCAATGCGGTGCCGTCGGAGAGGGTGACGGTGACGCGCTGCCCCACCTCTGCCCGGGCCTCCAGATCCACGGCCATAAGCCCATCCAGGGAAAGCAGCAGCAGCGCGCCGCTTTCGTAGACGGTGTCTGCTGCGGCAGTGCCCTCCCGGGCATAGATCTTCTTCACCCGGCCGGCGGTGCCGGAGCGGATCACGGAATCATTGGTCTTGCTGCTTTCGGAGGCAATGGCCGCATCCAGGGTGTCTATGACCTCTTGCAGCTCAGAGATGGCTGCCTTCACGGCCACAAGGTCCACCTGGGCAATGGGGTCTCCTTCCGAAACGGTCTGGCCGTTTTTTACATAGTAGGTCTCCAGCTCCAGAGCCTGGGGCAGACTCTGGGCGGCGCCCTCCTGGGGGCTCAGGGTGCCGCCGCCGGAGAGCACCGTAGAGATGGTGTTTTCCTCGGGCACAGCGGAGAGGACCTTGCTGTTGACCTTTGTAACGGCGGAAATGCCGGAGGGCAGGGAGGCGACGATCAGGGCAATGGCCAGAATGACGCAGAGCAGCGTCACCCATTTTGCCCCGCTGCCGCCGCGCACCTGGGTATCGTCCTCCTCTTCCTCGGGAATGAGGGGCGGCATATCCGTTTTCTTGCGTTTTTTCATAGCTTAACCTCCTTAGCCGCCGTAGTGCAGGGCCTCAATGGGCGGCAGCTTGGCGGCCTTGTTGGCGGGGTACAGTCCGAAAATCACGCCGATGGCAAAACAGAAGGCCACGGCAATGACCACCACGCCCCATTCCAGACCAAAGGAAACGCCCATGCTGGCAACCATCACGGAGATGAGCCGCAGCACCACCCAGGACAGGAACACGCCAATGGCGCAGCCGATCATGCACAGCACCACGCTTTCCAGCAAAAACTGCTGCAAAATTACGCCCCGGCCTGCGCCGATGGCCTTTCGAATGCCGATCTCTCTTGTCCGTTCGGTAACGGTTACCAGCATGATATTCATAATGCCGATGCCGCCGACGATCAGGGAGATGGCGGCAATGCCGCCCAGAAGCACCGTCAAAATGCCGGTGACGGAGCTCATGGCGTCCTCCAGCATATTCTGGGACAGCAGGGAGAAGGCGTCCTCATCGTCCTCAAACCGGTCCAGCAGCAGCCGCTTCATGGCGCTTTCGGTGGCGGCCATATTGCCGCCCTCCGGAGCGCTGACGGAGAAGCTGGTGATGGCGGAGGAGACGGTGGCGGAAAGCCGCATGAGGGTGGTATAGGGAATATAGGCGATCATGGAGTTCTTGGTGAGAATGCCGGTGAGGGATTCGTCATCGTTTTTTAGAATGCCTACAACGGTAAATTTCCGGCCGTCCAGGGAGATCTCCTCTCCCAGACAGTCCGTATAGCCCACCATATCCTCGGCGGTTTTCTCCGTGATGATGCACACGCTGGTGTGGTTTTCCACATCCGCCTGGGTGAGAAACCGGCCCAGCAGCACGGTCTGGCCGTTGATGGGGGCATAGGCGGGGGTAGCGCCGTAGACCGTGACGGTCTTGGTGGTGGAGGAATATTTGCCGGCGGCGGTGGTGGTGGCAGAGGGGGCCGCCAGACCGATCCGGGGGTCTGCCATCCACTCGTCCAGGGTGTCCAGGGTCACGGGCGCGCCCTTGTCATCGGAGACGGTGACGGAGAGCAGATTGCTGCCAAGGCTGGAGATGGTGTCGGTGACGGTGCCGGTGGCGCCGGAGACCAGGCTCACCAGAATGACCAATGCCATAACGCCGATGATAATGCCCAGCATGGTCAGAAATGCCCGGAATTTGTTGCCGGAAATGGACTTCATTGCCATTTTGAATGCCTGGATCATGCGCCCACCTCCGTCAGCTGTCCGTCCTTGATGCGCACGATGCGGCTGGCCTGTCTGGCTACGTCGTCATCGTGGGTGATGAGGACAATGGTATTGCCTGCGTCGTGGAGCTCGTGGAAAATATCCATGATCTCCACGGTGGTTTTGGAGTCCAGGTTGCCCGTGGGCTCGTCCGCCAGAATCAGACTGGGCCGGGTCACAATGGCCCGGGCAATGGCGACACGCTGCTGCTGGCCGCCGGAAAGCTCCGTGGGCAGGTGCTTGGCCCGCCTTTGCAGGTCTACCCTGGCCAGGGCCTTCTCCACCCGTTCCTTTCGCTCGGCCCGGGGAACCTTCTGGTAGATCAGCGGCAGCTCCACATTCTCCTCGGCGGTGAGCTTGGAGATCAGGTTGAAGCTCTGGAACACGAAGCCGATCTTCCGGTTCCGGATTCGGGCCAGCTGATTTTCCGTATAGTCCTCAATGGGGGTGCCGTCTAAGAGATAGGTGCCGGAGTCGGCGGTGTCCAGGCAGCCGATGATGTTCATCAGCGTGGACTTGCCGGAGCCGGAGGGGCCGATAATGCTGACAAATTCGCCGGGATCGATGTGCAGATTGGCTTTGTTCAGGGCATAGACCTTTTCGCTGCCGATCTGATAGATCCGGGAGATATCCTTTAGATCAATCATGCTTGCCTCCTCAGCCGCCCATGTTGGGCATGCCCGCAGGCATCTTGGATACATCGGGCATGGCGCTGCCCTTGTCGCTGCCCCGGTCGCCCCGGCTGCCCATATCGCGCATACCGCCCATGCCGGAGAAGTCCCCGGAGGTGGAGAAAGTCATGCCGCCGAAGGTGAAGGTCTGTTCCTTGGGGGTGTAGTACACGGTGTCGCCCTCTTTTAGACCGGAGACGATCTCCGTGTAGGTGCCGTTGGTCAGGCCCAGGGTGACCTCCGTCATGCCGCCCAGGGTGTCGGTTTCCGCGTCATAGGCGGTGTAGACATAGGCGGTGGTGCTGGTCTTACGGATGGCATCCGCAGGCAGCAGCAGGGCATTGTCCACGCCCTGGATGGTCACCTCGGCCTTGGCGGTCATGCCGGAGAGCATGCCGGGCTGCTTGTCCAGGGTGATCTTGGCGGAATAGCTGCCGTCGGTGCCGGTGGTGTCGATTTCCGTAACAGTGCCCACATAGTGCTCGTCACCCACGGACTCCACGGTCAGGCTGACCTCCTGACCAACCTCCAGGGAGAGAATGTCCGTCTCGTCCACGGAGACGGTGACGGTCATGCTTTCGCCGGGGTCAAGGGTGGCCAGGGTGGTGTCCGTCAAAGGATCGGTGCCTACGGTCAGATCGTCCGGGGATACCAGGGTTTCCAGAGTGCCGGACTGCTCGGCCACCAGGCCGCCGTCCTTATAGAGCTTCACAAGCTTTTGGTAGAGCTTTTCGTAGTCCTCCCGCTGCTGGAGCAGCTGGTTGTATTTGGCGGAATCTTCGGTGTCGCACAGGGTGAACAGGGTGGAGGAGGCAGTGACCTTGGCGTTCTCCCTGGCGGAAACGGTGGAGACGGTTCCGGCGTAGCCGGTAACCTTCAGGGGGCTGTGAATATACACTTCCCCGGCCAGCGCGCCCACGGTGGCGGTGTCGCCTACCAGAGGCCCGTCGTCGGAAATCAGCACCGTAGCCTTGCCGCCGCTGACGGCGTCCACCGTGCCGTCCCACTGCTTGCCGTCGGAGGTGGTGACGGTGACGGTTTCGCCTGCGGTCAGCGCGTCGGTCTCAATGTCTACAGCCAGGAAGCCGTCCAGGCTCAGCTCTGCCAGGCAGCCCTTGTCATACATAATGTCTGCCACGCTGTCGCCCGATTCCGCATAGACGGCCTTGACCCGGCCGGAAACACCGGCCTTGACGGTGGAGGAAACCTTGTCCTTGCTGGCCTCCTGGAGCTGGCCGTCCAGGTCGTCCAGGGCATCCTGAACGGTGGACAGGCTGGTCAGCACGGTGCTGGTGCTGGTGGAGGCCAGAAGGGTGCCCGCTTCAACGGTGTCGCCCTGCTCCACATAGAGCTTTTCCACCTTTACGGTGGCGGGGACGGTCAGGTCCTCCACATTGTCACTGGTCAGGCTGCCGCTGCCGGAGACGGTGGTCTTGATGGAGCCTGTGGTGACGGTGACGGACTTGACATTGCTGCCGCTCTGGGCCGTCACGGACCGCTGCACCCGCTGCCGGACATACAGGGTGCCGGCCAGTCCCGCTACCAGGACCACGGCAACAATGGCGATGACCCGCTGAACGGTTTTCTTCCGTTTCTGGGCTTTTGTTGGTTTGGCCATAGAGAATTCCTCCAAAATCAATTGTTAATACTTACTTTATAGGGAAAAGCTGAAATCAGTCTGAAGAAAAAATGAATAGGCTGTGAACAAAGAAACCGCAGACATGCAAAAAGCCCAAAAAACAGCACTGCGGACCGGCTTTTACCGGCTTTGCAGTGCTGTTTTGGCCTTTCCAAACAACGGTTACCCGCCGTGCTCCTGGAGATAGTCTGCGATGGCGTCCACAAAGACCTCTCCGAACCGCTTGACCTTGACGCTGCCCACGCCGTTGACCTTGGCGAAGGCCTCCAGAGTCGTCGGGGCCTTGCGGGCCATGTCCTCCAGGGTTGCATTGGAGAAAATGATGTAGGCGGGGACGCTTTCCTGCATGGCAATTTTCCAGCGCAGCCGCTTGAGCATGGCCAGCAGATCCGGGCTCTGCTCCCCGCCGACGGGACTGCTGACCGGGGCGCTTGCCTCTGCCTTGGGCAGGCGCATGGAGACGGTCTTGCCCTCGAAGAGCACGCCCTGGGCCTTCTGCGTCAGGCTGACGCCGCCGTGGACCGGGTCTGTTTCCAGATACCCCTGGGATTCCAGGCTCTCGGCCATGGCCCGGAGGTCGTCCTTTCCAAGCTTGCGCAGCATCCCATAGGAACCCAGCTTGTCCAGCCCCAGCTGCAGCAGCCGCTTGTCCCGGCTGCCCAGCAGGGTGCGGACCACGCTGGTGAGCCCCAGAGAGTAGCCCAGCTTGGCGCTCATCCGCTGGACGCAGGAGAGGATCATCCGGGCCTGATCGGTGATGTCCCGCTCCTCTGTTTCGGTACTGCAATTGCTGCAATTGCCGCAGAAGCTTTCGTGTTCCTGGCCGAAATAGTCCAGAATGTAGCCCCGCAGGCAGCTCTGGGTCTTGCAGTAGTTCACCATGACGTCCAGCCGCTCCAGATCCTGCCGCTGCTTCTGTTCCAGCTCCTCCTGGGAAAGCTCCCCGGAAAGGGCGGGGTGCTGGATCAGGTATTTGGCGGTCTGCACATCCCCCGGGGCATAGAGCAGGATGCACTCGGCCTCTGCGCCGTCCCGCCCGGCGCGGCCTGCCTCCTGGTAGTAGCTTTCCAGACTTTGGGGCATATTGTAGTGAATGACGTAGGACACGTTGGACTTGTCAATGCCCATGCCGAAGGCGTTGGTGGCCACCATGACGGTTTTCCGGTCGTAGAGAAAATCCTCCTGGTTATCCCGGCGCTCCTCATCGGGCAGACCTGCGTGGTACCGGGTGGCGGCAATGCCGTTCAGCTGCAAATTTTCGCAGACCTCCTCCACGGCCTTCCGGGTGGCGCAGTAGACAATGCCCGCCTTGTCCCGGCGCTGCTGCACCAGCTCGATAAGGGCGGGCAGCTTCTGCTTGGGCCGCCGGACCTCAAAGCGGAGATTGGGCCGGTCAAAGCCTGTGACCACCCGCAGGGGATCGCGCAGCTGCAAAATCTGGGCGATGTCCTGGCGCACTGCCTCCGTTGCCGTGGCGGTAAAGGCGGAAACCACGGGGCGTGGGGTGAGAATGTTCAGAAAATCCACAATTTTCAGATAGCTGGGCCGGAAATCCTGGCCCCATTGGGAGATGCAGTGGGCCTCGTCCACCGTCACCAGGGAGACCTTCCGGGTCTGGATGGCCTCCAGAAAGCCGTCGGTCAGCAGCCGCTCCGGGGCCACATAGATGATCTTGTACATTCCGGAGCGAATATTGCGGTAGACCAGCCGGATCTGGGCCGGGGTCAGGGAACTGTTGATATAGGCTGCGGCCACACCGGCATTTTTCAGGGCCATGACCTGGTCCCGCATCAGGGAGATCAGGGGAGAGATCACCAGCGTGACTCCCTCCAGCAGCAGGGCGGGGATCTGGTAGCACAGGCTCTTGCCGCCGCCGGTGGGCATAATGCCGAAGGCATCCTGCCCCCGGAGCTGCGCATCGATCAGCGCCTCCTGCCCGCCCCGAAAGGCCGAATAGCCAAAGACCCTTTGCAGGACCGATTCCTTTGTTTCCATGTTTTTCCTCTCTTCGCATTGTTCCAACAAATAAGGCAAGTATAGCATAAGAGAATGTGGAAAGCAAATCATTTGCACCCTAACCTTCCCCACCGGGGAAGGGGGACCGCCGCAGCGGCGGTGCGTCGCGCAGCGAATCTAATCTTCTATAGCTGCCGGTGGCAGCTAT